>Ga0209014_10002060_pt1 | contig 11802 bp, 11 predicted proteins | sample BarGraNGADG00212_FD_184491 | JGI IMG/M metagenome (GOLD analysis project Ga0209014, IMG submission 184491) | Arctic peat soil microbial communities from Barrow, Alaska - Barrow Graham LP Ref core NGADG0002-212 (SPAdes) (version 2) | ecosystem: Environmental > Terrestrial > Soil > Wetlands >... | reverse complement strand
GGCGCTCGTGGCCGTGGGCCGTTTCGCCCCGACCCGACGAGAGGCAGGCCGACATTGCGCTTCCAGCCCCATTGCTCGGACCGGCTGCACGGAGGATCCATGGACCGCGCCACGAACCGCCGGCTGCGCGCCGGATTGCTCGCCACATTGCTCCCGCTCGGGCTCGCCCTCTTCCTGCCCGCGGCCGCGCTCGTCCCGACCGTCGCGGCAGCGGATCCCCTGAGCGTGACCACCCCGTATCCCAGCGTGGCCGCGCAGCCCGGCGCCAGCGTCTCGTTCCCGATCACGATCACGACGGACGCGACCCGGACCGTCGGGCTGACCGTCGACGGCGTCCCGCAGGGCGGGTCCGCGCGGCTGACGGGCGGCGGCTTCACGGTCGACGCGGTCCAGGCCGAGTCGGGCAGGCCGGCGACCGTCAGCCTCGACGTCACGCTGCCTCCGGACGCGAACGGGATCATCACGATGACGGTCCACGCGACGTCGGGAGGCCTCGCCGCCGATCTTCCCGTGCGGCTACGGGTCGAGGGCGGCGCGGGCGGCAGCGTGACGATCGATCCGCCGACCGGCCAGAAGGTCGCGGCGGGCGGATCGCTCACGTTCAACCTGACGCTCCACAACAACACCCCGCGCGACACGACGTTCACGTTCTCCACCCAGCAGCCCGACGGCTGGCAGGTCAACGCCCTGCCCGGTGGCTCGAGCCAGGCCACCAGCCTGAAGGTCGCCGCGGCCAGCACCGGGAGCGTCACCGTCAGCGTCGCCTCGCCCGGCACGGCGACGGCAGGTGACTACAAGGTGGAGCTCGACACGGCGAGCGACGGCGACGTCAAGCCCGACCCGGTCATCCTCCCGGTGACGATCACCGGGAGCTACTCGGTGGCGCTGACCCAGACCTCGGACGAGACGCTCCAGACGTCGGCCCAGCCCGGTGCCGGGAAGGCCTACGTCTGGGTGGTCCAGAACACCGGATCGGGGCCGCTGGGAAACATCACCGTCGGCGCCACGCCGCCGACGGGCTGGACGGTGACGTTCGATGCGGCCACGATCCCCAGCCTGGCACCCGGCAAGACCCAGAACGTGACCGCCACGATCACGCCGTCCGGGAACGCGGTTGCGGGCGACTACACGATCGCGTTCACCGCCACCGTCCCCAGCAGCGGGAGCATCCCGGGGGCGACGGCCAGCCAGACCGTCAGGGTGACGGTCCAGGTCGGGCTCAACTGGCTGGTCGTCGGCGGGGCGCTCATCCTGCTCGTGCTGGTCGGCCTGAGCTGGGTCTTCGGGCGGTTCGGGCGCCGCTGATCGATGGTCACGCAGGCATCCCCGCTCGCGGAGCGCGGGCGCGACTCGACCCTCGAGCCGGTCATCGAGGCCCGGCGCCTGACGAAGCGGTACGGCGCCCGGGTGGCCGTGGATGACCTCAGCTTCGAGGTCCGGCCGGGCGAGGTGTTCGGCCTGCTCGGACCCAACGGGGCCGGCAAGACCACCACGGTGCTCATGCTGCTGGGCCTCACCGAACCGACGTCCGGCGAGGCGCGCGTGGTCGGGGTCGACCCGATGCGCGACCCGCTGGAGGTGAAGCGCCATGTCGGCTACATGCCCGACACGGTCGGCTTCTACGACGGGCTGAGCGCGCGCGAGAACCTGGCCTACACGGCGCGCCTGAACCGCATCCCGCGCGCCGTGGCGGCAGAGCGGATCTCGGATCTGCTCGCCCAGGTGGGCCTCGCCGAGGTCGCCGCGCAGAAGGTCGACACGTTCTCCCGCGGCATGCGCCAGCGCCTCGGCGTGGCGGACGCGCTCCTCAAGGACCCGTCCGTCCTGATCCTCGACGAGCCGACGGCGTCCCTCGACCCGGAGGGCGTCGTCGAGCTGCTCGCGCTCATCGAGCGAATTGCCCTCGAGCGGCGGATCGCCGTCCTCCTCTCCTCCCACCTGCTCGACCAGGTCCAGGCGATCTGTCAGCGTGTCGGGATCTTCTACCGGGGCCGCCTGATCGCCGAAGGGTCCGTCCGCGACCTCGCGAGCGAAGGGTCGCGAACCCAGGATGTCGTCGAGGTGGGGGCCCAGGCCTCCGACGGCCGCCCGGCCGGCGTCGATCTCGTGACCGCCGCGTTTCGCGGCACGCCGGGCGTCGCGTCCGTGGCACCGGACCCCGACGCGCCGGGCCGCGTCCTCGTCACGGGCGGACCCGGGATCGCCGGCGCGCTGGCTTCGGCGCTTGCCGCGACGGGACTCCACCCGGTTCATCTCCGGACGCACGAGGAGCGCCTCGACGCGATCTACGCGAGGCTGGTGCGCGCCGCGGCCGAGGCCCCGGTTGCCGTGCCCGAAGGCCGCACGGTCAGCCTGGCGCCCGCACCCCGACGATCGATCCGCCGGGCCCCCGGGCGCGCCGGTCACCCGCGGCCCGAACGCAGCGACCAGGGCGGTGGCGATCAGGACCGTGGCGACCACGATCGCGGCGACGGCCACGACCATCGTGACGACGACGCCGGGGGACCCCGATGAGCGCGTCCGCGGCTGCTCCGCCAGGCCCCGAGATCGCGCATCCGCGATCGGAGACCCGCCCTCCGTCGGGCGGCTGGCGGATCGTCGCGGCGAAGGAGCTCGCGGATCACCTCGGGAGCACCCGCTTCGTGGTCCTGTTCGTGGTGCTCGGCCTCGCGGGAGCGTCCGCTGTCTACTCGGTCTCGCAGCAGATCGTGAGCGTAGCCGCCGGCGTGAGGTCGACCGAGAGCCTCTTCCCGCTGCTGTTCACGCTGAGCGCCTCGGACATCGCCGCCGCGACGCAGCAATCGGCCAACACGCCGCTCCCATCGTTCGTGGCCCTGATCTCGCTCCTGGCGCCGCTGCTGGGCATCGCCTTCGGGTTCGACGCGGTGAACCGCGAACGGTCCGAGCGAACGCTGCCCCGGCTCCTCGCGCAGCCGATCTACCGCGACGACGTCATCAACGGCAAGTTCGCGGCCGGCCTCGCCGCCATCGGGATCGCGCTCGGGGCGGTGCTCGTCGTCATCGCCGCGTGGGGCGTCATCCAGCTGGGAGTGATTCCCACGGCGGAGGACGTGGCTCGGATCGTGGTCTGGTACGTGGTCGCGATCGTCTACATCGGCTTCTGGCTGGCCCTGGCGACCCTGTGCTCGGTCGTCATGCGTCGGGCCGCGTCGTCGGCGCTGGTCGCGATCTCCGCCTGGCTGATGGTGTCCCTCTTCGGCGGCCTGCTGATCTCGACCGTCGTGGGGCTGCTGGCGCCGGTGAGCGCAACTCCGACGACCGCCGAGGTCATCGCGAATGGCCACCTCCAGGACGCGTTGACCCGGATCAGCCCGGACGGCATGTTCCAGATCGCCACCCAGGCGATCCTGGACCCGCACGTGACGGCCGGGATCCTCACGATCGACCAGCGCGTCGCGGTCGCGCAGCAGGGCGCGCCGGGCTCGATCCTCTCGCTCGACCAGAGCCTGCTGGTGGTCGGCCCGCAGGTTCTCGCGATCGTCGCCCTCAGCGTCGTGTGCTTCGCGCTCGCCTACATCGCGTTCATGCGCCAGGAGGTCCGGGCCTGACGGACGCTGCCGACAGGGTGCAGCCGCGCGGCTCTGCGCGCGCGGTCCCGCCGCGACTGCCCCGCACCGCGCGGCAGCGGGGGTGACCCGGCGCGCACCCGGTTGACGAACGCGCGGCGGACCCTCCAGCATGGCCCCCGTGGCGCACCCGACCGACCCCTACAAGCTGCTCCAGGTCGACCCGGAGGCCGACCCGGAGATCATCGTCGCTGCCTACCGCCGGCTCGCACGTCGCTACCACCCGGACGTGTCGGCTGGCGGTGAGGCTGCCGCGATGATGGTCGCGCTCAATCGGGCCCGCGACATCCTGCTCGACCCGGCGCGGCGGGCGGAGCTCGACCGGGACCGGCGTGGAGGCGCAGGCGCGACGATCGCATCCGTGGCTGCGCCGGTTGGCGCGAGCCCAAGACACGCCGATACCGGGTCGGCCGGACCGCCACCGGGCAACCCGTCGGGGAGTCGGCTCGATTTCGGGCGCTACGCCGGCTGGTCCCTGGGCGAGATCGCGCGAATCGACATCGCGTACCTGGAGTGGCTGGACCGGATGTCGATCGGGCGGCGCTACCGCGAGGAGGTGGACGGGCTCCTTCGGCGATCCGGGCGCCGGGGTACCCCGAAGCGCGTCGAGGAGCCCCGGGGGCTCTTCCGGCGGCGCTGATCGCCGCTCGGTCGTGCCGAAACGGTCAGGGGCGGCGCCGGGTGCCGCCGAATGCGGCGGCCGGCCGAGTCGGTGCTACGTTCCCGAGCCGGGGAGGCGGTGCTTCGCGACGAACGCCGCGGCCTGTGCCCGTCGCTGCAGGTTCAGCTTCGAGAGGATCGAGCTGACGTAGTTCTTGACCGTCTTGTCGGAGAGGAAGACCTCCGAGGCGATCTCCTTGTTCGTCTTCCCCTCGGCCACGAGCTGGAGGATCTTCTGCTCCTGGGCCGTCAGCTGGGCGAGCTCATCGGTATAGGTCCCCGACGCGATCCGTCGGACGCGCTCCAGGACCTTCTCCGTGACCGCCGGGTCGAGGAGAGACTCGCCGCGTCCGACCGCCTCCAGGGCGTTGACGAGGTCGCGGGCGCGGATCTGCTTGAGGAGGTAGCCGGACGCGCCCGCGATGATCGCGGAGAGCACGGCCTCCTCGTCGGGGTAGCTCGTGAGCATCACCACGCGCGTGCCCGGGAGCTCGGCCCGGATCTCGCGACAGGCCTCGATGCCGGATCCGTCCGGGAGGCGGACGTCCATGATCACGAGGTCGGGCTGGAACCGTCGCGCGGCCTCGAGCGCCTCTTCGACCGTGCCCGCCTCGGCGACGACCTGGAACTTCTCGCGGCGATCGATCAGCGCGACCAGACCCTGTCGCACGACCTCGTGGTCGTCCACGACGAGCAGGCGAAGGGGCCGCGGCTCGGACTGCTCGGTCATGGTCGGGGTGGGCCTCCGTCGCGGTTCACGCCCCGGCACCGTCGTCGGTCTCACCGACCGACGGTTCACCGGGAATCCGCACGATGATACGCGTCCCGCGATTCGGCGAGCTTTCGATGGCCAGCGTGCCGCCGATGCCGGCCATCCGGGCGTCCATGTTGGCAAGCCCCAGGTGGCCGAGCCCGCGCGGCGCGCCCGGATCGAACCCCGTGCCGTTGTCGATGATCGTGAGCGTGATCCCCGGGCCCTCCCCGGCCATCCCGACCAGGATCTCCGCCCGCGACGCCTTCGCGTGGCGCGCGATGTTGCTGAGCGCCTCCCGGGCGACCGAGAGGACCTCCAGCGTCCGCTCGGGGCTCAAGGGCATCCCGTCGACGTCCGGGCCCGCCCGCAGCTCCACGTCGACCATCGTGTTCACCCTGAACTCGTCGGCGAGCGCCGCAAGGCCTTCGACGAGCTCGACGCCGTCGATGAGCTGGGGCCGGAGGCCGAAGATGAAGTTGCGGATGTCGCGGATGGTCTGGTCCAGGCTCTCGATCGCGCGCTCGACCCGCCGGCTTGCCTCCGCAGGCTCCTCCACCATGAGATCCGGCACGTCCTCCAGGGTGAGGCCGACGGCGTAGATCGACTGGATCACGCCATCGTGGAGGTCGCGACCGATGCGCTCTCGCTCCTCGACGATCGCCAGCCGTTGGACCTGGTCGTGCAGGCGGGCGTTCTCCATCGCGATCGCGGCGTGGCCGGCGAAGAGCTCGACGAGCTGCTGGTCGGTCTCGCTGAAGCCGCCCTCCTTCTCGGTCAGGTAGAGGTTCCCGATGGTCCGGCCACGGATCGTGACCGGGACGCCCAGGAATGCGTGCATCTCCGGGTGGTGCGGCGGGAAGCCAAAGCGCCGGGAATCGACCATCAGGTCGGCAAGCCGGTAGGACCGGTTCTCGCGGATGATCAGCCCGAGGATGCCATGGCCGCGCGGCGGCGCGCCGATCCGGGCTCGCTCCTGGCGCGGCATCCCTGAGGTGATGAACTGCTCGATGACCCCTTCGCTGTCGACGATGCCGAGGGCGGCATATCCGGCTCCCACCAGGTCGCGCACGCGGTCGACGATCACCTGGAGCACCCGGTCCACGGCCAGGACGCCCGCCATCGCCCGGATCGAGGCGTCGAAGGCAGCGAGCCGCTCATCGGCGAAGGCAACCGCCGCCAGGGCCGTCGCAAGGTCGGCATCGGCCGCGGAGCGTTCATCGGCCGCGGAGCGTTCATCGGCCGCGGAAGATGCTGCCGACTCGAGCCCGCCGGCGCGCTGGCCGGGCAGGGGCCCGTCGGGATCGGCGGCGCGGGGCGCGGCGGCGTCGGTCACAGCGGCGAGGGTAGCAGGCCGCGACCGCAAGAGCCGGACATGTGCGCGGCCGGCGCTCGAGCCCGGACGCCAGCGCCCGCGCCCGGACACCGGCTCGGCGTGCGCGCATGCGCATGTGTTTTGCCCCTCGGACCCGCCTGATTGTGACAAAGGTCCCGTCGGGGCCGCGTGCGGGACGCGTACCATGCCGCCCCATGGAGACGGTCACGCTGCGGGATTCCCAGTCCACGCCCGAACAGAGCGCCGACGGCGACACGCCCAAGAGCACACCCGGCGGGCAGCCCGCACGGCTCATCGATGCCGCCGTGACGCGCCGCGGATTCCTCCGTGGCGCCGCGCTCGCGGGCACGGGCCTGGTGGCCGCCACCGTGACTGCCTGTGCGCCCGCAGCGGGCCAGGCCTGGCAGTACGCCACTTCGAAGCCCCTGGCCAGCGGCAGCGCGGCGCCGGTCGCCTCGGCCGCGGCCAGCGCCGCCGCGTCGGCGGCCCCGAGCATGAGCATGCCCCCGACGGCGGCCCCGAGCGTCGTGCCGTCCGCGTCGGCGATCGCGAACCTCCCGCCGGGGTGGAGCGAGCACGACATCAACGCCCGCCAGGTGGTGCGCCGGTACCTCGGCAAGATCGCCCCGGCCCTCAAGGGCGTTTACGGCGACGCCGCGTTCGCCAAGCTCGCCGACATCCTGGCAGCGGGCGACAACTACCCGGAGCTCGCCGCGATCCCCGAGTTCGCCCAGGTCACCCAGGGCAACGAGCAGATCGCGCCGAAGATCGTCAACGGCGTGAAGGTCTTCGAGCTGACCATCGACGAGATCGACCACAAGATCGACGCCACGAAGGCGCCGCTCAAGGCCCTGGGCTACAACAGGATCTGGCCCGGCCCCCAGCTGCGCGTGACCGAGGGCGACAAGGTCCAGGTGGTCTTCACGAACAACCTCAAGGAGACGACCGGCGTCCACTTCCACGGCATCGAGTTCGAGGACTTCTTCCAGGACGGCGTCCCGTTCGTCACCCAGAAGCCGATCGCGCCCGGCGAGACGTTCACCTACGAGTTCACCGCCACCCCGCACGGCTCGATGATGTACCACTCCCACCACAACGCGACCGACCAGGTCGGACGGGGGCTCCTCGCCGCGTTCATCGTCGACCCGAAGGATCCGGCCGAGACCTATGCCAGGAAGTTCGGGGTCACCCAGGAGTACACCTGGATCTCGAACGACACGGTCGGCGGCTTCACGATCAACGGGCACGGGTTCCCGGCCGTGGCGCCGATCGTCGCCGCGAAGGGCGAGAAGGTCCTCGTCCGTTTCATGAACGAGGGAATCATGATGCACCCGTGGCACCTCCACGGGTACCGGATGCGCGTCGTCGCGCGCGACGGCGCCCGGCTGGGCACTGCCGAGTTCTTCGCCGACACGCTGGGCGTCAACCCCGGCGAACGCTACGACGTCATCGTCGATGTCGACCGGCCGGGAGTGTGGGCCTTCCACTGCCACATCCTGCCGCACGTCGAAGGGACCGAGGGAATGTTCGGGATGGTCAACACCCTGATCGTCACGCCGACCAAGGTGGACCTGACGCCGCTCCTGACGTAGGCGGCGCCTCCGCAGCGCAGCACCGAAGACGGGACAACCTGACCATGGCACACATCGAGACGATCCTCCTCGCCACCGACGCCTCGCGGGCGTCGGAAGCCGCCGAGGAGCAGGCGATCGAGCTGGCCGCCCGGCTGGGCAGCCGGCTGGTCGTTGTCTCCGCGGTCTCCGGCTCGCCTGAGGTCCGGTCCGGCCGCCTGGTCGCGGTGGAGGGCGTCGTCCAGCGGGCGCGCGCCGGCGGGGCGAGCGCGGAGGGCCTGACCTGGGACGGTGACGCCGGCGAGTCGATCGTCGAGGCGGCGGCCGCGGAGCACGCCGACCTGATCGTCGTTGGGACGCACGAGCGCGGCACCGTCGGGCGCCTCTTCCTGGGCAGCGTCTCGGATCACGTGGTCCGACATGCCGGGTGCCCGGTCATGGTGGTGCGGCCGACCCACGTGCTCTCGAGCTCGTCGAGCTGACCCGGCGCCGCTCCGGGTCGGAGCCGGCAGGCGCGCGCCGCACCCTACCTCGTGTACATCCCCTCCGGGTCGAGCTCCTCGCGGATGAGCCGGAGCTCCTCCGGTGTGGGCGCGGGCGTCGGAGCGAGCGACGGGGAGACGTGCGGCTCCCAGCCGAGCGTCGCGCGGACCTCGTCGAGGGTCGCGCCCGGGTGGAGGAAGTCGAGGCGCATCTCGCCGGTCTCGTCGAAGTGCCAGATCCCGAGGTCCGTGACCACGACGGATGGACCGCTGCCCAGCCAGCCCTGCTCGCGCCGGATCCGTTCCGACTTTTCGGCGCCGCCGAGGTTCCCAGGCGAAGTCCGGAAGTCGATCCGTTCCACGAAGGAGCGTGCCGACTGACGCATGATCACGAAGATCTGGCGCGCGTTGATCGCGATCTCGCAGGCGCCGCCCGAGCCGGGAAGCCGCGTCTTCGGGTGCGCGTAGTCCCCGATGACGGTCGTGTTGATATTCCCGAAGCGGTCGATCTGGGCCGCGCCCAGGAAGCCGACGTCGATCAGGCCGCCCTGCAGGTAGTAGGCGAAGAGCTCCCACATGCTCGTGACCGCCGTCGCGCCGGTGACGATCGTGGGGTCGCCGATCGAGAGCGGGAGTCGCGCCGGGCGTGCGCCGAACACGCCTGCCTCGTAGACGAGCTCCATGTCGGGGGCGACCGTGCGCTTGGCGAGGTTCACGGCAATGTTCGGGAGGCCGACGCCGACGAAGCAGACGCGCTGCCCGGCGAGCTCGCGGGCAGCCGCCACGATCATCATCTCGGACTTCGAGAACTGGGCGGAGTTCGCGGCCGCGGGCGTGGGACCGTCTCCGGGGCGCTCGGCAGCCATCAGCGGTACTCCCCGTAGTCGACCACGCCCGACGGGGCGGAGCCGCTCGGCAGGAGTGAGCGCAGTCGCTCCGGGCCGAGCTTCTCCGCGTATGCGGCGCGGCCATCGAGGTCGTAAACCCAGTCACGCAGCCACTGCTCGGTGGCAGCGGGATCGCGGCTGATGGGGTCCCAGTCGCGGTAGAAGCGGTTGTCGCGGTCGTAGCGGCCCTGGACATAGGACGGATGAGCGCCCCACGGCTCGACCACGACCGCATCGACCACGATCCCGGGGACGATCGTCCGGTTCGGGTCGGCCCGGATGACGGTCTCGTCGACGAGTTCCTCGACGACCACGATCACGCGCTCGGCCGCGAAGGCGGCCTCCTTCTGGCAGCCGAGGAGGCCCCAGACCTGCGTGTTGCCAGCCGCGTCGGAGCGCTGCGCGTGGATCACGGTGACGTCCGGCTTGAGGGGTGGCACCGCGTAGACCATCCCGTCGCCGTACGGGCTCTCGATCGGCCGGATGAGCGGGTTCGCGACGGGCAGGTCCGTCTCGAAGTACGAGCGGAGCGGCATGAAGGGGAGGTTCGCCGCCCCCGCCGCATAGCGCGCAACCATCCCGAAGTGGCTGTATTCCTCGAGCTCCAGCGACGTATCGGCGCCCTCCGTGACCCGCCGGATCGCGTTCAGGCCGCCGACCCCGGGATTGCCGAGCCAGCTGAAGATGAGCTTGCGGGCGACGCCCGCCGCGACCATCTGGTCGTAGATGACGTCGGGCGTCATCCGCGCGAGCACGAGGTCGCGCCGGCCCTGCCGGATGATCTCGTGCCCCGCCGCGAAGCTGATGAGGTGGGTGAAGCCCTCGATTGCGACGGTGTCGCCGTCGCGTACGAGGTCGGCGACCGCGTCGCGCATCGTGGCGACCTTCGAGCCGGACATGGCTGGCCTCAGTGGCCGGCGACCGCGGCGACGGCCTCTGCGAAGACGCGACAGCCGGTGGCGATCTCCAGCTCGGTGACCACGAGCGGCGGCGACATCCGGATGACGTCGTCCCCGGCGGTGAGGACCATCAGACCGCGCTGGAACGCCGCGTGCTCGACGGCGGCGGCAGTGGCACCCGAGTCGAACTGGACGCCGATGAGGAGGCCCTTGCCCCGGACTTCACGGACGCGGTCCGGGTAGGCGGCCACGAGCGGCCCGAGCGCCGCCTGCATCTGCTCGCCCCGCGTCGTCGCGTTGTCGATCAGGCCCTCCTCGAGCAGCGCGATCGTGGCGAGCGCTGCGGCGCAGCTGACCGGGTTCCCGCCGAACGTCGAGCCGTGCGCGCCGGCCGCCCAGGTCATCAGGTGCTCCTTGGCGATCATGGCGCCGATCGGCATCCCCGAGGCGAGGCCCTTGGCCGTCAGGGCCACGTCCGGCTCCACGTCCCAGTGCTGGATTGCCCACATCCGGCCGGTCCGGCCCATGCCGCTCTGCACCTCGTCCGCGACGAGGAGGATGCCGTGCTGGTCGCAGATCCTGCGCAGCCGCGGGAGGAACTCCGCGTCGGGAACCTGGATCCCGCCCTCGCCCTGGATCGGCTCTACGACGATCGCCGCCACCTCGTTCGCCGGCACCAGGCGGTGGAAGACGCGCTGCTCCAGCTCGTCGAGGCCGGCTGACCCGAACGGCACGTGGTAGATGCCCGGCAGCATCGGGCCGAAATGCGCGTGGTACTTCGCCTTGGAGGCGGTGAGGCTGACGCTCCCGAAGGTGCGTCCGTGGAAGCCGCCCAGGAAGCCCACGATGTACTGGCGCCCGGTGGCGTAGCGGGCCAGCTTGAGGGCTGCCTCCACGACCTCGGTGCCGGAGTTCCCCAGGAAGACGCGGGTCGGGCCGTGCATCGGCGCGATCCGCTCCAGCTCGGCCGCGAGGTGGGCGTAGATCGGCAGGTAGAAGTCGGAGGCGCTGTAGTGGAGGAGCTGCGCCGCCTGCTCCTGGATCGCCGCCACGACCCGGGGGTGACAGTGCCCGGTGACGTTGACCGCGATTCCCGCACAGAAGTCGAGGAACCGGTTCCCGTCGATGTCCTCGATCGTTGACCCCAGGCCACGGACGGGCACGATCGGGTAGGCGCGCGGCAGCGACGGCGAGGTGTAGCGCTCGTCGAACGCGATGTGCTCGCGCGCCTTCGGACCGGGAAGCTCGGTCACGAGGTGCGGCGCGTCGAAGCCGAAGACCGAGTCTGCTGGGACGCCGGCCTTCGCGACATCGCGGACTGCCGCGTGGCTCATGGATCACCTCCCGGGAACGAGCGAGCCGCGACGCGTGGGCACGCGGCGAGGCCGGAACGCATAGAAACTATGCAGACTGGATACGGCGAGTATAGCCGGGCAGGACCCGCGAATCGCGCCGGACGGCGCGACCCGGTGCATGCCGGACGCCGGCAGCCAGGGACGCGTCGTCGGCAGCCAGGGGCGCCCAGCTGCGGTCACGGCGGCGCCATCGCAGTTAGCGACGCGCGCTTCGGCCGCGCGGCGTCAGTCGACGACGGTGTGGCTCTGCTCGCGCATGAACTGGACCGGGTAG
>Ga0209014_10002059_pt1 | contig 11809 bp, 10 predicted proteins | sample BarGraNGADG00212_FD_184491 | JGI IMG/M metagenome (GOLD analysis project Ga0209014, IMG submission 184491) | Arctic peat soil microbial communities from Barrow, Alaska - Barrow Graham LP Ref core NGADG0002-212 (SPAdes) (version 2) | ecosystem: Environmental > Terrestrial > Soil > Wetlands >... | reverse complement strand
CAGTCCGGGGTGGGACCCCCGCTCAGGTCGCGACTCGCCTCGGGCTGCCGATACCGCTCGTGCAGGCCGTCCTGGACCACGCGGAGCGCCTTGGGGTCGTCGCAGTGGCCGGCCGCGGCTGCGGGTCGGGGTGCCCGACCGGACCGGAGCTGCCCGCGACCTGTGCCGGCTGCCCGCTCGCCTTGCCTTAATCGCCTTGCCTTAGCCTTGGTTAGTTCAGTCGCAGACGCTCGGAGGGAGCGGTCATGAACGTCGAGAGCGTTCTTCTTGAGATCGACCGTCTCGCGGGCGGTCGACATGGCGACCACACCATCTCTGAGGAGATGCGCACTGACCCCAAGACCCGCCGCGTGTTCGTCACGATCACCTGGTTGCTGGCCGCCGGGCTCTTGCTCGGGCTTTCCGCCGTGGTCGTGGCCGTCGTTCTCCTGTTGCGCGGCGACGAGGTCGCCTGGGTGGTCTGGATGCGCCTGGTCGTGGTGCTCGGCATGACCATGACCTTGTTCTACTTCGCGTGGCGCGCCCAGCGTGGTTTCTACTGGGCATACTCGCGGCTGAGGCTCTTCAGCAAGATCTTTCCCATCGTCGCTCTGGTGACCGCGGCCATTCCTGGGCTCTACCCGCTGTGGATGATCACGGAGCAGATCTGCTTCAGCCTCATCCTGCTCGGCATCGCCGACTATCTCTCTACGGATCACATGCGGGCGGCCTATGCCAAGCCGCCCACAGCCCCGAGAGTCCCCAAACGTGCCGGCAAGTAACGGCCGCAGTCACAGTCGGGTTCCGCAGGACCAAAGCCTCTGTGCCAGCACCAAGGTGGCTGGGATGCTTTGGCAGACGCTCAAGATCACGCTTGGGTCTGAGGAGGAGCAGGATGCAGTCTCGACCTAAGGTCGTGATCGTCGGCGGTGGGGTCAGTGGTCTGGCGACGGCGCACTACATACATGGCCGTCTCGGCGACCACGTGCAGCTGACTCTGGTCGAGGGTGGCTCGCAGCTGGGCGGCAAGGTTGCCAACCAGGAGTTCAGCGGGCACCTGGTCGACACCGGGCCCGACGCAGTACTGGTGCGCGTGCCGGCGATGGCGGCTCTGCTCAAGGACCTTGGACTGGGCTCCCAGATTGTGGCCCCGGCTGCGCTGGGGGCCCATGTGTGGTCGCGCGGCAAACTACGCCGGCTCCCGACTGGCACTCTCTTCGGAGTCCCCGACCGTCTGCTGCCGCTGATGAAGTCCGGCCTCATGTCTCCCGCAGGCCTGGCGCGCGCGGCCATGGACCTGGTGTTGCCGCGCCGTCCCACCTCCTCCGCCGACCCGTCGATCGCCGACCTGGTCACTCCGAGGCTCGGTTCACAGGTGTTCGACCGCCTGGTAGAGCCGCTGCTCGGCGGGGTGCACGCAGGTCGGGCCGCCGAGCTCAGCGCCCACAGCACCGTGCCCGATATCGAGGCGCTCGCACGCAAGAACCGCAGCCTGTATCTGGGCCTTCGTAAGATGCGCCGTCATGCTCCGCCGGCTACGGGCGCCCCGGTCCTGGTCACGCTGAGCGGCGGACTCGGCCGGCTCGTCGAGGCGCTGGCGGCCAGGCTGGCCGGCGATGACCTGCGGCTGAACGCCGCCGCGGGCAGCATCGCGCGGACCGGTACCAGATACCGCGTCGACCTGGTGGACGGCCAGAGCCTCGCGGCCGACGCAGTCGTCCTGGCCACCCCCGCGTTCGCCACCGCCGGGCTGCTCGCCGACCTGGCCCCTGACGCGGCGTCGGTGCTGGGCGAGATCCCCTATGTCGATGTCGCGACGATCTGGCTGTCCTACCCTCGCTCAGCGATGAGCCGACCCCTGGACGGTACCGGCTTCCTTGTTCCTCCGCAGGAGGGCAGGCTCATGGTGGGCTGCACCTGGTCGAGCGCCAAGTGGCCCCACCTGGCCGACGACAACCTTGTTCTTATTCGCTGCATGGTGGGCCGCCGCGGCGACAGCCGTTGGCTGGACATGGACGACGAGACCCTGGTCCGCCGGGTGCATGAAGAGCTGGTCGAGGCCATGGGTGTCACTGCCGGCCCGGACCATCAGAGCGTTCAGCGCTGGCCCCAGGCGATGCCCCAGTACCTGGTCGGACATCAGGGCCGGCTGGACGCGCTGAACGCCGCGATTCATCACCTGCCCGGCCTCTACCTGACCGGCGCTGCCTATCGCGGTGTTGGCCTGGCCAGCTGCGTGGCTGACGCCAAGCGAACTGCCCAGGACGTCGCCCAGGACGTCTGTCAACCCACGCAACCCCCGGCCGATGTTCGGCCCCTTACCGAGGTAACTTCATGACTGCTATCACTGGTGCGGTGCCCCGTGCGCACCTGAACTTCTCCCAACGACCGATGCTGGTCTTCTGGGAGGTCACCCGCGCCTGTCAGCTGGCTTGCAAGCACTGCAGGGCCAGCGCCACCGAGGGGGCGCTGCCCGGCGAGCTCAGCACCGCAGAGGGCCTCGACCTGATCGACCAGGTTGCCGCGTTCGGGCGTCCCTACCCGATCCTGGTGCTCACCGGTGGTGACTGCCTGCTGCGTCCGGACCTGTTCGAGCTGGTCGAGCACGCCAACGGGCTTGGCGTGCCGGTGGCGCTCTCGCCGTCGGTCACCCCATCGCTGACTCCGCAGATGATCGACAAGATGGTAACCAGTGGGGTCAAGGCCGTCTCGATCAGCCTCGATGGTGCGGTGCCCGCCACGCACGATGGGGTGCGCGGCATCCCGGGCCACTTCGAGGACACCATCAAGGCGATCAGTGCGCTTTCTGCCGCCGGGTTGACCGTTCAGGTGAACACGACAGTGATGCGGGCCAATGTCGATGAGCTCGCAGATGTCGCAGATCTGATCTCGCGCGCCGGTGCGCACATCTGGGAGGTCTTCTTCCTGGTCCAGGTCGGGCGCGGTGTGGCCACCGATGCGGTCAGCCCGGCCGAGCACGAGGAGATCTGCCACTTCCTGTATGACGCCTCGCAGCATGGCTTCATCGTCCGCACGGTCGAGGCGCCGTTCTTCCGCCGCGTGGTGTCCCGCCGGCAGGCTGGGGACCCAGCCCCGACCAGCACCTTGTACCAGACGCTGGCCGGGCGGCTCGAGACGTTGATGGGTCCGGCGGCCGGTCGGCCCAGGGCGCAGACCGCATCCACCCGTGACGGCAAGGGGATCCTCTTCGTCGCCCATGACGGTGAGATCAACCCGGCGGGGTTCCTCCCCCTGCCACTGGGCAATGTGCGGGACGAGGCGATCGCGACGATCTACCGTGACGACCCGCTGCTGCGCCGGATCAGGGATGCTGAGTTCACCGGCCGCTGCGGCCGCTGCGAGTACGCCGACCTGTGCGGGGGCTCGCGCGCTCGCGCATACGCCGCTAGTGGTGACCCGCTGGGAGAGGACTCGGCATGCCCCTTCGAGCCGGCTGAGTCGTCCTCCGACGTCGCCCCGGTTCTCGTCAGCGACTGACTAGCGACTGGTCGCCGCAATGAGTCACTAGTACCGATGACCCATTGCGCCGGGGGCGCCATGGCTTCACCATCGAAGCAGGCAGCTCTTTGCCTTGGTCCCCGGAGGTCGGCATGATGAGCACGCTGGTCGACCCGGGCTGGGCCGGTATCGTCGAAGTCCTCGTCCAGGGTCTTGACGGAACGGTGCGGTGGGAGCCTGACTGGGTGGTGTTGCTGCTGCCGGACCATCCGTACGATGACCGACCGGCGGACCTTGACGCGCTGAGACTGTGCCTGGGACGGATCGGCGCTCCTGTGGTGTTCGACGCTTCTGGGGTGATCCTCCCCGACGCCTCACTTGTCGAGTTCCTGATGAAACTGGTGGAATCTGGTCTGATGGTGAACGGCGGGCGCTGGGCGGCTTAGGGACCTGGCGGTTGCAGCGGGCACGATTCGAGCAGGGCAGGCACCATCCGAGGAGAGCGTCGATGACCGACCTGCAACCCGGCCCCACCAACAGCCTGACCGACGTTGCCGGCATCCGGGTGGGGCATGCCGATCGCCGTGTTGACGGCTGGCTGTCCGGCACCACGGTGGTTCTCGTCCCGCAAAGCGGTGCCGTTGCCGGGGTTGACGTCCGCGGAGGTGGACCCGGCACCCGGGAGACCGACGTCCTTGACCCGCGCAACCTGGTCGACAGGATTCACGCCGTCGCGTTGTCGGGCGGAAGTGCCTTCGGGCTCGCGGCAGCCGACGGGGTGATGCAGCGCCTCTTCCAGGCGGGGGTCGGCTACCCGGTCGGCGGGCCGGGTGAGGTCGTCCCGATCGTGCCCGGAGCCGTCATCTTCGACCTCGGCCGCGGCGGTGACTTCACCAAGCGTCCTGGGGCTGCGATGGGCGAAGAGGCATATGACGCAGCGTTTGCCAGTCCAGCCGGGCCGGTGCCGATCGGGGTGGTGGGAGCCGGCATGGGGGCCGTGGCCGGGGGGCTCAAGGGCGCGGTGGGCTCGGCCAGCGTGGTGTTGGCGGATGGCACGACGGTGGCCGCGCTTGTGGTCGTCAACTCGTTTGGTTCCTGCGTCGACCCCGCCACCGGGGAGCTGTATGCCGCCCGGTTCGGCCTGCCGGGGGAGTTCACCCAGCTCCTGCTCCCCGACCCCGACGAGGTCGCGGCTGCGCGTGCGGCCGCCGACGCGAAGGTTGGGCCGGGCGGTCTGGGTTCTCTGGGGGCCGCCCTTGCTACCACCATTGGCGTCGTGGCAACTGATGCCACGTTGACGAAGGCTCAGTGCGCCAAGGTGTCGGGCATCGCGCACGACGGCATGGCTCGCGCCATCCGCCCGGTCCACACGATGTTCGACGGCGACACGGTGTTCAGCCTGGCGACGGGGGACCGGGGGGCGCCAGACCCGTTGGCATTCCATGCGTTTCTGGATGCTGGCGGCGACTGTCTCACGCGCGCCATCGGGATCGCGATTCTGGCTGCTGAGAGCGTCCAGACACCGGCCGGCCGGTGGCGGTCCTACCGGGAAGCCTTCCCCTCGGCCTTGCGCACCTAGTCGGACTGGGCCGGTACGACGACGTTCCACGGTCGCAGCACATGGTCGACGCCCACCCCGGCAGCCGTGTACGGATCGCCCATGACGACTTCCTCGGCCTCATCCTCGGAGCCCACCTGCAGCAACACCATGGCACCCGATCCGTCGCCGACCGGACCGGCGAATACGACCGTGCCGTCCCGATACAACGACTGCATATATGCCAGGTGGTCGGGTCGCACGCGAGCGCGTGCGACCAGGTCGGCGTAGCGATACTCCAGCACGAAGAGGCTCATCAGCCCAGCATGCCAGTTGCGTTGATGGCCGCAGGCTCCGCCGTCTGTGCGTTCCCGGCCCCGCCCGGCACGAGGCTGAAGGCGCTCTCTTCTTCCTGTGCGTTGTGCAGCCTCAGTACGGCATACAGCCCGTAGAGCAGTCGCCGGAGCTCGACGACGTCCTCGGGTTGGGTTGTCTCGCTGTCAAGTCCCTCGAGAAGCCGTCGCAGCTTTCGGACCTGGTGCTCGATCTCCGCATGAGTGCGGCTCATCGCTGCCGTTGCCTCCGTCCCCCCGAGGGCTCGGTCCACCAGCGGAACGAGCAGCTCCTCGTCGGCCCGCTCGTGTGGAAGGAGCTCGCCCTCAAGCCGGTCCAGCAGCGCGCGCACCGGGGCCAGGTCGCAGGCTTTCGTCGATAGTCGGTCGGCAGACGATCGGATCTTCTCGATCAACGGCAGCACGGCGTCGTGCTCGGAACGCAGCCGGAGCGCGGTGGCGACGTCTGCCGGGGCCATCGAGATCGTGTGCACCTTCCCGGGTAGCACCCCTCGCAACGCGATGCCGATCGCCAGCACGTCAATGACCTCCTGCACGACCGCACCCACCGCGGGCGGGAGAAACCCGAGTGAGGCGACGACCATCGCGACGAGCGAGAGACCCATGCCGATGAGGACGGCCTGCAGCGCGATCCCTTTGGAACGCCGGGCAATGAGGATCGCGTCGGCCAGGGCGTCGACCCGATCGACCGTCAGCACGACGTCGGCGGCCTCGGACGACGCGGTTGCCCCGCGCGAGGCAAGCGCCACCCCGACCCCGGCGGCCGCGAGCGCTGGAGCGTCGTTGATGCCGTCGCCGACCATGATCGTGGCGCCATGGGCCGATTCGCGTTCGATCGCGGCGAGCTTGTCCGCGGGGTCGCAGTCGGCCAGCACTGTGTCGACACCGACGATGCGCCCGACCATGTCCGCGATGTCGGCACGGTCGCCGGTGACCAGGACCACGCGCGTGATCCCGGCCAGGCGCAGCGCTCGAACCATTCGGGGCGAGTCGGGCCGGATCCTGTCCTCAAGGAAGAACGCGCCGGCGGGCTCGTCGTCGACGGCTACGAACACTGTCAGGGAGCCGTCCAGATCGGCGCGTCGACGCACCTGGCGTACCCACGGCGGCGCGGCGTCGCCGACGATCCATGAGGCCTTGCCCAGCTTGACCCGATGGGCGCCAACGGTCCCCTGAAGGCCGTAGCCATGCACTTCCTGGACATCCTCGGGCAGCTCCAGAGCAAGCCTGCGACGGGTGCCGCCGGTGACGATGGCGCTTGCGAGGACGTGCGCGGATACCTGGTCCAGGGAGGCGGCGAGCCGCAGCACCTCGTCTGCATCCATCAGGTCGCCAGCCGTGACGACGTCGGCCAGGACCGGGTGTCCCTGGGTCAGGGTGCCGGTCTTGTCAAATAGCATGACGTGCCCGGCCGCCAGTCGTTCGAGGGCGCTGCCGCCCTTGATGACGACGCCGATGTGCGCGGCGCGGCTCAGGCCGGACATGATCGCGATCGGAGCAGCGAGCAAGAGCGGGCATGGTGTCGCGACCACGAGCACGGCTACGGCGCGAACCGCGTCCCCGCTGAGTGTCCATGACGCGCCCGAGAGCAGGAGGGTGAGCGGTACGAAGAGGATGGCGAAGCGGTCGGCGGCGCGGACGAACGGCGCCGACGAGGCCTGGGCCTGCTCGACGAGGCGCACCACCCCGGCATAGGTGGACTCCGCGGCCAGCGCTGTGGCGACCAGGTTGATCGCCTTTCCCGCGTTGACCACGCCGCTGCGGACATCGTCGCCGGCGAGCCGCGTGACTGGCAGCGGCTCCCCGGTGAGGGCGGACTCGTCCAGCACAGCGGTGGAGCGAAGCCGTCCGTCAACCGGGACGATCTCCCCAGTGCCCACGAGCAGGAGGTCACCGACGACGACGCCGTCCACCGGGATCTCCACGACCCCACCCTCGACGAGGCGCCGAGCCGTGCGGGGAGCCCGCTCGACCAGCAGGCTCAGCTCACGTCGCGCCCGCGCCGCAGCCCGGGCCTCCAGCAGCTGTCCACTGGCGAGCATCACCGTGATCATGGCGCCCGCGAAGGGCTCGTTGACCGCGAGGGCGCCGGCCAGGGCAAGCACCGCGATGATGTCTACGCTGAGCTGCCGGCGCCGGATCGCGTCGACCGTCCAGACCACCGAGAAGCCCAGGCCCAGCACGGTGCCAAGGATCCACAGGACACGCGCGGGAGTCTGGGCAGACAACAGCCATGCCAGGCCTCCCGCGAGTAGCAGCACGGTGGAAGCGGTGAAGAGGAGCGTTTCCTTGCTCGCGCGCGGACGGGTCACGGGGTCCATTGTCCGCCTCAGGCGGCCATGTCACAGAGTCGAAAGGCCCGCCTTACTTGGCGCTCCGTCTATGCGCTGCTGTCCACCGGCTGCTGGACGCCCCGGCAGACGCGGCGAACACGCCATATCTGGGCGACCAGCGTCAGCCAGACGGCGGCCCAGATGGCGAAGAGGGCGATGACAAGGATCTTGCCCCACGCTGGCCAAGGCCTTGGCCGGGGTCGCGCCGGCCTTTGAGCCGCCGCATGCCGGCGCCGAAACCGCGACTACTTCCACCATGAGCCCAACGGGGAGCATCTTCAGGGGCTTGCGCGTGCTGAAATCGACACGGTTCACGGTCATCACTCTTTCTGGCTGGGGTCGGCCGGTCTTGCCCCGGTCGGGAACGGTGGCCCGACGCTGCGCGCGGGTGTTCCATTGAAATGCGGCACCGCGATCTCCCCCTTTTACGACGATTCGTCCTACTCACTGGCCAATGGGTGTCCACGTAGCGGCCAATGGGTGATTCCCGTCACGGCCGGGGTGACGCGTAGCCTGATGTTCATGGACGCCCCGGTGATACGCGTGGTCGTCGTCGATGACCACGCTTTGCACCGGGATGGCACCCGTCAGATTCTTGACGCAAACCCTGACCTGCAGGTTGTCGGCGATGCCAGTTCCGGCGAGGTCGCGCTCGCCATGATCAACCAGCTTCGACCGGACGTGGTGCTGATGGATATCCGGCTTCCGGGCATGAACGGCATCGAGGTCACCCGCCGGCTCACCCGGGACCACCCGGACGTCCGGGTCCTGATGGTGAGCGCGTACGACGAGGACGAGTACGTCCGTGGCGCCCTGGAGGCGGGGGCCTCGGGATACCTGAGCAAGACCGCCCCCGGCAAGGAGCTGGTCCAGGCGGTGCGGGCTGTGGCCCGTGGGACGAGCGTGCTCCAGTCTGGTCTCACGGCTCGGCTGTTGATCTCTTCGCGCCAGCCCGAGCGTGGCGCGGCCGAGCTGAGCGAACGCGAGCTCGCCGTTCTGACGCAGCTCGCGGCGGGCATGCACAACCGGGAGATTGCCACACACCTGAGCATCAGCACACGCACCGTGGACCGACACTGCGACAACATCTACGCCAAGCTCGGGGTGGGTTCGCGCACCGAGGCGGTGGTGCGCGCCATCTCGACCAAGCTGTTGAGTGTGGGCGATGGCGAGCGCTGACATCGCGAGCCCGATCCGGGCCGCCTCGGGACGCGTCATGGATGCTGCCGGCAGGTTGCGTCTGCCGGTGAGATCCGGCCGGTTCTGGCTCGTGCAGGTCGGTGTCCTGTTCGTGGCGTTCCTTGACGAAATCGTGCTCGACCTCATGCGTTTCCTGCCGCCGTTCGAGATCCCGCGCTCGACGGTCACCGCTCTGCTGCTCATCCCCGTGATCTACGCGGCGCTGAACTTCGGTGTCCACGGTGCCGTCGGTACTGCGCTGTGGGCTACCGCACTCATGTGCCCCGACTGGCTCTTCATCGGCGGGTTGACACCCGCGAACGCCTGGGTCGAGATCGGGAACCTGGCTATCCTCAACGGGGTCGCGATCATCGTGGGGCAGCGCGTTGAGCGCGAGGGGCAGGCGCGGCTGCGAGCAGAGGGGGCACTGCGCGACAGCGAGGTCGCCGAGTCGCGCTACCGCGCCCTGTTCGACGAGCAGCATGCGCCGGTGCTGGTCACCGACGCCGCCGGAGTTGTCACCGAGGCGAACGCCGCCGCCACATCCCTGCTCGGACCGGATGCTGCTGGGCGACTCCTGTCGGACCTGGTCGGCACCCCGATGACAGCGATCCTGGCCGGGATAGTCACTCGCCTCCCGGTGGGGGATCGTGTCTTCGTACCTAACGCCCGCACACTCGATGTGGGTTCTGGCGAACGTCTCGTCCAGATCGTGCTCGTCGACCTGACAGAGGAGGAGCACCGGGCGCGCGAGCAACAGGCATATGCCGCGCACCTGCTCACCGTGCAGGAGGACGAGCGGCGCACGCTGGCCCGGGACCTGCACGATGACCCGGTGCAGACGCTGACCTACCTCGTCCGCATGCTCGAGCTCCTCAGCGACGACCCCAGGCTGCCACAGGATCTGGCTCCGCTGGTCCTGCGCGATGGTGAGCTGGCCACCGAAGTGGTCGATGCCCTGCGCACCGTGATCCACGGTCTGCGGCCACCGGTGCTCGACGACCTCGGGGCTGTCGCCGCGCTGCGCCAGCTGGTCGCGGAGGTTCGCTCGCGGCACGGGATTGTGATCCGGCTGCAGGTTAGCGGAGATCAGGTGCGGTTGTCAGACCAGTGCGAGCTCACCGTGTACAGGGTGGCGCAGGAGGCGCTGAGCAACGTCGTGCGTCACGCGCAGGCCACCCGTACCAGGGTCGATCTGCACTTCGGTGAGCAGCTGGTTCTGACCGTCACCGACGACGGACGCGGTATTCCGGCGTCCGGTATCACAGGGGCCGGTTCCGGCGGCGGGCTCGGCCTGATCGGGATGCGCGAGAGGGTCAACCTGATCGGGGGCAGTCTGGAGGTGCGCGCACGTAAGCCGCACGGCACGCTGGTGCGGGCCACGGTGGCGGGCGTGCCGCCGCGGCCGTAGTGCTAAGAATCGCGGGCAACCGCCCACACTGTCTCTGGAGGATTGCCATGACACCGGTTCCTGTCGGACCGCTCGAGCTTCTCGACATCGACCATCTGCTCAGTGACGAGGAACGGGCGGTGCAGCACAGCGCCCGACGGCTGGTCGACGACACCATCCGGCCTAACATCGCGCAGTGGTACGAGGCCGGCACGTTCCCGGCAGAGATGGCCCTGACGTTCGGCAAGCTCGGGCTGCTCGGTATGCACCTGCAGGGCTATGGCTGCGCCGGTATGAGCGCCGTCGACTACGGGTTGGCCTGCATGGAGCTGGAGGCCGGGGACTCCGGCGCCCGCAGCTTTGCCTCTGTTCAGGGCTCGCTAGCCATGTTCGCTATTCATCGCTGGGGCTCGGAGGAGCAGAAGCAGCAGTGGCTGCCCCGGATGGCCCGAGGTGAGGTCATCGGCTGCTTCGGCCTCACCGAGCCCGACTTCGGTTCCGACCCGGCCGGCATGCGCACCCGGGCCCGCCGCGACGGCCAGGACTGGGTGCTCGACGGCACGAAGATGTGGATCACCAATGGTTCGATCGCCGACATCGCGGTGGTGTGGGCACGCACCGACGCCGGCATCCAGGGCTTTCTCGTCCCGACCGACACTGCTGGGTTCACGGCCAACAAGATCACCGGCAAGCTGTCTCTGCGTGCGTCTGTCACCTCCGAGCTCGTGCTCGATGGAGTGCGGCTGCCCGCGGACGCCGTGCTGCCCGGCGTGCAGTCTCTGCGCGGCCCGCTGTCGTGCCTGGACGAGGCGCGCTTCGGTATCGTCTTCGGCACCCTGGGTGCCGCCCGTGACTGCCTGGAGATCGCCTTGGACTACTCCCGCAGCCGGGAGGTGTTCAAACGGCCGATCGGCGGCTACCAGCTGACCCAGCAGAAGCTGGCTGATATGACCCTGGAGCTCCAGAAGGGCTTCCTGCTCGCGCTGCATCTCGGACGGCTCAAAGACGCGGGGCGGCTCGAGCCGCGCCAGATCAGTCTCGGCAAGCTCAACAATGCCCGGGAGGCGATTGCCATCGCGCGGCAATGTCGCACCATCCTCGGGGCCAACGGCATCACGCTGGAGTACTCGGTGCTGCGGCATGCCAACAACCTTGAGTCGGTGCTGACCTATGAGGGGACCTCGGAGATGCACACGCTGGTCATAGGTCAGGCACTGACCGGGTTGAGCGCCTTCAGCTGAGCGTCGCAGGCTCAGCAGTGGGGGGTTGGTTTCGCCTTCGTCGAGACGACAACCGCGGGTTGGACGCGCAAAGAGCTGTAACTCCGGCCCAGGACGACATCGATGGAGGCGTCCATCCGGTCGTCCTGCACGACTATGGCCCCCGGCAGCCTTTTTGCCGCGAGCATGGCGCCCTCAAGTCCGGACGGTCCGTGGCGTATCTCGCCGACGCCAAGGATCGTCTTTCCCAGCGGGTCATTGTCGATCGTGGCGACCTTGAACCCTATCTTTGCCAGCGAGCTTGCCACAGACGCAGCCAACCCCGTGCGGACCGTCGCGTTGTAGACGTTGATCGTTAC
>Ga0209014_10002058_pt1 | contig 11810 bp, 10 predicted proteins | sample BarGraNGADG00212_FD_184491 | JGI IMG/M metagenome (GOLD analysis project Ga0209014, IMG submission 184491) | Arctic peat soil microbial communities from Barrow, Alaska - Barrow Graham LP Ref core NGADG0002-212 (SPAdes) (version 2) | ecosystem: Environmental > Terrestrial > Soil > Wetlands >... | reverse complement strand
TGCGACCGGACAGGGGGAGGCTTCTTCGGTCTGGCTAGAGAGGACCGCGTAAGCTTTGGCGTTTACAAACGATCGACCACATGCTTCGTCAGCGGGTCGAAATGGGACTTTCCGAACCAATGCGAGATCTCAGAAAACCACTGCAAGTCAAATCGGCGACTTCGACCTGTCGACATGGACCACATGTTTGACCTCAATTCGGATTTCGGTCGCTGTCGCCGGCCTTTAGGTCAACGATCAGTCATTCTCGGTCGCGCTCGATGTACCCATTCAGCCGGACCAGCAGGCGCTTCAATGCGCGTCGATGCTCCTCCGACGTGTAGGACTGCAAGGGACCGGTCACTAGTTTCATCAATCGCGCTGTGAGGTCCTGTGCTTCGAGGAGCGCATCACGGAGCTCGCTTGAGGCGTCGCCGATTTCGTCGGACCAGTCCGGTAGAGAGACTCGCTTTTCTGACACAATGGAGTCGTCGTGGGCAGCTCCAGATCGGGAGATCGTCAAAGCCGAGACTGGCGTCGTTGCCTCGACTCGGCCTTCTCGGCGCCAGATGCGTACGGTGCGACGCAGCAAATCAGCTTCGTTGGGTGCTATGTCGTTGAGGGCGCCCCGCTGCCGACCAAGATTGGAGGCGTCCACCAGGAGAATCTGGTCTTCGGCCCGGGCGTCTAGCACCCATAGGGCCAATGTCTCGCCGTGATCGCTGCGAAGCCGGTTGGGGCCGGTGACGAGGACCCCGGCGTGTTTACTACCGATGTCCTGCCACTCCCGTCGACTCGTCTCGAGCGACACCGCCGGAAGGGTGACGACGGCCCTGCCCCCGGATTCGATGCACCGGGCCGCCAGGGAGAGCCACTTGCGGTAGCTGCGTCGACTCTCAAGAGGCGGGTCCACCAGGATCAGATCCGCCTCGGGCAGAGGCTCGTCACCGTCAAGGGACTTTCCGAGACGCAGGTCGACCTCGAGTCCGCGAAGGTAGAAGCGGCTCTTGGCGATTGCCCATCCGGACGGATCCGGCTCGATGCCGGCCAGGCGAGGGGAACCACCGGACTCCTCCGCCGCGCAGAGAAGTAGGCCCCCTTCGCCCGCGGCCAGGTCGAGGATGCGCTCTCCCGGCTGTGGATCACCGGCTGCGACCATCAATCGGGCCAGTCCACTTGCGGTCTGGGCAGACCCTCCCCCCAAGGCGGGTGGCGGCGACAGGTACCCCAGTGTCAGTTCGACGAGCCGGGCCGCACTGATGCCGCTCACGATCACGTCGTGGGCGCAACGCACCAACCGATTGGCGTTTCTGAGTCGGGCAGGAATCCCCTTGAATAGCCGATTAAACACATCTTCGAGTTCCGGTACTCGACTCTCGATCTCAGCGGCTTCGACGCGCAACAGTTTCACCGTGACCACACCCGCCGAGGTCAGCTTCTGAACCGCTAGTGGCTGCTTCTCAAGTCCCGGCTTCGTCCCGAGGCAATACAGGGCTAGGGCGGCTCCCACGGCGAGGCGGCGGGATGACTCGGCATCGAGTTCGTGGCGGCACGCCTCCAGGGCACGCCGGAATCGCCAGAGGGGGGACACCCGTGCGAGGTGTCTCTCCAGCTGAGCAAGCGTGCTTTCGTCGTCACTTTCGGGGCCGGAGATCCACGACACGAGGTCTCCCAGCCGAAAGAGCAGAGTCCGCCCGGCAGAGTCGGTCGGTTTAGGGAAGCCTGGCCGATTGCGACGCAGCATGCGCAAAGACGCCTGCTTCCGATCGAGGAATCTCTCAAGGTCCTCAGTGACTTCACCATCTTCGGACCCAGGCGCCTCGTCGGCCCACCAGAGAGCCACAAATTCGGCCAGAGAGAGGCGGTCGTCGAGATCGGTCTCAGAGCGGTTGTTGGTCATGTCTTCCAGCTTAGATTGTTTCGGTCACCGCAATCTGTATGCTATAATTGAGCCCGATCACCGAAGCCAAAAGGAGACCACATGTCCAGCCATGCCAAGCCCTCTGCTCCCACTGAGGACCCTTCGGAAAGGGTGACCCTTTCGGTGGTGCCGTCGCCGGATCCCACTCAACTGTCCCAACAGGCCTCGCTGCGCCGTCGTTTAGGCGCAGCGTTGTTTGGCCTCGGCTTCGCGCCGGAAGCTGTCCGTGGTCTGGTCGGGCCCGACCAGACCGGCTTCGCCGATTTGTCGGTTGCCGCTGCCGGTCGTCTGGTTCGCCAGGTTGAAGACCTGGCGACATCCCGGGATCAACCGTGGCTCCGGAGCGGGCCAAGTGGCCCCAGCGACCCCCAACAGCTGAGCCTGTTCTGAAAGAGGTGGAGGATATGGACACCACCTTCGAATCCCTGCGGGTCTGCGGCTCGTGCTTCGTCCTCAACGGCGGCACGGGGACGCGTCGTCAACTCTGTCATTGCGTGCCCGAAGAAGAGCACCGGGCGTTGGCCGAGTCGGCCTTGCGTGAGCGAGGGACCAGTTGGCACCACGTCGGTGAGATCTGCCGCTGCCGCGGAGCCGAAGTCGTCGACGCCCAGACGAAGTACGAGAAGTGGTTCTGTCCAAGGTGCCTGCGCTTTGCCGACGAGACGAACCGGGCCTGCGGGCGCTGCGCCGTCCCGGTCGGACTGCATTCGATCGTGAATGGCGTGTACGCCTCTTCCAACTCATGCGAGACCCGGCTGGGAGCGGCTGTGGCGGCCGACCAACTCGATGCCTTCTTCCGCGAGTCGGGCGGCGTCTGGGGATGGGGCCGGCGCGTCGTCGAACGACAGTGGCGACGTGCGGGGCTTCCACACGGCCACGACATCGCAATCGGGGACTACCTGGAGGCCGTTTGGGCCAACGATGTCGACAAGGCGTCCCTGTTCGACGAGCTAGCGGCCGCCCGGGGGATCCACACCGAATTCGGGGTGGTTCCGCTCGATGCGGTTTGGCACACGACCGAGGATGGCCGGAGTCTCGAGGCCTTCGAGCGGATTGTCTGGGGGTATCCGGACGGAGTTGAGGAGTACGCGGGTCTCTGGCTGCGGGCCGTGAGCGACGGGGAGGGTACGTGGAGCTGGGGCGTAACCATCGAGGAAGATGCGGTTGGAGAGGGCGACCCCGTACTGGGGCGAGGCGTTGCTTCAACACAGAAGCAGGCAACGTCTGACTGCGAGACGGCGGCTCGCCGACTCATTGACGGGCAGGAGGTGTTCTTCGGTCCATCGGCCTCGTCCTCACCGAGAGCCGAGGCCCTGCTGGGTGCAGCTGACGGTTTAACCGAGCTCGCCAGAAGCCGCACACCGGTGCCGTTGACAGCAGACGGGGGATCTGGCCACGACCCATAGTTCAACCCTCCGGCTCACGCCGACACTGATGCGCGTCGGTGATGTCGCCGATCGCGCCGTCGGCCATCGGGGGGGTCCGGAGATTGCCAAGTGGCCATAAGCCCGAGCGTCACATCGACATGACCGATCAACGCAACTCATCAAGAGGACCCGAGGGAACTGGCCCGACGACGGTCCGGCAACCGGCCACCGGCACGGTGCCAAAGCCAGCAACGATGAGAGGAAAGATTCCATGAACAACAATGAAACGACAACCGAGGCTCTGGCCGTCGCCGTGGCGGCCGGGGCGCCGGTCATCCTCTGGGGTCCGCCGGGTACCGGCAAGACCTCGGTGGTGAGGGCCCTGTCCGAGGCCTGGGGACTGCACTGCGAAGTGGTGGTCGCCTCGATCCACGACCCCACCGACTTCTCCGGGCTACCGGTTGTGAGCGGCGGCACCGTCTCGCTAGCCCCACCCGGGTGGGCTCGAAGGTTGGCGGACCTGGGGTCCGGGCTCCTCTTCCTGGACGAACTGACCACTGCACCTCCGGCGGTCCAGGCCGCCCTGTTGCGGGTGGTGCTCGAGCGCACCGTTGGGGACCTGGCCCTGTCTGAAGGAGTGCGAGTGGTCGCGGCCGCCAATCCCCCGGACCAGGCCGCCGACGGGTGGGACCTGGCTGCTCCCCTGGCCAACCGCTTCTGCCATCTGAACTGGTCGGTCGAGGCGTCGTCCTTTGCCCAGGGCCTGGCCGGAGGCTGGCCCGTCGCGGTTCTGCCGACGGTGCCCGCCGGTTGGGAAGCCCAGCTGCCGGCGGCCAGAGGTCTCCTGGCTGCTTTTATCGGGACTCGGCCCGGGCTGCTGCTGGCCGTTCCCAATTCGGGAGCCGCCGGCCTGGCCTGGCCCAGCCCCCGCTCCTGGGACTCGGCCTCCCGCCTGTGGGCCGCGGCCACTGCCGCCGGCACGAGCCCTGAGGCGCGGGTGGCGTTGGTGGCGGGCTGCGTAGGAGACGGTCCGGCTCTGGAGTTCCTGGCCTGGGTGGTCGAATCAGATCTGCCCGACCCGGAGGCGGTCCTCGCGGCTCCCGGGGCGTTCGATCTCCCCGAACGCGGCGATCGGGCCTTGGCCGTGCTCACCGCGGTGGCCGCCGCGGTGGCCGCTGACCCGACAGCGTCGCGCTGGGAAGCCGGCTGGGAACTGGTGGGCCGGGTCGCGGAGTCGTTGCCCGATGTGGCGGCCACCGCCGCCCGGGTGCTCGCCCGTTGCCGCCCTGAAGGTGCCCTCGCCCCGGCCGCCGCTGCGGCCCTCGCTCCGGTGCTGAGCGGAGCGGGACTGTTAAGGGTCGGTGCCTGATGCCCGATGGCCTCGACATCGTGAAGTTGTCAGCCGCCCGGCTCTGGGCCGCTCATCGGTTCCCCTATTTCGCTACGGGGCTCTTCGGCATGGTCCTGGTGCCGACACCAGGGCTGGAAACGTTCGCCATCGACGACCGTTGGCGACTGTACGCAGATCCCGCCGTGGTCAACGAATGGTCGGTGCCCGAACTCGGTGCCGTGCTCGTTCACGAGCTGTCCCACGTCCTCCGCGACCATGGACGACGTGCCGTCGAGGCGGGGGTTGGCGAAGGACAGTTCGAGGCGTGGAACATCGCCGCCGACGCCGAGATCAACGACGACCTCCTGGCCGCCGGCCTCAAACTTCCGGGGACCCCCCCGACTCCGGCGCGCTACGGCTGGCCGGACGCCGGTTTGGCCGAGTCCTATTTTCAGTTGCTCCGTCGCATGCAGCAGGTTCCCTCGGCGTCTGAGCTCTCGGACCAGGAGAGCACCGACCCGAACTCCGACAGTGCTGCCATCGTCGAGCGGCCCACTCCCGAGTGCGGCAGCGGCTCCCACGGTCGGAGGCGGCCCTGGGACCAGCCAGGCTCCGAACTCCCAGGCGTCGAGCCGGCGGAGGCTGAGCTGCTGCGTCGCCTGGTCGCCAGAGACGTCGCCGAGCACGGACGCCGGTCCGGCGACATTCCCGCGGGGTGGCTCCGGTGGAGCGAGTTGACGCTCCGCCCGGTCCTGGATTGGCGCCGGGTGCTTGCCGCTCAGATCCGACTGGGCCTTCATCGTGCGGCCGGGCGTGCCGACTTCACCTTCACCCGCCGGTCCCGGCGTGCCTCGGTCGCCGGGGACGTCATCCTCCCGGGCACGTTCCGCCCCGCCCCGGAACTGGCGGTGGTGGTCGACACCTCCGGCTCCATGAGCGAGGCCGACCTGGCCGGCGCCCTGTCCGAAGTGGACGGAATCCTGAGCCGCACCGGGCTGGCGGCCCGGCGGGCGCCGATTCTTGCCTGTGACGAGGCCGTCGGCGCGGTCACCGTGGCCACCCGGGCATCGGACGTCCAACTGGTGGGTGGCGGCGGCACCGACATGGGTGTCGGCATTGCGGCGGCCGCCCGTCTGCGGCCACGACCGCAGGTCGTGGTCGTGCTCACCGACGGTGGTACCCCCTGGCCGGCCTCGCCGCCTCCGGGAATCTCCGTCGTCGTGGGCCTGATCGGTCCCGATGCTCATGACTTGTGCGACCGCGTTCCGCACTGGGCGTCCGCGGTGGCCATCGAGGAATCGGCATGAAGACGGTAGACATCACGGTCGGCGACCTCGTCCACCAGTTGCAGATCACCTACGGAGGCACCCGCACCCGGGTGCAGCCGTGCTGCGACCATGGAGTCCCCGAAGAGGTGCTCATGGCTCTGTGCGGCATCGAACTCCACTGTGAGTGGCTGGCGGCAATCCTCCAGTGCCAGCTGCGACTCCGGGTCCCGTTGGAGGAGGCCTCCTCGTGGGCACGGCTGCCGGTCAGCCCGACCCACCCCCATCCGATGGCCCTCTGGAAAGCGCCGAACCATAAACGTCCCTGGTCCCTCAAGGATCTCGAGGGATGGCGCAAGGATGGCCGTACCCCTGAGCAGGCCGCTGATTTCTGCGCCCGATATCCCCACAGGGTTCACTACGCATGGTGGCCGTCATGATCACCGTCGAAGTGCCGGTCGCCTGCGGGGGAGCCGACCACCGCGTGATCCTCAATATCGACGGTTTGGGGCGAATCCGATGTGTCCAGGCGGATCACGACCAGCGCGCCGAGAGCGTCTTGGAGGTACTCGGAGGCGCTCCGACGGCCTGCTGCGCGGCGAAGCGCGCCACCACCCGGCTTCGATCTGCGGTCCCGAAGGCCATCGAACGCGCCCGATGGGTCCGCGTCGGTGTCCGAGATCTCGACGACCTCGATGCCTGGCGTAATGCCGGTGTGCGCAAACCGGGCATCGCGGAGCACTGGCTGACATTCACCGACCGGGACTTGGTTGTCGCATGGAGAGGCCGCGGCTTCCGTACACCGGGTCAGGCTGGGCCCTGGGCCCGGGCCGGCTTCGACCCGGGATGCGCCCAGCTCTGGGTCAAGGCTGGCAAGACGACCGAGGATGCGCTGGCCTGGACCGCTCACGGTATCGCCAGCGCCACGAGTGCGGCGGGATGGGGTTGGCTCGGCGTCGAGTCCCCCGAGGAGACGGAGCCGTGGGTGCGCGCCGGAGTGGTTTCGGGATCCGAGGCGGAGGTGTGGGCACGACTCGACGTACGCAGACCCACGGACGTCCGGCGCTGGTTGAGGGCTGGTGCTGTTGATGCGGAAGACGCGGCGGCGTGGGTGGGCTTCGGGGTCAGTCTCGACCAGGCTCCGAGCCAGATCCGGGAATGGCGCAGGGCCGGAGCGGTGAGCGGCCAGGATGCAGCTGCCTGGTGGCGGGCGGGCGCCGAATGCGCGGAGCTCTCCCACTGGCGAGCCGACGGCGTGGAAAACGGTAGGGAGCTGCTTCTCTGGCGTGCCCTCGGCGTCGAGAGCCGCAAGGACCTCCGGCGGTGGCGCGCCGCGGGTGTCGAGGACACCGAGGACGCCAAAGCCTGGGTGAAGGCGGGGGTCCGTTGCCGGGAGGATCTCGTGTCCTGGCGTGCAGCCGGCGTCAGGGATGGACGGGAGGCTCTTACATGGGTGTGGCCGCCGTTCGTCGGCAGCCACAAAGAGGTGGCAGCCTGGAAGGCAGCCGGCGTGACCGATTCGGACGAGGCTCGTCGCCGACTGTCCGGAGTCAGACTGACGGAGTCCGTGCTCAGAGCTCGCATCGAGGGTTTCCGTCGGTTGAACCCGAATGGGGGGCGGCCCGGCGAGGTAGGACCGGCCCGCACTGGCGCCTGTCCAACCGCGGTTACGACCGAGCGCTACTTCTACGCTTTCTCGCGACCCTGTCGGCCCGACGTGGCCACCGATGTCATCGAGGTGGACTTCGACGCCGACGGCAACGAGGTGTCGCGGAGTCCACGTCCGGTAATCAACATCAATCGAGAAGGATCGCGAAGGTTGCAGCGCTTTCTTCTCAATCCGTCACCGGAGGTTCTGCTCCGGGTAGAGACGGAACATCAGGAGGAGTCCATTGATGCCCAGCGACCCAGGGAGGAACAACGTGTCGGATGATCAGCACGGTTTGGGGAAGCACGTCTTCTGCCCGGAGTGCGGGAGCGGGGCGGGTGGAGGCGCCTCGTTCTGTAGCAACTGCGGGCATTCTCTGCTGACGAACTCCGAACCAGCGAAGACAACCAGGGAGCCGACTCCGGTGGCGACCGTAGATGAGAGCCGGTCTGTCCCGGCGTCTGCAACGCCGAAAGAGATGAAGACGGCGCAGGCGGAGCGGTCGCCCGGCAAGTGGTTCGTGTGGGGAATCATCCTTCTGCTCCTTGCAGCGGGCGACGTGCTGATAGCAGCCCTCTCGCACAAGTCGGCGGCATTGGGGGGATTATTCCCACTTGCCGGTCTCGGAGGCGCTGTGTACTACTTCGTCAAGTGGTGGAGGGCCCTACGTCACCCGATCCTCTCGTACAAGGTGAAGCGGAGCATCTCTATTTGGTGGACGATCGCCGGCGTCATTGCGATCGGCATTGGGGGAGCAACGTCCGGAAACGACAATTCCGGCGGATCCACCCTTTCGGCCGGCTTCATCTTCTGTGGCATGGCTTGGATCATGTTCTTTTGGGCCGCGGTATGGGCGGTGAAATTCGGTGGCGCCCTTGGCCAGGAACTGCGGGTGGCCAGTACCCCCATACCTTCTCCGGCGGAGATATCGGCGCAGCTCGAGGCTGAGTGGGGACGTCCAGCGACAGTTGAAGAGGTCGCGGCGGTCCACCAGATGCTCACCGCTCGCAAGAACGAGGCTCTACTCACTGCAGGGATCGGGCTCGGCGCGCTCTACTTGATGGATAGGAACATCCATGAGGGATGAGCTTCGAGGTCAGATTGGGAGCGGCTGTACGACCAGCCAATGGTGGTTGTCGACCGGGCCAGCCGGGTCGAGCCTGAGAAGACGGACAACCCAACCCTCAAGAACCGCAGAAGTTCGTGCGCCTGACGGCACTCTTAACTAAGGAGAGAAGATGAGGAGAAACGAGACCCTGGTCTATGGCAGGGGCCGATCGCGGAAAGGGTCGAAGGGCGCAAGAGTGGGCTTTCGAGAACATTTCGCACGAGGCTTTACGCGCCAACTGCGGATGCCTTTGCGATCGGGCTGCCGTGGCAGATCTTGAGACGCTGATTAGCAAGCTAGATCCCCACAAACACACAAAGGGAAGGCAGTTCGAACGAATCGTCCAATGGTTTCTCACCCACGCTCCCGAGTACCAAGCTCAGTTGAGCCAGGTCTGGCTTTGGGAAGACTGGCCAGATCGCCCATACACGAAAGACTTGGGCATTGACCTTGTGGCCAAGGCTCGAAGCGGAGGCATCTGGGCGATCCAGGTAAAGGCCAAAACGAGCGCTCACTCGTCAGTCACGAAGCGGGAAATGGACTCGTTTCTTGCGGCCTCTGCAAGCTCGGACTATTCGTACCGGCTCCTAGTAGCGACCACCGATCAGATCGCGGCGAATGCGCGCAAGACCATGGAGCAACAGGCGATACCTGTGGGGATGTTGTTGCTCTCGGACCTTGCCGCCGCGGAACTGAACTGGCCCTCTTCCCCCAACCACCTCCGTGCCCGCAAGCCGACGAGGAAAAGGCTCCGACCCGACCAGCGCAAGGCAGTTCGAGAAGTTCTGGAAGGCTTTAGGACATGCGAACGCGGGCAGATGATCCGTGCCTGCGGTACAGGTAAGACACTCACAGCGCTGGGCGTGCATGAGCAGCTCGGCGCCAAACGCACTCTGGTGCTGCTGCCATCACTGTCGCTGTTGTCCCAGACACTCCGGGAGTGGTCGTCCAACGCCAAACATCCGTTCGAGTACCTTGCGGTGTGTTCTGACCAGACGGTAGCGGATCCCGATGCTCCGGTCGCCTTTACTCACGACCTCGGTGTCCCTGTCACTACGGATGCAAATGAGATTGCCACATTCCTACGGCGACGTGGTCAGAGACTGATCTTCTCGACATATCAATCGTCACCCCAGGTTGCTATGGCCTATCAAAGTCCCCATAAGCCACCGCTCCTGGATCTGGCGATCTGTGATGAGGCGCACAGATGCACGGGCTCGGTTAGCAACGACTTTGCGACGATCCTCGACGCGCGGAAGATTCCAGCGAAGCGTCGATTGTTCATGACTGCGACTCCTCGATTCTTCACGGGACGTGTCATCCGTGAAGCGAAAGACGGGGAATACGAGGTCGCTTCGATGGACGACGAAGCGATCTTCGGTCCTGTCTTCCATCGCCTCACGTTCGCCCAGGCCATCGAGCAAGAGCTACTCTCGGACTACCAGGTTGTGATCGTTGGGGTCAGCGATGCGACGTACAAGACCTGGGCTGAGCACGGCAAGTACGTCACCCGTGACGGCACGGAAATAACTGATGCGCGCACCCTGGCCGCTCAGATTGGGCTCGCGAAAGCCATGCGTAGGTTCGATCTTCGCCGCGTGATCACCTTTCACAGTCGGGTAAACACCGCGCGCCGCTTTAGTAAAGACATTCCTGACGTGGTTGCCTGGATTCCCTCGAGCCAAAGGCCAACTGGGGGCCTCCAAGCGGACTACGTCTCGGGGGAGATGTCCTCGGGGGAGCGCAGACGACGGTTGAGTCGTCTCGCTAAACCGCCGCCTCGCAGCCGCGCACTGCTGGCCAATGCTCGCTGTCTTGCTGAGGGCGTCGATGTACCAACACTCGATGGAGTGGCATTTGTGGGTCCTCGCCGATCTGAGATCGATATCGTCCAGGCCGTTGGGCGAGCAATCCGGTTGGCTCCTGATAAAAAAGTGGGAAGCGTCATCTTGCCGGTGTTCATCGACTCAGAGGGGGACGCCGATGTGGCTCTCAGCCGGTCGGCGTTTAAGCCCGTCTGGGATGTTCTGAGGGCAATACGCGCTCACGACGAGGAGCTCGCCGACCTCCTGGACACTCTGCGGACCGAACGAGGCCGAACCGGAACTTCGGGGCGACTGCCGTCGAAGATTGTCGTAGACCTTCCCACCAATGTAGGCGCTGAGTTCGCTGAGAAGTTCTCGGCTCGGCTCGTGGACGCGACAACTGCACCCTGGGAATTCTGGTTCGGACTGCTTCAACGGTTCGTTGAGCGCCACGGCCACGCCGTTGTGTCTCAGGAAACCAAACAGGCAGGCCACAAACTGGGCATCTGGGTGAGTACGCAGCGGAGTAACTACGCCAAAGGGAAGCTCGCCTCCAATCGAATCGCCAAGCTCGAGGAACTTCCTGGTTGGTCTTGGGATGCACGCACGGCCAACTGGGAAGAGGCGTTTGAACATCTTCGACATTTTGTAGAACGTGAAGGTCACGCCCATGTGCCCCAGGGTCACGTTGAGGGCAACTACCGACTCGGGTCGTGGGTAACCGTACAGCGGGCTTTCCGTGCGAAAGGGCAGCTTGCCTCCGATCGAATAGCTCGCCTCGACGCGCTACCAGGCTGGGCATGGGACGCTCGACTAGTCCAATGGGAGGAAGGGTTCGAGTTCCTTTCCCGTTTCGCCGCAAGCGAAGGACACAGCCGACCAGCGGCTCACTACATCGAAGATGACTATCCGATCGGAACCTGGGTGGCCCGTCAGCGAGTTGTCTACAAGCAAGGGAAGCTCGAAGACGATCGAGTCGCGCGGCTCCAAGGGCTCCCCGGTTGGTCTTGGGATCCACGGACGGCCAACTGGGAAGAGGCGTTTGAACGCCTCTTCCGCTTTACGACAACGGAAGGACACGCACGTGTGCCGAAGGGCTTTATCCAAGATGGCTCTCGACTGGGCCAGTGGGTGAGCGTTCAGCGGAACGCGTACAGAGACGGGACGCTTGACACCGATCGAATCGCCCGGCTCCAAGAGCTCCCAGGTTGGGAATGGCAAACGCGAAAGTCCCGCGGACAGAAATAGTCGTAAATTGCTAACGCGATCGGCATTCACAGTCGGTTAATGCTACGACCATGCCAGCGCCGAGAGCTTCTGGTCGATCTTCAAACACGAATACTTTTACCGGCACACCTTCGCCACCATCGACGAACTCCGAGCCGGG
>Ga0209014_10002056_pt1 | contig 11813 bp, 9 predicted proteins | sample BarGraNGADG00212_FD_184491 | JGI IMG/M metagenome (GOLD analysis project Ga0209014, IMG submission 184491) | Arctic peat soil microbial communities from Barrow, Alaska - Barrow Graham LP Ref core NGADG0002-212 (SPAdes) (version 2) | ecosystem: Environmental > Terrestrial > Soil > Wetlands > Peat... | reverse complement strand
GCGCGATCGTGTCTTCCGGCGGGCGCGTGCTGTCGGCCACTGCTGTCGCGGACACCCTGGCCGAAGCGCGTGAGCGCGCATACAAGTTGATCGCGACGATCGACCTGCCCGGCGGGCAGTACCGCACCGACATCGCGCTGCGTGCCGTCCGCGGCGAGATTTCGGTCCCATTGATGCGGTGAATACTATCCAATCTGATAGAATACTATCCGATCAGATAGAATAGTAGCAGCTCGCCCTCGGGGGATCCGTGCAACTAGCGCATCCGTTCAGAGTGGTTACGTCCTCGGTGGATGGCGACGTGCTGGCCGTGCTTGCCCGCGCCGACAAGCAGTACAGCCCCGGCGACGTTCAGCGCATCGTTGGCCGATCCGTGCGTGGAATTCGGCTGTCGCTGCAGCGGTTGGCCGAACAAGGAGTGGTTCTCGAGCAACGAACCAGCACGTCGGTGTTGTACTCACTGAACACGAGACACGTGGCCGCAGTGCCGCTTCGAGCCTTGGCAAACCTGCGATCAACCGTCATCGAACGCACTACCAACCGGATGGCGAGCTGGGATCAGCCGGCTGCGTTCGCTGCCCTGTTCGGATCCGCTGTGCGCGACGACATGCAACCGGACAGCGACATCGACCTGTTTGTCGTCAGGACTGATGCAGTTGACGCTGACGATCCGGCGTGGCGACGGCAGCTCGAGGACTTGGTGGAGCACCTCTCTGCGTGGACCGGCAACGACACTCGCGTGCTGGAGTATGCAGAATTGCGGGTCCGTCAAGGCCGCGAGCCAGTCCTTGCAGCGATTACCGACGAAGGGGTCCCCGTGGTTGGAACGATGTCTTGGCTTCGCGCGGCGTCATCGCTGCCGACGATCTAATGCCCCGCAGCAAGCCATGCACGAAGGAGATGAAGCGCGGACGGCTGCGCAAGGCAGAACAGTTCATCGACGCCGCGAGGACAGTCGAGGCTCTCGCCAACGAAGGCGACGACGTCGCAGACGCGTTCGTCACCCTCTTGGTGCACGCCGGCGTCGCGGCCGCCGACGTGGTGTGCTGTGCCGTGTTGGCCGAACATGCGCAGGGCGAGAATCACATCGACGCCGTCGGCCTACTGCATCGGGCGGATCCGTCACTGTCGGTCCATCTGCGCACCTTGCTCGGGATGAAGACAGACGCGGGATACAGCCATCTTCCCATCTCGGCGACCGACCGCAAACGCGCCTGGCGCGCAGCATCCACGCTGGCAGAAGCGGCGCGCACGGTGTGAGGTGGACCGGACCGCCATCTGTTGGCGGTCCGGTCCACCACTGCAACCCAGATCGCTTCGCGGACCGTATATGACGACGGGGCCAACTCGATCAAGAAGGGCCGATGTGCGTCGATCCGAGCGCGGCGATCACAACACACAAACCCGGGATTGCGCCGACGGGCTCGAATGGATGGTCGATGGTGTCCCAGTGATCGACGGCGACGAGATCCTGGCCGATCACGCGTTCGACCCGCGCACTCGCCGTACGGCGTTGGGGATCCTTGGATGCGCCGCTGTCGTTGTGCTCTCGGTGATCGCCGTGCGGATGGCACCCGGCGGGCGGTCGGCAAGCGGAGTCGGATATGTCGTGCCCGCACGGCAGCTCGACAGGTTTCCGTGCGTCCCGGTTATCCCAGAGCACCAGGCGTACACATCGATGCTCGTGATCGACACTGGCGCGTCTTCGTCGCCCCGAGCGTGCATCGTCGTTCTGAACGGCGACCAGCTGCCCGCCACGGCGACGAGCGCTTCGAAGTGATCACTGCCCGCAGCTGAGACAATGGGTGCGTGAAGCCCGCGATCCCGAACATCCTGGCCGCCCGCTATGCGTCGACAGCCATGGCGATGCTCTGGTCGCCGGCACACAAGATCGTGCTCGAGCGGCAGCTGTGGCTGGCGGTACTGCGGGCGCAGGCTGAGCTCGGTGTCGCCGTTCCGGCCGCGGCGATCGACGCATACCAGGCCGTTGTCGACCGCGGGACGGACGCCGTCGACCTCGACTCGATCGCCGCGCGTGAACGAGTGACCCGCCACGACGTCAAGGCCCGCATCGAGGAGTTCGCCGAACTGGCGGGCCACGAGCACATCCACAAAGGCATGACGAGCCGCGACCTCACCGAGAACGTCGAGCAGCTCCAGGTGCGACGCGCGCTCGGGCTCATCAGGACCAAGACGCTGGCAGTCCTTGCCCAGCTGGCGCGACGCGCGGCCGAGTACGACGACCTGGTCATGGCCGGTCGCTCGCACAACGTCGCGGCGCAGGCCACCACGCTCGGCAAGCGGTTCGCCAGCGCCGCGGACGAACTGCTCGTCGCTCTCGGGCGGCTCGACGCACTGCTCGAGCGGTATCCGCTTCGCGGCATCAAGGGCCCGGTCGGCACGTCGCAGGACATGCTCGACCTGTTCGACGGTGACGCGGCCAAGCTCGCCCTGCTCGAGGCGAAGGTCGCCGAGCACCTCGGTTTCGTGCATACCCTGACCAGCGTCGGGCAGGTGTACCCGCGTTCGCTCGACTACGACGTCGTGTCGGCTCTGGTCCAGCTCGCGGCATCGCCGTCGTCGCTCGCGAAGACGATCAGGCTGATGGCCGGCAACGAGCTGGTCACCGAAGGGTTCCAGCCCGGCCAGGTCGGCTCGTCGGCGATGCCGCACAAGATGAACACCCGCAGCGCCGAACGCATCAACGGCTTCACGGTGATCCTGCGCGGGTACGCCTCGATGGTGGGTGAGCTGGCAGGTGATCAGTGGAACGAGGGCGACGTCTCGTGCTCGGTGGTACGTCGCGTCGCATTGCCGGATGCGTTCTTCGCACTCGACGGACTGCTCGAGACCACCCTCACCGTCCTTGACGAGTTCGGAGCGTTCCCCGCGGTGATCGAGCGGGAACTCGACCGCTACCTGCCGTTCCTCGCCACCACCAAGGTGCTGATGGCCGCGGTGCGCGCCGGTGTCGGGCGCGAATCCGCCCATGAGGCGATCAAAGAGAACGCTGTCGCCGTTGCGCTGCAGATGCGTGAGAAAGGTCCCGACCGAAACGAGCTGTTCGAGCGGCTGGCCGACGATCCGCGCCTCGGTCTGACAGCGATGCAGCTCGATGACCTGCTGTCGGAGCCGCTGACGTTCACAGGCGCGGCGCGCGAGCAGGTAGCGGCGGTCGTCGCCGGCGTCGATCTCGTACTGGCGTCCGAGCCCGCCGCGGCGGAGTATCGAGCAGAACCGATCCTCTAGCTGCGTCCGCCCGCGGCCTCGTCGGGAGGTGTGGTCATCGACCCTGCCGAGTTCCGTTTCGTGGTCGACCGCAGACCCGCCGAGTTCGACGACGAGAGCGGTCTGGATGACGTCATCGAGTTCGGCGTCCGGCGCCCACCCTCGCGAGCACTCGTGGTCGTCGCTGTTGTGCTGATGGTGGCCGGTGCGACGGCCGCGATCGTGCTCCGGCACCACAACCGCGGTGCGGGCGTTGCGTCCACGACCCGACCAGTGGTCGCGACGGTCTCGCCGACCGGTGCCAGCGTCCCGGTTCTCGGTGCGCGGGTCGACCCCGCGGTGTCCGACGCGGTCGACATGGCGCTGGCCGCGGGACGTCTCTACGTCGTGTCGCTCACCTCGCTGTCGGCGGTGGACGTCCAGACCGGCCGGGTCGTGGCAGATGTCGTCGTCGGCGGGCTGCAGGACTACGAGACCGGTCCGGCCTACCGGCTGACGGTCGACGAGGCCGCCGGGCAGATCTGGCTGCTGCGCGAAGACGGCGCGCGGCCGGCGTACGCGTTGGAGTTCGACGCGCAGACGCTGCATCGAGGGGCCACGGTGCCGATCCCGGGCACGATTCAAGGTTCGGCCGTTCTTCACGGGCGGGTCTATCTCGCTACGAGTGGCGGCGTCCGGGAGCTGTCGGGTACGTCGGCCCCCCTCCTGCGCGGCGTCGAGGGCGCCGCGGACGCCATCGCCGCCGACACCGTCGAGGACCGGCTGATCGTCGCGGACGCCGGATCACCGACCAAGGTGGTGGCCCTGCGCCCGGGTGCCGCCGAACCCGCCGTCACCGCCGACCTGCCGGTCGACAAGGTCAGCCTGGCGGTGGTCCGGGGAACGATCTGGGCTGCGGGGTACGGCGGCGGCGCCGCCGTACTCGACCGACTGGACTCGCACACGCTGCGCGTGATCGGCTCGGCGGGGGCGGTCGTTTCCGAGCTCAGTCCGGGCGCCGACGTCGTGGCCACGGGTAGCCGGGCCTTCTGGGTGCGTGCGGCGCCGGGCGATACCCGGCTGTGGTGCCTCGACGGCGCCACCGGTTCCGTCGCCCAGAGTTGGCCCGATCTGCCTGGACCGGTTGCCTCGCAGAATCCACCCGCGCCCGCGACGTCACGCATCGGACTGGCCTACGTCGCCCCGATCGGCGCGGTGAGCATGCTGACGCTCGCCGGCTGCGCGGGCTGAGGCCGTCCAATCGCGACGAAGCCGAGGTGGTGTGGCACCGGGGCCGTCATCGGTTCGTCGGTGATCGCCCGGCGATGCGGTCCGGGCGGCCCAGGTTCCAGTACCCCTTCACGAAGATCGCGTCATGCGGTAGCTCTCTGGCCTCCAGAACCGATCGCAACGTGACCATCGCGCGCGTCTCACCCATCAGGTACCCATGGCCGGACCCGGGTGGCAGCGCCAGGTCCTGCAGCGCAGCTGCGAGCAGGTCGGGGGAGCCCGGCAGTGCCGTGCCACGTCGGACCCAGTGCACCTCGCTCGTCCCGGGCAGCGGCAGCTCGTCGGAGGCGTCGCCGATCTCGACGACGACGACGGCGTGCTCGTGCGGCGGCAGCGCCTCGCAGACCGCGGCGATCGCGGGGAGCGCTGACTCGTCGCCGGCGAGCAGGTGCCAGTCGGCCGACGAAAGCTCAAGCTTTCCGCGGGGTCCCTGGAACTCGACCTCGTCGCCCGGCGCCGCGCCGGCTGACCATGCTGAGCCCGGGCCGTGGCCGTGCAGCAGGACGTCGAGGTCCAACTCGCCGACGTCTGGACTGGGGTTGCGGATCGTGTATCGACGTTTGACCCTGCGACCGGTGTCGTCGTGCAGGAACACCTCGACGTCCTGCGCGGGGCGGACAGTGACGCCGACCATCGACTCCGCCCGGACGCGAATCCGGCGCATGTGCGGCGTCAGGTTGCTCGCGGCGATCACGCGCGCTCGGTGCAGCGGAGACCGGCGGATCAGGGGAGTGCTCATCGCGATCTGACCCTACCGACGACCAGTCTCGGTGCAGCGGGAAGGATCCCAGCCATCGATTGGTTGCCACTGGGAACCCAACGTCTGTCAAGGAGTGACATGCCCACGGATCTGACCGAAGTCATCTACACGTCCGAAGCGAGTGCCAAGGGCGGCCGCGCCGGGCACGTGCACAGCACCGACGGGGTGATCGACCTCGACCTGGGCAAGCCCGGTTCGGAGAGCAACCCCAAGGCGAACCCGGAGACGCTGTTCGCCGCGGGTTACGCAGCGTGTTTCCAGGGTGCGTTGGCCAACCGCGCGCAGACGCAGGGCATCGACACGTCCGATTCAACGGTTACCGCGGATGTGTCGCTCGGCAAGACTGCTGATGGTGGGGTCGGCCTCGCCGTCGAGCTGAAGGTCGAGATACCGGGCGTCGAGGCCGCGAAGGCGCGCGAACTCGTTGAGCTGGCCCACCAGTTCTGCCCCTACTCCAAGGCTACTCGCGGCAACATCAACGTGACGCTGACCGTCCTCTGATCCGTCTGGCGGACGGCTCGGGCCAGACGGCGTGACCTCGAGCGCCGTTTGCTCCGGCGACGTCGCGTGGCTGGGCGGGCCCAGCCGGCTCGGCTTGCCCGTCCGAACGTGAGCTCGTGAAGAGCGCATGATGGCGTAGTGGCTATCAGTGTCTTCGACCTCTTCACGATCGGCATCGGCCCGTCCAGTTCGCACACGGTAGGTCCGATGCGGGCTGCCCGCACCTTCGCCGAGGGCCTGGCCACTGACGGCTTGCTCACGGACGTCTCGCGGGTTCGGATCGAACTGTTCGGATCGCTCGGGGCCACCGGCCACGGTCACGGTAGTGACCGGGCCGTCATCCTGGGGTTGGCCGGTGAGCGTCCGGAGACGATCGACACCTCGAGTGTGGCCGAGCGGGTGGCGGCCGTGCGGGCTGTCCAGCGCGTGAGCCTGCTCGGCGTTCACGAGGCCACGCTGTCCGACGACGACTTGGTTCTGCACCGTCGCACCAGCCTCCCGTTTCACCCGAATGGGATGCGGTTCTTCGCGTTCGGTGCCGCCGATGAGGTGCTGGCCGAGCGCACCTACTACTCGGTCGGCGGCGGGTTCGTCGTCAACGAGGCGGCAGCCGGTGCCGATCGGATCAAGGCCGACGACACCGCGCTGACGTACCCGTTCACGTCGGGTGTCGAACTTCTGCAGCGGTGCGCCGACACGGGCCTGCCGATCAGTGGCGTCATGCTGGCCAACGAAACCGCCTGGCGCTCGGAGGACGACATCCGCGCCGGGCTGCTCACCATCTGGACCGTGATGCAGCAGTGCGTCCAGAGCGGCTGGTCCAACGGCGGCACTCTGCCTGGCGGTCTCAAGGTGCCGCGCCGTGCGCCGGAGCTCTACCAGCGTTTGTGTGCCGAGCAGTACTCGACCGATCCGCTACGGGTCATGGACTGGGTGGATCTGTTCGCACTCGCGGTGAACGAAGAGAACGCGGCCGGGGGACGGGTGGTGACCGCCCCGACCAACGGCGCGGCCGGGGTGCTGCCCGCGGTGCTGCACTACTACATGCGCTTCGTTCCGGGAGCGACGGACGAGGGAGTGGTGCGGTTCTTGCTCGCGGCGGGCGCGATCGGGGTTCTGTACAAGGAGAACGCGTCGATCTCCGGAGCTGAAGTGGGATGCCAGGGCGAGGTCGGCTCGGCATGCTCGATGGCCGCGGGCGCGCTGTGCGAGGTGATGGGAGGCACGCCCGCCCAGGTCGAGAACGCGGCCGAGATCGGGATGGAGCACAACCTCGGCCTCACGTGCGATCCGGTCGGCGGGCTGGTGCAGGTGCCGTGCATCGAGCGCAACGCAATGGGGGCAGTGAAAGCCATCAACGCGGCGAGGATCGCGATGCGTGGCACCGGCGAGCACATCGTCAGCCTCGACAAGGTGATCAAGACGATGCGTGAAACCGGCGCGGACATGAAGGTCAAGTACAAGGAGACGTCGCGTGGCGGGCTGGCCGTCAACGTGATCGAGTGCTGATCACGGCGAGCGGCCAGACCGCCACGTGCCGGCTCACGCGGCGACGAGTGACTCCGGCGCCTGATGTGTCGGCAGATCTGTCTTCTTGACGTTGATGATGACCACTGCCGCGATGATGGCGGCGACGCCGAACATCGCTCCGGCGAAGAACCCTTGCCCGGAGGCGTGCGCCTGCAGGTGGTGCGAGAAGTCGGTGTAGGGCCCGTTGAAGAAGGACCGGGCGGCGTGCTGCGACCCCGCCGGCAGACTGTTGACGAACTTGGTGATGTCCGGCTTCTGCAGGCCGTTGTTGCCGGCTTCGTTAATGCGCTTGCCGACCAGCTGAGGCAGGTCACCGGGCAGGCGTCCGACGGCTTGGAGCAGGGCTCCGATGTGGTTGTTGGCGTAGTTGCGCGCGGACGTCCCGAATACCGTCGTCATCACCGACAGACCGAGCGCACCGCCGACCTGTTGCCCGACGTTGAGCAGTGCCGACGCGAGCCCGGCGTCGGTGTTCGCCACGGCCGACACGGCGGTGTTGGTGAGCGGGACGAACAGGCAGCCCATCGCGACGGCGAGGAACAGCATGCCCGGCAACAGCTTGCCTTGGTAGCTGGAGCTCGAGTTGACCGTCGACAGCCACAGCAGCGCCATCGTGAGCAGCGTCGTACCGGTGATCATCAGTGGCTTCGGGCCGATCCTGTGCAGCAGGCGTGCGGCGACCTGCGACGTGATGCCGATCGTGAAGGCAACCGGCAGGAACGCGACGCCGGTCTTGAGCGGCCCGTAGTCCCGGACGCCCTGCACGAAGAAGGTGATGAAGTAGAACATGCCGAACATCGCGGCACCGACGACGAGCATCACCAGGTAGGAACCGCTGCGGTTGCGGTTCTCGAAGATGCGCATCGGCATCATCGGCTCGGAGGTGCCGAACGCCTCGTAGAGAACGAAGCCGACGAGCAGCACGATCGCGAGACCGAACACGGTGAACGTCTCGGTGTTGCCCCAGCCGCTGTGGGCGACGTGGATGAAGCCGTAGACGAGCGAGACCATTCCCGTCACCGAGATCAGCGCACCGACGAAGTCGAAGCGTCCCTTGAGGCGCTCGGACTGGTGCAGGTACATCGAGGCGCCGGTGATCAGGACGGCGCCGATGGGCACGTTGACGAACAGCACCCAGCGCCAGCTGAAGTAGTTGGTGAGGACGCCGCCGAGCAGCAGGCCCAGTGCGGCGCCTGCACCTGAGACGGCTGCGTACACGCCGATCGCGCGAGTTCGCTCGTGACCTTCTTCGAACTCGTTCGTGATGAGCGACAACGCGGTCGGCGACGCGATGGCCCCGCCCAGGCCCTGAATGACCCGGCCGGCAAGCAGCAGCGCGAAGTTGGGCGCGATACCGGCGAGGAAGCTGCCGAGAGTGAACAGGCTCAGACCGACAACGAACATCCGCCGTCGGCCGAGGATGTCACCCATCCGCCCGCCCAGCAGGAGCAGGCCACCGAAAGCGAGGGAGTAGGCGTTCAGCGCCCAGGTCATGTCAGTCTGGCTGCGGTCGAAGTAGCGGCCCATGGACGGCAGGGCGATGTTCACGATCGTGCCGTCGAGCACGACCATCAGCTGGGCGCCGGCGATGATCAGCAGGACGAGTGCGGGGTGCGCGTGGCGCCGGGCGCCGCGCTCACCGGTGCCGGCGCCGCGCGCGTGCTTGGTGTCTGTCACGGTGTTTCTCCGTTTCGAGCGTCTCGGGCCTCAGGTTCGAAGCCCGATCAAATCCCCTTAGTGGACGTCATCGTTCTCTATTTCGAGTACAGTAGGGCGTTGACTTAGAGAACGCAAGCGTGCACTAATGAGCGTCCTGTTCCATCATGACCGAAGGGTGTGACAACCGGATGACTGCCGCGGCCGCTGACCCGACGGTGCCGCTGCACCGCAAGCGCGGCGCCGCGCTGGAGGACGCGATCCTCGCGGCCGCGTACGCGGAGCTGTCCGAAGTCGGCTACACCTCGTTCACGGTCGAGGCGGTCGCGACCCGGGCCCGAACGGGCAAGGCCAGCATCTATCGGCGGTGGCCCACCAAGCAGGAGCTGGTGATGGACACCCTGTGCGACCGGCTACCGACGCCCGCGCAGTGCGGCCTCGAGCGGATCTTCGACGACTCGGTCACGACCGCCGACGCGCTTCGTGAGGTTGCCCGGGCCATCAGCCGCACCCTGGCCAGCCCAGCCGGCTGCGCGATGCGCGCCATCAAGTGCGAGGCAGCCGCCGACCCGGAACTGGCACGCGCCATCGACGACCGGTTCCAGGCGCCTCGCCGTGCGGCTCTGCTGGCGATGCTGAGCCGGGGCGTGGCGCGCGGCGAGGTCCGACCTGAGGCGGTGACTCAACTTGTCGCGGACGTGTTGCCGGCCGTTCTCAGTCACCGCGTCATCCTGCAGCGTGAGCAGATCACCGAGTCCGACATCACCGAGATAATCGAGCAGGTCATCATCCCGCTGGTCGCGATTCGCTGAGGCCGTCTCGTCACACTCTCAGCCTGCGATTGCGCGACTTCGATGCGCGTGCGGCACCATGGGCTTCGTGTCCACGGCTGTGCAGCGTCCTACTCCCGACGCGGCCGGTCAGGGCAGAGGTGCGCGATTTCGGGCTGGCTACCTGCGCCGCGCACCCGGCCTGATCGCGACCATCTCGGCGATCTTCGGCCTGCTGCTGCTCGTGGACGTCGTCTGGGCGGCTCGACGCGCCGGCCTGCAGAAGATCACTCGGGTCCTGCCGGTGCCGGCGAGCGCGGCCGCGCTCGCCGTAACCGCCGTTTCCGGCTTGCTTCTGCTTCGTCTGGCTGCCGCGTTGCGCAAGCGAAAGCAACGGGCCTGGCGGGCAGCCGTCGTCGTCAGCGCAGTCGTCGCGATCGCGCACCTGGTCCGCGAGGACAGGCGTCTCGGCGCGCTCGTGGTTCCACTCGTCCTCTTGACCATGCTGATTACCGCACGATCCCGCTTCACCACGAAAGCCGATCCGCACAGTCGATGGTTCGCCCTTCGCGTCTTCCTGCAGTTCTTCACCGTCGCCGTGGTCTACGGGATGTTCCTGCTGACGTTCGCGCACAACAAGGTCGTCGGCCACCCGTCGTTCTGGCTCAAGCTCAAAGAGGTGCTCACCTCGCTCGTCGGCGGCGGCGGCTACGTCCAGGTGCGCGGCGAACGCTACAACGACATCCTGCACGGGACGCTGTTCGCGTTCGGCCTGACCACCGTGGTCGTCGTCGTCCTGCTCGCGCTGCGCCCGTCCGAGCCGATCGCACGGCTGTCCAAGGACGACGAGGACCGCCTGCGTGACCTGCTCGACAAGCAAGGCGGTAGGGATTCGCTCGGCTACTTCGCGCTGCGACGCGACAAGTCGGTCATCTGGTCGCCGTCCGGCAAGGCCGCGATCACCTACCGAGTGGTCCTGGGTGTCGCCCTCGTCAGCGGCGACCCGATCGGCGACCCGGAGGCGTGGCCGGGTGCGATCGCGGCGTACCGCCAGCTCGTCGAGGAGTACGGGTGGACGCCCGCCGTCATGGGTTGCAGCGAACTCGGCGCGACGGTGTTCAAGCGTGAACTCGATCTCTCGGCGCTGGCGCTCGGCGACGAGGCGATCGTGGACGTGGCTGAGTTCACGCTCGAGGGACGGCCCATGCGGGGCGTGCGTCAGGCGTGCACCCGGGTGAGTCGCTGCGGCTACGAGGTGCTGGTCCGCCGGGTCTCGGACATCGATCCCCGCGAGTTGGCCACTCTGATCAAGATGGCCGAGGCGTGGCGAGGAGACGCCGTCGAACGGGGCTTCTCGATGGCGCTCTCGCGCATCGGCGACCCGGCTGACCGCGACGTGGTCGTCGCCACCGCCTCCAAGGACGGCGTGGTTCAGGGGCTGCTGCACTTCGTCCCATGGGGCCATGACGGCCTGTCGCTCGACCTGATGCGACGCGACAGCTCCGCCGACAACGGCCTGAACGAGTTCATGATCGCCCAGCTCATCCAGCACTGCCCCGAACTCGGCGTGCGTCGCGTGTCGTTGAACTTCGCCGTGTTCAGGGACGCGCTCGAACGCGGCGAGCGCATCGGCGCCGGCCCGATCCTCCGCGCGTGGCGCTGGCTGCTGTTGTTCGCGTCCCGCTGGTGGCAGATCGAGAGCCTGTACCGGTTCAACGTGAAGTTCCGGCCGTACTGGGAGCCGCGTTTCATCTCGTTCCCGTCGACGCGTGACATCCCCAGGATCGCTTTCGCGGCGCTCGAGGCCGAGGCGTTCATCGTCCGACCGCACCGGCTCAAGCGGCTACTAGGCCGAGGCTAGCGCTGGGGGCCTGATGAGTAGCGCCGTACAGGCGCCGGTGGTGACCTTGTAGGCTCTCGGACCGGTGGCTACGCACGTCGCGTTGGCTGCAGGAGGCTTCGCCTAGTCTGGTCTATGGCGCCGCACTGCTAATGCGGTTTGGGTCTAAAGCCCATCCCGGGTTCGAATCCCGGAGCCTCCGCTGTACCCCCACCGCCGGTTCGGTGGGTGCTCGGCGGCCCGGTAGACTGGCGCGTCG
>Ga0209014_10002055_pt1 | contig 11818 bp, 9 predicted proteins | sample BarGraNGADG00212_FD_184491 | JGI IMG/M metagenome (GOLD analysis project Ga0209014, IMG submission 184491) | Arctic peat soil microbial communities from Barrow, Alaska - Barrow Graham LP Ref core NGADG0002-212 (SPAdes) (version 2) | ecosystem: Environmental > Terrestrial > Soil > Wetlands > Peat... | reverse complement strand
TAAAGTGGGCGTTGTGTTTTTTTTGCGGCCTTTGGCCGCAAAAAAAAACACTACATACCCCCATTTATTGAGAAGATGCAGTAGATCCTGATATTCATCATAACGCAGAATGATCATAATAGATACTTAATTCTTTTTCGCCCCGCAATGCGGGGCGAAAAAAACGAAACTTTTTATACGGAAGTGAAAACTTTATTGCAGCCGCATGAATGCCGTCGCTGCCATGTGCAGCAGCGGCCCTGGCGCCAGTGCCAGCAGTACCACGGCCGCCGCCGCAGCAATTGCCGTCAGGCGCACCCAGCGATCAGCCACAACTTCTGGCTCGCCGGCCTTCATGTACATGATGACCACCACCCTCAGGTAATAGTAAGCCGAGATGAGCGAAGTCACCAGGCCGATCAGCGCCAGGCTGACAAAACCTCCTTCCACCGCCGTACGGAAGAGGTAGAACTTACCCCAGAAACCCATGGTGAGCGGTACCCCCGTGAAAGAAAGCATAAAGATCATCATTGAAAGCGCCAGCCAGGGATATTTGCGTCCCAGTCCTGCCAGGTCATCCAACTCCAGGCCTTTGCCCTCAACTTTTTCAAGTGAAACCACCACGGCCCACGCCCCAAAAGTGGTCAGGCCGTAGGCCACCAGGAAGAACAGCGACGAAGCAATAACATCTGCATTTGTCTGGCCACTGCTGCCGTAAGGTACAAAAGCCATCAGCAGGTAGCCGGCGTTGGCGATGCTGGAATATGCCAGCAGGCGCTTGATATTGGATTGGGAAATCGCCAGCACGTTGCCACCGATCATGGTAATCGCGGCCAGGCCCCACAACACGGGGGTAATGTGGCCCGATAGGCCGGGAAAGGCCGTCACGAAGACCCGCAGCAGGGCGGCCACTGCAGCCGCCTTGACCGCCACCGACATGAAACCGGTCACCGGCGAAGGTGCGCCCTGGTAGACGTCCGGCGCCCACTGGTGGAACGGTACTGCCGCCACCTTGAAACCAAAACCTACCAGGATCAAGCTCGCCCCGATCAGTAGCAGGAGCGGGATCCCCTTACCTGCGGCCATTGCCTGGGTAATCCCCAGCAGGTCGTGGTGAGCGGTGGCTCCAAAAACCAGCGCAATCCCGTACAGCAAAAATCCGGAGGAAAATGCCCCGAGCAAGAAATATTTTAAAGAAGCTTCCTCCGAGTCAACCCGCGGCCGGGCAAAACCGGCCAGCACGTACAGCGGGATGGAAAGCAGTTCGATTGCCAGGAAAACGACGATCAGGTCGTAGGCGTAAGCCATCAGCATCATGCCGGCTACCGAGAAGAGCAGTAGAGAGTAGTATTCGCCGCGCTCGATCTTCATCCGTTTGAGATAATCATACGCAAGCGGAATGGCGACCAGGCCCGAGGCCAGGAAGACCACGTTAAAAAACGTGCCAAAACCATCCACCACGGCCATTCCGCTCAGGGCGACCTGCACGGCGCCGATCTGCAAAAGGGCCAGTCCTAGGCTTACCAACAGGCCAAGCGCCGCCAGGATGGCCGTCCAGCCTTTATGTTTGGCCGGGATCCACAGGTCCGCCAGTAGCAGGAGCAGGGACCAACCAACGAGGACCACCAGGGGTAAGATCGCACTAATATCAGAAAGTGTCATTGCCTCGAACCTCCGTTTACGGCAGTCCTGCCGCACTCCTGACCACCTTGACCAGGTTATCGACCGTGGGTTGTAACAAGTCGAAGAAGAACTTCGGGTACAGACCGATCCAGAAGATGACCACCAGGATCGTGCCCAAAATGATGATCTCACGCCAGTTGAGATCTGCCATTGTCTGGTTTTCGACCTGTGTTACCGGGCCCAGGAAAACTTTTTCAAACATGACCAGCAGGTACACTGCAGCCAGGATCACGCCCAGGGTGGCAATGCCGGCGTACCAGGGACTGCCCAGCGCCGAAGACGGCAGAAACGATCCGGCCAGAATAGTGAACTCGCCGACGAAGCCGTTCAAACCGGGCAGGCCCATCGAGGAAAGCGTTACCACCAGGCTGACAGCCGCCAGCACCGGTACCACTTTCCAAAGCCCGCCAAAGGCTGCCAGCTCGTGGGTATGGCGCCGTTCATAGAGCATGCCCACAATCAGGAACAAAGCCCCGGTGCTCAAACCGTGGTTGACCATTTGCAGAATGGCGCCCGAAACGCTCTGCGAGGTCAGGGCAAAGATCCCCAGCATTACAAATCCCAGGTGGCTGACGGATGAATAGGCTACCATTTTCTTGAGGTCTTTCTGCGAAAAGGCCACCGCTGCCCCGTACAGAATACCGATCACAGCCAGCACCGCCATCAAGGGTGCAAAATAAACGCTGGCCTCCGGAAAAAGCGGTAAATTGAAGCGCAGGAAGCCGTAACACCCCATCTTTAGCAGTACTCCGGCCAGGATAACCGAACCGGCCGCAGGCGCCTCAACGTGGGCATCCGGCAGCCAGGTGTGCAGCGGAAAAAGCGGCACCTTGATGGCAAAGGCCAATCCAAACCCCAGGAACAACCACTGGCTGACGCCCAGGAAGACCTGGCGGTTGGCAAGCAGGGTTTCGTACGAGAAAGTCCTGGCCTGCAAACCAATGTACAGGATTCCCAACAGCATCAGGATCGAGCCGGCCATGGTGAACAGGAAGAATTTAACCGCCGCGTAAATCCGGCGTTCGTGGCCGTAGATTCCGATCAGGAAATACATGGGCACCAGGGTGAACTCCCAGAAGATGTAAAAGAGCACCAGGTCCAGGGCCAGGAACACCCCCAGCATGCCTACTTCCATCAACAGGAAAAGGATCATGAAGCCTTTGACCCGCTCTTTGACCGCCGACCAGGCGGAAAGGATCGCTAGGGGGGTCAGGAAAGTGGTCAGGAGCACCATCAACAAGCTCAACCCGTCGACGCCCATTTGTAAGCGGATTTCGACCCCGCCCAGGTTAACCCAGGGTTGGTCAAGTTTGAGCTGGAGCGTCCCCACTCCCGGGTTGAACTGGGATAGTACCCACAACGAAAGGGCAAAAGTGACCAGTGTGGTGACAAAGGCCACCCAGCGAATGGCGTTCTTCCGTTCTCCGGGAATCAACGCCAGGATCAACACCCCCAGGAGGGGGAAGAAGGTCACCAGCAGCAAAGGATGAATACTAAAATTCATATTTCTCCCCAATCGAGAGATCAGCCCCGCAGGATCAAATAACCCAGGATCACGACCAAGCCTGCCAGAATCGACAGGGCATACCGCCGCACATATCCATTCTGGAGCGTGGCCCAGGTCTTACTCAGGCCGGCCGTCAGCCGGCCTAATCCGTTCGCAATGCCGTCGATCAAGCCCTGGTCAAAGGACTGCGCCAGGAATTTTGCCAATTCCTGATATGGGTTGATTATGACAGCCTGGTAAAGCTCATCAATCCACCATTTATGCTCCATCCCCTTGTAAATAGGCCCTAGAATACGCGCCAGTGGGTCAGGTTGGCCGGGTAATGCCAGGGTCTTGCGGGTGGAATAAAATACCCAGGCCGTACCCAACCCAAGTAACGCAACCGCCAGGGACCCCGCCGCTACCGCCAGGATAAACTGGCCGGGGATCAGGTTTTTAAAGGCCGGATCCAACCATTTTTCCATCCAGTTCAGGCCGGGGAAATTGAGAATTCCTCCCAGAGCCGAGAGCACTGCCAAAACGATCAACGGCAGAGTGATGAGGGCCGGATTCTCGCGGGCCTGGTTGGCGGCCTGGCTGCGGCCCTTGCCAAAGAAAACCAGCAAGAGCTGGCGGCCCATGTAAAAAGCGGTTAAGAAGGCCGCTATCAACAAAATGATAAAGACCGCCAGGTTATTCTGGATGGCGGCCGCCAGGATCTCGTCTTTTGAGAAGAACCCCGCCAGGGGGGCTATCCCCGAAAGAGCCAGGGCGCCGATCAGGTAAACCCAAAAGGTAACCGGCATTTTTTCTCTCAGGCCGCCCATGTTGCGCATATCCTGCGGATCGAGCTCACTATATCCGTGTTCGTGCCCCTTTTCGGCCTTTTCCTGTCCGTGTTCCATCCCGAGGATGACCGATCCGGCCGCCAGAAAGAGCAGCGCCTTGAAAAAAGCATGCGTCACCAGGTGGAACATGCCGGCCACAAACGCTCCCATTCCCACCGCCGCCACCATGAAGCCGAGTTGGCTGATGGTTGAATACGCCAGCACCTTCTTGATGTCATTCTGCCCGACCGCAATCGTAGCGGCAAACAAGGCCGTTAGCGCCCCAACCCAGGTAACAACCAGTTGGGCTGTTGGCGCTGCCATGAACAGCGCCGATGAGCGTGCCACCAGGTACACACCCGCTGTGACCATTGTGGCCGCATGGATCAGGGCCGATACTGGGGTAGGGCCGGCCATGGCATCCGGCAGCCAGACGTACAGTGGAATCTGGGCTGATTTGCCTGCTACGCCCAGCAGCATGAACAGGGTAATTGCCAGCAGCACAGGCGGGGCAGCCCGGCCGACATTTGCGAAAATATCCCCAAAATTAAACGTCCCAAACGTGGCAAACAGGATAAACAGGGCTATCAGCAGGCCAAAATCGCCCACCCGGTTGGCCACAAAAGCCTTTTTGGCCGCCTTGGCATTGGCAATGCCGCCGGAGCCTTTTTCAAACCAGAATCCAATCAATAAATAAGAGCAAAGGCCAACCCCTTCCCAACCTACAAACAGCATCAGGTAATTATCAGCGCTCACCAGGATCATCATGGCAGCGATAAACAGGTTCAGGTAAACAAAAAAGCGGGGGAAGCGGCCGGGGTCACCGTTATGACGCACGTCGCTGTGCATGTAGCCGATGGCATAGAGGTGGATCAGGGTTCCGACACCCGACACCACCAGCATCATGGTCACCGAAAGCGTGTCTACCTTGAAAGCCCAATCGGCCTGCAGGGAACCAATGTGGATCCACTGCACGAAAGGCACCGTGGCGCCTTCAGGCTGGCCCAGCAGCGCCAAAGCCATCGTCACCGCAATTGCAAATGGCCCCCCCACCGCCAGTGTCGCGATCGCCCCGGAACCTTTTTCTCCCAGGCGCTTGCCAACCAGGATGTTCAGCAGCAGCCCAATGATCGGGATTAATACTACCCAGGGCGCCAGGCCAAAAAAAGAATGATCAAGTGCTAGTAAGTGCATATTTGCTCCCCAGCCAGAATTTCTTCATTTTTTACAGCCCTTCGGCCGAAAAATAGTGGAGATCATCCCTTAAGACTGCTCATTTGGTCCACATCAATACTCTTCTTGGCGCGGAAGATTGCCACCATCAACGCCAGGCCGACTGCCACCTCTGCCGCGGCCACGGTCATCACAAAAAAGACAAACATTTGGCCATCCAGAGCCTGGTAATAAGACGCAAACGCCATAAAAGCCAGGTTGGCCGCATTGAACATCATTTCCAGGCACATGAAAATAACGATGGCGTTACGGCGCACCAGCACTCCCACCACACCCATGGAGAAGAGAATAACCGACAATGCTAAATAATAAATGATTGGCTCCATGCCTATTCCTCCTTTTTCTTCCCGAGCAGCCGGCCCCGAATGGAGGTTATTTCGCCGCGGGTCAGCACAATCACGCCGATCACGGCTACCAGCAAAATTACCGACGTGACCTCAAACGGCAGGGCGTACTTGGTAAACAGGAGGGTAGCCACCTGGGTCGGGGTTGCAAAGTCGGGCGCAGCCTCCGGCAGGGGGTTGGCGTTATTAAAACCCCACACCACGAACAGCGCCACCTGGGCCAGCAGGATGCCGCCTAATACCAGTGCCAAAACCCTCTGTGATTTCAACGGCTCGCGGCCCGGAAGCCTTTCAGCGCCCAGCAGCATAATTACAAATAGGAACAGCACCATGATGGCGCCGGCGTACACGGTCACCTGTGCCATCGCCAGGAATGGAGCGCCCAAAACCAGGTAAAGCACAGCCACCAATGAAAAATTGGCAACCAGGAACAGGACCGTATAAACTGCGTTGCGCGTCAGCAGCACGCCCATCCCGGTTCCCACAATCGCCAGGGCTATCCCGCCAAAAAATAATGTCGTAAAAAACATTGACCCTCCTTGGCACCAGGCTTTTCCCTCTATCCACCCGGCCAGGAACCAGTCCGGGCGGATGCAAACCTGAGCTTTGTAAAATTAATCTTCCGCATCTTTCATTTCCGGCACCGAGCGGGTAAATACACCCGGCGGAGTCACCTGCGGAGTCGGCTTGCCGCCCGGCGGGACCGGGTCGATCAACATATCCTTGGTGTAAATTGACTGGTCACGGTCCGTGAAGGACAGCTCGTAGTTATCACCCAGGAGAATGGCCTCTGTCGGGCAGGCATCCTCGCAGAAACCGCAGTAAATGCAGCGAAGCATATTGATTTCATACGTGCTGGCGTAACGCTCCCCCGGAGAAAAGCGTTTCTCGTCGGTATTTTCGGCCGCCTCAACAAAAATGGCATCGGCCGGGCAGGCCGCAGCGCACAAAGAACAGCCAATACACTTCTCCAGTCCGTTGTCATAGCGCTTGAGCACGTGCCGCCCGCGGAAACGAGTCCGCACCGGGCGCTTCTGCTCTGGATATTGGATAGTGATTGGCTTTGTAAACATCGACCGTAAAGTCGTAAACAATCCATGCAGCATAGCACTAACCTCCAACCAATACAATCACGATGGCCGTCACTACCACGTTGGCCAGGGCCACCGGGAACATAACTTTCCAACCCAGTGCCATCAAGCGGTCATAGCGGATGCGGGGCAGGGTGGCTCGCAGCCAGATGATCAGGAACATCCAGATAGCCGTCTTAACGAAGAGATAGATGGGTCCCAAAATCGGCGCCTGGTCAATAAAAGGCCCCAGGTAACCGCCAAAGAAGAGGGTTGCGCCTATCATCGAGATAGCCACCATCTTGATATATTCGGCCATGAAGAAAAGCGCAAATTTCATACTGGAATACTCGGTATGGTAGCCGGCGGTCAGTTCCTGCTCCGCCTCAGGCATATCAAACGGGGCCCGGTTAATTTCGGCCAGACTGGCCATCAGGTAAATCGCAAAAGCTACCGGCTGCAGAATAACATTGGGCACAGCCCGTTGGGCATTAACAATCGCTCCCAGGCTCATCGACCCGGCCAGCAGAATGGGGCCGACGTATGCCAGGCCTAACGCCAACTCGTAGCTGATCATCTGAGCCGTGGCCCGCAGTCCGCCTAGCATGGCGTACTTGTTGTTTGAAGACCAGCCCGCCAGGGAAATGCCATAAACTGAAATGGAAGTTACCGACAAAATCCAAAGTACACCGACGTTGAGGTCGGCCAGTTGCAGGGTGAAGTCGCGCCCAAAGAGATTGATCGTCCCACCCCACGGCACCACTGCGGTCATCACTAACGCCGGGATAACCGTGATAATCGGGGCCAGGACGAAGATAAATTTATCCGCTTCAGCGGGGATCAGGTCCTCTTTGAATATCAGCTTGATCCCGTCAGCCACCGGCTGCAGAATTCCCAGCGGGCCGGCTCGGTTGGGGCCTACCCGCACCTGCATGCGCGCCAGCACCTTGCGTTCGTACAAAGTGGTGTAGGCAAACCCCGCCGTGAGTGACAGCACGACGATCAGGGATTTGATGATCCATTCCAGGATTGTGGCAAAGTCCATAGTCACCTCTCAAGTGAAACGTGGCTACAACCCACGCTTCACGTTTCGCATTTTATTCCTTCTTCGCTATTGATTCACTGGCATTCACAGTCACCGGACCCCACACCGGCAGACCAGCGCTGCGAGGCACCAGTCCAACATCCTGGGGCAGGGTTTCGTCTAAGGTTACGGGGACGGTATACTTGCTGCCGTTCAGCGCCAGCGGAACCGCTTGACCTTCCGCCAGGCCCAACTTGAGCGCCGTTTCGGGATGCAGCCACAGCGCCGGCTCGACCAGCCGTTTTTCTAACAGCTTCGAAGGCAGCATCAGTGAACCGCGGTCGTACAGGCGGGTAAAGGGCACCAGCAGCAGCCCCTCGCGCCCGTAGGCAGCCTCGGCCGCCGCCGGAACAATCTTGCCGAAGGGGCTGGTACGCTCACCCCGCTGGGAAGCCACACTGAGCTGGACGCCTATCCCCTGGTTATTCTCGTAGGTCGTCCCGCCGTAATACAGGTCGCCGCGGCCCACAATAGGCCACTGTTCGGTCACTTCGGCCATGGCCTGGTAGGTGATACCGCTATAATCTGGCAGAGCCGCCGCGATCTTCGCCATCACCAGTGCCGCCGTCGGAGACCCGTCAACTTGCAGTCCCATCCGCTGCCCCAACTGGGCAGCGATGGCAAAATCGGCCCGCGGCCCGGGGCGGGGCGGCAGAACCGGGTAAAAGCGCTGTACCCGCCTCTCACCGGAGGTGTAGCTGCCCTCGCGCTCCGTGTAGGACGCAGCCGGCAGTACCACGTCGGCCAGTTTGGCGGTTTCGGTCAGGAACAAATCCTGTACAATCACGAATGCTGCCCGGTCAACCGCCATACCCAGAGATTTATCGTCACCGGCCGGGTCTGCGGCAACAATGTACGCCGCCAGAGCCTTGCCCAGCATAGCAACCAGGTCTTCGGCCGGGCGGAAACCCATATCCCAGGCCCCCTGGGTGTTGCCGTTCGGCCAGACTGCAATCAGGCCGTTGTTAGCCCGCCCAATGTGATTGGTTCGCTCAAGCAGCCTGGCGCAGGTGTGAGCCAATGCGGTCGAGCCTGCCAATCCCAGGCCCTCACTGCCATAAAGGATGACGGCATTTTCGGCCTGGGTAAAAGCCTCGGCCGCCTTGCGGATCGACTCGCTGGCGCCGGCTACATTTTCTGACAGGAAAGACGCCGCTGTTTGCGCTTCTTCACCGTAGGCATAGCGGATAACGTGTGCCGCGTATTTCTCCAGGCGAGTGGGGCGCGGGCCCGCCACAATCAGGGTCGCGCCGCGTTTGGCGGCCTGCTTGATGCGCAGCCACCACACCGGGGCTTCCTGGTGCAGGTCACTGGCAATCACCAGGATGGCGCTGCCTTTGCCCATCTCACCGAAATTGGTGCCTTTGCCAACCCCTGCCTGGGCCATCAGGTCGCCCCCGCCCATGTACGAATACAGGACGTTATTGCTGCCCGGGTTGAGCTGCCGGATGTTGAAAAGGTCTTCGTTTGAGAGCCGTCCGCTGGCCAGGGTAACCATTCCCGATCCGGCGGCGCGCATCTTTTCGGCTGCCAGGTTGAGGGCTTCATCCCAGGTAGCCGGGCGCAGCTCGCCATCTTTCCGCACCAGCGGCTGAAGAAGGCGCTGGTCGCTTTCAGCATAGTGATAAGTGAAGCGTCCCTTATCGCATATCCAGATTTCGTTAACAGCTTCATTCTGGCGCGGCATGACCCGCTTGATGGCCACTTTGCCCCCGGAGGCAGCCTCGCGGCGCACATTGTAGACAATGTTGCATCCGACGGGGCACTGGTTGCAAATGGACGCCCCGTACTTTAATTCCCAGGGCCGGGCCCCAAAGCGGAAATCATCGGTGGTCAGGGCTCCAACCGGGCAAATATCAGTTGTGTTGCCCGAAAAAATCGAGTCAAATCCAGGTTCGGAATAGGTAATAATTTCCAGGCTCCGTCCTCGTTCGTGAAACCCGATAACGGGGTCATCCACCACATCGTGCTGGAAGCGCGTGCAGCGCCCGCATTGAATACAACGCTCGCGGTCCAACCAGATCAGCTCGCCCAGCGGAACGTGCTTGGCATTGTGTGCTTTTTCATCGTAGATATAGCGGCTTTGGCCGGGCCCGTGGCGCAGGGTCAGGTTTTGCAGGGGGCACTCGCCGCCCTTGTCGCAAACCGGGCAGTCGAGGGGATGCGAAGTGAGCAGGAACTCGAGCATCTCCCGCTGGGCAGCGGTTACCTTTTCGCTGGTCGTAACTACCACCATGCCTTCGGAGACCGGGGTTGTGCAGGCAGTATCCAGCTTGGGACCAAACTGGATCTTGGTCGACCCGTCCGCCTCCTTCACAGCCTGGCCGCTGGCACGGTCGATCACCGGCCTGCCAATGTCAACCAGGCACATCCTGCACATCCCCACCGGCTCCATCTTGGGATGGTAGCAGAAGACCGGGATGTCGATGCCCACCCTTTTGGCAGCATCAACAATCAGCGTTCCATCCGGAACAGTTATAACCTTGTCATCAATCTTGAGATTTATGAGTTTCGCCATAAACCATCCTGTAAAGTAGGTTTTACCTATTTCCCTGCAGCGCAGGAAAACAGGTAAAGGCTACTGATGTGTGACCAATGTCTCAAAATCACTTCTGAATTTGTCGATCGCTGACACAACTGCCATGGTCGAGAACTCGCCCAGGGGACACAGGCACTTGCCCTGGATCTGTACGGCAACATTCTTGAGCAAGCCGATATCTTCGGCTGTGCCCTGGCCTGAGACCAGGCGGTGAGCGATGTGATCCATCCAATAGGTGCCTTCCCGGCAGGGAGTGCACTTGCCGCACGATTCATGCTTGAAGAAATGGGTGGTCTTGCCGACCAGCCAGCCCATATTGACTGTTTCGTCCAGGATAATGACCGAAGCCGAACCGAGCGGCGCCCCCAAAAGCTGCTGGGTCGATTCGTAGTCCATCGGGCAGTCGAGCGCCTTATCATCTGCCGGAACGATCACCGAAGAAGCGCCCGCCGACATGATGGCTTTGATCTGCTTGCCTTCGATAATTCCGCCGCCGTAGTCGTAGATCAACTGGCGGAAGGTGGCGCCGAGGGGCAGCTCGTAGTTCCCCGGCTTGTTAACCCGCCCCGAAAGGCTGAAAACCTTCAGGCCGGGGCTTTTATCGGTGCCAAACTGGCGGTACCACCCTGCCCCGTTGCGGATAATCAGCGGTACGTTGGCCAGTGTCTCCACGTTATTAATCACGGTTGGCTTGGAATAAAGCCCAACCACCGCCGGGAAAGGCGGGCGCAGGCGCGGCTGGCCAAGGTTGCCCTCAATGGATTCCAATAAGGCGGTTTCTTCGCCGCAAATATATGCGCCCGCCCCCAGGTGGGTGTAAATGTGGAGGGAATAATCCGTCCCCATGATAGCATCACCCAGCAGGCCGGTTTTCTCCAGCTCAGCGATCTTTTGATCGAGTTGCTTTGCAACCTGCCAGAACTCGCCCCGCAGATACACGTAAGCGGTATTGGCCTGTACGGCGTAAGCCGCCAGCATCAACCCTTCCAGGAATTGGAATGGATTTGATTCTAAAATTTCACGGTCTTTAAACGTGCCGGGTTCAGATTCATCGGCATTGGCAACCACGTAATGCGGCCAGATGGTATTAGGTATGAAACTCCACTTGAAACCGGTTGGAAAGCCCGCCCCGCCCCGGCCGCGCAGGCCTGAGCTTTTCACTTCATTAAGCACCTCAATCGGCTGCATGCTGGTTACGGCTTTGCGGTATCCCTCGAAGCCGCCGTCTGCAGTGTAAACGTCCAGGTGGTCAATGGAGGCAACGCTGCGATGGCGGAGGAGATAATATTCGCTCATTTGACCTCCTCCTGGGCCTGTTTGCGCAGTTGTGTGACCAGGTCCAGAGTGGTTTCGACTGTCAGGCTCTCGTGATATTCAATTCCGCTTTCGCTCTGCACCTGCAGCATCGGCGCCCGGTGGCAGCCTGCCAGGCAGGTCACCTCTTCGATCGTAAACAAACCGTCCGCAGTAGTCTCGCCAACTTTAACCCCAATGTTGGCACAGAGGTTTTGCAAAAAGGCCTCCGCCCCCATCAGGGCGCATGGCATATCGGTGCATACCTGCAGGCGGAAGC
>Ga0209014_10002054_pt1 | contig 11821 bp, 9 predicted proteins | sample BarGraNGADG00212_FD_184491 | JGI IMG/M metagenome (GOLD analysis project Ga0209014, IMG submission 184491) | Arctic peat soil microbial communities from Barrow, Alaska - Barrow Graham LP Ref core NGADG0002-212 (SPAdes) (version 2) | ecosystem: Environmental > Terrestrial > Soil > Wetlands > Peat... | reverse complement strand
GCTCGGCCGCGAGGTCGAACTGTTGCTGGGCGACGGCCCACGGGTTGATTGTCGCGGCAGCCTGCTCTGTGGCCATTTGGTGAACATCCTCCAGATGGTAGTTACTCAGGAATCAACAGCTACGTGCGGATCCGTTCCTGCCGACAGACATGTCCGGCAGGCCCTACGCGGCCTCGTGCACGATGAGGACGGGGATGGCGCTGCCGGCCGCCACCTGCGCCGAGACTGACCCGAGCAGCGCGCTCTCCAGTCGGCCCAGCCCCCGGGTGCCCATCACGAGGAGGTCGTACTGGCCGGAGGCAGCCGCGGCGAGGATGGCCGCCGCGGGCTGCGCCGCACCGAGCAGGTCCCTCTGCACAGCCGGGCCGCCGGCCGCCTGGACGACGGCCTCCTCGTCGGCCAGGAGTGCGCGGGCATTCCGGATGGCCGCCTCGAGGTCCGCCGAATACTGCGGCTCGCCTTCGAAGCCAGGCGGCTCGTGGTACACCGTGAGCAGTGTCAGCGTCGCGCCCAACTCGCGGGCGCACTGGGCACCGGTCAGGACGGCCTGCCGGGCATGGCCGCTGCCGTCCACCGCACAGACAATCCGCTTGAACATCGCGTTCACCCCCTCCGGTCCCGCCGACGGCCGCGTGCCTGCCTGTTAGGGTACCCACCGGTCCATCCATGATCTGGGTGGACAGCTTAACCCCGAATCCACCGAGGTTCCGGCCGCCGATTCCGTGGAATGCGCACCCTTCAGGATCGAGGGTTACGCAAAGGTCGTCTCGACGATCCCGAGCGAGGAGAAGGCGCCGACGTACTTGGAGCCGGCGACGACAGGCAGTATGGGTGTGAGCGTCCCCGTCATTACCAGCATACCGGCCGATAGGTGGCGCCCACGCTCTGACAGCTTCCCGGCGAGCCATGCCACCGCCTTGGCCGGGTGACCCAGGGCCATTTCACCCTTGCCATCGGCAATCGCCGTTCCATCCTGTGTCAGGACGACAGTCTCATTGAGCAGGTCGACATCCCGCACAGGCTTCCAGGTGCCGGACAACACAATGCGTGCGGAGAAGCCGTTGTCGGCGAAGAAGTCGGGGTACGGGCACTTCCAGTCGCGGATGCGCGCGTCGCAGATCTCGAACGAGGCACAGACGGCGTCGGTCGCCTCCAGCACCTCATCAACGGTCAGGTCGGGGCCACGCAGGTCGGCCCCCAGCCGGAAGCAGATCTCGGTCTCGATCTTGGGCGCCACGAACTCGTCCATCCGGAGTGAGTCACCACTCCCGAGCACCATCGAGTCCAGCAGGTAGCCGTACGTCGAGTCAGGCAGCCCCATCTTGTCGCGCACCGGGATGTTGGTGAAGCCGACCTTCATACCGGCGATCCGTTCGCCCCGATCCAGCCGGCGCCGCAGGTTGCCCTCACAGACTTCATGCGCCATGTAAAGGGTGAGCCCGCCGGGCACCAGCTCGGACACAGGGCCAACTGCCGTTCGCGCCCTCTCTGCCCCAGCGAGCACGTCCATCACCCGCTCAACAGTCGTCTCTTCGATATCGATCATCTTCAATTGCTCCTCGCCCCGCTCGCCCGCGGGAAGCCCGGATGCCCTGACCCATCAGGCATGGGCCAGACCGTCAGGCGCGGAACCACAACGAGCCGCCTCAGCGACTCTTGGCCTCAAGCCGGCGGCATTCACCGCTCTTCGATCGCCTGCATCGTCTCCCTCAACCGCTGCACTCTTGCTCCGCGGTCCCGCGCGAACCGCTCGATACCGTCGAGGATGTGGCGCGGGTCGAGGTGCGCTTCCTCGATCACTTCGTCGAGCGAGCCCCCGGTACGCCATCGGTCATCCCAGTCCGCCGATAGCGAGTACTCCGCCGCGAGTGGCCCATCCAGCCAGTCCCGCATGTGCTTGAACGAACCGTTGGTAATCGCCATCGCGTCCCAGCGGTCGACGTCCGACACGGTGGCCTCCCGGTAGGCCGCGTCCTGAAGGCGGAACAGCTGCGGGCTAATGGCCGCGACGATCTTGACGTTTAGACGCCGGCGATCGAGCTCCGGCAGCACCTTCACCAGGTTGGCCGTCGTCGCCGTGCCCCTCACGAAGACCGTGCCCATGGCGGGCTGTCCGGGCCGGAAGTCGCGCATGACATACGCGCCCCGGGCGGCCTCGAAGTGGGACGGGATCCCAAGGGCCTCGCGGTCGGGGATCTCGATGGCCGGCCGCGTCAGGTGCAGGGCCACGATCGGTGCCGCCTGGGCGAGCGCCGCACCGAGCAGCACCGGCACCTCGTTGTACTCGAAGGGATGCAGGTCGATGACCTGGCCCTCGGGGAAGAGCTGCGTCACACCCGTCTCGAAGATGCCGAAATGCGTGCGCGAGTCCTCGGCCGTCTCGGGGCCCGAGTGACCCGCCACCCAGAGGACCTTGCCCAGCTTGAGCTCGGTATCCTGGGCCATCTGGCTGAACAGGCGCAGGGGGCCGTACTTGAGGTACGAGAAGGACGCGTACGTGGAGCACGCGCCCCAGAAGCCGTCGAACGAGGCCAGGGGGTCCTCCGCAAAGTTGACGCTGGCGAGCCCGGCCATGATCCCGGCGTTCGTGAACTCGGTGATCTCCTGCGGCAGCACCACGCCTCTGGGCCGGGCGTCCCGCTCGTACCAGCCCCAGCCTGGCAGGTCGCCCCAGTCCTTGCCGAACCCCGCGATGTTCGTCGATTCGGCGAGGTCGGCGGAGCACACGATGAAGAGCGGACGGCCGTAGTCCCGCTTGGCGATGGCGTTCACCCACGATCCCCAGGCGCCGAGGGCCGCTCGATTCGGCTGCTTCTCCCCCGGCTTCTTGTACAGCTCCGACGGGTACGCGCGGAAGTCGTAGAGCCGTGCGTCATCGAAGATCCGGGCGGCACGGCCACCGAGGTTGAACGTGGGGATGTCGTCAGGGACCGTGGCCGCGATTTCGAGCAGCCGGTCGGAGAGCCAGTGGACGAGCGCGTCGTCGCGGCGAAGCACCGACATCGCCGTGCGCAGGTTGGCCGTGGCCTGGAGGCGTTGCTCCGCCGGGTCGGTCGGAGCCGGATGGTCGACGCCCTCGTACGCAATCCCGTACTTCTCCATGAACGCATGGCGGACCGCCCAGAACTCGGGGCTATTCATGGGATGGGGGCTGCCATGCGACTTCGCGTCGTACTTGCCGTAGCCACGGCCCTTCCGTGTCCGGAACCAGGCAATCGTGGGGACGTTGGCCGGATTCGCGCCGTACACGGCCTTCAGCACGGTGCGTGTCACGCTGGGCCACTCCATCCCGTCCTCAGTGCCGACCACGCGCCAGCCGTAGGGCGCGAACCAGTCGGTCGGGGTGCCTTGCACGACGGAGGAGGCCGGTCGCTCGTCGATCCCGAAGTCGTTCCAGTCGACGAGGAAGACGAGGTTGGACAAGCCGAGTCCCCAGGCCGAGTTCTTGGTCTCGTGGGCGGCGCCCGGCGTGAGGCCGCCCTCACCCTCGATGGCAAAGACCCGGACGTTGGGACAGCCGGCGAGCTTGAGCGCGAGCGCTTCGCCTGCCGCGGGCGGCATGCCATGCCCGGAGGGACCCGTATTGAACTTGAGGAACAGCGTCTTGCCCGCCATCTCGGCGTGGCCCGGCAGCCCGCCGTGTCGCCGCAGTTCGAGCAGGTCCTCCCACGTCAGCGCCCAGCGCCCCTCGTCGGGAAACGCGAAGCGGGCGTCGCCGTCGAGGTCGTGGCGCGCTCGCAGCGCCTCGTTGAGGACCGCGAGGGTGGCGTACACGAGTGGCACGGTGTGACCCGCGGACAGCACGAAGCGGTCCCCGAAGCGTCGCCAGGGCTGGCGTAGGTCCCAGCGCATCGCCCCCGACAGGAGGGTGGCAAGCAGCAGGTGGACCTTCGAGCGCGACCCGCCCGGGTGTCCGGACTGGCGGTAGTTCAGTGAGAGGTCGATGCACTCGTCGACGAGGTCCTTGACGACTTCGTACCGCGCGAAGTCGCCCTCTGCGGCGGCGTAGACCTCATCAACCGACGGGCGGATCATGACAGCCACAGATGGACCTCCGTACAAGACGATCCACCGGCTTCGTCCTCCCGACTCGGCGTTCGTCCGGGCAAGCAGTTAGTAGTCAAGGCGCCAGCCATACTCAGTGACCCACTGCAAGGTGTTGGGAGTCGCCTGCGTTGGCCGATACTCCAGCCCGACCCGACCCTGATACCCAAGCCGATCCAGCTCCGCCAGCACGAAGCGGAAATTGAGCTCGCCGGTCCCCGGCTCATGCCGATCGGGTGAGTCGGCGATCTGGACGTGCCCGATGCGATCGATGAGCCTTCGCAGTGCCGACACAACATCGCCCTGGGTCCGCTGGACGTGGTACACGTCGAACTGCAGACGAAGATGCGGGGAGTCGACGTCAGCCAAGAGACGTTCCGCGACCTCCAGCGAGTCCAAAAAGAAGCCTGGCGTCTCGGTTGGATTCAGCTGCTCGATATGGAGCGTCCGACCGCTTGAGCCTACGCGGGCTGCCGCCCAGCCCAGATTCTCGACGAGGCAAGCGTACTGGTCATCCCACGGCAGGGCGGGTTCACGCACTCCGACCAGGCAGTTGAGCTTGCCCGTGCCCAACTTGGCCGCGTACCCTATGGCCGCCTCGACTCCCTCTCGAAAGTCTGCCCGGCGCGTGGGCAACGCAGCCGTACCACGCTCGCCGGCTGCGAAGTCACCGGCAGGCAGGTTGAAGAGGTCCAGCGACACGCCGGCCTCGTCCAGGCGTTCGCGCAGTTCGTGGGCGGCATAGTCGTAAGGGAACATGAACTCGACTGAGCGGAATCCGCAGTCGGCTGCCGCCTGAAAGCGCTCCAGGAAGGGCAGTTCGGTGAAGAGGAACCCGAGGTTAGCCGAGAAGATGGGCATCGCCGGCCTACCTGATCTCTCTGCTCGCTAGTCCTGCACGGCCCGATCGGCAATCTCGAGCGCCCGGTCGATAATGTCGAAGCCTTCGGCGAGCTCCGCCTCCGTGATGCAGAGCGGTGGGTTGGTGTGGATCGAGTTGTTGGAGATCATCGTGTACAGCCCGTGGTCGCGGAAGAAGCGACCGATGGCCTTCATCTCGTCGCTTGTGCCGTTGAAGCCGGTCATGGGGGTGTACGGGTCGCGCCGACGGACGAGGTCGATGATCCCGAAGAGACCCAGGTTGCGATGCGTTCCAACTGATGGGTGCCTGGCGGCTAGTCGCTCGTGATGCTGTCGCATCACGGGACCGAGCTGGGCCGCCCGCTCGATGAGCGAGTCCTGCTCGTACACTTGGATGGTCGCGAGCGAGGCCGCGAGACTCACCGGGTGGTTGCTGTACGTCAGGCCGCCGTAGTACATCTGCGTTTCGAACTTCTCGGCGATGTGCCGACGCATGCCGACGGCGCCGAGCGGGAGGTACGATGAAGTCAGGCCCTTCGCCATGGTCATCAGGTCTGGCACTACGCCCCAGTTATCGATCGCGAACCACCGGCCAGTTCGCCCGAAGCCTGCCATGACCTCGTCGGCCACCATGAGGATGCCGTTGCGGTCGCAGATCTCGCGCACGCCCTGTAGGTAGCCGTCCGGCGGGATGAGGATCCCGTTCGTGCCGACGATGGTCTCGAGGAACACGGCGGCGATCGTGTGCGGTCCCTCGTACATGATCACGTCCTCCAGCCCCTGGAGGCTCTCTTCGACCGGCCGCGGATCCTTCTCGCCCCAGCGGTGGGTGTCGGGATACCGCACCACCCCGACCAGCCCGGGCTCGTTGGCCCACCGCCGCGGGTCGCCCGTGAGGGTCATGGCCCCGAACGTCGCGCCGTGGTACGCCCGGTAGCGCGCCAGCACCTTGTAGCGGCCCGTGTAGTGGCGGGCCAACTTCAGAGCATTCTCGATTGCCTCGGCACCGCCCAAGGTGAAGAACACCTTGTCCATATCGCCAGGCATGATCTCGGCCAGCTTGCTGCCGAGCCGCGCGCGGATCTCGGTCGCGAACGCGGGCTGCACGAACTGGAGCTTCAGCGCCTGCTCGTGCATGGCGTCTATGACACGACGATCGCCGTGCCCGATGTTGACCGACATGAGCTGGCTGTTGAAGTCGAGAATCCGGCCGCCGTCTGGTGTGAAGAGCCAGACGCCCTCGGCGTGGTCGATCGCGATCGGGTCGAGCGCGCCTTGCACGGACCACGAGAAGAACGTGTGCTCGCGCGCAAGGTGGACGATGTCCTCGCCTGTCATTGGACCGTGCGTCACGTCGATGCTCATGTTGGTTGGCCTCCATTCCGCCCGCTAGTATATTCGAAGACCGTCAACTGTCAACGATTGACCAGGCGCGACGGTCGGTGATGAGCTGACCTCGCACCAGAGAGGCGGATATCGGCCACAATGTGCTCTATGTCGAAGTCGAAGCTCTCGCCCGCGGCGCGCGCCGTCGGCCGCTCGGTCGACGCTGGTGCCGGCCTCAGCCTGGCCCCACTGGGCAGTCACAAGCTGGCGGACCAGGCCGCGGAGGCGCTGCGGGCACTCATCGCCTCTGGCGCGCTCCGCGGGGGGCAGCGCTTGGTCGAGGCCGTCATCGCCGACCAGCTCAACGTAAGTCGGGGACCGGTCCGCGACGCTTTCCGCCAGTTACGCGGTGAGGGGCTGCTGCGTGAGGTACCGCGCCGAGGTACCTACGTGGTGTCCCTGACCATGGAGGACGTCCGCGACCTGATGGACTTGCGGGCTGCCCTCGAGACACGCGCCGCGCGCCTGATCACCGAGCGTGGGCGGGCCGCCGACCTTGAAGCCCTCGAGGCCGCGCTCACGTCGCTTGAGGTCTCATGTCACATCGGCGACGCGGCCACGATTGGCGCCGCTGACTTCGTCTTCCACGCGGCACTCTGCCGGGCCAGCGGGAGCAACCGGCTCTACAGCGTGTTTGTCCGCTACGAAACGGAGCTTCGGGTGCTGCTCCGGTCCGACGAGGAGCGCCACAAGGGGGCCGGCGTGGACATCTGGAAGGAGCACGAGCAGCTACTGAACGCGCTGCGCACTGGCGACCCGGCGACAGCCGAGGACACCCTCCGAGCGCATGTCGAGGAGGCCCGCGATCGCCTCGTGGTCGAGCTTACTAGTGAGACCGATGGTAGCGCGTTGGGGGTTCCCGTGCCTGCGCCCGCACGGCAGGAAGGGACGAGGCGCGCGCGCGCGCTGACGGAGACGCTGCGGGCATGACACAGGGAACTCGCGCCGCTGCCCACCAGACGAGGGACGGCCGGCTCGTTCTCGCGGCCGGGTTCTCGCCAGAGGACATCGCATGCCTCCGGGCTGCGCTGCGGCCCGGGTTCGACCTCGAGGTCGCTGTCGGGATGGACCAGCGAGCCGTCGACGACTCGGTCGGACGCGGCGTCGTTGGGTTGATCGCACACGCACGACCGAGTGACTGGCGCCGTGCGCCTGACCTGCGCTGGCAGCAGGCCCTGTCTGCGGGGGTCGAGCACCTAGTCGGCATCGGGAACTGGCCGGAGCGCGTCACGCTGACCAACGCTCGCGGCGTGTACGCCATCTCGATCGGACAGTACGTCATGGGCGCGATCCTCCGAGTAGCCGAGCAGATGGATGCTCGCATCGCGCTTCAGGAAGCGCGACGCTGGCCTGATGATGAGGGGCGCTTCGTGGGCGGGCCCCTGCGGCGCGCGACGCTCGTGGTCGTGGGGTACGGCGGAACTGGGCGCGAGATCGCCCGTCTGGCCGCTGCCTTTGGCATGCGAGTCCGAGCCGTGAAGGCTCGACCGGAGCGGCGAACCGACGACTCGTTCCGTCTGCCGGGGACGGGCGATCCGGATGGCTCGATCCCCGAACTCATTGTGGGGATGGACCGGGTGCACGAGGCAGTCACGGAGGCCGACTTCGTCGCCGTGACGGTTCCCCTGACGGCCGCATCGCGCGGGCTCATCGACGCGCAGGTGCTCGCCGCCCTGCCGCCCCATGCCTGGCTTATCAACACCGGCCGAGGAGCGGTGGTCGATCAAGCCGCGCTCACCGAGGCGCTTCTCGAGCGGCGCATCGGTGGCGCCGTGCTCGACGTGTTCGAAGAGGAGCCACTTCCCGTCGACAGCCCGCTCTGGACCGCGCCCGGCGCGATCCTCACGCCGCACGTTTCGGGCCTCGAAGAGGGCGGCGCGCTACGCGATCTTGTCGCCGAGAACGTGGCGCGCTTCACGCGCGGGCAGCCCTTGGTCAACGTGGTCGACCCCGCGCGTGGCTACTGAACGAGGGCGGGCACGGAGGCGTTCCCGTCATGGCTATCTCACCCGCACCCCCGCGACCCGGCGTGCCTGCTTGGCCGATGGACAGGGTCCCTGACCCCGAGGTCCCGGAGCCACCGACCCGCCGTCGGTTCAGCGCGGCATACAAGGCGCTTTCGCCGCCTGGTCGAGTGTCAGACTGCCGGCGACGAGATGGTCGAGAACGTAGGCGCGATGCTGACTCCGCGCGTCGGGCTGCGTCTGTCTGTCCTTGGGTTCCATGCGCCCGAGGGTGACAAAGTCGCTGGCCGCTTAACTCGGACAGAATCGCTGGCCGTCCACACACGGTGTGACAAACGGTTGACAATTAGCAATCCATTTCATAATATGGCGCGCGTCGGCGGGTGGAAGAGGCGGTTCTGTCATGGCGGCCAGCGTCGCTGAGATCCCCCCGCGGTCGCGGTGTGCACGGCGGGGTGTGCGGCTAACAGGAGGAGAGTCGATGCAGACTAGGAGAATCGGCGCGCTCGTCGTCGCGGCCATGGTCGTGACCGGCGCCTGTAGCAGCGCGGCAACCACCGCGCCAGCTGCCGCAGCGGGATCCGCCGCGGCACCCACGGCATCCGCCGCGGCACCCACGGCATCCGCCGCGGCACCCACGGCATCCGCCGCGGCCAGCGGCAAGACGGTCACCATCGGCGTGGACCTGCCGCTCTCAGGCGGCGAGTTTGCCAACGGCGACCCGCAGGAGAAGGGCATCAAGCTCGCGGTCGACCAGGCTAACGCCTCCGGCGGCGTGGGTGGGTACACCATCAAGCTCAACATAAAGGATGACGCCGTCAACGGCCAACACAACGTGCAGCAGGGCGCCAGCAACGTCAACACGCTGGCCGCCGACCCGTCCATGATCGGCATCGTCGGCCCGTGGAACTCGAACCTCGCGGCCGCTCAGATCCCAATCACGAACACGGCGGGACTGCTGCAGTGCAGTCCGGGCACCACTAACCCCAGCCTGACCAAACCGGCCTACGGTGCTCTGGAGCTCCGCAAGGCGAACCCGACCAAGATCAACTACGTCCGCGTCGCGACCACCGACGACATCCAGGGCTTCGCCGGGGCTGAGTTCGCCTACACGGACCTCGGCAAGCGCGGTGTCTACGTCGTCGATGACACCGGGACCTACGGCAAGGGGCTCGCCGACGTGTTCGTCGCGTCGTTTACGAAGCTCGGCGGCACGGTCGTCAAGGTGGACGGCGCCCCGCCCACCACCACCGACTACACGCCGCTCTTGACGGCCGCCCTGGCCCTCAAGCCCGATTACGTCTACTTCGGCGGCAACACCCCGACCGGTGGCGGCCTGCTCCGCAAGCAGATGCCGCAGGCCGGTCTGGGCTCCATCGACTTTGGGGGCGGCGACGGCATCGTCGACGGCACCGGCGACGTGAAAGGCTCGTTCATCTCGGTCGTGGGTGCTGGGGCCGCCAACTCCTACGGGACCATCGCGGGCGCGCATGATATGGCCAATGCTGCGGCGTTCGCGGCCACGTACCAGAAGGCCTACGGTGAGGCGCCGGGCATCTACAGCATCTACGCCTATTCCTGCACCCAGATAATCCTGAACGCCCTAAAGAACGTGGCCAGCACGGCCACCACGCCGGCCGCGCTGCGCGAAGCCGTGCGTGCCTACGCCGTAGACCCGTCCCACAAGGTCGACACCGAGATGGGCTCGATCACGTTCGACTCGAACGGTGACGTGACATCGCACTTTATCTCCTTCTACAAGACGGACATGACCGCTGCTAGCGGGAAGGGAGACTGGGTGTTCGTTCGCCAGCAGGACTTCGCCAGCACCGGCCAGTAGGCCGATGAACTGAAGGGGCCGGAGGCCGATGAACTGAAGAGGCCGGGGTGGAGCGTCGTTCCACCCCGGCCTCTTCGTCCGCTTTCAAACGCCCACTGCGCTTGTACAAGGTAATCGCCTGATGCAGATGCGACGATCGATCCCCCTACTAGGTCTCCTCCCGGGGAGTAAGTTCCGATGGGTCGCGGCGATCATCGTCAGCCTGATCGTGGCGTACGTACTGCTCGGCGCCCAGCAGTTCGCCAACTTCCTGACCGTCGGCGCCATCTACGCCCTGATCGCGCTGGGCTACACGATGGTCTACGGCATCATCGAGCTGATCAACTTCGCCCACGGCGACGTCTTCGGGCTGGGGGCCTTCGTCGCCCTCTGGCTGCTGACCCTTGCCGGGTTCAACGGGGCGATCAACAACCCGATCGAGCTGGCGTTCGTGCTCCTGGCACTGTTCCTGATCACCATGGGGATCATGGGCATGGTCGGCGTGGTGATCGAGCGGGTCGCCTACCGGCCGCTGCGCAACGCCGGCCGGCTGGCTCCGCTGATCACCGCGATCGGCGTGTCGTTCATCCTGGAGAACATCATTCAGGCGTTCTTCGGGCCGTCGCCGGTGAACTCGCCGGAGATCTTTACGCTGACCGCCCGGGTCGAAGTCGCAGGCGCGTCGATCGGGTATCTCAACATCTTCATAGTGCTAGCGGCCGTCGTGCTGATGATCGCACTGCAGGCGTTCATCGGACGTACCAGGCTCGGTCGGGCCATGCGATCCACGGCGGCGGATCGCGAGACCGCCGAGCTGATGGGCGTCGACATCAACCTGACGATCGCGATCACCTTCTTCATCGGCTCCGCGCTGGCGGGCGCGGGCGGCGTCGTCTGGGTCCTCTACTTCGGATACGCGGTGTTCAACCAGGGCTTCTACGCTGGGCTGTTCGCGTTCACCGCCGCGGTGCTGGGCGGGGTCGGCAATACCACCGGCGCGGCGCTGGGCGGGTTCTTCATCGGCTTCGTGTACGTGGCGGCGGCGCAGTTCGGCTACTCGCGCTGGTTCGAGGTGTTCATCTTCGGCATCCTCGTGCTGGTGCTCGTCTTCCGACCGACCGGCCTGCTGGGCCAGTCAGCGGGAGAGCGGGCATGACCGTCCAGGCCCCGTCCGGCCGGGGAGCCTCCCTGCTCGTTCGGGTCCGGTCGGCCTCGGCCGCGCACCGGTCGCTCTCGTCGATCGTGACCATGGCGCTCGTCACCGCAGTGTTGCCGATCGTCGCCACGCTGCCCCCGTTCAGCGGCTTCCTCCCCCAGATCGTGTGGGTCAACAGCTTCGCCGACGCGGGCGTCTTCGTGCTCCTGGCCATCGGCCTGAACATCGTGGTCGGCCTGTCCGGGCTGCTCGACCTGGGGTACGCGGCGTTCTTCGCCATCGGCGCGTACACGTATGCGTTCGGGGCGTCCCCCTTCTCGGGCAACGACTTCCCCTTCTGGATCATGCTCGTCGTCGGCGCGCTTGTGGCGGCCACGTTCGGCCTGCTGCTGGGTGCGCCCACGCTGCGGCTGCGCGGCGACTACCTCGCGATCGTCACGATGGGCTTCGGCGAGATTGTGCCGACCGTGTTCCTCAACGCGGACCAGTACACCAAGGGGACCAACGGCATCAGCGGCGTCTACCTGCCGTCCATCCTCGGCCACGACTTTCAGTTCGGGAACCCGTGGCCGTTCTACGTCACGATGGCGG
>Ga0209014_10002053_pt1 | contig 11825 bp, 12 predicted proteins | sample BarGraNGADG00212_FD_184491 | JGI IMG/M metagenome (GOLD analysis project Ga0209014, IMG submission 184491) | Arctic peat soil microbial communities from Barrow, Alaska - Barrow Graham LP Ref core NGADG0002-212 (SPAdes) (version 2) | ecosystem: Environmental > Terrestrial > Soil > Wetlands >... | reverse complement strand
GTAAACTAACCTCTTTTCCCCCGCGCTGTCAATGACGACTTGCCGACTTTTTGCGAAACCGACTCCGGTTTTGAAAAACATCTTGACAATAGAACGATTGTTCTATTATACCTGACATCGGGAAAAGGCAAGCGGTTTTTTGTTTGGAACGGGACGCGCCATGAATGAGACCATTTTCAGCCTCCACAACTGGCCGCGGGCGATCCTCCACATCGACGGGGACGCCTTCTTCACCTCCTGTGAGGAGGTGATCCACCCGGAACTGAAAGGGAAACCGCTCATCACGGGAGGCGAGCGGGGGATCGTCGCCTGCGCGAGCTACGCGGCCAAAAAGCTGGGGATCAAGCGGGGGGTCGCCCTCCACGAGGCGAAGCGGATCTGCCCGGGGCTGATCGTCCTCCCCTCCGATTACGAGACCTACAGCCTCTTCTCCCGGCGGATGTTCAACATCATGCGCCGCTTCACTCCCCAGGTGGAGGAGTACTCCATCGACGAGGCCTTCGCTGACCTGACCGGGATGAGGCGGGCGCTCCGGGCCTCCTATGAATCGATCTCCCTGATGATCCAGACGGAGATCGGACGGGAGATGGGGATCACCGTCTCCGCGGGCCTCAGCATCACCAAGGTCCTCGCCAAGGTCGCCTCCAAACACCGGAAACCCATGGGTTTCACCGTCATCCCGGGGAGGGCCATCGCCTCCTATCTGGAGACGCTTCCCGTGGAGAAGGTCTGGGGGATCGGCCCGGCGACGACGGACTACCTCGCCAAGATGGGCGTCAAGACCGCGCTGGAATTCGCCCGCCTCTCCGAAAAAACGGTCCGGGAGCGGTTCACGAAGCCGGGCGTGGAGATCTGGCGGGAGCTCCGGGGGGAGTCGGTCTATCCCGTCCTGCCGGAGGAGAAGAGCAGCTACACCTCGATCAGCAAGACGAAGACCTTCGCCCCGCCGACCTCCGACCGGGATTACCTCTTCGCCCACCTGCTGCGGAACCTGGAGTCGGCCTGCATCAAGGCGCGGCGCTACGGCCTCGCCCCCCGGCGGATCGGCGCTTTCCTGAAGAAGCAGAACTTTGACACGGAGGGCCGGGAGGCGAAACTCAACCGCCCCTCTTCCCTCCCGCTGGAGCTCTCCGATCTGCTCCGCGGCCTGTTCAACGGGATGTACAAGCGCTACGCAATCTACCGGGCGACCGGCATCGTCCTGATGGACCTCGTCCAGGATACGCAGATACAGTATTCCCTCTTCGAGGACCCCCTCCGGGCGGAGAAGATCCGGGAGCTCTACGAGGCGGTCGACGCCCTCTCCGGGAAATACGGGAAGCACACCCTCCACCTCGGCGCCTCCCACCCCCTCGAGGTCCGGGGCAAAGGCCGCCGCGGAACGCCCACCGTCCGCGAACAGACGCAACTCTACGGCGAGACCCGCCGCAGACGCCTAGGCCTCCCCCTCTTCCAGACGGAGACGTATAAATCACTTGACGGGAACACAGGCAGTGTGTAAATCTATTCCACAATACAATTTGGGAAAGAGGTGCGTCATGGCTTCCGTCCGAATCAACATCTGTCTCCCCGAAGAACTTTTATCGCAGTTAAAGCGGGAGGTTCAGCCCAGGGAGACGAGCAAGTTCATTACCGCTGCCGTCCGAAAACAGCTCGACGAACGGCATAAGGAACGGCTTGCCGCCGAATACCGGGCCGCGGCCGCGGAAATCCAGGAACACTACAATGATCTGGAAGGAACACTGACGGATGGCATCCATTAGGAAGGGCGGCATCTATCTCGTGAACTTCGATCCCACCGTGGGCGCGGAAATCAAAAAAATCCGGCCGGCCGTCGTCGTCTCCAACGACATCAACAATGCCCATTCACCCATCATTTCCATCGCGCCCATCTCCTCGCGGGTTGTCCGAATCTTCTCCTTTGAAGTGGAAATCCCGGCAGATGTCGGGGGACTGACGGAAAGATCGAAGGTCATGGTCAACCAGACACGGGCCATCGACAAGCTGCGCATCCTGAAACAGATCGGAACCCTGGAGGAATCCTACCTGCGCAAAATCGATATCGCCCTGAAGCTCCACTATGATCTGACCTAACCCGGAGTAGAAACCGTCATGAAGGTTTCAAGAAAATCATGACCACTCAAACAATCAAGTTGATCCCATGAGTGAATACCCTCCCCCGGAGATTGAAGAGGCTATCGCGGCAGCCGAGGCCAGATTAGCGGGACTGGATGAGGTGCGGGGCAAGATCCTGGCGGAGATTGAATCCCTGAAAGCCCATCAGCATCTCATCCGGGAAAGTACGCCTGTTTTTGCCGAAAACACACTTGCAAGCGTTACCAACCTCTCACCTGCGGAAGAAAAAATCGCCTTGTTCCGGCGTCTGTTTCGTGGTCGCGAAGAGGTCTATCCACGGCGGTGGGAGAGCCGTAACACTGGAAAATCCGGTTATCAGCCCGCCTGTAGAAATGAGTGGATAACGGGATTGTGCGGAAAACCGCAGGTAAAATGCGGCGCATGCCCACAGCGGGATTACCTCCCCGTCACCGACGCGGTTATCCGGAATCATCTTTCAGGATCTGATTCCCAGGCGAAGACGAATCGTGAGGGAGCGCATGATTTTACCATCGGCGTTTATCCCCTCCTTCCCGACGAAACCTGTCGGTTTCTGGCCATGGATTTCGACAAACAGGGTTGGATGGTGGATGTTGCCGCCTTTCTCAATGTCTGCAAACAGATGAATGTGTCGGCGGCCCTGGAACGTTCGCGATCCGGCAACGGAGGCCATGTCTGGCTCTTCTTTTCCGAACCCATCCCTGCGACTCTGGCCCGCCGTCTCGGGACTTGTATCCTCACGAAAACGATGGAACAGCGTCCGGAGATCGGCCTGGATTCCTATGATCGCCTCTTCCCCAACCAGGATACGATGCCTAAGGGCGGCCTGGGTAACCTGATCGCCCTGCCGCTGCAGAAAAAACCACGGGATCAGGGCAACACCCTATTTTTGAATGATGACTTCATTCCTTTTGACGATCAGTGGGAGTATCTCTCTTCCCTGGAGCGGATGAGCCGTCGGCAGGTTGAGACCCTCGTCGAAAAAGGGATGCAAACTGGTCGCATCCTCGGGGCACACATGGAGATCCCGGATGACGACTCCGACACGCCATGGACCCTCCTGCCCTCTCAGATCGTCGGGGCGCCAAAAATGACAGGTCCTCTTCCCGGGCAGGTTACACTGCTCCTCGGCAACCAGATCTACATCGAAAAGAGCGGCCTTCCCCCCTCGCTGCGAAACCGCATCATCCGTCTGGCGGCCTTTCCGAATCCGGAATTCTACAAGGCCCAGGCCATGCGCATGCCGACTTACGACAAGCCCCGCCTGATCTCCTGCGCAGAGGAATATCTGCAACACTTGGCGCTTCCCCGGGGCTGCCTGAACGCCCTCCTGGATCTTCTTCAGACGCTGCATATTCAACCCCGCATGGTCGATGAACGAAACGGGGGACAACCCCTGCATGTTACCTTCCGGGGGGTATTGCGGCCGGAGCAGCAGACGGCTTTTGAACACCTGCTGCCGTATGAAACGGGCGTTCTTGCGGCGACGACGGCCTTCGGCAAGACGATTGTCGCCATATCCATGATCGCCCGGAGGGGCGTGAATACGCTGATCCTCGTGCACCGCCGTCAGATTCTTGATCAGTGGCTCGAACGTTTGGAGACGTTTCTGGAAGGGGATGCCCTCACCATCGGTCGGGTCGGAGACGGGAAACGAGATCCCTCCGGCATGATCGATGTCGCCCTGATCCAGAGTCTCCACAAGAAGACCGGCGTGGATGACAGCGTCGCCCAATACGGACACCTCGTCGTCGATGAATGCCATCACCTCTCCGCCGTGAGTTTTGAGAATGTCGCCCGCCGCTGCAAGGCAAAGTATGTGCTGGGACTTTCCGCTACGGTCGCCCGGAAAGACGGCCATCATCCCATCATCTTCATGCAGTGCGGTCCGGTCCGCTTCAAGGATGATGCGCGGCGGCAGGCGAATGCCCGCCCGTTTGCCCACCATGTGATCCCAAGGAAGACGGGCTTCCGGATGCCCCAGGGATCAGGCTCCGATAAGGATCCCTCCATTACCGACATCTACGCCGCCCTGGTCTCCGATGAGAAAAGAAACGACATGATCTTCGACGACGTCCTGAAGGCCCTGGAGAAAAAACGCTCCCCGGTCGTTATTACGGAAAGAAAGGAGCACCTTCATTGCCTTGCGGAGCGGTTTTCCCGGTTTGCCCGGAACGTCATCGTAATGAAAGGGGGCATGGGACCAAAACAGAGAAAGTCGATTGCGGAAAAGATCGCCCGCATCCCCGACGAAGAGGAACGTCTGATCCTCGCCACCGGCCGTTACCTTGGGGAAGGATTCGACGATCCGCGCCTCGACACCCTTTTCCTGACCCTGCCGATCTCCTGGAAAGGGACGCTGGCCCAGTACGCCGGACGCCTCCACCGCGCACACGACGGAAAATCAGAAGTGATCATCTATGATTACGTTGATGAGACACTGCCGATGACGATGCGAATGTTCCGGAAACGTCTGCGGGGTTATCATGCCATCGGCTATCAGGTCGAGGGGGTCGACAAATGAGTGTTATTCAGGAGAATGCAACTTTACGGCGAGACCCGCTGCAAACACCTGGGCCTGCCGCTCTTCCAGGTGGAGACACAGGGATTGAAAAATGCCTGACTTCAGAAAAGGTATGGCACATATAACCATATAGCTCAGAAGGCCATACATGGATGCCGAACTGTTGATGCGTTACAAACAGATCACTTCCGATTTGATAACAGAAATCGTTATGCTGTCACAGCTATAAATATCGACTCTTCTTCGGCAAAACGGACGGCACATGCTTTGTCCGGTACGACAATGAGAAGGGCAAGGGAGATCACAGGCATCAGGCGGACCGGGAGTCACCATATCCGTTCCGCGACATCGGGTCGCTGCTTTCAGATTTCATGAATGATATAAATAAGTTGTAATTCAGAGGGCTCCATCATGAACAGAGATTTCAAGATCGGAATCAAGTCCACGGATGAGTTTTTCGCCGAAGCGCAGGAAGTGGCAAAGAACATCGACAGGGGCGTTATTCCGGATAAACCGGTGGAGCGCCTCTATTTCAACGATATCAGAACCCTCCTCCAGTACCTGACACCGAAGCGGTTTGAGCTTCTCGATGCGCTCCATAAAGCGGGCGCTTTGAGCATCAACGCCCTGGCGAAGCAGTTGCAGCGCCATTACAAGAACGTCTATGACGACGTCAAAATCCTGGAGACAATCGGACTCATCGAAAAAAACACCGACGGCCTTTTCCTCGTCCCCTGGGACGAGATCCAAACGACGATCCGGCTCGCGGCATAAAGATCGCTTGGTGAGCTGCGCATCCGGAGGGCCCGTAGATCGTTAGCCTTTATTCAAAGTGTTTATCATTCCGCAACGGCACGACCGTGGCCGACTTATTTTTATTGACACCGCCCCACTGCCTCTTTCCGCCTTTTTGCTGCCCCTTCCGGGATTTGAGTCATGGCCCCTTTTGTCCCCCAGGGTCCACGTTACCCCCTTTTTTACCCTTTCTTAAGGGTATTACCCCCTTTCCCTCGCCATAGAGCCCCCGGCCCGCGGCCAAGGCATTCCACCTTCTCCGATTTCTGGAGATCTCGAAGGACCCGGCGCACCATATCCCGACTGACACCCGGACAGGCCCGTTCCAGATCGTTGAGGGTAAATTCCCCGGTAAAATTTCTCACGGCAGATTCAATCAGCGCCGTCTTTGCGCCCTTCGGGCTTTTCACCTGGCCAAGGCGTTCTTCAAATTCCTTGTAGGCTGCCTTCAGGATGGAAAGAAGATAATTGATATAGGGCCAAGGGTTGTGCTTGCCCTCGTGCCAGTTCTGCGAACTCTCCTCCAGGGTCTCGTAGTAGCGTTCCTTGTTCTGTTCGATCAGGCGCTCCAGGCTGATGTAACGGCCCACGTCATAGCCAAGATGATAGCACTGGAGCAACAAAAGGAGCCGGGAGACGCGGCCGTTGCCGTCGCGGAAGGGGTGGATGCAGAGGAAATCCAGATTGAAGGCCGCCATGGCGATCAGGGGATGAACCCACAGCTCCTGATCGCAACGGCGCCACAGGGTCGTCAACTCACGGAGGCAAGCCGGCGTTTCGGCTGCCGGGACTGTTCGGAATCGCACGCGTTGGCGTCCGTCGGGATATCTTTCGACGATATCGCTTTCCCTTTCCTTGTACTGGCCGGCATCCCATATCTCACCCCGGCAGAGACGGTGCAGATCCCTGATGGTCTCTTCCGTCAGGGGAAGTTTCGCACCCTCTTCGTGGACTTTCTTCAGGGCTTCGCGGTATCCCCGGACCTCTTCCTCGTTGCGATCGCGTAGCGTCGGTTTGCCGAAGATGACGGTGCCGATGCGCGAATGATCAATCTCGATGCCCTCGATGCGGTTCGAAGAAACGGCGCTTTCGATGAGGGCATGCTCCCGAAGAACTTTCAGACTCTGCGGTGTCTGACGGGTGAACAACGTCTGTTTTCCCTTTGCCTCGCCGAGGTCTGCAAGATACCAGGAGACGGTCACTGGAATCGAGGATAGGCCTTTTGAAAACTGTTGAAAGGTCATCATGATAAACCGCCCCCTGATTCCCGCTCTTCCCGCCCCGCCGGTGAGATGTTCAATACTCTTAACAACATAGCCACTCCCTATTCGGTAAACGCCATCGGTGTATACCAAAGTCCTTTTCGATCTTCGCTGGAGGTCACAAATTGTGACCTCCAGATTTCGAACTCTTTCTCTTCATGCGATAGCTATTCATCAACTTTAAATGATCCGTAATATTCGTCACAAAGACCATCATAGTAACCCCAACCGATGCCATTGGAGGATAGCATTATTTTCTTCAATCTTTTCGTAAAATTACCTATTCCTGAAGGCCTCGATCTCTCCGGCCAGCCAGCGGGTCCACTCGTAGACCCCCTCCCCTGTCCGGCAGGAGAGGGAGAGGATGCGGATCCCCGGGTTGAGGCGGAGCACCCTTTCTCTCAGGGCCTCCGGGTCGAAATCCGACCCCTCCAGGTAGTCGGTCTTGTTGATCACCAACAGATCGCAGACGGAAAAGATCAACGGATATTTGAGCGGTTTGTCGTCCCCCTCGGGAACACTCAGGATCACGGCCCGCCGTGCGGCGCCGGTGTCGAATTCGGCAGGGCAGACGAGGTTGCCGACGTTCTCGATGATGATGCAGTCCAGCGCCGCAAGGTCCAACTCCTTGAGGCCGGCCGCGACCATCGGCGCATCCAGGTGGCAGGCGCCGCCCGTCCGGATCTGCACCGCCGGGATCCCCTCCTGGACCATCTTCTCCGCATCGACCATCGCGTCGATGTCCCCCTCGATCACGGCGATCCGGAATGCATCTTTCAGCGCCCGGACGGCCCGGAGGATCAGGCTCGTCTTCCCCGAACCGGGGGAGGACATCAGGTTCAGCATGAAGACGCCGTGCCGCCGCAGCTCCGCCCGGATATCGCCCGCCTCCTGCCGGTTTTCGGCCAGCAGCTCCTCCCGCACTTCGATCAACCGCACTTCCGCCATCGTCTCTCTCCTTAAAAAAAACGGCCGCGCCCCGAATCCGTTAAACAACCTCGATCTGCTGCACAAAACACTCCCGGCCGGTAGCGAGCGTCATCTCCGCGGATGAGCAGAGCGGGCAGCGGATCACCTCGCGCGTCCGCGGATCGGCAGGGAAAACATGCCCGCATTCATCGCAGCGAAACGTCGTCGGTATGCGTTCGATCCGGATCACTGCCCCCTCCGCGATGGTTCCGCGGCTGAGATGGTCGAAGTAGCGCTGCATCCATTCGTTGACGAGATCGCTCAACCCGCCGATCCGCACGCTGATGCTGACGACTTTCCCGGCGCCGCCTTCGTTGGCATGGCGAAGCACAACCTGGAGAAGACTTTCCGTAACGGCAAGCTCATGCATAATCAACATCACTTTCAGGGCCGAAGTCGCCTCTGGCAACGGAACCGAAAACCCCGATGTTCGGCGCGCCATGCTTTGCCGCAAGAAGCATAACGGCATCGCGTTTTTCTGTCATCAGATAATGTTACTTTTTTTCAAATCGTCGATTTCCGCCGCCGTCATGCCGAGCATGCCGCGGTAAATTTCGGCATTGTGCTGGCCGAGGTCCGGAGCCGCAAAATGAAGCTCGCCCGGCGTATCACTCAATTTGATCGGGATGCCCGGCGTCGGGATATTCCCGTATCTTGCGTGCTCCACCTCCGAATGCATGCCGCGCGCTTCCAACTGCGGATCGGTGTTTACCTGATCGAGATTATTAACGATCGAGCATGGAATTTTATGCGCGACCATAACGTCCTCGATCTCCCGAACGCTTCTTTCGGCAAACCAATTTTTAAAATCCTCGAAATAGTCGTCGCGGGATTTTACGCGCTCGATCAGATTCGAGTATTTCAGATTATTGCGCGATAAATCGGGGCGGTTCATAACCGGGCCGACTAGATTGTCCCATTGCCGGTCGGTCAGCACGACGCACGATATATATCCGTCTTTCGCGCGATACGAATACCAGCATGGAAACGGTCTTTTCTCGCTGGTGATGACGTCGTCCATCGCCTCGCCGAGCGCCTGCTCGATGTTTTCCTTAATCGAGTCGGCGGCCAGGTGTTCGAGCGCCCTGAAATTATGGAAGTACATAACGTCCTGCATCGATATATCGACGAGCTGGCCTTTGCCGGTGCGGCCGCGCGATATAATCGCTTCGAGCACTCCGATTGCGCCGTATGCTCCGCCTACGAAATCGCCGAAAAATACGCCGGGGGTCTTGTCGGGAGTTTTTTGCGCGTACATGATTCCGCCGCTCGCCTGCGCAATCAGATCGAATGCGACGCGATCCTTGTAAGGCCCTGTTCTTCCGAAACCGGTGATCGAACAATAGATTAATTTTTCGTTCCGTTTTTTATGCTCATCCCACGACAGGCCGATTTTGTCCATCAATCCGGGCGCGAAATTTTCGACGACAACGTCCATTTTGTCGATGAGCTTCCAATAAATTTCCTGCCCACGCGGATTGCGTATATCAAGCGTGACGCCTTTTTTATTGCGGTTCCAGTTGCTCAGTGCGCGGTCGAGCCCCTTTATCGGCGACAGCATGAGCCGCATCGTTTCGCCCCATAACGGCGGTTCGAGTTTGATTACCGAGGCCCCCATGTCGGCGAGAAGCTGCGTGCATCTCGGCCCCGAAAGGAACTGGCTCAAATCCAGCACATTTATGCCTTCAAGCGCTTTTTGCATCATTCATTGGCCCCCCCCGCGTCCATCCCTGAGGGCCGGGCGCAGCACGTCGAGAGAGGGAACAGCGACTTCTAAATCTCCGCCAAGCCTCCGTCGCAGGGGATGACCGCCCCGGTGAGGTAGGCGCCGGCCTTCGACGCGAGGAAGATCGAGACCCCGGCCATGTCTTCAGGTACTCCGATTCGCCCCAGCGGGACGGAAGACTCGATCACCTCGCGGAACTGGGCGAGCGTGGCCGCCATCATCTTGCTCTCGAAGGGGCCCGGCGCGATTGCGTTCACCGTAATCAGATCGCCCTTAAAGCGCGAGGCGAGGACCCGGGTCAGGTGGTGCACCGCCGCTTTGCTCACGGCGTAGGCGTAGTTCTCCATCCTCGGCGGCTTCAACCCGTCCACCGAGCCGATGTTGATCACGCGCGCCGGGTCCTCCCTGCGGGCCGCCTTGCGCAGGAGCGGGAGGCAGGCGCGCGTCAAGTGGAAGATCCCTTTCACGTTGAGCGCGTAGACCTTGTCCCAGGCCGAATCGGGGTACTCCTCGAGCGGCGCGCCCCAGTTCGCACCGGCATTGTTCACCAGGATGTGCAGAGCCCCCTCCCGCAGCGCAACCTCCTCGGCGAGCCGCCGACACTCGTCCTCCGTAGACAGATCGGCCGGGAGTGAAACGCAGGTCCCACCCTCGGCCCCAAGCTCCGCCGCAACGCGATCGCAGACGTCGGCCTTGCGCGAAGAGATGTACACCTTCGCCCCTGCGGCAAGAAATCCCCGCGCGATCATGAGCCCGATCCCGCGCGAGCCTCCAGTGACGAGCGCCACCTTGCCTTTCAACGTGAAGAGATCCTCGATATTCATGCCTGTCCTTTCCTTTCTCATGGGATTGAATTGCTTTTGATTGATAAGGCATTGCTTTTTCGCAGTAGAACTATATGAAGAAGGATTTTGTGTGTCAAGAGGAGTTTGGCCGCAATATTAAAAGTTGATAAGAAAACAAAAGATCTTTAGAATGGGCCATCTTGAAATCAGGCACACATAAAGGAGAGGGCTATGTCAGATCAGGATCTTTACCGTGAATTGTCAAAAAAGGTGGGAACAGAGCACTCACAAATTGTTCCAGAAATATGGAAAACGGTAAGTACTCCGGAAGAGGCAACGCTGCTGAACGTTCTCCCGGCGACAATCGAGGATTTGGCCGAACGTTTTGGAAAATCCCAGGAAGCAATCACCGGCATGCTTCAGGTTTTATTTCATAAAGGGTTGGTCTTTAAAGTGAAACGAGAGGGAAAAACCGTCTATCACATGCCGAGGCATATCATCCAGTTCCATGACGCCTCTACCCTTTGGCCTGAAGCGCCGCCGGAGCTGCTTGATCTCTGGCGGCAATACACGGAAAAGGAGTACCCTCAAATTCCGGCTGCGCTCACGGCTATGAAAGTTCCCCCTTTTTTTCGTGTTATCCCCATCAACGAAAAAATCGAAATGAAAAGCCAGGTGCTTGCTTATGAGGATGCTTCAAACATCGTTGAGAAGGCATCCGTTCTTGCTGTTTCAAACTGCCCCTGTCGAATGATTATGCGTAAATGCGACAAACCGATTGACGTCTGCATCCAACTGAATCGGGCCGCGGAATATTCCATCGAACGCGGCACGGGCAGGAAAATCGACGTAGCAGAGGCAAAATCTATCCTTCTCAGGGCAGAGAAAGCCGGACTGGTTCATCTCACCGAAAATAAGACAGGCCTCGGTACGGTTATATGCAATTGCTGTAAATGTTGTTGCATCGCGCTGCCTTTTGCGAAAAACATTGCAACCAGTGGTATGCTCGTTCCCAGCCGGTATCGAGCGGTCGTTGATGGTGATACCTGTACTGGATGTGGTCTATGTGTGGATGATTGCCCTATGGGTGCGATAAACATCGACGAACAGAATATAGCAATGATAGACGCGGAGGCATGCATAGGTTGCGGAGTCTGTACACACTTTTGTCCCACAGATACGATCAGCCTTATAGCTGTCAGACAAGAAGATTTTATCCCTTCATGAGGGGAAGGCTTGAAATTTACAAAAGGGCGCCTTTTGAAATGCGCGCAAGATTCCAAAGATCTTTGCAGCACCGTAGCGTCATGACGTCATGGTGACGAGATCGCTCAACCCGCCGATCCTCACGCTGATGCTGACGACTTTCCCGGCGCCGCCTTCGTTGGCATGGCGGAGCACAACCTGGAGAAGACTTTCCGTAACGGCAAGCTCATGCATAATCAACATCGCTTTCAGGGCCGGAGTCGCCTCTGGCAATGGAACCGAAAACCCGCACACTGTGCGCCCCATGTTTGTCTGCCAAGGCCATTATGGCCAGGCGTTTGTCTCGCCGAATTCCACCACGCGCTTTTGATGGCAGGATGGGCAGCCCCATGAGCCCGACGATGGCGAAGAGGATGCTTTTCAATGATTTTGACATCTACGCT
>Ga0209014_10002050_pt1 | contig 11831 bp, 9 predicted proteins | sample BarGraNGADG00212_FD_184491 | JGI IMG/M metagenome (GOLD analysis project Ga0209014, IMG submission 184491) | Arctic peat soil microbial communities from Barrow, Alaska - Barrow Graham LP Ref core NGADG0002-212 (SPAdes) (version 2) | ecosystem: Environmental > Terrestrial > Soil > Wetlands > Peat... | reverse complement strand
GAATCTTCCCGGCGAAATGTGGTCAATAAGCAAGGCTTTTGCAGTCCCGTTGATGTTAGTAATTTTTGCCATGTTTTTACTTTTTAATTTGACTATTAACTTTCATTAAACAAATTTAAATAACAATGAATTGAAAGTCAAGTTTATTTGCATCGTATAAGAAAATTTCTGAAATTTGGCATATCGGCATTTCCGATTTATAAAACCAATATTGATGAGCTTAACGTTCTTTCAGGGGATGCCGCTTTCCATTAAATACCACTATTATGAAAAATATTATTGACGAATTGGATGAAATTGTGAATCAAATTGATCTCAAGATCATAGCCAGGAGTGATCGTAGTGTTTGTGCGGAATATTTGATTACTCAAATTGCTGGTTTAATCATTCAGGAGGATGCTCAGGAAGGAATCAAGGTTCTGGAAAACGCAACAAAAATATGTTTCGATACTCTTAATAAATTGAGTATGGAGGAAAACTGCATCAATGACACAAGGAACTTGTTAGGTGAAGAAAGATGGAATCAGATGTCAGCAGAGTATTTAGATGAACAGGATAAAAAAAAGAACAAAGGTAGTAACCCAGAGGGCTTAAAATGGATTGAAGTATAAAGTAGAAACAAGATTTCTTGCATTATATTAGAAAATTTCTGAAATTTGATTTCCCCTTGAGGAAGGAAACGGGCTCTGCAGGAATGCAACCCGACAGTGCCAAAACAGGGGACTCTACGAATGCAGCGAGACAAAAGAAGCAGCCCCAAAAAGGCTGCTTCTTACATTAAACTAAACCTAAATTAAACCAATAAACCTAATTCAAAACCACATACTGAGAGACTATATCAGACCAATCCCCATTATTATCCTTAACCCTAACCTTGATCAGCTTCTGTCCCGCACTACCAAATATGTATCGTATTTTACTCAGAGTTGTGCTAAACGTGTAATTATTAAGTGTATACTCATACTCTACAATTTTACCGTTAAATTTGGCATCCTTATCGTAAGAAGCTGTAGCGTCTACTTCGTATTCAAAGGGGCTTGAAACACCTATTTTTTTAACGATAAAGGAAGCAACCGGGGCAATATTCCGGAACACCGTAAAAGAAATAGAAAACTCCGCCGATGCCCCGAAAGAATCTTCAGCCAGTAAGGTAACGTGGTTTTGACCATCACCAACCCCAGTGAAGGTGACTATTTCGCTGCCTATTTCAACTAAATTCTCTTTCTTTTCCTGAATAACCCGGATTGAGATTTTCTCTTCATCAATTATGAAATAGTGCAAAAGGTAGGGTTCTCCAATTTTAAGAGAATCCGAAAGCGTGCTGCCCTTAAGCTCCAGGCCGTTCTTAGCGATTGAAATGGTCGGTGCTTTATTGATATCTATAAAGTAATCCTCACGGTTATCGCACGAGGGCAAAAAGAGCTGAACACCCAGGGCAAAGGTTATTACAACGTATTTTACTTTTTTCATTGCTTTATGATTTTAATAATTTTCTTTGTATCCTGAGCCCCGTTAATCTCTAAGAAATAAATTCCCGATTTATGCTGTTCTAAATCTATAATAACGCTCTCTTCATTGAATTTAAGGGATTCGGTAAGATTACCACTTACGGTGAAAATTTTAACGGTCCTTATCCTTTTACTGGAGCTCAAGTAAAGCTTTTCAGCTACCGGGTTGGGATAGTAAGAAAACGTAACGATTTCAATAGATTCGATTCCGGTAACATCATTAACCACTGTAATTAGATCCTTCTTCAAAAGAGAATCTAAGCAACCATTAGGACTAACAACGTTGAGCTTAACATCGAACTTATTTGAATTTGAACCCTTGAGGGTATTGTAGTAATGAACCGGGCTTGTTTCATGTATGATATCACCCTCAAAGAAGTTCCACGAAACGCTGTTAGAGTTAACGCTTGAACTAGTGAATTTAACTGCGCTACCCAGAGCAACTGTAGTAATATCATTTGTAAAACCGGCATGCACGTTATCCACGAAAAGGGGTATCTCCACAGGGTCACTGAAGCAGCCCAGCGAGTTAACAGCTTTAAGGTAATACTTTTTATCTGAAGAAAAATTGGTCACGTTTATTTTCGTTCCATCCTGAAGGTAATTCTGCGAACTGTCATACCATTTATAGCTGACATAAACCGGGTTAAGTACGCTCAGCTGAAAACTAGTACCCTTGCAGTAAAAGCTTTTTGCATCAGTTATTGGAATGTTCAGGGGTTGATATACAGTAACCTTAACACTATTTGAAAACGAAGAGTTTGCACCACTGGTTACCCCTCTGCGGAAATATGTGTTCTCGGTCAGTATACCAGGTTGTATGGAAGATCCTACTTCCCCCTCGACGTTGAACCAATCAGTATTATTGAAAGATTTCATCCATTGAAAACTAAACAATCCTGTTCCTCCGGAAGGGGCGGAACAAGTTAATAAGTTCGGGGCGGTTTTAAAACAAATTGTCTGGTCGGCCGTAATGCTTCCTGGTAAGAGTTGATAGGTAACCGTAATTGTTACTATGTTTGATTCTTTAGTGCCACAATACTCGCTTGTAATCACTCTTTTAAAATAGGTGGTTTTTACAAGGTTCTCTGGCCTGTAGCTTTCACTGGTTGCCCCGGTTATATTTGACCAGGTGGCGTAATCCTGAGACTGCTGCCATTGATATACATAAACCCCGGTCCCCCCGGAGGGTGTTTGTAAGGAAACAATCTCTTCCGGTGAGGTGTTGTAATTTATTGTTTGGATGGATCCGATCACCCCGGGTAAAAACTCACCTGTAACAGTTATAGTTAGCTGGTTAGAATAAACCGTTCCACACGACCCGCTTGTTTCAACTCTTTTAAAATAAGTCGTCGACGCAAGCGGTCCAGATGTGTATGTCTCCTGGCTGGCCTCCTGTATGTCCGTCCAGCTTGTACCAATCATTTTTTGCCACTGATACGAGTAAGATCCTGTCCCTCCTGATGGATATGAATCAGTAACAAACATACCAGGAGCAGTATTATAGCAAATCGCCAGGCTGCTTTTTATAGCTCCTGCTTTTAATGGCTGGTTTACTGTTACCTGGACTGAATTTGTAAAAAGCGATCCACAGCTGCCACTTGTTCCAATCCTTCTGAAATATGTTGTACTTGTCAGCGCCCCTGACGAGCAAGATTCATTTGTAGCCCCGCCTATTGAGGTCCAGTTTGAGCCATCGGTTGAAGACTGCCACTGATACTCATACGATCCTGTTCCCCCGGTCGGTCTAGAACTTGAAATAAAAGAAGAAGGAGCCGTATTATAACATATCGGTTGGTTCCCGGTAATCACTCCCGCATCAAAGCTTGGACGGACTGAGATAGTTACAACGTTAGTGTACGCGCTTGAACAAGCATTAATCGTGTTTCTCCTGTATTTTGTTGTTGTTGTAAGGCTTCCGGGCAGGTAGCTTGTGCTTGTTGCCCCGGAGATAGAAGACCAAGTAGTTCCATTAGTTGAAACCTCCCACTGGTAAGTATACTGGCCCGTTCCGCCGCCCGGAGCAGCATCCGGATTGATCCATGCTGGTAATGAGTTGTAACATATTGTTTGGTCTGGCTGTATTGTTCCTGGATTAAACGCGCCGTAAACCGTGATCATAACTGAATTTGTATAGAGCGCCACACAGCTATTTGTTACCTTTAGCCGGTACCGGGTATTGGCCGTTAATAACCCGGGCAGATAGCTTGTGCTTGTTGCACCTGTTAGTTGGCTGAAAGCAGAACCATCTGTTGAGACCTCCCACTGATATGTATATGATCCTGAACCACCACTTGCTTCAGTTGTCAAACTGAGTGCTGTCGGGGCATTATTATAACATATTGCCTGTTCGGCAGTAATCGATCCTGGAGTAAACTGATTGTAAACAAATACTTTAATGATATTTGTGTATAGAGTTTCACAGCTATTAATAACTTTTAAACGGTACCAGGTATTGGTAGTTAACGCCCCTGGCTGGTAGCTTTTGCCGGTTGCTCCCGATAGTACACTGAATATGCTTCCATCCGATGATCCCTCCCACTGATAAGAATAAGTACCCGACCCTCCGCTTGCTTCAGTTTTTAAGCTGAGTGCTGTAGGCGTATCATTATAACATATCGTTTGCGCTCCGCTTATCGCCCCAGCACTAAAAGGGCTGTATACTGTGATCTTGATACTTTCCGAATATACATTTCCACATGTATTAATAACTTTTAGCCTGTACCATTTATTTGCAGCCAGGGTCACTGGCTGATAAATGGTTCCTGTTGCTCCAGAGATGCTGGTGAAAGAAGCCCCATCAGCGGATTCCTCCCATTGATATGTATAGCTGCCTGTGCCACCACCAGCCGCAGTTGTAACATTAAGTTGGCCGGGAATTGTATTATAACATATAGTTTGCGAGGATCCAATGACCACGGCACTTAATAATGGATAACCCAATATCGATATCGTATTTGTGTATGCATCTCCACAACTTGAATCATACTCTCTTCTTTTAAAATACCTTGTTCCCTGGTAAAAGTCCGGCTGATATGCTACGAATGTTGGCCCCGGGACCACTGAAAAGCTAGACCCATCCGTAGAAACATACCATTGATAACTGTATATTCCTGATCCTCCCGCCGGAGGTGTGTTTTGTGTTATTTGTGAGGGCGTTACATTGTAACAGTTATTCTGGCTGCCGGTAATGGTCCCAGATTGAAAGGGACTGTATACACTTTTTGTGACTGTATTGCTTGTGCTTATACAGGATTGCTCACTGGTTGTAGCATACCTTAAATACTTAGTCGTCTTATTAATATAGGATGGCTGATAATCCTGGGATGTTGCACCCGTTATATTAATCCAGGTTATGCCATCCTCTGATGATTTCCATATTATGGAAAATGTCGAGTTTGATGCTAATGCCGTGTTTGTAATTTTTGTAGGCAGGCCGCCCCCGGAGCAAATTACTTCGTCGCTTTCAATTGTATTTCCTGTAAATCCTACAACCTTTAACGTTAGCTTTTTATCTATTGAACTTGTACAATTAGTTTTTGTCGAATAATTAAGTGTCCAATCCCCAACAACATTAAAATAACCACTCGGTATAGTGTATGTTCTCACATTGGTGCTTACATATGTACTGTTTGCTATTGTTATTACATTAGCAAAAGATCCATCCGGCTTTTTTATCACTACAGGTTGAAAAATATAACCAATATTTGAATTATACTCAAAGTAAATAGTGATTATACAACTTGAACCATAATCCTTACAAACTTGTAAATAATAACTGTTATTATTAATGTAAACTTCCTGCTGTGAGCATTGCCCCAGGACCTTATAGCTGCTTAATGAAAAAAGAGTCACTATAAGATAAAATAATATAATCTTCTTAGTTTTCATACATTAAAAATTTAAGTTTATACCAAGTTTTATAATGTAACTAGCCTTACCGACCTTGCTCAGCTGTAAGAAACGTTGATCGAGATCCAGATTAAGCATGATCTTGTTTGATATGAAATATTCAGCGCAAAGACCTATATTCTCACCAACAAAAAACTGGCTTTTCTTTTTATCCAGTACTGAATTACTTATGAATTCAGCCCCTGTTAGGATCCCTCCTTTTACATTGAAAAAAAAGTTATCCCCCAGGGTATAAAAAGTATACATTATTTCGGGGTTTGCATACATAATGGAAGCCTTGCTTATATCAAAGCTAACCCGTTCAAAGTCGATACTTCCCCGGCAAGCGATGCTATTTTTCTGATACAGGGTAATCCTTGAAGAAACATTGAAGCCGTTTTTTACATAGCCCGCATTAAGGCCGATAGCCTTACTCCCTTCAACGTGTATAAGTTGTGCGTTGGCTGAAGTTGAAATAAGCAAAAGGGCTAAGATTAGTTTAGTTTTCATTGGAAGAGAGTTTTTGTTCAAAGACTTTCACTTTCAGCATTTTTTCTCCCGATATTTCAATTATCGGGTTTCTTGTCCCCTTAAGTTCTCTGATCTGGATGACAAGAGATCCGTTCTTACTTCCTGTGAAACGCTCTATAACATATCCAAGCTCCGCCTTTTGATAAGCAGTAACAACCTTTACCGGGGATTCAAATTCAATTTTCATGCGCTGTTCGATCTTGGCCTCGTTCTTTTTCATGCCCTTGCGCTTTCCCTCCACTATCTTAAAGTAGATACCATCAATGTTATAGTCACTGCCTGTGTTGTTATTTATAATGAGCTTGAAGTATGTGAAATTGTCATCATTCTTGATGTTGGCAACCTGAAAAGTCATCCCGTTCTCAACTTTTCCAATTGAACTATACTCTATCTTATCAGAAAGCACGCTGTTAAGGCGCTCCTTCATCTTTGCATTATGATTCTCGATGATGACAACCTCTTTCATTTTGTTCTCATCAATTTTCTTTATCTCCTCCTTAGTAAAATCGTAGAATATTTTGGTGCTGTCGCCATATTTCAGCCGTCCAAACCAAATCTTTTCGTTATCAAGCTTAACGGTTATAGACGTTTCCGGTGCCAGGGGATCATTACCACGGATAACACAATTTTTACCATTTTGGAAAATATCGTAATACTTATTTTTTTTCTATCCTACTGATGGGTTATTTCCGACAACAATAAAAACTATAGAATCAGTAAAATTCAGGGTAGCGGTAAAGTCTTTGTTTACGTCGATTACGCCCATGTTTTGAGAAAAAGCGGGACCCATCAGGAAGGTTAGTAAAACCAATAAATAAATATTTTTCATGTTACTCTTTTTTAATAAAAACTTTATAGCCTTTGTATAGGTTAATTGAGGCTTCCTTTTTTCTTGTCATGGCCTTTATAGTATTATCCACGGCATTAGCAGCAATACCGACACCGGTACTTCCAATTTTTGAGGAAAGCGAAGAAGAAGTTTCATTCGTGGTTTGCCCCATTCCCTCTCTAACTGATTCATTAAGATTCCCTTCGTAAGCCAATCCCCTTGAATACTTTTCATCGAATACAAGTAATCCATTTACTGAGGAAATGTTACCGTTGGTATTCATGATCTGGTAAATGTTAATATCGAAAACACTACCATGCTCTGAAGCTTTCCCGTATAGAATGGAGTTTTTTTTGAATACTGAGCCATCAAAGGTGCAATCCTCCAAAAGGAAAAAAACTACAGAAGATTGGTTTTTTATCTTTGTGTCCTCTTCCAACATAGCAGAAAAAAACCCTCCATTTTTAACCTGGGAGTTAGAAGAGTTTATTTTGTTACTACCAGAACGATCTGAAACAACGATGCCAAAACCTCCTGGATCATCTTCTTTTTGCTGCATGATATCGTTTTTTGACCCAGTCTCTTTAGTCACGTTACTACCTGACTCAATTTTTTTATGAATTGGCCTATTAAAATCAGTTTTAGAAGGATCTTTCTTTTCTTTAGCCTTTTTGGGTTCTGACTGGTAGGTTTTAAAATCCACGGTCTTGGATAAATCCTGTTTTTCTTGTGGCGCCTGGTAAGAGTTCGCCTTTTTTAACCGGTTATTATATTCCTCTTTTGTTTTATCTTTCTCCACAAGGTCAGGAACGGCAAAGTCAGCAGCTGCAGATGAAGTATCTTTTTTAGAAAATACACTTACCCCGTAAATAACCATGATAAGAATAACCACTCCAATTGATCCAAAAAATATTAATTTTTCTTTATTCATTGTTATTTTATTTCATTGCGGTTAAGCTCTGCAAATCTTGTGATAAGTAATCCATGAGGGTTGAGAGGATAATTACGGCTAACAAAAATTATTAACCCGGTCGTTTCAAAAGAATAGCGAACGGTCTGTTCATCCTGGGTAATTGACAGGATCGCTTTAACCCAGAAGGAATAAGGCTCCTTATTACCTTGAACCTCTATATTTTCCGGTAGTATTTCAATAGTTTGTTTTATACCATAATTTGAAACCTTTGTATACCAACCGTCATTTTTACGTTTTATGTAAAGCTGCTCTATAGAATTATCTCCAAACCACAAAGATTTTTCAAGGCTTTTCTCAACATTAAAAGCATCATATTGATAAAAATACGTGTGGAACTTTTCAAGATGGTCCATTATCTCTACCTTAATATTTTCATCCCGCTCCATCCACTTCATTGGGATCACTTCGCCGTTAGTGTCCAGAACCAGCACCGTGTTTAATTGCCGCGAGTAAAGGTTATTAATAGAAAAAGCAAATATTGCCGAAGAAATTATAAAGGCAATAGTGAGACCCCAGACAACCATACGGTTGACAATAAGGGTTTTGTAAATATCTATTTTAGGTTTTTCCATCGTTTTACTTGATTAGTTCTTTCATGAAAGGCATTGATACTTTAAAAAGCTTTATTTTGATAACGATAACCAGTATAAGAGCTAAAATAACCATTAGTCCTCCTGAAATAACCATATTTGAGGGATCTATGGCAGAAACAGGCGTCATAATAACAGTCATAGTATCAAACAAGGTGTTTGCAAAAACAACTACGAAAGCGTATGGGATAATGACCAGGTAGTAACGAGCATACATCTTGAAAACATTGTATATATAATCTTTCGTTTTATCAAAAATAGAAAGGGCAATCATCAGGGGGACAAAAATCTTGATCAGCCCCATGAAAAAATAACGCTCTGCCAGGAAAACCGGGTATATTAAAAAATCCAGGATTTTTAACATGAATTGCGTTATATGGGTGTAAGCTCCTCCTGTCCAACTGGAAGGATTCATCATATTTACAACTTCTCCTATCTTTCTTAAAACACCATCTATTGCTGATTCGTTTGCAGGTGGCGGAGTAACAGGAAATGACGAAACTGTAAACAAATCAGGCTTATTATTAAAACCTTTTAATGCTTCCGATTCAACCATTGCACAGGCAGAATCAAATACGTCCAAAATCTGGGTACTAAAACCAACCAGTAAAAGAAGTCCCAGCATTCTAAAAAGGGTATAAGGAGAAAAACCTTCGTCCCCCTCGCTAAATACTTTCCCGGTTTTTGAAAAGCTTTTGAAAAAACTTTTCCATAGAGAAAACACTAAAATAAAACCGCCTATAGATTTTGAAACAATAACCAGGTAGCCAAGACCACCTGCGAACATAGATTTATAAACCTTATCTAAATATTCTAGTCCCATGATTGATTATTTAAAAATGCTATTTATATAATTCAATGTTCTAAGTTGCATCCGTTGATTATCAAGTATTTCAACTTCTATTATTGCGGAGTTTATAACACCAAGATTATCTTTAAGCTCGTTTAATGCCTGGTTCATGTTAAGAAGGCGTTCTCCATCAGTCATTTCGGAGAGATTATCAGTAAGCACCACGGTAAGCGTACTGATGGCGTAACTTGTCTGGCTGAGTAGTCCAATCATAGATTCGCTTATCACATGATATTCAGAAGGTTTAAAACAGTTATGGTCATTAATTGTTTTAAGAGAGCTAAGAACCCTGGTATAAGAATCACTTACCTGGACTATAGCCAGTTCAAGGTTATGGTAATTTGCAACCTTGCGGTTGATTTTTCTAAGCTTTTCCGTTGCATCTCTTATAGCCTGTAAGCTTTCTTTTTGTGTGTTCACTTGTTCGGTAAGTTTTTCTAGTTGTCTTAATCTGTCAGCTTTCTCTAAAGTTTCTTTTGTTACATCCTCAAACTTCCATGTTGGGTCTTTTACAACCATAGTTACTTGTCCAAAAACCTGAACAGACAGAAAAAAAAGAAAAAACATGAATAATTTTCTCATTTTATATATTTTTAATTTTGCTGTACTTCTCAATTGCCTTCTGCATGTCACCGATTTCCTTATAAAGCTCCATGACCTCGGTATACTCCTTCCCTTCGGTTTGAAATGCCAGGAGAACTTTCTTGGCTAGCTCCAGGCGCATGATATTGCTCTCAGATCCTATCTTGAGTAAAAATTCTGAATATTTTATTTTACCGGTGAAATTGTATTTTATTGATCCCAGCTGGTTCTCATCATGCTCCTTGAGAGAAAGGCGCTCAATAATCTCCTTATAGCCTTTTTCGTTTTGCATGATATACATTACCTGTGTATTATCGATCATTGCATTTGAAGCATCGTTTTTAGGTAGTTGGCTTGGAGATTGAAGTACTATACCAATAGCAGCCTCCTGTTTCCTGGCCGCCTGGTAAAAGTACTCTGCAGATGAAAGAACAGATGGAAATTTTAACATCTTGGCGAATTCATCAAAGAAGATCACCCCCTTGGTGCTTCGGTCTTTCCAGACTACCTTTTGTACTGCTTCGCTGATCATGTGAAGCATGATGGTAAGCAGTACATGATTATCTTTAATCTCGTCCAGTTCAAATACAATGAATTTTTTCCCCTCGATCTTGTAACTGTCGTCCGTCTTTGCTTCAAAAAGAAATGAGTAGATCCCCTTCCCTATAAACTCTGAGGAAATATGTAGAAAGTCCTCTATATCAAAGAATTTTGGATTAAGATCCAGGACTTTCATAATATTCTCTTTGTTACTGTCTATGAACTCGTAGAACTGGGGAAAACTATGATCTGATTCTACAGATTTATAATAAAGAGTTATAACCTTTCTTAAGCTCACGGCTTCATCTTCTTCCGGGAGCCGGTCCCTTTTCCAAAGCTTGAAAACGAACGTTGACAGCTCGTTTATTTTTGTGGCCGAAACGGTTTCAGCATTTTCAACAAAAAAAGGGTTTAGGCCAATACCAACGCCATCCTGGTACTTGATGTAAACTGTATCATCCGGGTACAATAATGAAAGCTTTCGGTAACTATCTCCCAGGTCAATGATTACAATACGGATATCATTTTCATAGAACTGCCGGAAGATATGGTTTGCAAGTACTGATTTGCCTTCACCCGTTGGTGCGATGATAAAGAAATTACGGGCTTTTATTCTTTTCCTGTCTTCGTCCCAAACATCTTTTTTAACCGGAATATTATATACCCGGTCATTAAAGTAGATCCCCTTTTCGTCGTTTTTGTAATTAGTAACATTCGTGAAAAAACAAAGGCTCTGCTGTAGATCTATGGGTATTATAATATTCGATTTGTCAATATTGGCAACATTGGCAAAGAAGGAATTAAAGAAAAGGTTCTTCTTATTCGCTCCTATCGGTGCGTAAGGCGTTATATCGAGGTTTTTGAACTCACCAGCCACCATCTGCTCATAAGAGCGGAAATCTGCCTCATTCTCTGCGTAAAAAACTACATTAAAGTGACAACCGGAAAGAATGATCTTTTCATCCTTGGTAATTGTCTCGAGGAAATCACCCAGCATTGAAGCATCTGTTTCATATTCCTTTTTGAATTTTCTTGCTCCGTACAGTAAGTTTCTTTGATCTTCAAGCTTTCCCTTCTCCTGCTTATGGTTTCGGATGTAGATAATCTGGTTATAGATGTGATCAAAGGGAAGGTTTAAACCAAGGTTATCTGCAAAGCCGGTATGATAAACAAAATCTCCTGCACTCATTTTTTGATCAAAAGAACACGTTTTAACAGATTCCCCCAGCTGTTTAAACTGGTTAACGGCAAAAAGTCCTATGAACTTATTGCCTATCTTCATTTTATCTACATCTATCTCGGTGTAACGGTCCTCATAAAAAGAGTTAAAATAGCCAAACTCCAAGTATTTATAATCGTCCTCATTAACCGGTTCAAGCTTCAAATAACGAGAGTTATTTATATAATCAAAACAACGCTCAACGGTTACTTCAAATTTCTTTTGCCTCTCGTACTCTTTAAGGTATTCTACAGTTTTAATGGGCTTTTTAAACGGGTTTTTAAATCCTTCGTTTATTGTTTTCCCACTCTCGCTAAA
>Ga0209014_10002046_pt1 | contig 11841 bp, 12 predicted proteins | sample BarGraNGADG00212_FD_184491 | JGI IMG/M metagenome (GOLD analysis project Ga0209014, IMG submission 184491) | Arctic peat soil microbial communities from Barrow, Alaska - Barrow Graham LP Ref core NGADG0002-212 (SPAdes) (version 2) | ecosystem: Environmental > Terrestrial > Soil > Wetlands >... | reverse complement strand
CCCGATCGGGACGAACCTGCAGGAACCCCCCGAAGATGGCGAATTCCTGCTCGGTCGAACCCTGCTTGAGCCGCAGCACTCCCTGCCCCAGCAGCGAGATCAGCGGCGCGTGGTGCGGCAGGATGCCCAACTCCCCCTCCGAGCCGGGCACGATCACCTCATCCACGTCCCCCTCGAACGCCTTCTTCTCCGGAGTGACGATCTGCAAATGAAGGGGCACGTTACTTCATCCCTTCTTCTGAATCGGCCGGCCATGTGGCGCCGTGCTCGCCCACGCGTGGAGCTGATGAGTGCCCGCGGCGACAGACAGCGGGCGCCGGAGCGCGGCGACTCTGCAGCGAAGCATAGGCTCGCCGAGCGCAGGCGGCCGATGGCTGTCGCCGCATCTCTGTCACTTGGCGAGCTTCTCAGCGTTGGCGCGCACGTCGTCAAGGGTACCGGCCAGGAAGAACGCTTGCTCCGGCAGGTCGTCCACCTTGCCCTCGAGGATCGCCTTGAACGAAGCCACTGTGTCGCGGATCGGGACGTAGGCGCCCGGCCGGCCGGTGAAGACCTCGGCCACGTGGAACGGCTGGGAGTTGAAGATCTGCAGCCGCCGGGCTCGGGCGACGGTGGCCTTGTCCTCTTCGGACAGCTCGTCGATGCCGAGGATCGAAATGATGTCCTGCAGGTCGCGGTAGCGCTGCAGCACGCGCTGGACCTCGCGAGCCGTGTCGTAGTGCTCCTGGCCCACGATCAGCGGGTCGAGCACGCGGGAAGTGGATGTGAGCGGATCCACGGCCGGGTAGATGCCCAGCTCGGCGATGGCGCGCTCGAGGCGAATGGTCGAGTCGAGGTGGCCGAACGTAGTGGCCGGGGCCGGGTCGGTGTAGTCGTCCGCCGGCACGTAGACGGCCTGGAGCGACGTGATCGAGCCCTTCTTGGTCGAGGTGATGCGCTCCTGGAGAGCGGCCATCTCGGTCGCGAGGTTGGGCTGATAGCCGACGGCGGAAGGCATTCGGCCGAGCAGGGCCGAAACTTCGGAGCCAGCCTGGGTGAACCGGAAGATGTTGTCGATGAAGAGGAGAACGTCGCGGCCTTCCTGGTCGCGGAAGTACTCGGCCATCGTCAGGGCGGTCAGGCCGACTCTCTGGCGGGCACCGGGCGGCTCGTTCATCTGGCCGAAGACGAAGGCCGTCTTGGCGATGACGCCCGAATCGGTCATTTCCTTGATGAGGTCGTTGCCTTCGCGGGACCGCTCGCCCACGCCGGCGAAGACCGAGTAGCCGGAGTGCTCCGAAGCGACGTTGCGGATCAGCTCCTGGATGATGACCGTCTTGCCGACGCCGGCGCCGCCGAAGACGCCGATCTTGCCGCCTTTGGCGAAGGGGCAGACGAGGTCGATGACCTTGATGCCCGTCTCGAAGATCTCGGTCTCGGTGGTCTGCTGGTCGAAAGCCGGCGCCGGGCGATGGATTGGCAGGCGCTCGCCGGCGGCCACCGGGCCCTTGTCGTCGATCGGCTCTCCGAGCACGTTGAAGACGCGCCCGAGCGTGACCTGGCCGACCGGGACGCTGATCGGCTCGCCCGTGTCCACCGCCGCGACGCCGCGGGCCAGGCCGTCGGTCGTAGTCATCGCGACGCTGCGGACCCAGTTGTTGCCCAGGTGTTGCTGGACCTCGCAGACGATCTTCGCCCCGTCGCCACGGACGATCTCGACCGCGTTATAGATCGCGGGCAGCCGGCCGGCCGGGAACTCGATGTCGACGACAGGTCCCGTGATCTGGATCACGCGGCCGGTGGCGGTTGGGGCGGCTGTCGCCATGTTGTTTTGTGCCTCCTGGGGTCGTTTCCCGAACGCCTAGCGCGCTTGCGCGCCGGACGCGATCTCGATCAGCTCTCTGGTGATGTTGGCCTGGCGGGCCTTGTTGTAGCTAAGCGTTAGGTCTTCGATCAGCTCGTCGGCGTTCTCAGTGGCGTTCTTCATAGCCACCATCTGGCTCGAGAAGAAGCTCGCGCTGCTCTCGAGGGCGGTCTGGAAGAGCCGGGTGCCCAGGTAGCGCGGCAGCAGCTCGCTCAGCACTTCAGCCGGGGCGGGTTCGAAGATGAACTGCGAACCGGGGATGCCGCGCGTGTCCTCGGTGGGGACGATGGGCAGCAGCTGGACCTTGTCCGGCCGTTGGACGAGCGTGGACACGAAACGGGTATAGATGATGTCGACCTGGTTGTATGTCCCGGCCTCGTACTCGTCGGAAATCAGCCGAGCCAGTGGCAGGACGTCCTCGAAGGTCGGCCGGTCGCCGAAGCCGGGGAAGTGGGCCACGATGGGTACGCCCGATCGGCGCATGGCGTCGCGGCCCTTGCGGCCGACGCTGACCAGCTCCAGATCGCCGGGGTGGTCCACGATCTCGTGGGCCGCGAACCTGACGGCGTTGGTGTTCAAGGGACCGGCCAGGCCGCGGTCGCTCGTGATGAGCACGATGAGCCGCTTACCTTCCTCGTGGCGGCCGAGGAGCGGATGCTCTTCGCCGCTGAGCACCGTGGCCAGGTCGGCGAGGATCTCGTCCAGCAAGTCCGAATAGGGCCGCGCCGCGATCGTCGCCTGCTGGGCATGGCGCAGCTTGGACGCAGCGACGAACTGCATCGCCCGGGTGATCTTGCTGATGTTCTTCGAGGCGTTGATGCGCCTGCGGATGTCTCGCTGGCTCGGCACGGGGCTTTGGTCGCCTTGCTACTTGCTACGAAAGGAACGTCTTGCGGAATTCTTTGGCCGCCGCCTCGAGAGCTGTGGCGGAAGCGTCGTCGAGCGTCTTGGATTCGGAGATCTTCCGCATCACTTCGGGCTGTTCGGTCTCGAGGAAGCGATTGAACTGCAGCTCGAAATCCTTGACGCGGGCGGTCGGAACGTCGTCGAGCAGGCCTTTGGTGGCGACGAACAGGATTGCCACCTGGCGCTCGAGCGGCACGGGCTGGTATTGGGGCTGCTTGATGACTTCGGAGAGCTTCTCGCCGCGCGTCAGCTGGTCGCGAGTGGCCTTGTCCAGGTCGGACGCGAACTGAGCAAACGCGGCGAGTGAGCGGTACTGCGCGAGTTCGAGCTTAAGGGGAGCGGCCACCTTCTTCATCGCCTTGGTCTGCGCCGCGGATCCAACGCGAGACACCGAGATGCCGATGTTGAGCGCGGGCCGCTGGCCGGCGTTGAAGAGGTCGGTCTCGAGGAAGATCTGGCCGTCGGTGATCGAGATCACGTTAGTCGGGATGTAGGCCGAGATATCGCCCGCTTGCGTCTCGATGATCGGCAGCGCGGTCAGCGACCCGCCGCCGTTCGCGGTGCTCATTCGGGCTGCGCGCTCGAGCAGGCGGCTGTGAACGTAGAAGACGTCGCCGGGGTACGCCTCACGGCCGGGTGGCCGGCGGAGCAGCAGCGACATCTCGCGGTAAGCCCAGGCGTGCTTGGAGAGATCGTCGTAGACGCACAGCGCGTCCTTGACGAGCTTCCCGCCTATTTCGACGCCGTTCTCCATGATCTCCTCGCCCATCGCGCAACCCGCGTAGGGAGCGAGGAACTGGAGCGCGGCCGATTCCTCGGCGCCGGCAACGACGACGATCGTGTGCTCCATGGCGCCGTGCTGCTCGAGCACGGCCACCACCTTGGCGACGGTCGATAGCTTCTGGCCTATGGCCACGTAGATGCAGACGAGGCCCTTGCCCTTCTGGTTGATGATCGTGTCGACCGCCAGCGCGCTCTTGCCCGTCTGGCGGTCGCCGATGATCAGCTCGCGCTGGCCGCGGCCGATCGGGATCAGGGCGTCGATGGCCTTGATGCCGGTCTGGACGGGGGAATCGACGCCCTGGCGGGTGATGACGCCGGGGGCGATGCGCTCCACCGGACGCGTCGAGCTGGCGACGATTGGGCCCTTGTCGTCGAGCGGCCGCCCGAGCGGATCGACGACGCGGCCGAGCAGGCCCGCGCCGACCGGGACTGCCGCGACGCGGCCCGTCGTCTTGACGGTGTCGCCTTCCTTGATGTGGGTCGGGTCGCCGAGGATTACGGCGCCGACCGTCTCCTCGAGCAGGTTCAGGGCCATACCCATGACGCTGCCGGGGAACTCGAGCAGTTCGGAGGACAAAGCGCCCGACAGGCCGTAGATCTGGGCGATCCCGTCGCCGACTTCTACCACTGTGCCGACGCTGCGCGACTCGGCGCCCTCGTCGAAGTGCTCGATCGTGTTCTTGATGATGCTGACGATTTCGTCTGAGCGAATGGCCATGCCTTCTCCGTTCGGCCCGAAAGCCCGGCGCGCCTTGCCGGCGCCCGCGTTTAGCTAGTTCCCTGGACCAGCCGCGCGCGGAGCCGCTCGAGGCGGCCGCTTACGCTGGCATCGATTTGGAGATCTCCGATTCTGACGCGAAGCCCGCCCAGGAGCGACGGGTCTGTCGCGGTCGAAAGCTCTACGTGCCCTCCGGCAAGCTGCTCGGCCCGCTTCTTCACCGCCGCGAGCTCCTGCTCGGAGAGTGGCGTGGGCGTGGTGACGGTGGCCGCCACGATGCCGCGGGACTTCCGAACGAGGGCATCGTACTCGGCGCTCACGTCGGGCAGGACCGCGAAGCGGCCCCGTTCAGCAAGGAGCAGGGCGAGATTCATGGCCAGGGGCGAGACCCGTTTCGTCAGCAGCTTCCGCACGAACTTGCGTCGCTCGGCAACCGGGACGGCGGGACTGTCGGCAGCCCTGGCGACACGCCCGTCGCGAGCCATCTCGGCCGCGAAAGCCAGGTCGTGCTGCCAGGCGTCGACGGCATGGTCGCGCGTGGCCAGCTCGAAGGCCGCCTCCGCGAATCGTCGTCCGGCGCCAGATCGTGGCATCAGTTCTTCCGCCCCTGCGGCGGCTCCGAGCGTTCGCGGATGAATTCCTCGACGAGACGACGCTGACGGGCGCCGGTCATCGATTCGCCGACGACCTTGCCGGCGGCGTCCAGGGCAAGATCCGCGACCTGGGACCGCAGATCGGCCAGTACACGGTCGTGCTCGGCGGCGATGTCGGCGGTGGCCTTCACCTGCAGCCGCTCGAGCTCCGCCCTGGTCGCGGCGATGTCGGCTTCGCGCAGGTCGTCCGCGGCCTTCTGGGCACGGGCGATCAGCTCGGCCACTTCTCGCCGCGTCTGAATGAGCATCTGGTCGCGCTCGGCCGCCGCGGCGTCGAGCTTGCGACGGGCCTCCTCGGCGTCCGCGAGTCCCTGCTCGATGCGGGCCTTGCGCTGGCCGAGGATCGACGCGATCGGGTCGAAGCCGAAGCGCCAGATCAGGTTCAGGAACAGGATGAAGCTCAGGCTGACGACGATCACCCAGAAGATGTCGATCGACAGACCGGTCGTTTCAGCCGCGGGCGCTGCGGCGGCGACTGCCGCCAGGGGGTTCACCGTTTCGCTCCGTGGAGTCCGGGCTACTTGAGGAAGAGCGCGAGCAGGCCGACGACGATCGCGAGGACGCCGAGGCCTTCGGCAAAGCCCGCCAGGATGATCGCGAGGCCTCGGATCTGGCCCGCGGCGTCGGGGTTGCGCCCGATCGCGTTGCTCGACATGCCGGCCAGGATGCCGATGCCGATGCCGGGGCCGATGACGCCCAGTGCCGCCAGACCTGCTCCGATGTGCTCAACTGGCATTCTAGGGAACCTCCTGTGCCTCCGGCCGACGGCCGGAAGATGGCGATGATGTGGCGGTCAGGCCGCCATGGGCTGCGATTGATCGGGCTGTGACGGTTCAGTTTGGCGGTCGCCGGCCGACACCGGCATAGGCTCTTCGGCTTCGTGACCCTCGATGGCGATCATGATGAACATCAGGGTCAGGACCGAGAAGATGAGGGCCTGGATCAGGTTTAGCAGAGCTTCGAGCCCCACGAGAGCTACGGGGATGACGGCCAGGGTCAGGGCCGAGATCACTGCCAGCGCGACTTCGCCGCCGTAGATGTTGCCGAAGAGTCGCATCGACAGCGTGACCGGTTTCACGAACTCGAGGAAGAGCTCGATTATTCCCACGTACATCGCCAGCACGCCGGCCCCGACGCCGTGCCGGAACTCGCCGATCGGGAAGAACTTGCCCAGGTAACCGCGCACGCCCAAACGCCGGAAGCCTTCGCCCTGGAAGAGCAGGAACGAGGTCAGCGCCAGGCCGATCGTTACGTTCACGTCACTGGTCGGTGCCCGCAATTGCTCGATCTTGCCCACGGGCGGTACTAGGCCGCTCCAGTTGGAGAACAGGATGAAGATGAAGAAAGCGCCGAAGACAGGGTAGTAGCGAGCGGCGTTCGGGCCGCCGATCCCGACCGCGAAGTCGCGGCCGAACTCATATGCCCACTCGACGCCGTTCTGGAGGCGTCCCGGGATATCGCGCAGGCGGCGCGTTACGACGAATGCGAGCAGCAAGATGAACGCCATCACGATCCACATCGTCAGGATCGTGGAGCTGATGCTCGGGTGGAAGTAGAGCATCGGCAGCGGCGAGGGGGCCGTCGAGGGCGAGAAGTCGAACACGATGTTCGGCGGCGGGAATTCGATCGCGCTCGTGATGAAGCACTCGGGGAAGGCGCACGCCTGGCCCGGCTGTCCGCCGGTGGGGAAGGGCGGCACGAAGATCACGGCCAGGGCGTCGAGCACGATCACGGCCGGAATCAGGATGCGGAACGGAATGCCGCGGGCGCGCTTCTTCGCCGGCACCGTCGCCGGGAGAGCCGCCGGGGCCGCCGCAGCCTCTTCATCTCCGGTCGTCACGGGCTCGCGGCCCGGATCGATCGCCACGCTAACTCCACTAACCCGCGGCCGCCCACAGTGGTCGCGTCATTGCTTGTCTTCTTCGTCCAGCCTGGCCAGGTATCGCGAGATCAGCCGCCAGCACGCAACCGCGCCGCTCGTGATTCCGATCGCGAACCCGACGAGGACGAAGATCGGGATCGTCCCGAGGCGCTGGTCCAACCAGTACCCGGCGAGAGTCCCCGCCAGAACCGTAACTAGAAGGACAAAACCGATCTCGGAGAACAGTGCGACGAAGGCTGATGCCTTTCCGAGGTCGTTCATGATCCTCCCTGGCGGGCGGGCTGAGTTTACCAGCCGCCTCCCGGAATCGGGGAACCCCCCAGGTGGGCGGACCCGCGGGCCCCCGTTCGGCCCCCCACGGGCTCACTAGCGGTCCTGCGCGCCTACTGCATCCGCAGCCGGCTCGATCGCCTCGGTTGGGTCTGTCTCCCCTGGCCGGTCGGTCGTTTCGGGAGGACCTGGAGCTTCGTCGGCGCCCGTGTCGCCGAGACGCTCGAGCAACAGCAAAGCAAGACCGAAAACCATGACTAGCCCCATGAAGGCGTACATCTGGCCCGTGTTGGAGAGGCCCAGAGAGAGCGCGGCCAGCAACAGGCAGACCCCGTAGATGACCAGCACCGAGGCCCGGTGCGACAGACCCAGGTCCAGCAGGCGATGGTGGATGTGGCCGCGATCGGGCGCAAAGGGCGATCGACCGGCTCCGAGCCGGCGGACGATGATCCAGAAAGCATCGATTATCGGCACGCCGAGGACCAGCAACGCGACCGCCACCTTGGCGGACCCCAGGATCGACAGCACCGCCAGGCAGTAGCCCACCAGCATGATCCCGCTCGTGCCCGCGAAGATCGAAGCGGGATGGAAGTTCCAGCGCAGAAAGCCCGCCAGCGCTCCCGCGAGGACGAAACAAAACAGGGCAACGTAAGGCTCGGCCGGTTCGCCGCCGAGGCTGATGACACCCAGCGTGAGAGCCGCAATCAGAGCGATGCCGGACGAAAGCCCGTCCAGGCCGTCGATGAAGTTGATGCTATTGACCATACCGACGACCCAAACCAGCGTGGCGACGATGGCTATCGCGCCGGCGATGGGGATGCCTTTCGAGGCGAACGGGACGTTGACGACGGTTACGAGAACGCCCAGAGCCACGGCCACGCTCGCCAGCGCGAACTGACCCACGAACTGCCACCGCGCCCGGAGTTGAAACCTGTCATCCAGGAAGCCGATGGCGACTGCCAGCGCCGCCCCGCCGAGAAGGGCCGTTACCTGCCGAGCCCCCACGGCCTCCGGCTCGTCGACGAAATGAAGTCCTGCGGTGGCATTCAGGCCGAGCATGACCAGCGAGACCGAGACGAAACCGAAACCAAGCGCCACCCCGCCGCCTCGCGCCACGATGCGGGTGTTCACGCGCCGAGCCTCGGGCCGATCGACGACCCGACTTCGCAGCGCATAACGGCGCACGAACGGCGTCGCCAGCAGAGTCACGAGGGCCGCCAGGGCAAAGCCGAGAACCAGTCCCGGGAGCGCCTGGACGGCGTCGTCCGAGAGATTCATCGGCCGGGTTCAGGCGCAAGCCCGCCGGCCCGGGTCGCCCTCGAGACCCAGTTCCTCTGTGGATCGCGGCGCGACTGACTTCCCGTCCCTAGTCCTCCCGGAGACCGGGAACCGGGAAGCGCGAGCAGAGTTCATGGACCTGGGCCGCCAGCTTGGCCTGTTCGGACGGGTCGTCCCGGGTAACGATCGCCGAAACGATCGTGTCGCCGATCAGACGCATCTCCTTTTCGCGGAAACCGCGGCTGGTCGTCGCGGGAGTTCCGACTCGGATGCCTGAGGCGATATTGGGCGGGTTCTTATCGAAGGGGATCGCGTTCTTGTTGACAGTGATGCCGATCTCGTCGAGGAGATGCTCGGCCTCGCGACCCGTTACGCCGAGGGGCGTGACATCGACGAGCATCAGATGGTTGTCGGTCCCGCCCGAGACCAGTCGCGCGCCCTTTTCGGTGAGGGTCCTGGCCAGTTGTTGCGCGTTGGCGATCGTGTGGCGCTGGTCGTCGCGATACTCGTCGGTGGCTGCGAGCTTGAGGGCCACTGCCTTGGCGGCGATGACGTGCATGAGCGGGCCGCCCTGCGTACCGGGGAAGACGCTCTTGTCGACGGCTTTGCCCAGGCTCTCGCGACAGAAGATCAGGCCGCCGCGCGGGCCCCGAAGAGTCTTGTGGGTCGTGGTGGTGACAATGTCCGCGTGGGGGAAGGGGCTGGGGTGCAGGCCGGCCGCAACCAGCCCGGCGATATGAGCCATGTCCACGAACAGGAGCGCGTCAACCCCTCGGGCGATCCTGCCGAGCCGCTCGAAGTCGATCGTGCGGGGGTACGCGCTCGCGCCGGCGACGATCATTCGCGGCCGCACCTCAGCTGCCTGCCTCTCGAGAGCGTCGTAGTCGATCTGCTCGGTTTCCGGATCGACCCCGTAGGCGTGGACTTCGTACCACTTGCCGCTGAAGTTCACGGGCGAGCCGTGGGTCAGGTGGCCGCCGTGCGCCAGGCTCATGCCGAGGATCTTGTCGCCCATCTCGAGCACGGACAGGTAGGCCGCCATGTTGGCCTGCGCGCCGGCGTGGGGCTGGACGTTGACGTGCTCGGCACCGGGGAAGAGGTCCAGAGCGCGCTGTTGGGCCAGGCGCTCGGCGACGTCCACGAACTCGCAGCCGCCGTAGTAGCGCTTGCCTGGAAGGCCCTCGGCGTACTTGTTCGTGAGGGGTGAACCCTGGGCTTCCATCACCGCGGCGAAGGTGTAGTTCTCGCTGGCGATGAGCTCGATCTTCCAGCGCTGGCGATCGGTCTCGCCGCGAATGGCCGCCCACAGCTCGGGGTCGACGTCGGCCAGCCGCGCCCAGGCGATCCCTTCTCGACGTGCGATCGTCATCGTTGCTCCTTACTGCTGTGGGGACGAGGCTCCGCGACGCCGGGGATCCAGCGGTCGCCGCGCTGATTGGCGTCGGCGCCCGCGGTCGATCCTATTGTCGCCCATGGAGTACGCCTCTGTCCTACCCGGCTGCCTGAAAGCGGGCAAGGCGGTGCCGACACTCCCGCGCGGCCGGAGTAGTCGTCATGTCGGGCGTGTACAGCGCGCCGGAGCGTCGCGCCGGGGGTGGTGCGCGCCTATCCGACGATGGCGTGAGGCAGGCCGGCCTCGTCGAGCGCGGCGACGATTGCGGCCCCGTCGATCGCCCCCGCGCGCAGGACCCGCGGTAGGTCGCCCGAGCAATCGACGACCGTCGATGGCACGCCGCCACGGGTCGGACCCCCGTCGAGGATCAAGTCGATGCGAGCCCCGAGCTGGCCGAGCACTGCTCCTGCTTCGCGGGCATCGGGCTGGCCGGAGAGGTTGGCCGACGTTACCGGCAGCGGCCCGAGGGCTCGCGCAAGCTCTCGCGGGCATTCGTGGTCGGGCATGCGCACCCCGATCGTGGAGCGGCCTGCCGTCAGATCAGAGGGCAGCCCTGAGCCGGGCGCCTGGGCCAGAACCAGTGTCAGGCCGCCGGGCCAGAAGTGCGCTGCCAGGGCTCGAGCCGCCGGCGACAGCAGGCCGACCGAGCCCGCCTGCTCGAGGTCCGCCACCAACAGAACGATCGCGCGGTCGGGCGGCCGATCCTTCGCGGCAAACAGCCGCCGGAGACCGTCTTCGGCGCCCAATGCGACGCCTACGCCATAGACCGTGTCGGTCGGCATCGCGACCAGGCCGCCCGCTCGGAGCACGCTCACTGCGTCGGCGCGCCCCGACGCGTCGTCGGCCACGACTCGGGCGAGCCGAGCGTTCACCCCCGGCCCTCCAGGGCGATCCGCTCGATCATCTGGGCCGCCCCTTCCTCGAGGACCGGCGGCGCGACGTAGCGCGCGGCTGCCTTGACCGCTTCCGGCGCGCTGGGCATGGCCACCCCATGGCCCACTTCGCTGATCATCTCCAGGTCGTTGTACTGGTCGCCGATGGCGAGGCACTGCCCGAGCGGCACACCCGCCCTGCGGGCGAGCCAGCGCACGCCCAGCCCCTTGGAGACCCGGGGCGCGAGAAACTCCAGAAAGCGCGGGTGGCTGAGAGTGACCTCTGCCCGACCCGCGAAATGGGCACGGGCCTCGTCCAGCACGTCAAGCGAGTGCTCGCCTTCGCCTATCGCCACGACCTTGGTGACCGGCCCGTGGGCTCTAGCCTGGATGTCGGGCACGACTCGCAGACGATCCCCGACGAAAAGCCGGTACTCGTCCAACCGAGACTCGTCGGAGGCGACGATCATCCACTCCAGGTAGTTGAAGTGCGGGGTCAGATCGCGCTCCTGACACCAGCCCACGATCTCGACCGTAACCTCTGGCTTGAGGGCACGGTGGAACAAAAGACGACCCTGCCTCTTGGAGCCCGGCTCCGGCATTGCGCGAACGAGTGCCCCCTGCTGCGCCACTATTGGGTCGGTGAGCCCGAGCGCCCGGGCGAAAGGTAGCGCGCTCGTGGCCATCCGGCCGGTCACGAGCGAGACGGCGATGCCTCGCCTCATGGCCTCGGCGATGGCGGATCTCGTCCGCTCCCCGATGACCAGGTCCTCGCCAACGAGCGTCCCGTCGATGTCGAGCGTGATCAGGCGGATCGGCTGCCTTGGCTCGACCATCAGCGCGCCTCCGGGGTGGCGCCGCGGCGACCCGCATTCTGACCTGATGCCCCGCGCCGCCCCACCCAGGCGAGCCGCGGACGTCCCGAGAGGTCCGGCTGGACGTGGCAATCCCAGGTCCCCGTCAGGGCGGCCACCTCGGCCTCCACCGCCGGCCCCTGGTCGAACCCGATCTCGAGCAGCGCCGTTCCGGTCGGGCCGAGTACCGAGGGCAGCGCGCGCAGCAAGCGCCGGACGAGGTCCAGCCCGTCGGGCCCGCCGTCGAGAGCGACCCGGGGCTCGAACGATGCGGCAACAGGCAACCTGTCCACGTCTGCCGACGGAATGTAGGGCAGGTTCGCCAGGATCAGGTCGAACGGCGCTTCGCCGGCGGGCAGGAGATCCGCTTCGACGAACGCCACCGCATC
>Ga0209014_10002045_pt1 | contig 11855 bp, 8 predicted proteins | sample BarGraNGADG00212_FD_184491 | JGI IMG/M metagenome (GOLD analysis project Ga0209014, IMG submission 184491) | Arctic peat soil microbial communities from Barrow, Alaska - Barrow Graham LP Ref core NGADG0002-212 (SPAdes) (version 2) | ecosystem: Environmental > Terrestrial > Soil > Wetlands > Peat... | reverse complement strand
TGCAGGCGGGGCCCTGGCAGCCTATGCCGCCCGCTGCGGGGTCAGGGCACATGTGTATATGCCCAAAGATGCCCCACGCTCCACGATGGAAGAAGTGAAATCTTATGGGATGGAATTGACCCTGGTCGACGGCCTGATCAACGACGCCGGACGGATGGCAAAAGCCGACGCTGCCAGGGAGGGCTGGTTTGATGTTTCTACGTTCAAAGAGCCTTACCGCCCCGAAGGAAAAAAGACGATGGGGCTCGAGCTGGCAGAGGCTTATGGCTGGAACCTTCCGGATGTGATCATCTACCCGGCAGGCGGCGGCACCGGACTGGTAGGAATGTGGAGAGCTTTCGAGCAGCTCGAAGCGTTGGGATGGACCTCCGGAAGCAAACGGCCCCGGTTCGTAGCCGTGCAGCCAGATGGCTGCGCCCCCATCGTACGCGCTTTTCAACAAGGGACCGAACGGGTGACATTCTGGGAAAATGCGCAATCCGTCGCCGGCGGCATCCGGGTGCCAGGCGTGTTCGCAGATCGCCCCATTTTGCGCCTGCTGCGGCAGAGCGAAGGGGTGGCACTCAGCGTCTCGGATGAAGAAATGATCGACTTCCACAAACGGCTGGCCACCGAGGATGGCATATTGGCATCCTTTGAAAGCGCCGCCACAGCCGCCGCCCTTGCCCGCCTGGTTAATCAAAAATGGATCCGCCCTGAAGAAAAGGTGGTCATTTTCAGCACAGCCAGCGGCTTGAAATATCTTTGACAGCTGGTTTCTACCAGCGAGCGTGGTGTTCCTCGGCCCAACCTATGACTTCTGAAACGGCAAACTGCAGTCCATGGGCGCTGACAATCGTGCCGGTGAATTTCCCGATCATCTGATGCACTTCAGAGCGCAAAATTACAGCGTCGGTTTTGGCCACCCGTTCGTAGAAGGGAGTGAAGGTCAGGTCCACCTGGCGGGAGAAAGCGGTTTTTATATGCCAGGGAGTCATGAAATTGTGCGGGTCATATTCAAAAATAACATCCTCACCGATTTTTTCCAACCGCCCGTTAATCAGCAGGCTGTTTTCGGTGGTACCGGACCCATCCGTCCAGCCCCCGCCCAGGTTGACACCGACTGTATCGCCGCCAATCCTGGCTGAGAATGACGACCAGTTCCAGAAGGAACGGTATTTCCAGATTCTGCGGTCGAAATCCAGGCAGGCGAAATCGCGCTGCGAGTCAATGACGTAGGAATCCGCGCCGACCTTGATGGTTCCACCTCCGGCAGGCAGGCTGTTTTGCTTGGAAGTGTAATGGTAGCGTGTGCTACTCCAGAGGATCATAATATTGAGCGATTCCAACCCGGCCGGGCGCTCCACCGTGGGTGTGCTTCCAGCTTTTGACCGCCAAAGTCTGCACATTCGGCAGAAATTTCGACCGTGCTGCCACGGTCGTCAAATGATAGTTTCAAATCCGGATGGTTGAATTCAACCGCGCCTTGCACGGTCTCGGGCAGGTCACATCCTTTTCCAAACATGGTTATGGTCGTCTTTTCGATAAAGAGCCCAGATTTGAAATCAAGGAAGTAGGCAAAGGTTATAACCCCATATAATCCACGTTGGAAAGGGTTACCGAAAAAAGACAGTCCGGGGTGACCACGCACCAGTAGTTCCAACGTTTTTTACGCAGGGCATACCCGTGCAGGTTAGAGACCTGCACGGGTTGGCGGGACCAGCCAATGCTTTCCGGGTTCAGCCTGCCGTCTGGCAGGCTGATCTGGATGGGGTAGTCGGTGGACAGCTCTCGTTCAGAATATTTTTGGGGCGTTTTGTTCATGGCTTAGGTGTTATTCCACTACCCCAAATTTTTCTGAAAGCTTGCGGCGGTATTCGACCACATCCAACCGGAGGCGGGACACGCCCGTTTCCATGGCCGCTTGGGCCACAGCGGGAGCTTCCCACACCACCACCCGCTTATCCAGCGGCTTGGGAACAATGTAATCCCGCCCAAACTCCAGGTGATCTACGCCGTAAGCCTGGCAGACCTCGGCGGGTACTGGCTCCTTGGCCAGGGCGGCCAGGGCGTGCGAGGCGGCCCGCTTCATCTCTTCGTTGATCTTGCGGGCGCGCACATCCAGGGCGCCACGGAAAATGAAGGGAAAGCCGAGCACGTTGTTAATCTGGTTGGGAAAATCAGAGCGCCCAGTGGCCACAATTGCATCCGGACGGGTGGCCTTGGCAAGCTCAAACTCGATCTCAGGATAAGGATTGGCCATGGCAAAGACGACCGGGTCGGGCGCCATGGTCATCAGCATCTCGGGGCTAACCAGGTTGGCAGCGGATACCCCGATGAACACGTCGGCGTCTTTAAGCACTTCGGCAAGCTTAGCCGGATGGTTACCCTTGGCATAGACCAGCTTTTCGGGGAACATTTCCTCGCAGCGCCCTTCATATACCAGGCCGGCAATATCGGTCAGCCAGATATTGCTGCATGGCACGCCCAGGGAGCGCATCTGGTTGGCGCAGGCAATGCCGGCTGCCCCGGCGCCTGAAAAGACCACCTTGATCTGATCGAGCTTTTTGCCGTTGATCTCCAGGCAGTTCAACAAGGCGGCTGCCAGAATAATGGCGGTGCCGTGCTGGTCGTCATGGAAGACGGGTATATCCATCATCTCCTGCAGGGTCTGCTCCACCTCAAAGCACTCCGGAGAGCGGATATCTTCCAGGTTGATTCCGCCAAAGGTGGGCCCCAGGGCTGCCACCACCTTTATCAGGTCTTCGCACGAATGGGCATCGATTTCAATATCGAAGACATCGATGTCGGCAAACTTCTTGAAAAGGACGGCCTTGCCTTCCATGACCGGCTTGGAGGCTAGCGGGCCACGGTTACCGAGGCCCAGGATGGCAGTACCATTGGAGATGACGCCAACCAGATTGCCCTTATTGGTGTATTCGTAAGCGCAGTTGGGGTCCTTCTCAATTTCAAGGACAGGAACAGCCACGCCAGGAGTATATGCCAGGCTCAGATCGCGCTGTGTTTCAAGTGGCTTTGTGGCTATGACCGCGGTTTTACCGGGTCGACCATCCAGGTGGTGGTAGTTCAGAACGTCTTCTGGGGTTATTTTGATCATAGGGAGCTCCTTTTCTAAACAGTCCTTGTGTAATTCGGCAGCAGGATGGGTGAGTGAATGGCGCCATTCATCCCTGCCTGATCCAATTCCATATTCCAGGCAGCGACATGGCTCAGGTTGGGAAGGCCCACCGTCACACCTGGAATGTAAGCACCAGCGGCAACCCCGGCCCGGCGCCCAAAGACGCACACATCCAGCAGGCTGTTGCCCATCAAGCGGTTGCGACCATGCACGCCTCCGCTTACTTCGCCGGCGATAAACAGCCCAGGGACTTCGGTCGAGCAGTCGACGTTGATCCTGGCCCCGCCATTTTGATAGTGCAAGGTCGGATAAACCAGGATTGGTTCTTTGGCCATGTCAATATAGAAGCGTTTGTATTGTCGCGCCATGGCAGGCAGGGCTTTGGCAACGGTGCCAGGCCCGTGGATGAGGTCGATCATCGGGGTATCTAACCAAACCGTTGGCTGGCCCGAAAGGGTCGTAATACCCAGTTTCCGGGCGCTGCATTCGCGGATGAAGGCAGCAGCTTCCACGTCGCGCGGCTCCAACGGGTAAACAAACTGCTCGCCTTTGATATTGACCGGTTGAGCGCCCAGGCTGCGCACCTTTTCGGTCACGAGCTGCCCCAGAATTTGTTCTGGATAGGCGGCGCCGGTGGGGTGATACTGCATGGTGTCCAGGAAAACCAGTTTTGCCCCGGCCCGATAGGCTAAGACCAATCCATCACCGGTGGCGCCGAAATGGTTGGTGGTCGGAAAGCTCTGGTAATGCAGGCGGCCGCTTCCACCCGTGGCAAGAATCACGGCCCGGGCCTGGGCATAGAAATAATGCTCCGTTTCCATGTTATACAGAACTGCCCCGCAAGCTTTTCCATTATCATCCAGCACCAATTCGACCGCAGCACAAAACTCGATCACGTCAATATTTGAGCGGTTGCGGACTTCGTCTCGCAGCGTGCGCATGATCTCCGCCCCGGTATAATCCCGAGCGCAGTGCATGCGCTTGCGGCTGGTTCCACCGCCGTGTTCCTCGTACATGCTTCCGTCTGGAAGCTTATCAAACATGGCGCCCAGGTTCTCCAGCCATTGGATAACCCCTGGAGCATCTTTGACCAGCGCTTCAACCAGGTCAGGATAATTGGTAAAATGCCCACCGCCAAGCACATCCAGGTAATGGATGGAAGGTGAGTCCTCGGGGCGGTCGGCTGCCTGGATCCCGCCCTGGGCCATCATGGTATTGGCATCGCCAAGGCGAAGCTTGGTGACCAGGGTTACCTGTGCGCCGCTTTCACTGGATAGGATGGCTGCACTGGAACCTGCCCCGCCGCCGCCTATCACCAGCACGTCGGTCGAAAATTCCGGCTGGCTGAGATCAAAATCCGGGCTGATGCGCGGCCTCCCTTCGAGGACATCCGCCAGTTCCAATGGCATGCGGTTGCCCTTATTGACGCCGACCCGGATTTCCCGCATGTTGGCCTTGATATAGTCCGGATGAAAAGAATCCAGGACCTGTTCGCGCTCTTCCATGGTCATCGAGGGGAAACGCTGCCCAACGCGCTGCGGGCGGGTTGCTTCCACGACTTTGATCAATTCCATCATTTCGGGTGTATAGGTCATGGTTTTCTCCGTCTTTTTATTGTGGTTCAATGTCTCGGGCTTTATAGCTTTGTTTGAGTTCGTCGAGGCTCATTGCTTTGAGCTTATTAATTTCAGAATCATATTTCCCTGCTTGGATGGCAGTCACTCTCTTTTCAAGGTGCTCAGAGCGGGCTGCCAGGTAACGCCCATACAGTCGCCGGCTCAAAATGGCAATATTATACTGGGGCTCTTCCGCCGGGCAGCGCGCCGAGCATAGCCCGCACATGATGCAATCGAATGACATGGTGGCAACGGCAGTTATGTCTCCGCGCATGGCGGCAGCCATATACCCCTTGACGTCCAATTCCTGCGGACAGGCCTTGGTACAGGTGCCGCAGCCCAGGCAGCGTAATGTCTCAGGGTACAACTTGAACAAGGTGACTGGTTCGGCTTTTATTTTGGTGATATCGTAGCTGGCGCGCTTGGCTGGGAAGAAAGGAATCTGGGCCAGGTACATTTCTGGCTTGACCACAGTCTGGCATGCCAGGCCAAAGTATAGTTTGGGATCATCTTTGATGCGATAAACGGTGCCACAGGCGCCGCAAAAGCCTCCCCGGCAGCCTACCCCACGTATGAGCGCGTACCCTGCCCATTCCATAGCCTTCATGATCGTCAGGCTGGGCGGCACATCATAGCGTTTGCCCATGATAAAAATGGGGATGTTTTGAATTTGTTCAGCCATTTTTCTCTCTCCTCACAACGTTATTCGCCAACTTCAGTCCATTCATCTGCTTTGAAGGTGATCAAGGGTGGCTTTTCATCCAGGTCCCTGCCAGGCAGATAGTTGAACACCCCTTGCACCCGCTGGCCGATGGCGCGGAAGACAGCCCCAACGGGCAGTTCGGCCGGGCAGGCTTCCGTGCACATCCCACAGCCCACACAAGACAGGGCCATGTGGTTCAGGCGTGTCAGGTGAAAGAGCATCGTGTCGGAAGGCATGCGGTAAGCCCCTTTTTGCCGGGTCCAGGCCACGTATTGCATCGGCTCATGGTCAAAAATCTGGCTCTTGAAAACGCAGGTCTTACAATAACAAATCGGGCAAACCGTCATGCAATTATGGCAGCGGATGCAGGCTGCAAAGACACCGGTGAGATTCTCCTGGCCTTCCATGCGCGCCCGGATGGCAGCAAACTCCGCATCACGCCGGACGGTGCGGGCCTGGACCAGCTTATCGACGACCTCCGTACGTTGGCCCGCTTCCGCCGGGTCGTAACCCAGTTTCTCTCCCAGGGCATCCGCCAAAGTAACGGTTACCTGGCGGTCAAGGTTATAATCCAGCAGTTCAATCACAACCTGGGCCTGGTCAAAGACCGGCTGCTCGCAAATTTTACAGGCCTGGCGCAAACTTTCTGGAGGAACGGCAGGATTTTGAAGGGCTGAGGCAAATAATTCCTTCCAAAGGTCCTCTTTTGGCCTGCCGTTGGCGGATGTCCGTTTTAAATATTCCGGTACACCGTACGTACCAGCGCAGTCTACAGCAATCAGGACGATGTCGTCCAGGCTGGCCTGCTGCAGTTTAACCAGCTCAACCAGGGCGCGTGCCTCGCAGGAACGCAGGACCGCACCGACCCTGGGGCGAGGTTTGCGAGCACTGACCTGACCCACCAGGGTGGCTGCATTGACTGGCAGGACAGGCGCCAGTGGGTCGGCATAGACCAGCATGGCCGGGTCAGTGACCAGGGCCGGCGTAATCGTTCCGGCCGGGGTGCGCATTGGCGCCAGCAGGATATCCACCACATTTTCAGAAAGCAATTTCTGCAGAAATCCCTGCAGGGCTTTAAGCGTATCGCCATTTTCAACCGGGACGCGTATTCTCATGCCAGTTCCTCTTTATACCGCCCATTCGCTCTTGGTCGAATTAGGGCCTTTTTCCTTCATGGCAGCAGTGATTTCACGGATAGACTCAGCAAAACGCTGGCCTTCGCTGGCGCTGATCCAGCGAATCCAGATGCGCTCCTCGTCGAAACCGGCCCCTTTGAGAATTTCCTTCAATGCCACCACCCGCCGCCGCTCCTTATAGTTGCCTTCCTGGTAATGACAGTCCCCTGGATGGCAGCCTCCGATCAGGATACCATCTGCGCCGGCCAGGTCAGCCTTAAGCACATAGATGGGGTCTACGGCTCCGCTGCACATCAGGCGAATGATGCGCACATTGGGCGGGTATTGCAGGCGCGATGTCCCGGCCAGGTCCGCCCCGGTGTATGTGCACCAGTTGCATAAGAAGGCAATAATCCTGGGTTCAAAGTTGGTTTCACTCATGTCTGGTTTAACATTCCCTTTGAATAAGTAGAATACGAGGTTTAAAGTTCCTCAACGGCTGCATCAATCATGGCGCTGATTTGCAGAAACTCAAAACCTCGCTGTTGAGAGGCTTTATTGGGGCAGGCTACCACGCAAGCCCCGCAGCCCTGGCACAGCACATCGATCACTTCGGCATACTTCATGCCGGGTTCCAGCCGGCGAGCACCATACGGGCAAATCTCCACGCATACCCCACAGGCTGCGCACAGGCGGGGGTTAACCGAGGCAATGATGGGGGTAGCAGTAAGTTCTTTCTTGGCCAGCAGGCCCACCGCTCTCACCGAAGCGGCCTGGGCCTGGGCAATCGTCTCGTCCACGGCGCGGGGAGAGTGAGCCAGGCCGCACAGGAAAACCCCGTCCGCCGCAAAATCCACCGGACGGAGCTTTACGTGAGCCTCCAGGAAGAATCCTTCGGCGGTCAGGGGCAGCTTCAGCAGGCGGCTGAGAGCTGCATTGCCCGGCTCCGCTTCAATGCCTGCGCTCAAGACAACCAGCTCCGCGGAGAGGGTGATCTTTTCATTTTCCGGTTGGACAAGGACCTCCACTTCCAATCCGGCCTGGCTGGATTGGTGGCTGACCCTGGGCTTATTTTCCGGATCAAACTGCAGGAAAATCACACCTGCCCGGCGCGCCTGGCGATACAGCCGTTCACGGAAACCGTAGCTGCGCAGATCGCGATATAAAATAGTCACGCTTGATTTGGGGTTAAGTTTTTTGATCTCCAGGGCGTTCTTAATTGCCTGGGTACAGCAGATGCGCGAACAGTAAGGGTGCTCTGAATCGCGCGAGCCAACGCATTGGATCATTACCACGGAGCGGGGTGTTTTCTCGATATTTTGTCCGAAAACATGTTTAATTTGTTCTTCAAACTCTCTTTGGGTCACTACCTGATTGATTTCGCCGTAGCCGTAAGACTTAGGACGGATCTCCTGCCCGCCCGTAGCTACGACAACCACGCCATGTACCAGCTCGGTTCGTTCCCCAGCGCGGGTTTCAACCACGGTGCGGAACTGGCCCACATAACCCTTGATCTCGACCACGCGTGAATCCATCAGCACTTGAATGCGCGGCTCGGCTGACACGCGCTCGATCATTTCTTGCAGCAGCTCTTGTGGGTCGCAGCCATCCTGCCCTGTATAGATATGGCGCAGGTGACCGCCCAGCTCAGCCTGACGCTCTACCAGGTAGACCTGAAAGCCCTGGGCGGCAATGGATAGGGCGGCGGTCATGCCAGCCAGGCCTCCGCCAATGACCAGGGCCTGGGGTTCCACATTTAATGTGCCACGCTGTAAAGGACGCAGGCGTCTGGCCTTGGCTACCGCCATCGCTACCAACTGCATGGCTTTACGGGTGGCGACTTCAGGCGAACCGCGATGGACCCAAGAATCCTGCTCGCGCAGGTTGGCCAGCTCGAAAAGGTAAGGATTTAACCCTGCCTGGCGGATGGTATCCTGGAAAAGAGGTTCATGGGTGCGGGGTGTACAGCTTGCCACGACCACCCGGTTGAGACCTTGTTCCCTGATCACGCGGGTTATCTTTTCCTGGGTATCCTGGGAGCAGGTGTATAGGTTCCGTTCGGCGTAAACTACGTTTGGCAGCCCTTTCACATACTCAACCACCTCGGGAACGTTTACCACTCCACCAATATTGATACCGCAGTGACAGACAAAAACACCCACCCGTGGCTCTTCCTCACTCACATCGCGTTCTTCCGGGTAGATCATCTGGCGTGTCAGGGTGCCGCGGGCCGCTGCCAGGTCTGCCGAAGCAAAAGCTGCCGCGCAGCTTGCCTCGATTACAGTCTCAGGGATATCTTTCGGCTCGGAAAATGACCCGGCCACATAGATCCCCCGGCGAGAGCTGGTCGAGGGGCGGAAATCCGGCGATTCGGCAAACCCAAATTCATTCAGAGTGACCCCCAGGAGATGGGCCATTTTTTGGGTTTCTGGAGTGGGTTTAAGCCCGACCGAAAGCACAACCATGTCAAACTCGTCCTCGTGGCTGACCGGATGTCCATCTTTATCGAAAGTGGCAAAACTCAAGCGCAGGTTGCGGCTGGCGGGAATTTCTTTGACGGCCGAAACCATGCAGCGGACGTACTGCACGCCCTGCTCTTTTTCGGCGCGCTCGATATAGGCATCAAACCCTTTGCCGAAGGCGCGCATGTCCATGTAAAAAATGGTTGGCTGGATGTGCGGATCGTGCTCGCGGGCAATGACAGCTTCTTTTGTGGCGTACATGCAGCATACCGAAGAACAGTAACCCTGGTCGCAGCGCGGGTCGCGCGAGCCAACACATTGGATCCAGGCCACTTTGTGGGGATGGTGGCTGTCTGAAGGACGCTGAACGACTCCTCCAAATGGACCAGAAGCACTCAGCATGCGCTCAAATTCCAGGCTGGTGACCACATTCGGGTAGCGTCCATAACCATATTCTGGCTTAATCTGCCCTGAAATTGGTTGGACTCCGGGCGCCAGCACAACGGCCCCTACCTGCAGCTCGATCGATCTGGCAGGCATATTGTGATCAATGGCATTGGCCCGGCAGGCGTACACACATTGCAAGCACTCCGAGCAGATTCCGCAGCCCAAACAGCGGGCCGCTTCAGCCCGGGCCTCTGCTTCGCTCAAACCGACGTAAACTTCGTCAAAATCCTGGCTGCGCTGGCCGGCCGGGCGCTTATGCATCTCGATCCGGCTGGCACTCAAAGCCGGACTGGCCTGGATGCGCTGGCGCACCTCGAGCTTATCCAGCTCCACCACGGGCGGGCGAGTGACTTCGATTTTCAATGCTTTTCCGGCCAGGTAGCGGTCAATCGAACCGGCGGCTTTGTGCCCGGCAGAAATTGCATCCACAATGAAAGTGGTGCCGGTGACCACGTCACCGCCTGCAAATATGCCCGGCAGGCTGGTTGCCATTGTGTCGGGATCTATTTTCAGAGTTCTTCCCGAAGGCGCCGTCTCGGCCTGGTCCTTTAACTTGCCCAACTGCGGAACCTGGCCGATGGCAAAAATGACGATATCCGCGGCAATTACTTCCTCGCTGCCGGGGATCTCTGTAAAATCCGGGCGACCGTCCACAAAACCGTGTAGATCCACCTGTACGCTGCGCACCCCACTTACCCGTCCATCTTGCTGCGTGATTTCCTTGAAGGTACGGGCCGGAAAGACTTCGATCCCTTCTTCCTCCGCATCGCGCACTTCCCAATCGTGGGCGGGCATTTTCGCGCGGCTTTCCAGGCAAGACATGCCAACCCAAGACGCCCCCAGCCGCACCGATGTCATGGCGGCATCGATGGCTACATTACCGCCCCCCACAACCAGGACTTTTCTATCCCGCACATCCTGCGCATTTGTGTCACCCAGGCTGGCAGCCCGCAGAAAATCGGTAGCCAGAGTTACCTGGGGCAGATCAGCGCCCGGGATTCGGAGCTTGCTGCCTTGATGGGCACCTGCCCCCACAAAAACAGCATCAAAGCCGTGTTGGAGCAGCGCCGGAACGTCATCCACCGGATGGTTCAGTTCCAGCTTAACCCCTTCAGCAAGGATGTCCTCTATTTCTCGCTGTACGACTTCCGGCGGCAGGCGATATTCCGGCACGCCTACCCGCATCATTCCACCCGGCACGGGCAGAGCTTCAAATACCGTCACGGCATGACCTTTACGCACCAGGTCCAGGGCACAGGTCATACCTGCCGGACCGGAGCCGATCACGGCTATATTTTTGCTGCTTAAAGCACGCTGCCCAGGACCTTCGGCAACCGGTTTGCGTACCGAAGCGTCCTGGCTCCACCACCAGTCCGCCACAAAGCGCTTTAATGCCATAATGTTTACCGGTTGACCGAAGGCGCCTTCGTTGCGGGTGCATTCATCCTCGCAGCGGTGATTGCAGACTCGACCACAAATTGAGGGAAAGGGATTCTCTTCTTTGATCGTGCGGTAGGCATCCGCAAAGCGCCCGGCCCGCACCAGCGCCACGTAGCCCATCGCGCGCTGCCCGATGGGGCAGGCGTCGCGGCAAGGCGCCTCGCCGCGTTTCTCGATGGCATAGGCGTTGGGGATCGCCTGGGGGTAGCGCTTGTACACAGCCTTACGCTGCGACAGCCCGGCGTTGAACTCGTCTGGCCGGCTAATGGGGCAGGCGGCGGCGCAGTCACCGCAGCCCGTGCATTTGGCAGTGTCGACAAAACGCGGCTTGCGGCGCAGACGCACGCGGAAATCTCCCGCCCGGCCGGAGATGGATTCGATGTCGGCCAGGGTCATGATCTCCACGTTGCGATGGCGGCCGGTCTCGACCAGCTTGGGCGACATGATGCACATGGCGCAGTCGTTGGTGGGAAAGGTCTTATCCAACTGGGCCATCGTGCCGCCGATGGCGGGGCCGCTGTCGGCCAGGTAGACCTTGAAACCGCTGTTCGCCAGGTCGAGCGCAGCCTGCATCCCCCCGATGCCGGCGCCAACGACCAGGACTGCGCCGACAGTGTGCTCAAGAGCTGAGGAGCCGGGATTCATCTGGCTCCTCTCATCGCTCAACGCCATGCGTGTCCCCCTTACGACGATCAGGCCGGCAGCCCCGCCGCGCGCAGCGCCGGGCGAGGATCGATCAGGTGCTTGCGGAACCAGGCGCGGGTCCCCGGCAGGCCGAAGGCCAGGGCCATCAACTCGGTGAAGTAGAAGACCGGCATCGGCGGGCGCTTTGCCTGGCGCATCTCCAGGTTCATCTGGCAGAGCGGGCAGGCGGTGACAATCGCTGCCGCGCCGGCCTCGCGCGCGTGGCCGGCCAGGTCCGTCACCAGGCGGGAGGCGATATCGGCGCGCGCC
>Ga0209014_10002041_pt1 | contig 11867 bp, 8 predicted proteins | sample BarGraNGADG00212_FD_184491 | JGI IMG/M metagenome (GOLD analysis project Ga0209014, IMG submission 184491) | Arctic peat soil microbial communities from Barrow, Alaska - Barrow Graham LP Ref core NGADG0002-212 (SPAdes) (version 2) | ecosystem: Environmental > Terrestrial > Soil > Wetlands > Peat... | reverse complement strand
TTTTTTTGCGGCGAAGCCGCAAAAAAACACCCCTTTCGCTTCTCTCAATATCTCAGGCGGTAGCCGACCCCGGGCTCGGTCAGGATGTATTCCGGGCGGTTGGGGTCGGCTTCAATTTTGTGACGCAAGTTGCTGATGTTTACCCGCAGCAGGTGGCTCTCGGTCTCGTAAGCCAGGCCCCATATTTCATGCAGGATCTGGCGGTGGGTCAGCACTTTACCAGGATTGTGGACCAGCAGCCGCAAGATGTCGTACTCGTTGGGGGTCAGGTCCACCCCTTTCCCGTTGACCGTCACCAGGCGGTGCGACAGGTCCACCTGCAGACCGCCGATCTCAAAGACCGGCTCATCTTCGGTCTTGACCGCCCGCCGCAGGTTAACTCGGATGCGGGCCATCAACTCGCCCACCCCGAAGGGCTTGGTCAGGTAATCGTCTGCCCCGGCGTCCAGGGCAGCAATTTTATCGCTCTCATGGTCGCGCACCGAGAGTACAATGATCGGCACCTTGGTCCATTCACGCAGTTGGCGGGTGACTTCGGTGCCGTCCATATCGGGCAACCCCAGGTCCAGGATGATCACATCCGGGCGGCGCCCGGTGGCTTCCTGTATGGCCTCCTGGCCGCTGCCGGCTTCGAAAACGGTATACCCATGACCCTGCAGCGAGGCCCGTAAAAAGCGCCGGATGGGCTTTTCATCGTCCACCACCAGGATGTTGGCCGGTTGGTCGTTCATCGGGCGCCGCCCCTTCGGCCGGCATCTTCGACCGGCAGGGCCACGGTCACCAGCATGCCGCCCCCAGGCCGGTTTTCGGCCCAGATGCGCCCACCGTGAGCTTCCACAATCCCCTTGCAGATTGACAGCCCTAACCCCAGGCCCTTTGCCTGGCCGGGGCGGTTCAGGCGGTAGAATTTATCGAAGACCCGTTCCAATTCAGAGGGCGGAACACCCTGACCGCGATCTGCAATCCGCACCAGGGCTTTGCCGTCCAGGCAGTTGACATTGATCTCAATGGGTGCGCCGGGGGGCGAATATTTGGCGGCATTGTCCAGTAAATTGATCAGTACCTGTTCCATCAGCACAAAATCCATCGGGATGAGGGGCAGGTTTTCGGCCATGTGTACATTTACCGGGCGATTCTTGTAAGGATCGTCCAGGTGGGCCAGGGCCGAGCCGATTACGTCCTGCAAATCACCCGGCTCCAGGCGCAGCTTCAAGGTACCCGATTCCAGGCGGGTCATATCCAGCAAGTTTTCCACCAGGCGGTTGAGGCGGGTTGTCTCTTCGCGGGCATTTTCGAGCATATCCAGGCGGGCCTCGCGGTCCAGCACCACAGCATTCTCACCGCCTTCTTCCATCTCCAGCAGGCTGTCGAGAACCCCCTGGATGGATACCAGCGGGGTGCGCAGATCGTGCGAGATAGAATTAAGCAGGGCTGTTTGCAGCTTTTCGGCCTCGCCAAGCACCTGGGCCCGGTTAGCCTCTTCGGCCAGGCTGGCGCGCTCCACTGCCAGGGCGGCCAGGTTGGCGAACCCTTCCAACTGTTGGCGTTGGGCAGAGGTCAGGAAGCGGCCCGGTTGGCGAGGCCTCACGCCCAGGATACCCATGACGCCGCGCATTGTTTTCAGGGGCACATAGCGGGCTTTGGCATTTGGAAATATGTTCGTGCCCATCCCGGCAGTCTCGGAATGCTCGAAGGCCCAATGGATCGCCCCAAGCTCAGACTCGTCCAGCATAAAGTCGGTGGTTGAGGCGCGGCGCTCCAGAGGACCCCCAGGGCGGGGGATCAACACCACCACCTCGCGGCTGAGGGTCTGGTTGACGTGCCTTACCACCGCCTGAAGCATTGCATCCAGGTTAACGGCCGAGGTCAGATCCCGGCTGAGGGCATTGAGCGCCTCGACCTGCCTTTCGCGTTCGCGTAAAGCCTGGAGCTGCTCGCGCACCCGGGCTGCCAGCCCGCTGACCACCAGGCCTACCACCAGCAGGCCGGTAAAAGTGACCAGGTATTCGGTGTCGGCTACTGTGAAACTGAGACGCGGGTCCACGTAGAAATAATCGAACGCAAAAACACTCAGGAAAGATGCCAGCATGGCCGGCCCCCGCCCCAAAAAAAAGGCGGCAATGACGACGGCTGCCATGTAAAGCATCACCAGGTTGGTGGGGTGCAGCAGGGCGCGGATTGGCGTGCCCAACAGGGTTGCCATGGCTACCAGGCCCAGGCTTTCAAGGTAACGAAGTATAGATGCCATACCTCTATTATATCTACCAGTATCTATATATTGTGCCTTATTGCGGTTCGATAAAGAGTTTTCTGTTTTTTTCGCCCCGAAAAGGGGCGAAAAAAAACAGACTCCGAATCTTCTCCCGTTTTGCCGGTAAGGTAGCGGTTCCAGTTAGAATAGTTCCTTATTTTATCTGGTATGGGACTTCCATGATCACGATATTCTTGCGCTGCAGCAGCAGGTGGCGGAGTGTTTCGGCCGTTCGGGCATGCAGAAAATATTGCCACCAATGTTTTGGAATGAACTGCGGCACCACAATGGTGATGATTTCATCCTGCCGGAGTACATTCTCGAGCTGGTTGATATAATCGATGAGCGGCTCGGCGAATAGGCGGTAAGGCGAGTTTAAGATCACCAGGCGGTAACCGTCGCCCCAGGTTTGCCACTTGGTTTCAATTTTTTCGCGCTCTTTTTGGTCGATACACACGTGGACGGCGGTTATGTCGTCCGAAAGGGTGTGGGCAAAACGCAGGGCTTCCAGGGTGCCGCGATGGACGCCAGAAACCGGCATGATGACCCGGTTGCGCGAGATGCGCATGCGGGACTGGTGGCCTTCCAACGAAAGCTGTTTGGCCACATTCTTGTAATGATGGTGGATTGAGAAAAAGATCGTGACCAGAAGTGGGGTCAGGAGAACCACCACCCAGGCGCCGTCCTTAAACTTGAAAATGGCAAAGAGCAGCATCACCACGAACGTACAGATGGCGCCAAAGCCGTTAACTACCATCCGCCCTTGCCAGCCCTTTTCGTAGCGCACGGTCGAGCCTGGCTCAACGATTTCTTCGCCTGCTTTTAAGTGTCCCGACTTCCACCAGCGGCGGGCCATTCCGGTCTGCGACAATGAAAATGAGAGGAAAACGCCAATGGCATACAGCGGGATCAGGTTGGTTACCGAAGCCTGGAAGCCGATCACCAGGGCCGAGGCGATCACCGCCAGGGCCACGATGCCGCTCGAATAAACCAGGCGGCTGCCGCGGTAGGTGAGCTGGCGCGGCAAGAAACCATCCCCGGCGTGCAGGGCGCCCAGGCGGGGGAAATCCGCAAAGGCTGTGTTGGCGGCCATCATCAAAATGATCGTGGTTGAAGAGATCAACATCAAGTACAGCGGGCCTCGGTTATCAAAGATGGTGCGCGCAACCTGTGAAATGATCGTTTCTCCTTCAGACGGGACGGCGCCGATGTGATTGGCTAGAAAAGTGAGGCCCAACAGCAGCGAGCCAAGGATGACTGCCATCCAGAGCATGGTACCGGCTGCATTTTTGCTGCGCGGCTCCTTGAAGGCTGTAATGCCGTTGGAGATGGCTTCCACACCGGTCAACGAGGTGGTGCCGTTGGCAAAAGATCGCAGGATAATCACAGCAGTCAGGGGCTGGATAATTTCATACGGCATGGCAGGCGGATTGACCACCATTCCCAGGTGACCGGTCAGCATCTGGAACAGGCCGATCCCAACCGTGCCGTAGATCATGATCAGGAAGTAATAGGTCGGGATGGCAAAGGTCATCCCCGATTCCTTGACGCCCCTCAGGTTGATCAGCATTACCAGTAAAATCATGCCCACCGAAATTTCGACCCGAAATCCGTAGAGAGCCGGAAAAGCGGACGTTAATTGTGCCACCCCGGACGAAATGGAGACTGCCACCGTCAGGATATAGTCGGTCAGAAGGGCCGCCCCGGCGGTTTGAGCCGGAAGCTCACCCAGGTTGTCGCGGGCCACGATATACGCGCCGCCGCCGCCGGGATAGGCGTGGATGGTCTGGCGGTACGAAAAGGTGAGGATTGCCAGCAGGGCCACGATGGCAAACATGACCGGGATCGAGGTGCTCAGGGCGGCAGCGCCTGCCGTCGACAGCACCAGCAGCGATTCCTGCGGGCCGTACGCCACAGAAGAGAGAGCATCGGAAGAAAATACAGCCAGGCCGATCAGCTTGCCAATCGTCTGGTTGGGGGCATCGGCCGTTGCCAGCGGGCGGCCGATCAACCAATGGCGCCAGGTTTTGCGCGGCTCCGACCGCGGAAATTGTTCAATAATTGTGGAATTTTTACTGTCTTCGAGAATCATTTTTTCTTGACCAGTCCTTCTAAAAATAGCAACCAGCTATCATACACCCGGTACCGGTCAAGGAAAGGACAAGAAGGATCACAGGGACGTCAAGAAAGTGTCAAGTTTCACAATTCGACAAGTTTATTTCGAAATTCACCTGCCCTGCTAACAAAGGCGGCGGAACGTGCCCCGCTAACAGCGGTGGAACGGGCAGCCCCTTAAGAAAATGGTCGAAGAATGCCAGGGTATAGGCATTCACAATCTGCATTTGCTGGCGGGAGCCGATCCGCCCTCGAAAACCTGTCAGCGAGAGTAGCGGGGTGAGCAGCGGCAGCTCGGCGAAATCCGGGTGGCGGGCCCCATGGATGGTCAGGCGGTAGGCGCAGGCCTGCATGTTCGCAAACAGGGCCGCCGCCAGGGGAGCGTTGCGCGGGATGGACCAATTCTCACTCTGCATAAACAAAAACGGCTGGCGCAGCCCCTCCCGCGGGATCTGGCGGTCATAGGGGATCAGCCAGGCATCCATGGCAAGGCCGGCCTTGCAGCGCGGGTCCAGCCAGCAGGCCTCAACGGCGGCTCCGCCGCCGGTTGAATGACCCAAAACCCCCACCCGTTCCAGGTCGAGTCTCCCGCTGAACGGAGCCTGGATCTGGCCGGACTGGATGCGGGCGGCCTGGTCGAGGATAAAGCGGATATCGCCCACCCAGGTTTGGCCAAGCAGGCGGGCAGCGCGGTCATATTCCCCTTCGGAAACGTTGTCCGGCAGGGCGTCCGGCTTCAGGTAAATGACGGCGCCGTCCGGGAAAATCGTCGCCGTGGCTCCGTAAGTATGGTCGGCTGAAAAAACAACGTAGCCGCGGCTGGCAAGTTCCTCCACCTGGAAGTTGTTCTGCGAGCGGTACCCGCGCCAGCCGTGAGAAAAGACCAGCACAGGGAACGCCCCTGGGTCCTTTACAACCGGCGCCTCAGGGTAAGAATGGGTGCGGCCCAGGCCCAGGTAGCGGAACAGGAAATCAGGCAGACGCCTGGGCAGGGTCTCCCGTCCAGCTATTTCGGGGCGCTCAAAGTAGGGGGACAGGCGGCTGCGCCCGGCGGGCCGTTCTGCCGGATACCAGACCTGCACCATGATCCGCCGCTTTGGGCCGGGATTGGGGGCATAAATTTCGGGCCGGGTGTCATCCAGCCATTCGAAAGTTACTGTGCCCACTGCGTTTTGCCCGGATGGTTTTGGCGGCAGCGGCACCGGTATCAACAGCGGCAGTACGCTGAACAGCGCCAGCAGGCCAAGCGCGACGCCGCTGGCAGCGAGGGATGTCCCCATGGCCGGGTTTGCCGACCGCCCCGCCATGACCACCAGGGTGACCAGCACCAACAGGTAGAGCGGCCCCATCTGCCAGCGCGAGCGCTCTACTGCCAGGTGGAGCACGAGGATTAATGCCAGCAGGTTCAGCAGGCTAAAACTCAGCCAGCCCGTCAGGGCAGCCGTGAACAGCAAATTTGCCAGGAAGGTGATCAAAAGCAGGCCAATCAGGATTTTTTCAAGAGGGCGCATGGGGGCCTTCGGCAGGTTCAGAAATTAGTTCGATTAAATTCAGGCGCTCAAATATGGACGGCACCCGGAATTTTGTGGTGGGTGCAGCTTCAGCCATCAGGCCCGCCAGGCGTTTGAGACTTAAGCCGGTCGGGCGGACGAGTTCGCGCAGGGGCTGCTCCAGCGAACGGAAGAAATTGTCCCAGTGCAGGGGCACAAACAGCCGCGGCCGGGTCGCAGCCAGCAGGCTGCGATAATATCCCTCTTTCCAATCCACCCCGGCCAATAAAACGTCGGCCGGCCGGGCAGGGCCAGGGCAGACCAAAATGCGCACACCCTGGGCCTGGATGTAAAAGCCAAACGGGCGGTCCATGCGGTAATCGACCTGGCGCAGCGGGGGGCGCAGCCCGGGCCGGATAGGCCCGTTGAAAATGGTACCGGCCGCCAACAAGGATACGTGGTGGTTGGCAAACACTTCCACCTCGAAGGGGCCCAGGTTCAGGCGCTCGCCAGGCTGGACCTGGTGGAACTGGCTACCGGGCACCCCGCTGAGGTCCAGGATCTGCCCGGTGTTGGCCGAGCCAAACACGGTCGCCCCGGTGTGGCGAGCCAGGTCCGGCACGTCCATCAGGTGGTCGTAATGAGAGTGGGTGACCAGGATGTAGCTGCAAGCCGGGACCATGCGAAGGATCAATTCACGGTCCGGCTGGACCGGTCTCAGCAGGAGCATGGACCCCAGCGGCGGGCGCGTGAAAAATGGGTCGATGACCAGCGTCTGCTCCTCGCAGCGCAGCTCAACCCCTTGCACCCCCAGCCAGCGAAAGGAGAGGTTTGGTTTCATGTCTGTTCTTGACCAATTCTACAGTAGAATCGTATTTCTCAATAAAGATCCTTATAATTGGTGTGCGATACCATCGACACAAAAACACAATCAGGAGGGAATACCCACATGAAGGAAATTTCTAATGAAGCGCTGCCCCACTGGGACCTGACCAATATTTACCCCTCACTCGAATCACCGGAATATGCCCTGGCGATTCAGCAGTTGGGGATCCAGTTGAACGAACTGGAAAAATTTGTTCGGGACCACCATGTCAACGGGACGGCGGCGCTGACCGAGGATGACGCGGCCCTTGCGGCCGTCATTAACGGCTACCTGGAACGCATGAATAGCCTGACCCGGCTGGGGCGCACGCTCGGCACCTATACCGACCTGCACGTCGCGGTCGATTCCTACAACTCGCTTGCCAAGCGCAAAGTATCGGAGCTGGAGCAGTTCAACGTGCGCATGCGTAAAGTCAGCGTTCCGTTCCAGGCCTGGCTGGGTAAACGAGCCGCCCGCCTGCCAGAGGTGATTAAAATGGGAGGGCTGGCTGCCAGTCATACCTTCTATCTGCAGGAAACTGCCCAGCAGAGCCAATACCTGATGAGCGAGGTGGAAGAATCGCTGGCAGCCGAGCTTAGCCTGAGCGGAGCCGAGGGCTGGCACAAGCTGCAGGGTACAGTCTGTTCGCAGCTTACTGTGCCCTTTGAGCGGGACGGTATCGTTAAAAAAATGCCCATCTTCGCCCTGGTCAACCTGCGGGGCGATCCCAACCCCGATGTGCGCCGGCGGGCGTACGAGGCCGAGCTGGAGGCCTGGAAGACCGTGTGCGAGCCGCTGGCCGCAGCCATGAATGGCATTAAAGGTTCAGCCATTACCTTGCAGGGGCGGCGGGGCCGCAAGGACGCCCTGGATGCCGCCATCGATCTGGCGCGTATCGACCGCCAGACCCTGGAGGCCATGCTGGCCGCCATGGAATCGTATTTTCCGGCCTTCCGCAGGTATCTGAAGGCCAAGGCCGCCCGGCTTGGAAAACCGGCTCTGCCCTGGTACGACCTTTTCGCCCCCTTGGCGCCCGCTTCCGCTGCACAAGCAGCCGAAAAGACCGGTGGCAAATTAAGCTGGAGCCAGGCCCAGGAATTTGTAGTCACCCAGTTTGGGAGCTTCTCGGGTGAGCTGGCGGATTTTGCCAGGAATGCCTTTTCCCGGCGCTGGATCGATGCCGAACCGCGCGACGGCAAACGCGGCGGCGCCTTTTGCTCTTCGCTGCCGGGGGTGGAGGAGTCGCGCATTATGGCCAACTTCGATGGCTCACTGGACCAGACCTTCACCATCGCCCACGAGCTGGGGCACGGCTTTCACAATTACTGCATGAAGGGCAAGGATGCGCTGCGGCGCCTGACCCCCATGACCCTGGCCGAAACCGCCTCCACCTTTTGTGAAACGATCGCCACCGAAGCGGCCCTGTCCCAGGCCGGCAGCCCGCAAGAGGAGCTGGACATCCTGGAAACCTTCCTGATCGGCGCCACCCAGGTTATTGTCGACGTCACGTCGCGCTACCATTTTGAGAAAGAAGTCTTCGAGCGCCGGGCTAAAGCCGAACTCTCGGCGGATGACCTGTGCGACATTATGCTGCGCGCTCAGAAGGCTACCTACGGTGACGGGTTGGATGAGCGCTTCCTGCACCCCTACATGTGGACCTGGAAACCTCATTACTACTTCACTGGGCTGAACTTCTACAATTTCCCCTACGCTTTCGGGCAGCTGTTCGGTACCGGCCTGTACACCATCTTCGAGCAGCGCGGCGCCAGCTTCCTGCCTGATTACAAGGCCCTGCTTGCCAGCACTGGCGAGGCCAATGCCGCCGACCTCGCCGCCCGCTTTGGGATTGACATCCGCACCCCGGAATTCTGGCTGTCGAGCCTTGCCGTGATCGAAAAGCGAATCAACAGGTATATTGACTTGAGGAATTAAAAAAAGTGGATTTTTGGGCCGCACCTTCGGGGGCTAAAAATCCACATTATTTATTTAGGTCAATGGTGTTCAACGAACGGTTTCTTTTAAACACCCCTCACGCTGGTAGCGCTGGAAGAGCTGGCCCCAGTCTGTACCGACCAGCCAATCTCGATAAATAAAGCGTTCCTTGAAGGGCCAGTGCATGATGTCGTGGTTGAAATACGAGATGGCGTTGGGAATGGCCACCAGGGGGGTGCGCAGCAAGCCCTGCAGGCGGCGGGTGGGGCCAACCCAGGCCAGCCAGGCTAAAAAGCCGTGAAAAGTGTGCCCCACGTGGAAGCCCCAGTTTTCCTGGGCCAGGGCCACATCCCCTACGATCTCGATGTCGCGCACGTCGCCTGTCCCCAGGCCCTGTTCGTGTGCCAGGCAGATATATTTAATGCTCAGGGGGTCAAAACCCATCATTTTCGCGGCAACAGCGTCGATGGCTACCTGGTCGGCCGAGGCCAGGATAACGTTCTTGACCACCGGGATCATGGTGCGCGGCCCAGGCCCGTTGCCGGCGGTGGTTCCGTCCATGACCGCAAATATTCCCGGATGGATCTCTTTCTGAATATTCAGCAAGTCCACCAGCGTTTCGTGGATCCAGGAGTGGGTGTAATGGCGATGCTTGTTCAACAGGCCGCCAAAGGCATTCTTCATGGCGCCGGTGGTGGTGGTGTACAGGTGGCACTTGATGGTTGGCAGATGGACGATGTTCTTGCCGAAGAAGAAATCGGGGATGCGGATACCTTCCGGGTATATATGGTCGAGGGCCAGCATTTTGGCCTTGGGGCGGTATTCGATCCAGCTCATATCCTCGGGACGGAAATTATATTTCACCGGCACCTGGTGCCCGCTGAGAATGCGGTCATAACCGTTGAGGCGGTCGCCCTTAAAGGGATCGGTCACCACGGTCTGGTTCTCAACGCATACCAGGTCGCGGTAGCCGGCCTGGCGCAGCGCCATGATCGTGCCCTCCAACTGCCAGGGGGTGGTATTGGCGCTCGGCATGGGGTAATGCCAGGAGATATTATCTTTCAAAATGGTAGTGACGCCGGGCGCAAGGGCTTCAGAAGCCCCTGCCAGCTCGAACAGGCGGGCGTAATCCGCCAGCACCGTATCGGGGGTGGTGCGTAAAACAGCAACGCGTGATTTTGCAGCCAATTTTTAGCCTTTCTTACTTACCAATATCTTCATTCCATAGATCAGGGAATTTATCCTGGAACTGGCGCATCAACTGTTTGCACTCTTCCAGGTCGAGGTCGATGACTTCTACGCCATGGGCTTCCATGAAGGAGCGGTCCCCCTGAAAGGTTTCTGATTCGCCGGTAATCACTTTTTTGATGCCGAACTGGACCACGGCTCCAGAACAATAATAGCACGGCATAAGGGTTGAGTAAAGGACCGTGCCGCGGTAATGCCCGATGCGGCCGGCATTGCGCAGGCAGTCGATCTCGGCGTGCGCCGTGGGATCGCCGTTTTGAACCCGCCGGTTATGACCGCGCCCGATGATCTGCCCATCTTTTACCAGCACCGAACCGATCGGAATGCCCTCTTCGCGCCAGCCCTGCTGGGCCTCTTGCAGCGCCGCCTGCATAAATTTATCCATGATATCCCTCCACTCCGGTGAAATGAACGGCTTGTGTCTTCTCTAATAAGCAGGCGTAACGCCGCTTTTTGAGAAGTAACACGGTTCTTTCTAATTATATCCAATTTCCATGGATTTTTTTGGCCTGCTTGCGGGCCGGGTAGAAAGAGAATCTGGGTTTTTTGCCCCGCCGAGGCGGGGCAAAAAACCCAAACCGCTTATTTTTAAACCAGGCCTTTTTCTTCTTCCCCGCCCTGGGGCGGGGTTATCCCGCCATGATGCGGGATTCGGGGTGGGGAAAAAATCTTATAAGATATCGATTTTGCCGCTCGAGCCGTCCAGGAGGATGCGCTGGCCGGTCGTGAGGCGGGTGGTCGCCTCGTGGACACCCACCACCGCCGGAATGCCGTACTCACGCGCCACCACCGCCCCATGCGTCATCATGCCGCCCACTTCCATCACCAGTCCGCCCGCAGCCAGGAAAAGGAGCGTCCAGGAGGGATCGGTGCCGGGGCAAACCATGATCTCGCCGGGCAATAATTGGGCCCCGCGCGGGTCCAGAATGACCCGCACCGGCCCTTCCACCACGCCCGGTGAGACCGGCGCACCGGTCAGGCTGCCCGCTCCGCTGATACTGGTCATGCCTTCGTAAAAAGCCTGCCCGTCACTCAGCAGCAGGCGCGGCACCTGGCGGCGCAGTAATTCGCGGGCATAAGCGGCCCGCCGGGCCGCAATGCGAGCCCGCCAATCCGCAGCATCCCCCTGCGCAAAGGAGCGGATCTCAGCCAGGGTCAGGTATAGCAGGTCGTCGGCCTGGTCGAGCTCGCCGGCCAGCACAAATTCCGCCCCGCTCTCGAGCAGCGCCTGGCGAATCAATCCCATCAGACGCACGACGAAGAACTTGGGCGCCTCGCGCACGCCCAGCAGGGCCCGCGTCCGCCGGGCGGCCCAGCGCGCCAGGCGGGCCTTAAACCAACCGTATCTGGTTTTCCGCAGTCCCGCTGCCAGCTCTTCAACCGCCTCGCCGGCCCGCTGGGCGCCCCGCCAGAATACGGCATCAGGCGACTGGGAAACATCTTCAATTTGCATATAACTGCCCAGTACCTGCATGATGTGGGTGGGTTCTTCACGCCAGCGCGGGCGGCCCAGGTCAATCTCGGCCAGGCCGCGCCCGCCATATTTATCCATGAAGAGCCTGATGGCGCCTTGGGCGGCAGGGGGCAGTCTGCCGGCCAGGTAGTCCTGCGCCAGTCCGCCGGCCGGGCGGTCCTGAAAAGCTAGGGCCGATGGCGGATCCCGCCGGATGGCCTGGGCCGTGTCCCACAATGCCAGGTCCATCTCGGTGGTGGGGTTATAGGGCAGGCCGCGGGTGATTTCCAATGCCAGGTCGTTCCAGCCCGGCCGGTCCGCGTCGCCCTGGTTTTTCGGCAGCCTGGAGGCCAGGTTATTGAGCAAATTAAAGGGCGCCATGCCGCTGGCCACGCCGGAAACGTAAAGCAGGAGAGCGCGCGGCAGGTATTGGCTGGCTATCTCTGGCAGCAGGTCTATTCGCTTCAAGAGTCTGGCGCGCCGGTCGCCGCTGACGGCCGAGCTGCTTTGGGA
>Ga0209014_10002039_pt1 | contig 11877 bp, 13 predicted proteins | sample BarGraNGADG00212_FD_184491 | JGI IMG/M metagenome (GOLD analysis project Ga0209014, IMG submission 184491) | Arctic peat soil microbial communities from Barrow, Alaska - Barrow Graham LP Ref core NGADG0002-212 (SPAdes) (version 2) | ecosystem: Environmental > Terrestrial > Soil > Wetlands >... | reverse complement strand
GGGGCGGGGGGGGGAGGCCATGGTCACCGTGCTGGAGCAGTCGCTGCTTTGTCACGCGATGGAGGAGTTGCTTGACCAGGGGCCCGAGCCGGCAGGCAACAAATAGACTCAGGCATAGAAGGATCCAAGGCGTCTCGAAGTACCGGAAGCGGGAATCCGCGGCCGAGACTGTAATTGACCGTTCCCACTCGGACACAACGCTCTAAGAAGTAGAGGAGACCTAAACGGGAGGGAGGATGCGATGCAGGAAGGAGCCGATGCCTCACGCTCAGCGCTCGCCTATCAGGTCGCGCGGCGTCTAATCTACTTCTCGGGCTCCGAGATCAAAGGACTCTCGGCAGTCCAAGAGGCGAAGGAGAAGCTAGACAAGCTGCTCGCCGGCAAGCAGATACCCGAGAGCGAGCACCGGCAGCTTTTCTACCTACTGCAGAGCCTGGAGGGCTGCGACATTGACCGCTGCGAGAGGGTCGACGACCTGGTCCAGGAGGTGGCCACGTCACTGGCTGTCTGGCCCGAGGTGTTCCCCGACGAGGAGCTTGAGCGGCTGCAAGGCCTGCTCTAAAAGGCTCCTCCTCACCTTGGAGCCCCTCGGTCCGCGAGAACCATCGCAATGAGGTCATCGTTTGGCCGCTGAAAGGCCGTAGCGCGAGGCGAAGCCATCCGCTGCGGCAATTGGCTGATCTTGACCCTGCCGGCGACCTGCGGATGCCCGATGAATGACTCACGGATATTTGCCCCGCTGGGTGGGGCCGAGAAGCGGTAGTATTGGGCACATGAACCGTGAGATTCAGATCACCGTGGGAAGCGTCTCCGTGCAGGCGCTACTGGACGAGACCGCCACCGCCTCGGCTATCTGGGCTGCCTTGCCCCTGCAGGCCACGGCAAACAGGTGGGGCGACGAGATCTATTTCTCGGTCCCGGTGCGACTCGCGGAGGAGACGGGAGCGAGACAAGACATGACGGTCGGTGAACTCGGCTACTGGCCGGTCGGCGCCGCATTCTGTATCTTCTTCGGCCCGACGCCGGTGAGCGATGGCCCGGAGCCGCGGGCCTACAGCAATGTGAACCCCTTCGGCCATGTGGTGGACGACGTGAGCGTGCTTCGCTCTGTCCGGGACGGCGATCCGGTGACTGTTGGAGCCGCCCGGTAGCTTTGCTGGCGTTTGGGGCTTCGCGGCCCCGCCGCGAGCGAACGCGCGTCGCTGGGGAACCGGTGGTACGAGTGGGCCTATCTAGGCGCCGGACTTGTCCCAGATGCTACCCACGCCTGCGTGGAAGGCTCGCCACATACGGGACTCGCTAGGATGCGGACCGGCTGCTCGCAGAACCGTGCCGGCTCCGCTCATCGGGACCATCACGAACCGTTCAAATCGGCACTGCTCAACCAGACCTGCGCTGAGTTCGCCGCCGACTTCGAGGCAAAGCAGAAGCAGCAATGGACCCAGCCCTTGCTCCACTTCCTGGTCTTCGAATGGGCTATCGACGTCCTCAAGCGGACCACTAGCGTCGACGACAAGAAGGCGATCATGACGGCTGTGAGGGCCACGAAGCTTGACACGATCGCCGGGCCTATCGATTTCTCGGCGCCCGTCGAACCGGCCGGCCCGCCGTGGACACCAGGGCCGCGCCATATTGTCGAGAACGTCTACAAATCGCCCCTTGTCGTGGGGCAGTGGCGGACCGCCACCAAGCACCCCTTCGATCTCACGATTGTCAACAACAAAACCGCCCCGATGATCCCGGTTCAGGACGCGGTCAAACCGTATGCGGGGTCGTAGCGGAGACCGAGTACGGGACCCGGGTCGCCATGGACAACTGCGACTGACGATGAGCTGAGACTGGATCGGGCCTGGCCTCGCTCATCGCCTTGCTCGGGCTCCAGAAGAGCAGATCCCGTTGGCCCAGTCGAGGGTCCTGACCGGCCCCTTTGGCACGGGGTAATGCCATTTGTGGGGTCCTCCTATGGCTGACTTCCGGTCTTCCATCGCCGCGTGCGACGCCACGATCTATCGGGACAGTCGCGGTCGCACGCAGTGACGCCGGGCTTAGGAAGTAGCAGTTGCGGGATCAGGGCATGACGATGATCATCGTCGAGCAGGGCGTGGAACGGGGTCTTGCATTAGCTGATCGGGTGTATGTCATGGAGGAAGGCAATGTCGCCCTGGCTGGCACGCCCGCCGAACTCGGAAATAGTCCGCTTTTGCACGCCCTCTATTTGGGCGAGGCGCCCCAAGGAGAAGAGTCCACGGCCACGTTTGCCCGAAAGATGACGCATCGGTCGAGCACGACTCAAAGCCGGGGTCATACACTTGCGGGCCTGCGTGCTCATCTCCTCAGGCCGATGACTACGAGGCGTGGTAGACGACGCGATACCGCTGGCTCAGTTCGGCTGACCGCCGAAATCGCGAGATCTACTTGCTTTCGCTTCCCTGAAGAGTGATATGTGTCTCGCTCGGGGAAACGACGGGCGGGTGGTAGTGATGCTCACCGAGAAGCAGATGGAGAAGGTCGTCGAGGCGGAAGGCGGCCACCTCCTCCGGACCGGGGGACTGGCGAACGGCTACCCGGCCGCCAAGCACGGTACCTGGATTGTCTACGTGAAGCGTCTCATGTAAGAGGCGGACGGACCCGTGCCGGCGGGGGCGGTCGTCATCTCCACCTGCGCGCTCCCGCACCTGTATCGCTCCGGACCATTTGGCTCTCAGTACCTCGGGACGCTACTGGAGCGTCGAGGAGGCGCTTCGAAGGTACAGAGCCGCGTGCGAGCACGCGAGCTAGGACGACGCGCCCCAAGTCTGACCATGTTGGGCTTCTTTCCGGGAGCCCATCACGGTCGAATGCGATCGGCTGCTTCGTACGCCCCGCGGCCTGCTGACTATCTAGCGTCGACAATCGGACTAACTAGTTGTACTTGGTCGGCAGTCCCAGATGGCCACCACGGAGATCGCCGCGAAGCGTCGAGCAGTACCGCCATTTCTCTCCCAGCAAGGGGAGCAGCCTCGACTGTGCTGTAGCAGTTGCCGCTGCGATAAATCGAGGAGCCTTATAGCAATCACAAACCACTTGCATTGAAGTGCTCTATAGCCTTACAATGCGCTCGAGTCGTCCGTGCGGTTGGGGTCGACGATGGGGACAAGGGGGCGGCTACCTTCGCAATGAATCGGCGGACCCATGTCGCCATCCTATGCGAAGCCGTCAGGGTGACCGGGCGGGAGGTGCGATGGAAGGCACTGACTGAGTTGGCGCGGCGCGTGCCTACTGGACAATCGGACCAAGTGGGCCGTTGGCTTTCCACCGACGGCGGGGAGGATCAATGAAAGGTCGCACTCTATTCAAGCAGCTGGGAATCATCGCGCTCGTGCTGGTGACCGTTGCCCTGGTGGTGGCAGCGTGCGGCGGGACGACTGCGACTACCCAGACATCGGCCACAACTGTTGTACCCAACACAACCGCCTCAAGCACCCCGGCAAGCAGCGAGACAACCGCCGCGCCGGGCACAGAAACCACAGCTACCTCCAGTACGGCCACCACTGTCGGCTTGGGCGACTACAAGGGCATCGACAAGGGCTTCATCACTGAACTGCCGCAGCCCACGGTCGACACCAGCAAGCAGTTCACGGTCGGCTTCCTGCTTAACAACGGTGCTGTCGGCACGTTGGTCGCGATCGAGAAAGCGGCGCAGGCTCAGGTCGAATCGATGGGTGGGAAGTTCATCGGCTACGACGCGGCTACCGACGCTCAGAAGCAGGTCAGCCAGATGGATCAGCTGATCAGCCAGAAGGTCGATGCCATCATCGCCTATTCCGTCACCGACGCCACGCTGACCCAGGGAATCCAGAGCGCGGCCAAGGCGGGCATACCGGTCATCCAGGTCGAGGTTCCGACCAACCCTGCCACTCCCCTCAACGCGGGAGCCATTTCGTTGGTGACCATCGCCCATGACGTGGGCTGTTACGAGACCATGAAATACATCTCCGAGCAGACCCCTGGGGCCAAGCTAGCCTTCATGAAATACGGCCTGCCGAACGAAGCTATCGGGTACATCCTCGATCGTGCGCGCTACTGGGCTCAGCAGTTCAAGCTGACCATCTTTCCGGACGAAGGCTCCGCCATCAACCCGAGCCCGGCCGCTGCCAGCGACGCGGCGCAGTCGATTCTTGCGAAGCATCCGGATGCCAACTACATCCTCGCCTTCAACGATGTCTCGGCCAACGCCACGGCGAAGGTGCTGAGCGCTGCCGGTAACACGAGCATCAAAGTCATGACTCCCAACGGCGGCGACGCCATCAGCGTTCCGCTCATCAAAGACGGGTCGGTGGTGTGTGCTTGGTCCGGCCCGTACGTGAAGCTCGGCCAGCAGGTGGCGATAGCGGCATATGACGCCATCACCAAGCAGGGCACCCTGCCGGAGCGGGTCATGGTCCTAGGCCAGTTGGCCACGAAGGACAACGTCGATTCGGTCACTTTTGTAAAGTAGTCGCCATACAGTTGTTCAGCTAGATCGGTTCTCGGGCTCTCCCGGACCTCGGGGACGGGAGAGCCCGAGAAAGGATGCGGGAGATTGAGTACGGCAGATGCAGCCGAATGCGCACCCCTCTTGCGGATGGCGAACCTGCACAAGTGGTTCGGCGGGGTGCACGCCCTGGACGACGCCTACATGATCATCCGGAAGCCGGGAGTGGTCCATGCCCTCATGGGGCAGAACGGGTCCGGCAAATCGACTATGCTCAACGTTCTCTCCGGGCAGTTGCGGCCCGACAGCGGCACGATCGAGTTGAACGGCCGCGAGGTCTTCTTTCGCAGCCCGCCCGATGCTCTTGCGGAGGGCATCTCAATGGTCTCCCAGGAGAGGGCCCTCGCCGAGCACCTCTCCATAGCCGAGAACATATTGCTCGGTCGCAGGCTGGTTCGCGGACCCACCGGCATAGACTGGGAGGCGAGCCGGACGAGAGCCAGCGAGATCCTCACCCGCCTTGGAGTCGACTACGACCCGGGATGGGAGGTCTCCTCACTTCGCCCCGACCAGAAGCAGATGGTCGAGATCGCCCGAGCTCTGTCGACGGACGTGAGGATCCTCGTGCTCGACGAGCCGACGAGCTCGCTCACCGACGAGGAGGTCCAGTGGCTCTTCGCCGCCATCCGCCGGCTGAAGGAGCGGGGCGTGTGCGTGCTCTACGTCTCGCATCGCCTGCCGGAGATCTTCGCGGTCTGCGACGAGATGACGGTGCTGCGGGACGGCGTGACGGTAGCGGAGGGCCCCATCTCTGACTTCACCCCTGCCTCGGTCGTAGACGCCATGGTCGGCTCGGCGCGCGTTCGCGGAACCCGTACAGAAGGGAGCGCTACCACCGGGGCGCCGCTTCTCGAGATACAGAATCTGAGTGTGGCGGGGAGTCTGAGTGACGCCTGTCTGGAGGTGCATGAGGGCGAGATCGTGGGACTGGCCGGCCTCGAGGGCTCGGGCCGCCGCGAGCTGATAGAAGTGGTCTTCGGACTGCGGCCTCGCACTTCCGGTTCCATCCTTCTGGCCGGAGCTCCCTACAACTCCAACAAGCCGCGGGATGCCATCAAACAGGGGATAGGCTTCGTCCCTCCGGACCGGAAGGTCGCTGGCGTGATCCTTCCCATGGCTGTCGGGGACAACCTGGGGCTGCCGGCTACCAGCGAGACGTTCCGCTTGCGCGACCCCGGGCGGGGGGAGGTTCGCTCGGAGAGCGCCGGAGTCGCTCAGATGCTAAGCATCAAAGCGGCGCTGGATGCCCCCGCCCGCACCTTGAGCGGCGGGAACCAGCAGAAGGTCGTTCTGGGCAAGTGGATGGTGCGGCCGCCCAGACTGCTGCTTCTGGACGAACCCACCCGAGGGGTCGACGTGGCTGCTAAGGCGGAGATCCATCGCCAGCTGCGGGAAGCAGCGACGCGAGGGATCGCGATGCTGGCCAGCTCATCCGAGTACGACGAGCTGCTGGAGCTGTGCGACCGGATCCTTGTGCTGTTCCGGGGGCGGATCGTCGCCGATCTGCGACCAGAGGAGGCCACCGAGACCCGAGTCGCGGCGCTTGCGGGAGGCGCCAACGAAGAAACACGATCCGGACACACTGAGGGGGGTTCATGAATAGACTCTCGAAAGTCTGGGCGGAGACACGCGCGTTCCGGCCGGCACTTGTGGTAGTGATCGTGCTCGTCGCCCTCTTCGCGAGCTGGCTGCCCGCCTTTCGCACGTCCCTCAACATCCAGAACATCCTCACCTCCATCGCGGTGCTCTGGCTGGCTTCGATGGGCATGACGTTCGTGCTCATCAGCGGGGGCTTCGACCTCTCGCTCGGGGCGATCGCGACGTTCTGCGGCATCTTTCTCGGCACGCTGTTGGAGCACACGGTCGTCCCCGGCTGGGTGGCCGTGCTACTCACGATCCTTCTGGGGGGAGTCGTCGGCGGGGTGATGAACGGGATCTTCGTGGGGATCTTCCGGCTCTCGGTGTTCGTGGTCACGCTGGCGTCGATGACCGTCTTGACGGGCATTGTTCTCGTGTGGACGAAATCAGCGTCCATCTACGTCAATGATCCCATCGCGGGCCACCTTGCCGTTTCCAGGCTGGGAGGGATCCAGACGCCCATCTACATCATGGCGGCGGTGTTCCTCATCTTCCTGTACGTGCAAATGCGCACCTATTTCGGCCGCGACATCTATGCCACGGGGGGCAGCTATACCGCCGCCCGTTTGTCCGGCATCCGGACGGAACGCACGCTCATAGCCGTTTATGCGGTCGCGGGAGCCTGCGCCGGTCTGGGGGGCGTGATAGCGGTCGGTAGGGTAGGCGCAGCCACGCCGTCCGTCGACAACGGGTTGGCCCTGCAGGCCGTTGCCGCGGTCCTTATCGGAGGGACGCTTCTGACCGGGGGCGCGGGGAGCGTCGTGGGCACCGCCTTCGGTTGTCTCTTGATTGGCATCCTTCAGAACGGGTTGAACCTCGCCGGTGTGGGGAGCGACTGGCAGTACGTGGTCACTGGCGTCATTCTTCTCATGTCGGTCCTGGCCGGGGGCCTTCAGGCGTCTCGCGCAGGCCGGCTTGCGCAGTTCAAGCAGATGTTCGGGATGCAGGCCAAGGTGACCGCCCCGGCCTGCAGCACGGAGCCCGGCGCCGAAGCCAGCGCGGAGCCGGTTCCCCCACCAATCACCAGCCGGAGTGACGAGACGGCCTCGTGAGTGCGCGGCCGACAGCTCACCCCCAGGACGGGGCGCAAATGCCCTCAAAGGTCCAAGCCGCCTACCTGCGCATCGCCTGGATCCTTACTGAACGGATTCACTGCGGTGAATATCCTCCTGGCGGGCAACTACCCAATGAAAGGCAACTCGCCAAGGAGTTCGGCGTCAGTCTGATGACTCTCAGACGAGCGATGCAGGTTCTCGGGGAGCGGGGTCTGACCTCGTCGGAGCAAGGACGGGGCACTTTCGTTCGCTCGCTCGAAATAGGCCAGGCGGTCTTCGGACTCCACCAATGGTGCGAGCAGTGGACCCGCGAAGCCACCCAAGTGAAGCTCCTGGAAGCCGCGAGCAGGGCCGCCAGCGAGTCGGTCGCCCGCATGCTGCGCTGCAGAGAGGGGGAGAGGACGCTGTTCCTCCGGCGCCTGGTCATCCGCGATGGCGAGCCGATCACCTACAACTGGGAACACTTGGTGTTCGATCCCCGGCGCCCGCTCGTGGAGATGCAGCTCCGGATCACGTCGCTCGAGGGGCTGCTGCAGTCGGCCTCAGGGCAGGCGTTGTCGGCCGGCCGGCTGAAGATAACGGCATGCGGCTTGACGGCCGAAGAGGCGCGGCTGCTCGCTCAACCCGATGGGGCGGCTGCTCTCCGTCTGGAGCATCTCTTTACCGACGCCGCCGGCACCCCCATCAGTTGGGGCTGCTTTCTCTGCAAGGCCGACGTCTTCTGGCTGGAGACTGCCGTTGGTAGTTACGCCCAATCTCAGGGGGTGCCCGGTGGATCGAGTTGAGGCTCTGACCGAGGCCATCGTCGAAATGGACGAGGTGCTGGCTCTTCGCCTCGTCGGGGAACTGGTAGACGCCGGCGCCAGCCGGTCGGCGGTCCTCCAGGCCGCGAACGCGGCGCTGCAGACCGTGGGCGAGCGGTACGAACGCGAAGAGTACTTTCTTTCCGCGCTCATCGTAGGCGGGGAGTTATTCAAGAAAGTGGTCGAGATGTTGGGGCCCGAGACGCGGGGCAACGCGTCGGGCGCCATCCAGGGGAAGATCCTGTTGGGGACGGTCGAAGGCGACCTCCACGATATAGGCAAGAACATGGCGGCCACCACGCTTTCGGGGCTCGGCTTCGAGGTGCGTGACATCGGGGTCGACGTCCCGAGCGCGCAGTTCGTCGAGGAGGTCCGCGAATACGAGCCCGACATCCTGGGTCTTTCGGGCATCCTCATTCCCATCGCCGCCACAGCGATGCGCAAGACGGTCGAGGCCGTGCGGGCCGACCGGGCCGAAGGCGGGAAGAGCCCGTTCGTGATCATCGGCGGGCGTGTGGATCAAGTGATTGCGGACTATGTGCGCTCCGATTCGTGGACGACTGATGCGATGGAAGGGGCGAGAATATGTCAACGGTTCATGGAGGCGAAGAGAGCATGACGGTCCTGCCCTGGGAGGATATGAGCGCCGATCAACGCCGGGCCAAGCGGCTCGAAGACTGGCGAAACGCCGAAGTGGCCTTCGAGTCCCCCGAAGCCGAAGCGAACTACCGGATGCGAGTGGATAGGCTCATCGCCGCCGCTACCCTCGGCCGTCCCGATCGCGTTCCGGTGGTCCTCAGCGTAGGTTTCTGGCCCACGCAGCTGGCTGGAATCACGCCGTATGAGTCCATGAGGGACTTCGTTCGAGCCGCTCAGGCCTGGCTCGATTTCGCCGAGGAGTTCCAGCCCGATTCCATGTCCGGCGCTCGGGCCTATCTGATGCCGGCCTCGATGTTCGAGGAACTCGATTACCGGCTGTTCTCCTGGCCCGGTCACGGGACGCGCAAGGAGGTGGGCTTCCAGTACAACGAGAAAGAGTGGATGCCGGCCGAAGACTATGACGCGCTGATCGACGACCCGACCGGCTATCTGCTGCGAACGTACCTGCCTCGGACCGTCGGGGCCTTCGCGGGCTTTTCCAGGCTATCGAGCTTTCTCGACCTGACCACCTTGGGGAGCGTGCCCGACCACATGGCCGGGTGGGCGTCGAAGGAGATGATCGAGACCTTGAAAGCGCTGGGGGAAGCTGCTCGCGAGGTGGAAGAGTGGACGCGGGTGGTGACTCCGGTGGTGACCAGGATCCAGGCTGCCGGCTTCCCCCCCTTCCGCGGCGGCATGACTGTGGCGCCTTTCGACATCCTCGGCGACACTCTGAGGGGGGTGAGGGGCCTGGCGACCGACATGTTCAGGCGCCCGGAGAAAGTGTTGGCGGCCTGCGAGCGTCTCGTGCCTCTCGCCATCGATTGGGCGACGAAATCGCCGGTTCCGCCCGCCGCTCCGTTCATCTTCATCCCCCTTCACAAGGGCGCGGACGGGTTCATGAGCGAGGAACACTTCAAGACCATCTACTGGCCGACGCTCCGGAAAGTCATTGTCGGACTCATCGAGCAGGGCCTCATACCTCTGCTGTTTGCCGAGGGGAGATACGACTCGCGCCTGGAGATTATCCAGGACGTCCCCAAGGGCGCGACCATCTGGCGGTTCGATCAGACCGATCTCTCCCTGGCCAAGAGCACCATCGGGAAGGTGGCCTGCATCTCGGGGAACATGCCGGTGTCGCTGCTCCATGCCGCTTCTCCGGCCGAGGTCGCCGATTACACCCGCAAAATGATAGACGCCGCGGGTGAAGGGGGAGGCTACATCCTTGATCTCGGCGCCTCTCTGGATGATGGGCGCCCGGAGAACCTGAAGGCGATGGTGGAGACCGCGAGGGAGTACGGGGTGTACTGAGGCGCACTGCCCTTCAGAGGCAGAGTGATCGACGTCCAGAGTCTTCCCCCTTCCTCTGGACGTCGATCGAGGGTTCGAGAGGGGAGAAGTCTCCGGGTTGGCCACCGGCGGGCGTCTCCTCCTCGAGCCCTTCGGAAAGCTATTCGGCTAGTCGGCCGCGATGAGCTAGAGAGGTTCCTGAAAGCACGGGGCGACACCCTGCTGCGCCAGGCAGTGCTGCTCACCGGTAGCCGGGAGTCGGGGCAGGATCTTCTTCAAGAAGCTCTGGTTCGGCTCCTCGCGCATTGGCACCAGGTCGACGGCGATCCGGAAGGCTATCTCCGCCGCACGCTCTACAACCTGGCCACTGACCGTTGGCGCTACCAGGCCAGACGTCGAGAGATTCTGGTTGCCGAGCCGCCAGAACTCCGGGCCGTGGAGTTGGAGTGCCCCGTTTCCGTTGACTGTTTTCGGTTAGACCAGAACAGTCTCGACACATTTCACCTTGAGCATCTTCTCGTATTCGATCGGGGAAAGATATCCGAGGGCTGAATGCCTGCGCTGCGGGTTGTGGAAGGCCTTGATGTACGAGAAGACCGCTAGTCTCGCTTCGTCTCTGGTTCTGAAGGTCTGCCGCTTCACGAGCTCCGTCTTGATGCTGGCCATGAAGCTCTTGCAGGCGGCATTATCGAACGCGTCTCCTCGCGAACCCATGGAGGCGAGGATGCCGGAATCACGCAGGGTGCGGCCGAAGGCCAGCGAGCGGTATTGCCCGCCGCGATCGGAATGATGGATGAGGCCGGGCCCGGGGTGCCGGCGAGTGGTGGCCATGCCAGGCGCGTCGACGACGAGATCAGCTTTGAGATCGTCTCTCATGGACCAGCCGCACACCCGGCGCGAGCAGGCGTCGACGACGACGGCGAGGAACAGCCAGCCTTCCCAGGTGGGAACGTAGGTGATGTCGGCGATCCAGAGCTCATTGGGAGCACGGGCGCTGAAGCGGCGACGGACCAAGTCAGGGGCTGCCGGCATCTCCGCGTCAGCGCCTCTTGGCTCGCCGCTTTCCTCGCCTGGAGACGCCTTCTAGGCCCAGCTCGACCATCAGACGGGCCACCCGCTTCCGAGAGACCTGCTCGCCATGAGCAAGGGCCAGTTCGGCGTGGATCCGAGGAGCCCCGTAGATACCGTGGGAGCCTTCGTGGGCCGCCTGGATGAGCTTCTTGAGACGCTCACCGTCTCTTTGCCTCTTTGAGACCGGGCGCTTCTTCCAACCGTGGTATCCCGCGGCCGTCACACCGAGCACGCGGGCAAGGCGGGAGATCGTGTGGTGCGACTTCTCTTCCTCGATCAGGCGGAACTTCATTTGCGCCGATCGGTCTCCCTGGCGAAGAAAAGCGCGGCCTTGCGCAGGATCTCCTTCTCTTCCTCGAGGACTCTGACCTCACGCCGGAGTCGGATGAACTCCGCTCGCTCGGGACCGGTGAGGCCTTCCCGCAGTCCTTCGTCTATCTCCGCTTGCCTCACCCAGGCACGAAGTGTGCCGACCGAGATCCCGAGTTGCTGTGCACACGGGCGCATGCCGCGCTGACTCACTCGGAAGAGGCGAACCGCTTCTCGTCTGAACTCTGGCGTGTGGGCCGCGTTGACTCCCTTCTGGACCGTAGTGGTCCATTTCTAGAGTGTCAACGGAATCGGGTCAAGACCAACTCCGCATTGCGAGAGGTCATTGATGGGAGCATCGTCAGAGCGTCACTGATCAGGGGGCACGTAGTGGCTGCCATTGGCACCTTCCGGCTCCTCTCCACTGGGCAGACCTAGCTTGCCCTGATGCCTTCGAGGGGAACTGGGCGCGAAAGCTCGCATGTTCGAAGACCGTACAGTAAAACCCAACTTGTAGCCGCGGAGTATTGCCGGGACGCGTCACGATCTTGCCATCGTG
>Ga0209014_10002036_pt1 | contig 11886 bp, 9 predicted proteins | sample BarGraNGADG00212_FD_184491 | JGI IMG/M metagenome (GOLD analysis project Ga0209014, IMG submission 184491) | Arctic peat soil microbial communities from Barrow, Alaska - Barrow Graham LP Ref core NGADG0002-212 (SPAdes) (version 2) | ecosystem: Environmental > Terrestrial > Soil > Wetlands > Peat... | reverse complement strand
GTCCGCCGCTGGATGGCGATGGGAAGCGCCTCGCCCCCGTTGTAGTCGACATGCTCGCCGATGAGGTTCACGCGGCCAGCGGCCGAGGCGACGAGCGTCGGTTCGCCCCCGAAGGCGCGCATGAAGTGACTGCGCGCCTCTGATGCAATCACGGACGAACGCCGAACGCGTGCACGGCGTACCACGTGGCGTACGCGAGCAACCCGGCCAGCGCAGCGTCGCCGCCACCGCTGGTCGCCTGTCCGTCGGCATCCACCCGTTCGGCGGCCACGCCCAGCGAGAGCGGCGCGTGACGCAGCCACTCGAGCACCGCGCCGGCGTCCGGGCCCATGAGGCGCGCCAGTTGCTGCGCCAGGTACTCCGGCTGGGTCACCTTCTTGGCCGTGCGACGATACACCGAGTCGCTGCGCTCCACGGTCTCGTACAGCGGCAACCACAGCGCCGAGCCGATGGGATCGTCGGCCACGCACAGCGCTCCCGCGAGGTCGCTGCCCGCCACGAACGCCGACTTGTCACCGCCGGGTGCAAAGTGGCGGCGCAATGCGGCGCGCACGCCCTCGGGGTCCTGCAGCGCCTTGGAGGCCTCGTCGTCGAGCGTGCGCTTCAGGCAGTCGAGCGCGTAGGCCACCACGGCATTGCCGTGCAACATGAAGGGCTGCGGTGCGGGAACGCCGGCCAGCGTCACTTCGGTGCGATACAGCGGGTGGATCTTGTCACGCCGTGCGGCCAGGTCGTCGTTGGACACGTACAGGGTGTCGGCGAGCACGGGCTCCTCGACCACGCGGTCGTCGCCGGTGTCGCGAATGTACCGGTCGACGGCGATGGCGTACGCCGAGCACCCCTCGAGCGTGAACCCCGGCTCGAACAGGGTGCCGTCGAAGTAGTGCACGCCCTGCCCCGGTGCGTAGCCGTGCAGTTCGCAGGCCCGCAGGATGAGCTCGCGGGCCAGCGCAGGATCGGCGAGCTGCACCGCGGGGATGGTCCAGCACAGCGCTTCCCAGTCGCGAATGGTCACGCCGGCCGGGTGCCACGGCGCGCGGCTGCGCACCAGGTAGTACTGTGCATCATCGAGGGCGCGCGCCACGCCGTAGAAGTAGGCGAAGAGCAGGTTGCGGTTGACCAGGAGGTCCACCGACTCCGCCCCCGTGCTCTGCTCCAGCGCACTCAACGCAACCCGGGTGGCCGAAAGCAGCTCACGCCAGCCGCGGCGGCGCAGCACGGACACGGTGGCCTGGGCGCCGTCGCGCTCTGGGCCGGCGCCAATGTAAAAGGCGCACTCGACGCGTGCGCCGCCATCGACGGTGAACACGCGATGCATCGCGTACGAGGGAACGGCGCCGTCGTGTATCGTGACGGTGGCCTCCTCATCGCTGGCGATCGCCAGGGCCGCCAGCCCTGGCGCGTTGGAACCGTCCAGGACCACCGTGCCCGGGACGCCCGTGCTGATGCGCGAGGCATCGTCGAGCGCACTGGGCGTGCGCACGCGCACCTGCCGGTGCCCCAGCGTCCCCTCCAGCGACAGCGTGACGGCGCGCGCGACGCTTCCCCGGTTCTCCACGGCCAGCGCGTACACGGCGCCGGCAATGTCGGCATCAAGGCCGTATGGGGCGAACAGCGTCCCGCGGACGATGAGGTCGCCGACGCTCGCGGTGAAGGTGGGAAGCCAGTGGAGTGCCCGCTCCCACGCGATGCCATCCCTGGCGAGTTCGATGCGCTGGCCGTCCACCGTCAGCACGGGGCGGGCCAGCGCGGGCGCATCGCCCGTCAGGAACCCGGCGCCACCGGCGAACTCGACGGCGGCCCGCGCCCCCCGGTGCAGTATCCCCAGGGCGTGCACCGAGCCGTCCACCGGGTGCACGCATGGGAGCGACACCCAGTGGTTGCCGGTGACCTGCCAGGGAATGCTCGGAAGTGACGCGTCGCGCATTAGGTTTCGGGCGGAATGGTGTGATGTTAAGCTAGCTGGTCAGCGCACTCAACGCCTCTTTTGTGATGTTCCCACTTCGCCACCTCACGCTCGTCGCGCTCGTCAGGCTCGTCAGGCTCGCCGCGCTCGCCGCGCTCGCCCTGCTGGTCGCCCCGCGCGCGATGCAGGCGCAGCGCGCGCTGGGCATCGGCGATGATGCCTCCACGCTGAGCGCTGGCGTGCTGCGCATCACTGCCGGCGTGCTCTGGGACCGCGCCAACGAGCGGTACGATGCCGACGGCAAGCTCCGCGCGCTGGGTGGGGCCTCGTCCACGATGTCGTGGAACGGCCGCTACGACGCGCGGCTCGGGGCCGCCAACCCGCTCGTGTCCACGCTGTCGGGACTCACGGGCTTCGACGCGTCGCTGGGGGTGCTGGCCATGGCGCGGCGCGACGCGACAGTGGACGCGCCAGTGGAACTGGAGTTCGGGGCGACGTCGCACCTCACTGTTGGCGTGCGATTTCGCGCGGCCAGCCACGCCATCGAGCCCGCCGTGAGCATCAACCCGGCGCGCATCGAGGGGACGATGGGCTTCAATCCCGCGTGGAGCAATTCCGCGGCGCGCGATCTCGACGCCCAGCTGCTGGAGCAGTTCGACAGCGCCACGGCGCAAACCACGCGCCGCATCGCGCAGTGCCAGTCGCTGCCCGCCACGTCCGGATGCGCCCCGATTCTCGCCGGCCTCGGCGCCGCACAGGCGCTCGTGGCGGGCGCTGGCGCGTTTGCCGCCGCGCTGAACCAGCTGTACGGCGGACGTGCCGGTGCCAGCGGATTGCCCTTCGTGCCGGTGAGCAGCAGCGCGGCCCATCAGGCCATCGCGCAACGCGTGCTCGGTTTTCGCGACCAATTCGCCGCGTTCGGCAACGGCGCCATCGGCACACAGGGTCCGGCCGGCGGCGCGCTCTTCTCTCTCTCCGACATCAGCCGATTGCTCACCGATTCGCTGTACGGCTACCAGCTGCGCCCGTTGCGCGCGGTGCATGCGTACGGCCCGGGCGAGCTGGCCGCGCACGTGAAGCTGCGACTGTTCCAGACCATCGCCAGTGACACCGGGATCATTCGCGGCTTCGCCGTTCGCCAGAGCGCCGGCGCCACGCTGCGCCTGAACGGCGGCACCACGCCGGCGGCCGACGAGGTGTTTGCGCCAACCACCGGCGAGGGAGCGAAGGGATTCGCCGTGCAGTCGTTCACGGACCTCTGGTACGGCAACCGGTATTCCGCCTCCATCGTCATCGGGTTCGACCAGAGCCAGGCGGAGGAGTTTGCGTTTCGGCTTCCCGGCGCCGACATGCCCAGCGTAGGTGGAGTCCCGTTTCCGCTGGTGATGGCCGACCGCGAAGTCACGCTGTCGAGAACGCCCGGCACGCGCTTCGACATTTCCGTCACGCCGCGCGTATCGGTGACGCGCAACATCTGGATCGGCGGTTCGTTCTGCCGGTCGCAGCAGGCCGCCGACAGCTGGCGGCTCTCGGCGTCACCCACCGGCTCCTCGGCACTGGCCACCGATGCGCAGGCGTGGGCAGCCGGCACCGACTGGGTGGAGCATCGACTCGGCCTCGGCGGAACCTATTCCACGGTGGAGGCGGTCAAGGCCGGGCGGGCGCATTTCGCGTACGACGTGACGTATCAGCACCAGCAGACCAGCGCGGGCATCGGCTGGCGCGTGCCGCGCATCACCCGCGACGTGGTGAGCGTGCGCTGGTACGCGCGCCTCTGGGGCCGGTAGCCGGGGCAACTGCCGGGGCGACCGCCTTAGCGGCAGGCGGGGTATCGACGGCGGCTATGGTTGCCGTAGCCAGTTGTTCGCGGGCGTGTGCGCGGCTCGTGGCGCTGTCGGCGTCGCCACCCAGCATGCGCGCAATCTCCTCCACGCGAGCGTCGCCCACCAGCACCTCGATGTCGGCCGTCGTCACGCCGCCCTTGGCCCCCTTCATCACGCGGATGTGGTGATGGGCGCGCGAGGCGATTTGCGGAAGGTGCGTGATGGCGAACACCTGGTGATGGTCAGCGACGCGTCGCATGGCATCACCCACCTGCTGTCCCACCTTGCCGCCGATGCCGGCGTCCACCTCGTCGAAGATGAGCGTCGGCACACCGTCGACGCGCGCGAGGATGGTCTTGAGCGCCAGCATGACGCGCGAAAGCTCGCCGCCCGAGGCAACTCGCGACAACGCGCGGGCCTCGTGGCCCACGTTGAGCGCCACACGGAACTCGACGTCCTCGGCACCGACGGCGCCGATCTCGGCGCGGGGCGCGAGCACCACGTGAAACCTGCCCTCGGCGAGCCCGAGCCCCGAAAACTGCGCTTCCACCTGTTGCTCGAGCAGTGACGCCGCCTGCCGGCGCGCCGTGGTGAGCCCGGCGGCCGCTTCCTGCAGGGCGGCCACGGCCGCGCTCACGCGGGCATCCAGCTCGCGCAGGTCGAGCGCGGCGGTGTCGAGCAGTGCCAGCTCGGCACGCGCCTCGCGCCCCGTCTCGAGCACCGAGGCGATGCTGCCTCCGTACTTCTTGACCAGGCGGAACACCAGGTCGCGGCGGCGCTCCAGCTCGGCCAGACGTGCCGGGTCGTGCTCGATGCCCTCGCCGTATGCCGATGCCTCGCGCACCAGTTCCTGCAGCGCGTAGTAGGACGCGTCGTACAGCTCCTGCAGGCGCGCCACCGACGGATCGATGCGCTGCAGCGCGCCCAGCGCCCTTTGCAGCGTGCCGAGCTGGTGAAGCACCGACGTCTCTTCGCCCTCCAGCACGCCGGTGATCTCGCCGGCCAGCGCTCGCAACTCCTCGGCGTGCGTGAGCCGGCGCGCCTCGTCGTCCAGGCGCTGTTCTTCGCCTTCCACCAGCAGGGCGTCGCCAATCTCGCGCGCCACGTGCTGCAGGTAGTCGGCCCGGCGCTGCGCGTCATCACGCCGCGCCTTCAACTGCGCCACCGCGTGTCTCGCCGCGGTGAGGGCGGCATGCGCGCGGGCCACGGTGTCAGCCTGCGCCAGCGCACCGGCAAACGCGTCGAGAATGCGACGCTGCGCCTCGGGGTCGAGCAGCGACTGTGCCTCGTGCTGTCCGTGCACGTTCACCAGCGCGCGCCCTATGTCGGCGAGGACCGTGGCCGTCACGGCCGTGCCGTTGATCCACGCGCGGGCCCGGGCGCCAGAAGTCGCCGACACTTCGCGCCGCAGCACCAGGGTATCCTCGTCGCAGTCGATGCCGCGGTCGTCGAGCAGCGCGCGCAACTCGGCGGCGGCGCCGATGTCGAACGTTCCTTCCACCACCGCGCGATCGGCGCCGGTGCGCACCATGTCCGCCGTGGCGCGCTCACCAATCAGCAAGCCCAGTGCCCCCACGATGATCGACTTGCCCGCTCCGGTTTCACCCGACAACACGTTGAGCCCCGGTGCCAGCGGCAGCACCACGGAGTCGATGATGGCGAAGTTGCGGATGCGGAGCTCGGTCAGCACGGCAGTGGACGGTTGGTGGTCTGGTGGCTGGTGGCTGGTGGTTGGTGGTTGGTGGCTGGTGGCTGGTGGTTACTACGAACGGCGGAACTCCCGATAACACGGATCACACGGATCATTTCGTATACGGACCGGCATCCCTCTTATCCGCGCAATCGGGAGTTCCGCAGTTTGTTGTGCTTCATCTGTGTTCATCTGTGTTCATCTGTGTTCATCTGTGGCCAAGTGTTGGCCGTTGGCCGTTGGCCGTTGGCAGTTGGCAGTTGGCAATTGCCAGTTGGCGAAGGCAGAACCTAGCTGTCACGCCCGGCCAGTCCGCCCCATCCCATCTTGGCGCGCAGCCGCCCGAAGAACGACACGCCATCGATGCGCACGATGCGCACCGGCTGGTCCGACCGGCGCACCGTCAGCGTGTGCCCGGAGCGAAGCGTCGTGCCAACCTGCCCGTCAACCGTCACCAAAATCTCCTCGGGCGCATCATCCGGTTGCACGTCGATGACCGAGTCCGCCGGCAGGATGAATGGCCGGATGGCGAGCGCGTGCGCCGCCACCGGCGTCACGAGGATGGTTTCGAGCGTCGGCTCCACGATCGGGCCGCCGGCCGACAGCGAGTAGGCCGTGGAACCCGTCGGCGTCGAGATCACCAGTCCGTCCGCGGCCAGCGAGCCGAGCCGCTCGCCATTCACCGTCAGCTGCAGCCGCAGCACGCGCGCAAAGCCTCCCTTGTGCAGCACCACATCATTGAGCGCTCGCATCCGATTGCCGGCGGCGCCATCCGGCGCGCAGGTATTGGTCTCGATCGCCATGCGTTGCTCGGAGGTGAAGTCACCGCGGGCGAAGCGCGGCAACAGGACCGCGAACTCGGCGGCGCCGCACGTGGTCAGGAAGCCAAGCCGGCCGAGGTTCACGCCGAACACCGGCGCGCTCGCCCCGTTGAGCAGCCGCGCCGCGCGCAGCAGCGTTCCGTCACCGCCGAACGCCAGCATGGCGTCAAGCGAGTCCGGGTGCGCCAGCGCCTGCGCTCCGTCGCCGGCGAGGCCCAGTAGCGATTCCTCGAACGAGAGCGAAAGGCCAAGGTGCGGCGCCTCGGCGACGAGGTACTGCACCAGGCCGTCCAGGCCCTCGTAGCCGAAATGCCCGACGACGCCGACGCGCATCAGCCGGCCATCGCTTCGGCGCCGTGCAGCGCGCGCACCTTCGCGCTGATGCCGGCCGCATCCAGTCCGCACTGCGCCAGCTGGCGTGCCCGTGACGCCGCGTAGACCACGCGATCGGGAACGCCGTGCGCCACCACGCGCACCGATGGTTCCAGCTGTTCCACGATCGTCGCCAGATACGCCCCGAAGCCGTTGACCACGGTGCCTTCCTCGACCACCAGCAGCAGCTTGTGGTGGTGCACCAGCGCGGCCAGCGACCCCTGGTCGATGGGCTTCAGGAATCGGCAGTTGACCACGGTGACGTCGAGCCCATCGGCAGCGAGCGCGTCCGCCGCCTCCATTGCCTGCGCCACCATGGTGCCAACCGCCAGCACCGCCACGTCGTCGGACCCTTTCCGCAGCACATCCCACGTGCCATAGGGGACCACGGGAATCTCGCTGGCGGGCCCGACGAGGTCGGGGGCAGCGTCCCGCGGGTAGCGAATGCTGAAGGGGCCTTCCGTGTGACCGAGGGCCGTGCGCAGCAGGCCGATGAGCTCGCGGCCACTCGCCGGCGCCGTCACCGTCATGTTCGGGATGGCCAGCAAGTAGGCGATGTCGTACAGCCCGGCGTGCGTCTCGCCGTCCTCGCCCACGAGGCCGGCGCGATCGAGGCAGAAGATCACCGGCAGGTGCTGGATGGCCACGTCGTGCACGATGCTGTCGTAGGCGCGCTGCAGGAACGTCGAATAGATGGCCGCGACGGGACGCAGGCCCTGCGTGGCCATGCCGGCAGCGAACGTGACGGCGTGTCCTTCGGCGATGCCCACGTCGAAGAAGCGCGCCGGATGCGCCTTCTGCGCGAAGTTCGTCCCCGTACCGCTCATCATCGCCGCCGTGATCGCCACCAGCTTCGGCTCCTCGTCCATCAGCTCGGCGAGTCCCTTGCCGAAGACTGTCGTGTAGTTGGGCCTGGCCGACGACGCCTTCAGCAACTTGCCGGTGGCCGGATCATGACCCGGCGGCAGCGCGTGCCACTTCTCGACATGCTCGCCGGCCGGGAAGCCCCGGCCCTTCTGCGTGATGACGTGCATGAGGCGCGGCCCCTTGAACTGGCGCACGGCCCGGAAGGTTTCGATCATCCCGTCGATGTCGTGTCCGTCGATCGGACCGAAGTACCGGAAGCCGAGTTCCTCGAAGAGCACGCCCGGCGTGAGGAATGCCTTGGCGCTTTCCTCCATCTTGCGGACGAAGGCCCGCACGTCGTGCAGCGGACCCTTGCCCTTGGCGTACTGCTCGAAGAGTTGGCCGATGCTGCTGCGCAGCCGGTTGTACAGCGGGTTGCGCTGCACCGACGTCAGGTACTTGTGCATCGCACCAACGTTGGGTGCGATGGACATCTCGTTGTCGTTCAGCACCACGATGATGTCGCGGCCCGAGTCGCCGGCGTTGTTCAGCCCTTCGTAGGCCAGACCGCTGCCCAGCGAGCCATCCCCGATGACGGCGACGACCTTGAAGTCCTCGTGATTGAGATCCCTCCCGACGGCAATGCCCAGCGCGGCCGAGATCGACGTGGCCGCGTGCCCCGCCCCGAACGCATCGTACGGGCTCTCGCTGCGCTTCAGGAAGCCGGAGAGGCCGCCCTCCTGCCGCAACGTCGTCATGCGGTCGCGGCGGCCGGTGAGCACCTTGTGTGGATAGCTCTGGTGTCCGACGTCCCATACCAACTGGTCGCGCGGCGCGTCGAAGGCGTAGTGCAGCGCAATGGTCAATTCGACGACGCCAAGCCCGGCACCGATGTGGCCACCGGTGTGGGAGCAGGTGGCAATGAGGAAAGCCCGCAGTTCGTCGGCGAGCTGCCGGAGCTCGGGAGACGAGAGGCCCTTGAGGTCGGCCGGGGAGTCGATGCGCGAGAGCAGGATCATGGGTGAAACGGGACTCCGGAGAGATGCATCATTCTGCGGGGCGGCGCCAGCACGTTACGACCGGCGGGCGACGATGAACTGTGCGGTGGCCTGCAGCGCCGGCGTCAGCGCCCCGGCCTGGGCGAGCGCCGCACATCCTTCCTGCACGAGCGCCTCAGCGCGCCCGATGGCTCCTTCGATACCCAACAAGGCCGGATACGTGCTCTTCTGGTAGGCCAGGTCCTTCCCCGCGGTCTTGCCCAGCTCGTCGCTGGTGCCGGTGACGTCCAGCACGTCATCGGCAATCTGGAAGGCCAAACCAATGCACCGTCCATAGCGGCCGAAGGCGGCCAGCCGCGCCGCCCCAACGCCGGCCGCGCGCGCCCCCAGCTCCACCGACGCCTCGATGAGCGCCCCGGTCTTGCACCGGTGAATGCGCTCCAACTCGTCGTACGACAGCCGCTGGCCCTCCCCCTCGAGGTCGAGCAGCTGGCCGCCGATCATCCCGCCGCCGCCGGATGCCTGCATCAGCGTGCGGACGATCGCACCGCCGGCCTTTTCGTCGAGCCCCAGCGCGCGCGTCGCATCCCACGCCGAGCGCGCGGCCAGCGGCACCATGGCCATGCCCGCGGCCGTCGCCACCGTCACGCCGAACACCTTGTGCACCGTCGGACGTCCGCGGCGCAGGTCGTCGTCGTCCATGCACGGCAGGTCGTCATGCACCAGGGAATAGGCGTGCACCACTTCCACGGCGGCCGCCAGCAACGACACGTCGCCCGCGCCACCGCAGGCGTCGAACGCGGACGACACCAGGATCGCGCGAAGGCGCTTGCCCTCGCCCAGGATCGAATACCGGATGGCCCGGGCCACGTTCTCATCGACACCGCGCAGGTAGTGGTCGCAGAACGCGTCGAGCGCGCGCGCCAGCTGGGCGCGCTCCGCCGAGAAGTCAGGGACCGTGCTAGTTGCCTGCATCCCGTTCCTCGAGCGCCCCGTCGGCCTGTTCCACGAGCGTCGTCACGCGACCTTCGGCCTTGGCCAGCGCTTCCGATGCCGAACGCAGGCGCTGGATGCCCTCCTCGAACAGCGCCAGCGACTCGTCGAGCGACAGGTCGGCCCGGTCAAGCGCGAGCGCGATCTCCTCCAGCCGGTTGAGTTCGGCCTCGAAGTTCATCCGGTCACCCCGCGGGCTGTCGGCCCCGCGCCCGGGTGTACACTGGTCACTGTGGCGCCCACTTGTCCGTCGCGCAGCACGAGCGCAAAGGGTTGGTCGGGGGAAAACGCCGCCACCGTCCCCAGTGCGTGCCCCTGCGCATCGCGCGCCACGGCGTAGCCGCGGGCGAGCGTATTGAGCGGGCTCAGCGCGTCGATGCGTCCCGCCACCTGCTGCACTCGCGCGCGCCGCCGTTCGACGCTGCGCCGCGCGCGGATGGACAGGTCGCCGGCCAGGCGCCGCAGGTCGCGGCGTGCGATGGTCGCGCGCCGCTCGACGCCGGCGATCATCGTCTGCTGTAGCGCGGCGATTCCCGCCACGATGTCCTCGAGCACCGGCACCGCCGCCTCGGCCGCCGCCGACGGCGTGGCCGCGCGCAGGTCGGCGACGAGGTCGGCGATGGTGATGTCCACTTCATGCCCCACGGCACTGATGGTCGGCAGCGGGCACCCGGCGATGGCACGCGCCACCGCCTCGTCATTGAACGCCCACAAGTCCTCGCGCGAGCCGCCGCCCCGCGCGATGATGACCACATCGGCCCCGCGCCAGCGCGCCACGCGCTCCAGTGCGGCGACGATCGACGCCGGCGCCGCCTCCCCCTGCACCGCCGCCGGCACGACGACGACGTCCACCGACGCGTTGCGCCGCGCAATCACGGACGTGATGTCGTGCAACGCCGCCCCATCGGGGCTGGTGACCACCGCCACGCGACGCGGGAACCGCGGAATCGCCTTCTTGCGCGCCGGGTCCAGCAGGCCCTCCTTCTCCAGCCGCGCACGCGTGGCCTCGAACGCCTTGCGCCACAGTCCTTCACCTTCGGCCTCGAGCGCGCGCGCCATGAACTGCATCTGCCCGCGCGCGGCGTACACCGACAGCTGGCCGTACGCCATCACCTGCATGCCGTCATCGGGCATGGCCGGGATGCGCGGGACGTCACGCGACCATATCACGCACGAGATGGCCGCCGACGCGTCCTTCAGCGTGAAGTACCAGTGCCCGTTGCGGTGGGCGGTGAAGTTGCTCACCTCGCCGCGAATCCAGAGCGGGGGAACGGCCCCCTCGAGGATGGCCTTCGCCGTCTGCGTGAGATCGGTAATGGTCAGCGCCGTCTCGACCGACTCTCCCGGTGCCGCGTCGCGCACGGTCACACACGCCCGGGATACGGCACCATCGCCCCCGTCGAACAGCGACGGGGCTGCTCCACGCCGCGGCGCTCCACGCCGCGGCGCTCCGCTGCCGCGGCGAGCCGTCATGCCAGCCCCTGATCGAGCCCCTGGGCGGCGGCGCGCACGGTGTTCTTCAGCAGCATCGCAATGGTCATCGGGCCCACGCCACCCGGCACCGGCGTGATCTTCGAGGCAATCATTGACACCCCCGAGAACTGCACGTCGCCGCAGAGCCTGTATCCCTTGGCCTGCGTGGCGTCCTCCACGCGGTTGATGCCCACGTCGATGACCACCGCACCCGGCTTCACCATGTCGGCCGTCACGAACTCCGGCTTGCCGATGGCGGCGATGAGGATGTCGGCCCCGCGCACCACCGAGGGGAGGTCGCGCGTCTTCGAGTGGCACACGGTCACCGTGGCGCTCGCCGCCACCAGCAGCGACACCATGGGCTTGCCGACGATGTTCGAGCGGCCAAGCACCACCACGTTCTTGCCCGACACGTCCACGCCCGCCTTGGCCAGCAGCACCATGACCCCCGCCGGGGTGCACGGCGCAAAGCCCGACTTTTCGCCAATCCAGACGCGCCCCACGTTCACCGGGTGAAAGCCGTCGACGTCCTTCGTCGGCGCGATGCGCATGATCACCGCCTGCGGGTCGATGTGCTTCGGCACCGGCATCTGCACGAGGATGCCGTGCACGGTGGGGTCGGCGTTCAGCTTGTCGATGAGCGCGAGCAGGTCAGCTTGCGACGTCGTGGCGCTCAGCCGGATGGTCTCCCCCTTCATGCCCGCCTCGAGGCAGGCCTTCTCCTTCGAGCGCACGTAAACCGTACTGGCCGGATCCTCGCCGACCAGCACCACGGTGAGCCCCGGGGTCACGCCGCGGCGCACCAACGCCTCGGTGTCGCGCGCCACTTCGGCGCGCACGAGCTTGGCGACGGCAACGCCGTCTATCAATTCAGCGGGCAATGTCTGCGGTCCTCTTTTCACGGATGGCGACGACCTTGATCTGCCCCGGGTACTGCATTTCGGCTTCGATCCGGCGCGCAATC
>Ga0209014_10002035_pt1 | contig 11889 bp, 10 predicted proteins | sample BarGraNGADG00212_FD_184491 | JGI IMG/M metagenome (GOLD analysis project Ga0209014, IMG submission 184491) | Arctic peat soil microbial communities from Barrow, Alaska - Barrow Graham LP Ref core NGADG0002-212 (SPAdes) (version 2) | ecosystem: Environmental > Terrestrial > Soil > Wetlands >... | reverse complement strand
CTGATCGACATGGTGGGCGGAGTTGACATCACCAGCCCGTCGGCGGTCAACGATCCTACATACGACTGGCTCGACGGATCTCCCTACGGATTCCAACTCTCGGCCGGCGCCCACCATCTGGACGGCCGTCACGCCCTTGCCTACACACGTTCCCGCCACGGCTCAGGCAATAACGACTACGCCAGGGCCGGCAGACAGCAGCAAGTGCTCGTGGCCGTTGCCCACAAGATGGCCACGCCGGCCATGGCCGTCCGGCTGCCCGACCTAATGGGCCACGCCGCGTCTCTGGTCAAGACCAACTTCCCGGCGTCCCGCGTGGCCGACATGGTCGACTTCGCACAGTCCGTCCCGTCGGCCAACTACGACAACTACGTGCTCGGTCCGCCCTACAGCGTCTCCAGCGCCACGTCGACCGCCTCCACGAGCTGTTTGCAGCTGGACAAGGTCGCGCCGCTCTCAGTAAAGCTTTTCGGGAGCGACAGCCGCTACTACGGCAAGACGCAGCCGCCGACCTGCTAGATCGCGTCGGTCGGGCCAGCCGCCTGACTGCCCAAGCTGAGGTGCTAGCATAGAACCGACCGGCCAGTCGGTTTTGTGATTTGGAGCACCGCCTTGAGTCCCAGGCGTATCTCTGTGGAGCCCAGCGAGAAGAGCCGTGCCCGTCGGGATCAGATCCTGGACGCGGCCTTCAGCACGTTCGCTCACCGGGGCTTTCGAGAGACGTCGATGGACGAGATCGCGACAGCCGCGAGCACGTCCAAGGGCGGCGTCTACTTCCATTTCCCGACCAAAGAGACCATCTTTCGGGAGCTGATGAGCACGACCGCCGATCTTCTGGCGGGCAAGGTGGACCGGGCTGTCGCGGCGGAGACGGAACCAATCGCCAGAGCAGAAGCCGGCATTCGGACCGTGCTGCTGACCTTCGCGGGTCATCGAACGACAGCTCGGCTTCTGCTTATCGACGCGAGCGCCGCCGGGCGGGCGTTCCAGGCTGAGACGACGGCCATGCACGCCCGGTTCACGGGCCTGATCCGCGGCTACCTGGAAGAGGCACAGGCTGCGCGCGCAATTCCGCCGCTGGACGCGGAGACCACGGCCAGAGCCTGGTTTGGGGCGCTCAATGAGATCGTCTCGCGCTGGCTTCAGGAGGAGAAACCCGGGCGCCTCGAGGATGCATATCCCGTCCTCCGCGCCGTTCTCCTGCGCAGTGTCGGCGTGCCGGAGGGAAGGATCCTGGCCGGCGATCCTAAGTGGCGTGGCAAGAACAACCCGCTTCGAGTCGCGGGTGGCACTGAGGGCCGAGACCTGTGACCGTGGTCAGCCGGACCACCGGGGCGGCGACAGCGCTGCCGAGGCAAGTTCCTGTGGCCGAACCGGCGCCCCTTCCGATCGCCGCCACACTGAGAGAACTCGCGTCCAGCTTGCCCAGATCCAACCCAACCGACAACCTCGGGACGCTGGTCAGTGCCACGCTGGAGGTTGAGCCGTCTTCGGATATCGATCCGATCAAGGTATTCGCTGCGGCACTCGACTTGGGCTTAGAGCCGTTGCTGTGGCTGCAGCCGGACCAGGGAGTCGCGTTCGTGGCTGTCGGGTGCGCCTGGTCGGCTCTCGCAGCTGGCCCGGCGAGGTTTCGGGCCATCGCCGATGCGTGGGATGAGCGGCTCGTCGGCGCTCAACTCCACATAGCTGAGACCGCGGGCCCCAGCGCCGGGCCGTTGCTCGTAGGCGGACTGGGTTTCACTGGGGAGGCGCCTCAGGACCCGACGTGGTCCCCGTTTGGGGCAGCTTCTATGGCTTTGCCCGAGCTTCTGCTAACCCAGACCGCTGCTGGCCGCTGGCTGACTTCGTCATTCATCGCCGGACGCGAGCAGGATCGGGGGCCTGCGGTGACCGACGCGCCGGATCGGCTGGAGCGTCTGTGGAGCCGCCTCGCCGCCCGGTCGACTTCCGGTTTGGCCGCAATTGGCCAACGGTCCGGACCAACGCCCCTCACCGTCGTGGCTGAATATCCGGACCGTCCAACCTGGGAGCGGCTCGTGGACCGCTTCGCCGGGGCCGTCGGCCGCGGACGATTGGACAAAGTCGTGCTGGCCAGGCGGGCCGATCTGACTTCACCGGTCGACATTGACGTGGTCGCCGCACTGCGAAGGCTGACGGCGGGCTCGCCTAACTCGACGATTTACGCGATCGCTCGTGGCGGCAGCGTCTTTCTCGGCGCGACGCCGGAACGCCTGATCGCGACGCAGGGAGCGCAGTTTCAAACGGTCGCGATCGCCGGCTCGATCCGTCACGCCGACGCCGCTGCCGACGAGGCTGCCCTCGCCGCCGAGTTACTGACGAGCAACAAGGACCGCGAGGAGCACGAGATCGTGGTCCAGATGTTGCGTACGATGCTCGATCCCATCGTCTCGGAGATTTGCGTGGCGCCCGCGCCGGTCGTCGTCGCCTTCGGAACCGTGCAGCATCTCGTCACCACCGTGACGGGGCGGCTGCGCGACAGAACCGGGATCCTGGATCTTGCCGGTCTTCTGCACCCCACGCCGGCCGTCGGCGGCGAGCCACGTTCGCTCGCCCTCGAGCTCATCGCAGAACACGAGGGCTTCGAGCGGGGTTGGTACGCCGGCCCGCTCGGTTGGGTCGGAGCCGACGGCAATGGGGAGTTCGTCGTTGCTCTCCGGTGCGCGGTGGTCTCCGGACGCACCGCGGCGCTATTCGCCGGGTGCGGAATCGTCGCGGACTCCGATCCGGCCCGAGAATGGGAGGAGTCGCGAAACAAGATGCAGGTAGTGGCTTCGGCGCTGGGTGGGGTGCAGCCATGACGAACGCCGTAGAGCCGCTGCGGGCCTTCGTCGACGAGCTCGCCCGCGCCGGCATCCGCGAGGCGGTCATCTGCCCGGGATCGCGATCCACACCGCTCGCCCTTGCGGTTCGTGCCCATCCGGCTATCCGGAGCCGAGTAGTCCCCGACGAACGAGCCGCGGGTTTCTTCGCCCTGGGCATGGCTCGGGCTTCTCGAATGCCGGTGCTGGTTTTGTGCACATCCGGAACTGCGGCCGTGAACCTGGGACCGGCGGTCGTCGAAGCCTTCTACGCGCGCGCGCCGCTCGTGGTCGTGACGGCCGACCGTCCGCCGGAACTCCGCGATCGCGGATCGGCCCAGACGATCGACCAGGTCCGACTCTACGGAACGCAGGTGAAGTGGTTCGCTGAGATGCCCATTCTCGACGCCACGACGGATCTGCTCGCCCACGTGCGCTCCACTGCCGGCCGTGCCGTGTCCACGGCTCTTGCGGGACCAGCAGGACCCGTCCACCTCAACTTCCCGTTCGGCGAGCCGCTCATCCCGGCTGGCCCTCTCGGGCCGCTGGTGACGAATCCACTGGAACGGTCGCTTATTCCGGGCCCCACCGTTCCTTTCGCGGCTGCGATCGAGGGAAAGCGATTCCTGTCCGCTGCCGAAGTCACGTCCATCTCGGCAAGACTGGCCGTGATGGACCGAGGCCTGATCGTCGCCGGACCCCAGGACGATCCGACTCTCCCAGCGGCGCTGGCTCGCCTGGCGGCCGCGACGGGCTATCCGATCATTGCCGATCCGCTTTCCCAGGTACGTATGGGGCCGCACGACCGTTCCCGAGTCATCTCCCGGGGGGATCTGATCAGCCGACCAGGAAAGTGGATCGATGCGCACCAGCCCGAGATCGTGATCCGCTTTGGTGCGATGCCCACCTCGAAGGCGATTCTGGAGATGCTTCGCGAGGCAAGACCGGCACAGCTCGTCGTGGATGGCGACGGCGGCTGGCGCGAGGCCGCGCTCCTTCCCACGACCTTCGTACACGCCGACGGGGCTGGTTTCGCCGACGCTCTGTGCGCGGCACTGTCCCCGACCGGACGCGCGTCAAGCTGGGCCTTCGACTGGCTGACAGCCGACCGGGCCGCCGATGGCGCGATTGAGGCCTGGCTGTCCGCCCGGGCGCCCTCGGACGAATCGTTCGAACCGCTGCCGTTCGCTGCCCTGGCGGAGTTGATGCCGGAAGGAGGACTCCTCTGGGCGGGCAACTCCATGCCTGTCCGCGATATGGACGCGTATCTGCCAAGCCGGCCCCGCGCAATCCGATGCTTTGCGAATCGAGGCGCCAACGGGATCGACGGAGTGGTTTCGAGCGCCCTCGGCGCCGCGGCTGCAGACGTCGGGCCGGTCGTCCTCGTTATCGGCGACCTCTCGTTCCTGCACGACCTCAACGCACTGGTGATGGCCAGACTGCACCGGCTCTCTGCCACGATCGTGCTGACGAACAACGACGGCGGTGGGATCTTCTCGTTCCTGCCACAAGCCTCAGCTGACGACCCGGAAGTCGGCCTGCCGGAGGCGTTTGAAGAACTGTTCGGGACACCCCACGGTGTGGAGTTCGGGCCGATTGTTCAGGCCTTGGAAGCCGAGCACAGGGTCGTCCGTCCGGGCGAGTTGGGCGACGCTCTGGCCGGCTCCATTGGAGCGGCCGGCGTGCAGGTTCTCGAGGTTCTGGCGGACCGCTCCAAGAACGTAATCCTCCACCGCGAAGCGGCCGCTGCCGTGGCCAAAGCTCTCGACGCCCTGGTAGCCACGGATACCCGGCCGTGACACGCCAACTTGTCGACGGCGTCCGATACGAGGTTCGTGTGAGCGGGAACGGGCCGCCGTTGCTGCTGCTGCATGGCTTCACCGGGCGCGGCGCCCACTGGGGACCTCACCTCCCGGTTCTGGGCCGCAGCTTCACGACCATCGTCGTCGACCTCCTCGGCCATGGGCGCTCGGACTCCCCCGAAGATCCTGCCCGCCACGCCGTCGAGTGGCAGGCCGCCGATCTGGCCGTGATCATCGGGCATGTGGCCGGCGGCCCCGCCGACGTGATCGGCTATTCGTTCGGGGCTCGGGTCGCTCTGATGCTCGCTCTGGACGCCCCATTGTCGGTTCGACGGCTCGTTCTGGAGAGCCCTTCTGGCGGCATCGCCGATCCGGTAGAGCGGCAGCTCCGGCGCGCGGCCGACGAAGCCCTGGCCACCGACCTGGAACGCGACGGCACGGCCGCCTTCGTGGCCCGTTGGGAAAGTCTCCCCCTATTCGCCAGCCAGGCCGACCTCTCTCCCGCGGCCCGCCGTCGGCTTCACGATGGCCGACTGCGAAACCGACCGAGCGGACTTTCGGCCAGCCTCCGCGGGGCCGGCCAGGGAACCATGACATCGCTACAAAGCCGCCTCAGTGAGGTCCGAGCCGCGACGCTCGTTGTTGCCGGCGAACTTGACCCAGTACGCGCTCGTTCGGAGTTGGTCGCGCGCGGCATCCCTGGGGCGAGACTTGCCGTCGTGGATGGGGTCGGTCACGCACCTGACGTCGAAGCCCCCACACGCTTTCGAGCCGTCGTTATGCCCTTCATCAGCGCCCAGAACGCGCCCGCGCCAACTACCACCGCGGAGGAGATTGCCTGATGGCCAGCACCACGTGGACGCCGGTAACCGAGTACAGCGACATCCTGTACGACCACTCCGGCACCGGCATAGCCCGCCTCACGATCAATCGGCCGGAGGTGCGGAACGCCTTCCGACCGGAAACCGTCGACCAGCTCATCGACGCCTTCTACCGCGTTCGTGACGACCCGTCGATAGGGTGCGTTCTCCTGACCGGCGCCGGCGAGGTGGCCTTCTGCGCCGGCGGCGATCAGAACGTCCGCGGGCATGGCGGCTATGTCGGCGGGGACGGCATCGCTCGTCTCAATGTTCTGGATCTACAACGCCAGATCCGGTCGTTACCGGTCCCCGTGATTGCCCTCGTGAACGGCTTTGCGATCGGCGGCGGCCACGTTCTGCACGTCGTATGCGATCTGACCATAGCCAGCGAGAACGCGATCTTCGGCCAGGTTGGGCCGCGGGTTGGCAGCTTCGACGCCGGTTTCGGGGTCGGGTTGCTGGCGCGTCTCGTGGGCGACAAGAAGGCTCGCGAGATCTGGTTCCTGTGTCGCCAGTACAGCGCACAGGAGGCGCTCGATATGGGGCTCGTTAACAAGGTCGTGCCGCTGGCCGATCTGGAGGGAGAGGGTGTGGCCTGGGCCGACGAGATCCTCACGATGAGCCCCACGGCGATCCGTTTCCTCAAGGCGTCCTTCCTCGCCGCTACCGATGGTCTGGCCGGATTGCAGGAGATGGCCGGCAACGCCACCGGCCTCTACTACACCACCGAGGAAGCTCGCGAAGGCTCGAGGGCGTTCCTGGAGAAGCGCAAGCCGGACTACTCGCGCTATCCCCGCCGGCCGTGATTCAGGCTGCGTCTCCTGGTCTCCGAACGTGGCTGATGGCCATCCGTCCGGCGACGCTCCCGGCCTCTGCCAGCGGCGTTCTGGTTGGACTGGGAGCGGCCTGGGCAACCGGAGCGGCTTTCAGGCCGGACGCCGCACTCGGCTGCCTTGCCGTGGCCCTTCTGCTGCAGGTTGCGGCCAATCTGGCCAACGATCTCTCCGACTTCAGGCGCGGTGCCGACACGCCGGACCGCCTCGGCCCGACCCGCGTCGCTGCGTCGGGGCTGGTTACCGTCCGCCAGCTCCAGGCAGCGATCATCGTCGTGCTGGCCGGGGCCGGCGTCGTGGGAGGATGGCTGGCAGTGCTTGGCGGGCCGATGCTCCTGTTCCTCGGCGCGGCCGCGATCGTCGCCGCGCTTGCGTACACCGGCGGCCCTCTCCCCTACGGCTATCGCGGCCTGGGCGAGGTCTTCGTGTTCCTGTTCTTCGGCCTCGTGGCCGTAGTTGGGACGGCGGAGTTGCAGTCGGGCCGGATCGAGCTGTTGTACGTGCTCGCAGCTGTTCCGGTGGGCACCCTCACAACCGCGATCCTGGTGGTCAACAACCTGCGCGACACGTCCACCGACCGGGCTGCGGGCAAGCGGACTCTCGCGGTGACGTTCGGTGAGGGTTTCGGGCGAGCCGAATTCGTGGCCTGTCTTCTCGCCGCCTGGATCGTGCCCGTTGGTCTGGTCATCGCGCGCTGGTCGGGCGCAGCCGTTTCGGCCGGGCCGGCCACGCTCCTGCCACTGCTCGCGCTGCCGGTGGCTCTGCCGCTCGTTCGCGTCGTCTATGCCGACGGCGATCCACGACGCCTCAATCCCGTCCTCCGTGGCACTGCCCGGCTGACGCTTGTCTTCGCCGGGCTCTTTGCCGCCGGCCTGGCATTGAGCCGATAGCGGCCATGAGTCGGTCATTGCCGCGCCTGCATCGCGTCGAGGCGCTGCACGTCCGCGTGCCCTTCAGGCAGCCGTTCGTTACGACCACGGGCGTCTTCACCCACAGAAGCTCGTGGATACTACGGTTGCGCGACATCGACGGCAACGAGGGCTTTGGGGAGGTCGCGTGGGACCCAGCAACTTCCCGGGCCGACTACTCTGCGATTGGGGGCGCCGTACGCGAGGCCGTCGCCGTCCTTGGGACGGGGCGGCTGCCGGACCAGGCCGAGTTGGCGAAGCTCGACGCGGCGGGTCGATCCATCGCCAACGGGCTTGACGAGGCGCTCGAGCAAGTCGCCCTCGGCGGAGTCGCTCCGGACACCGTTCCGGCCGTCGGCCGTTCGTCGGTGGCGGTCAACGCAACGGTCGGGGTGGCCGACCCGAGAGAGGCCGCCGTAACTGCCAGCCGGGCAGTCGCGGCAGGCTTCACGTGCCTCAAGTTGAAGGTCGGCGTGGAGACGACCCAAGCCTTGCTGGGACGCGTGGGAGCCGTCCGATCCGCAATCGGCCCAACGATTCGTCTTCGGCTGGACGCTAACGCCGGTTGGGACTTCGCCGGCGCGCTGGAGCGACTCAGCGCGCTCGCCGCTCTGGACATCGAATACGTCGAGCAGCCCCTGGCGCGGAGTGATCTCGACGGCCACGCGGCCCTTCGGCGTGCCACCGCGGTTCCCATCGCCTTGGATGAGTCTGCAGATTCAGCGGAGGCGGTCGCTCGCATCCTCGATGCCCGGGCCGCCGACGTTCTGGTGATCAAGCCGGCTCGCGTGGGCGGCCCATGCGCGGTTCGCGCCATCGCAGCGCGCGCGGTAGATGCTGGGGTTCCGGTCGTAATCAGCACGTTCTTCGAGACCGGCATCGGGCTGTACGCCGCTCTCCGAGCCGCCGCAGCGCTACCAATCGTCGGCCGGGAGCGAGCGCACGGCCTGGCCACGGCCGACATGCTGGTCCACGATCTTCTTGCTACTCCACTCTCGGTGGCGGATGGGCGCATGACCCCGCTCGACCGACTGGTTCCCGACGAGCAAGCGCTGAAGCGCTTTGCCGTTGAGAGCGTCGGCGGGCGCCCGTGAGCAGCCAGAGGGGCAACGGCCTCAGCCGGGCGCTGCTTGCGTCGGCGGCTCATCGCAACGCGGCCGATTTTGGCGATTCCCCGGCCGTCATCGCAGGATCCACCACCTGGACGTGGCGGCAACTAGATGCCATGGCGGACGCCGTGGCCGCCGGGCTGCTTGCCTCAGGCCTTCAGGCGCACGATCGGGTCGCCCTCCTGGCCCGCTCGAGTGGCCTTGCCATCGCCTTGCTGCATGGTGCCGCGCGGGTCGGCGTTGTAGTGGTTCCTCTCAACGAGAGACTCTCCTCCGCCGAGATGGCCGCTCTCCTGGCAAATGTCGACGTCAAACACGTCGTGGCGGCTGCTGATTTCGCGACGACCGCGAAACGTCTTGCGGCAAGGCTTCTCGTTCTGGATGACCTTGCTTCCCTTGCAGACCTGGCCCCCGCCGCACCAGCGCCCGCCGCCGCCGCCGATGACCCGGCGGTGATCGTAGCAACCTCAGGGACGACCGGCAGCCCGAAGGGAGCCTTGCTGACGCACGGCCAGATGGCGGCTAGCGCCGCCGCCTGGAATGCCTTCCTTCCGCCGGCCACGGGCTGGTTGGCCTCGCTGTCGCTCGGGCACGTCGGTGGACTCGGCATCGTATGGCGCGCGGCCCTGGCCGGCGTGCCGATCGTGATTCCCGCCACGGGCGACCACGAATCCCTGCAGTCGGCTCTGGGCAAGCCTCCCGTCAGCCACGCCTCCATGGTTGCCGTCCAGCTGGCTCGGCTGCTGGACCGCGGAGGGGTCTCGCCCGATGGCTTGCGTGCGCTTCTTCTGGGCGGCGGTCCTATATCGGCCGACCTTGTCGCCAGGGCCATTTCCGCAGGTTTGCCGCTCGTGCCGACCTACGGTATGACTGAGTCTGCGTCCGGAGTCACCGCCCTACGCACAGCGGAGGCTGCGGCGAGGCCGGGTTCATCCGGCAAGCCGCTAGCCGGCGTGGAGTTACGCATTGCACGGACGGCAGAGGATGGCGTGGGCGATATCGAAATCCGCGGGCCAAGCCTCTTCGCCGGGTACGTTGGCCGTGCGGCAGAAACGGCTGCGGCCTTCACGGCAGACGGTTGGTACCGTACCGGAGATCTGGGTCGCCTGGACGATGACGGGTATCTGACAGTGGCGGATCGGCGACTCGATCTCATCGTCTCGGGCGGAGAGAATGTCTACCCGGCCGAGGTTGAGGCGGTACTCATGAGCCACCCGGCCATCGCGGACGCCGGAGTCGCCGGTCGGCCGGACGCGAAATGGGGCGCCGTGCCGGTTGCAGCGGTCGTTCTGCGTGCTGGCGCGGCCGCGACGGACGAGGAAGTCCTCAGTCACTGCCGCCAACATTTGGCCGGGTTCAAGGTACCGTCGAGGGTCGTGTTCCTCGCAGAGCTGCCGCGAGTCGGTGCTGGCAAGCTCCACCGTGAGGCACTGAGGACTCTCCTTGCCGAGCAGCCCCCGGGCCTGCCCGCCACGGCACCTCGCCCGACCCTATCGTCGGTCAGACATCTCGCTAGGCCCGACGGCTTCAGGCTCGCCTACCGACTGTTGGAGCGTCCCGAATCGGTTGCGGCCGACCGGTCGATCGTCCTTCTCCTGCACGCCACTCTTTCTTCCGGGTGGCAGATTAAACAGCTCGCCAGGCTCCTCGCCCAGTCGGCCACCGTCATCCTGCCCGACAGACGCGGCAGCGGCGCCAGCCGACTTGAAGCACCTCGGCCCGTGAGCCTCGTGGAGCAAGTCGCCGACGCGAGGGCGCTTCTCGACGAGTTCCACGTAAGGCGGGTCACCGTCTTCGGCCACAGTTACGGGGCCATCGTAGCTCTGGCGTTGGCCGCCGCCCATCCGGACCGCGTCGCCGCGGTCATCGCCTACGAGCCGCCTCTCCTCGGGGTCGTGGCCTCCTCGGCTCTGGTCCGTCCGGCAGCCATCGCCAAGCTCGTTCTGGCCGCCCACGCCGCCGGTGGAGCGCCCGCCGCGGCAGAGGCGTTCCTCCACGCGATCGGTGGCGACGAGGTTCTCGGGAGCGCGTCCGCCGCCACGAGGGCGGCGATCCTGGATGAAGGCGACGGCGTGCTAGCCGATGTCGGTTCGATCGACGCTGCAGCTGTAACCCTATCGGGCGTCGTCTGCCCTGTGACGCTCGCGACTGGGGATGAAAGCGAGCCCTTCTACGCGCAAATCGCCGACGCCGCCGCCACTTCGTTGCCTCGCGCGGTTCGAGTTCGGCTGCCGGGGCTGGGCCACAACGCTCCAATCACGCAACCGGCGGCGATTGCGGAGCTAGTGCGTTCGGCCCTCGTCCGCGACTGAGCACACCGCCTTCGCGAGGTCGAGCCGGCCTTCGTAGATGGCCCGCCCGACGATAGCGCCTCTGCATCCGAGAGCCCGCACGGCCGAAATGTCGGCGAGCGACGAGACACCGGCCGAGGCAATGATGTCGCCTCGACCCAGCGCGACCATTCGGCCGAGCAGCTCCAGGTTCGGACCGTTCATCAGGCCGTCGCGCTCGATCGCGGTGACGATGAAGGTTTGCGCGCCACGGTCCGACAGGCCCGCCAGCGCCTGCTCAACGGCCACCCCAGATGCGCCGGGTACCCAGCCCTGACCCACCGCCAGCCCATCACGAACATCCAGGGCGATAGCGATCCGCTCCGCTCCGAAACGGACGATCAGCCGCTCGACCAATTCCGGGTCGCGCAGGGCCGCAGTACCAACCACCGCCCGCGCCGCCCCAGCGGCAAAGGCCGCCTCCACGGCCGCCTCGTCTCGAAGTCCGCCCGCCACCTCGCAGGCGACGCGGTCCCCCACCGCGGCCACGATCCGGGCCACCGCATCTGTCTGGCGGGCCGCGCCGTCTCGGGCACCGTCGAGGTCCACCACGTGGATCCACAGCGCGCCGGCGGTCGCAAATGCTCGCGCCACTTCCGCTGGGTCGGCGTCGTAGACGGTCTCCCGAGCGAAATCGCCTTCGGCAAGACGCACCACCTGCCCGCCGCGCAGGTCGATCGCGGGCAGCAGCTGGAAGCCTTCAGGCAGTTCGGGTTGCATACGTTGTAGCATGCTACTATGCTACTACACCAGCAAGCGCCGCGGGGCGCCGCGACAACGAGGAACGAATCATGAGCGCAATGGAAGCCTGGCGCGATGAGGCTGCAGGCCAGCTGTTCGAGGCGTTTCTCCGTCTCGAGACAGTCGACGAGGTCTCGGCCTTCTTCCGCGACCTGTGCACGCTCGGTGAGTTGCACGATATGGCCCAGCGGTGGGCCGTGGTACGGCTGCTCGACGGCGGAATGCACTACGCCGAGATCTCGCGCCTGACCGGCGCAAGCACCGCCACGATCACCCGCATCGCCCAATGGCTCCACCATGGCGAGGGCGGTTACTCCAAAGCACTCGAGCGGTTCAGAGCCGCCAATCCCAAACCCGGAGACATCATTCGATGACTCGCCGCCTCCGCCTGGCCATTCCAAACAAGGGTCGGCTGGTCGAACCGACGGTCCGCCTCCTGCGCGACGCTGGGCTCGTCTTTGAAGCCGATGACCGGGCTCTCGTG
>Ga0209014_10002034_pt1 | contig 11889 bp, 9 predicted proteins | sample BarGraNGADG00212_FD_184491 | JGI IMG/M metagenome (GOLD analysis project Ga0209014, IMG submission 184491) | Arctic peat soil microbial communities from Barrow, Alaska - Barrow Graham LP Ref core NGADG0002-212 (SPAdes) (version 2) | ecosystem: Environmental > Terrestrial > Soil > Wetlands > Peat... | reverse complement strand
TTGACAGCGTCGATCGCCGTGTCCATCGTTGGTGTCCCTTGCACTGGAGGATCGCATGTCAGCACGCCGCGTCACGCGCAGCAGCCTGGTCGTGGGCGTTGTGCTCCTCGCGCTCGCGGCGCCGGCTGCCGCCGGCAAGCCCGGGCCCGGCACGACGACTGGCACCGGGCGCGTCTTCGCGCCGAACCCGGTCGCCACCTTGCAGGACCAGTCGCTGACCGACCAGAAGGATGCGGACTACGCCGCACTCCAGAGCGCCTACCGCATCGTCACGCTGACCGACCTGGATGGCAGCGGCTACCTGAGCGGACGCTGGGCGAACATCCGGAGCGAGACGGGCGACCCGGCCTATTCCTCGACCAACTCGTTCCTCTACGGGCGCCACGACGACCGCTTCGAGCAGGTGATGGCGTACTACTGGGTCACCGAGGCCCAGCGGTACATCCAGCGCCTGGGCTTCGGCACGGTGCTCCGCCCGGTCAACATGGAATCACAGGACGTGCGCATCAACCAGCTTGGCGCCGACAACTCGTACTCGTGGGACAAGCACGACGTGCTGCGCTTCGGCAAGGGCGGCGTGGACGACGCCGAAGACGCCGAAGTGATCCTGCACGAGTACGGGCACGCCATCCAGGACTCCCAGATGACGCCCTTCGGCGGCTTCGGGACGTCGGCGGAGGCGGGCGCGATCGGCGAGGGCTTCGGTGACTACTGGGCGGTGACGGTCAGCACCGTCGTCGCGCCGACGCCCGACCCGGCCTGCGTCGCCGACTGGGACTCCGTCGCCTACACCAGCACCCAGCCGCATTGCCTGCGCCGCGTCGACCAGGACCTGCACTACCCGCAGGATCTGACCGGGAGCGTCCATGGCGACGGGCAGATCTGGTCGCGCGCGCTGTGGGACATCCGCAACCGGCTCGGCAATTTGCGCGCCGACACGCTGATCCTCGAGGCGCAGTTCGACTTCGCCCCCGGCACGACGATGCCTGCCGCCGCCGCCACCACCGTCAACGCCGCGCGGGCGCTGTACGGCAGCGGCGTCTCCGACGTCGTGCGCGGTGCGTTCGTGGACCGCGGCATCCTGCAGTAGCCCTCGGCACGACCGCCGCAGAACGCCGTCGATCGGGCTCGACCGGACGTCGCGGGCCGCGCTCGCGGCCGTCCCGGCGCTCCGTGCCGGGACGCCGGCGGACTTGGCGACGCTCCTACGCGGTCCTGCGTCGCCGCGCGGCGCCAGGTCCGGCGAACGGCTCGTCGGCCTCGCCGGCGATCGCGGTCGCCTCCGTGTCCGGCTTCGCCGGCTTCGAGGCTCGCCGCTTCTTCGCCTGGGCGACCGTCATGGGCTCGCTCGCGCCCGCGGTCCTCTGGTCCGTCGCCGCCTTGACGCTGGCCTCGAGCAGCTTCATCAGGTCGACAAGGTTGGTGCTCTCGGCGGCCGCCTCGGGCTCGGCGATCTCCACGCCCTCGATCTTGGCCTCGATGACCTTGAGCAGCGCCTCGCGATACTCGTCCCGGTATTTCGAGGGGTCGAACGCCTCGGTCATCGCCTCGATGAGCTGCTCGGCCATCCGGAGCTCGGCCGGCTTGAACTCCAGCTCCTCCTCCGGGAGGTCCAGCTCCTTCGTGGAACGGATCTCGTCCGGCCAGTGGAGGGTCGTGAGCAGCATCGTGTTCTGGTACGGGTCCAGCGCGGCCAGCGCCTCGCGGTCACGAATGACCACCTTGCAGATCGCGGTCAGGCCGCGCTCGGCGAGCACCTGCTTCAGGAGGTAGAACGCCTTGCGCCCGATCTTGTCAGGCTCGAGGTAGTACGCCTGCCGGGTGAACTGGGCATGCTGGCGGGCCGTGTCCTCGCGGGGGGCGAACTGCTCGATCTCGATGGACCGGACCGTCTTGAGCGGGACCTTCTCGAGGTCCTGGTCGGTGATCACGACGTACTGGTCGGGCGCGTACTCGTAGCCCTTGACCGTATCGCCGCGCGCGATGACCGCTTCCTCCGCGGGACACCAGACCTTCATCTGGATCCGTGTCCGGTCCGTGGCGTGGAGCATGTTGAAGCGGATCGCGTACTCGGATTCGGTCGCCGTGTAGAGCTTGACCGGGATCGTGACCAAGCCGAACTGGATCGCGCCCTTCCACATCGAGCCTGCCATGCCGCTGCTCCGTCTGCATCCGTCCCCGCTCGCCGGCGACTCCCGCGGCCGCCCGCCACGATCGGGAGCGTGACTCTACCACCGGGCTGCAACAGCCTCCGCGGGCCGGTCCGGGACCCCCGCCCGCGCCCTGCCCGATCCCGGCCTGCTGGCTGGACGGCCTACCGGATGACGAGAAACGCGTCCACGTCCACCCGCGGGCGACCCGACGTCCCGAGGACGACGACCTTGACGATGTGGGATCCACTCGACGCCCATGACCGCGAGAAGACGATCCGGCGGGACAGGAGCGTGCTCCGGTACGTGTCCACGGTCGCGGCCAGCGAGCCGTCCACCCAGATCTGTGCCTTGCCGCGGCCGGGGCCGTAGGGCATGACCACGGCGATGCCCCTTCCCGTGAACGCATACCTGAGCGAAGCGCCCCTGGCCCGTGCGTACCACGTGGATCCGCCGGACATGTGGGAGTGGTAGAAGCGGCGCCACGTTCCCGTCCGGGTGAGCAGGCGGCTGCCGTCCTGGACCACCCTCGAGGTCAGCGGTGAGACCTCCGACCAGGTGCTCACGTTGCCGCCGCCGTCAAAGGCCCGGACCCGGATCGCGTAGGCCGGCCCTACCTGGATCCGCCGCTCCACGAAGCGCGTGGCGGGACCGGTGGTGGACAGCGTGCCCCAGGCGCCGGTGCCGGCCTTCACCTGGGCCTGGTACCTGCTGATCGGGCTGGTGGGATCGGTGGCGGCAGCCCAACCAACCCGGGCCACATATGACGTGGTGTCGAACCGGCTGCCCTTCAGGGGGGTCAGGCGCGGTGCCGGCATGGTCGGGATATCGCCGTCTACCCTGACGCTCACGGTCACGCTGCGGGTGACGTCGCCGACGGCCCCGTGCACCGTGAAGGTGTACGTGCCGGACGCTGGGGACGCGGGCACGACCACCGTGAGCGCCGCCGTCATCGCGTCCGGACCGACGACCGGGGTGGACAGCGTGGCCCCGAAGCCCGGTGGCGCGTCCACGCTGAGCGCGACGTCCGCGGTGACGTCCGCGGCGCGGACCACGTAGATGGGGACCTGGGCCGTGGCACCACGTGGCAGCAGGCGCGTGGGCGATGTGGCATCCACGGTCCAGTCGCCGAGCGCAACGATCCGCGCAACGTTCAACAGGGGCTCGTGGACCCCGTCCGGATCGGTGGCGGTGTTCCAGTCCTGGGTGCCGGCCGCGCGCAGTGCGGCCCTGACCTCGGCCGGGGTGGCCCGGGGCCGGGAGGACTTGTACAGTGCGACCGCACCGGTCACGTGGGGAGCCGCCATCGAGGTACCCGAGAGGTAGCCGTAGCGGTTCCCCGGGAGCGTGGACAGGATGCACTTCCCGGGCGCGATCAGGTCGATGTCGCCGCCGTAGTTGGAGAAGTCCGCGAACGTGTCGTCCCGGTCGTAAGTGCCCCACGAGTAGCAGGCGTTGCCGCCCAGACCCCCGGGGATCCCGTCCGTGTCGGCAAGCGCCGAGACGGTGATCACCTCGTCGTAGCTGGCGGGGATCAGGCGCGAGGCGTTGAACGAGTTGTTGCCGGCGGCGGCGACGACGGTCACGCCCGATGCGACGAGGCGGCAGATGGCCTGGTGCATCAGGTCCCTGTTGGTGAGGCCGCAGTTGTGGTCGTCGGTGCCGGTCTTCGCGACCGACATGTTGACCGCCTCGAACAGCGGCAGCTTCGGGTCCACGGGGTCGCGCTGGGCGGCGATCCAGTCGAGACCGCACACGTACCAGGAGATGAGCCCATCACCGGCCGAGTTGAGGATCCGCACGGCCCACAGGCGGACCCCCGGCGCCACGCCCACGACGCCGATCCCGTTGTCGATCGCCCCGACCGTACCCGCGACGTGGGTGCCGTGGCCATTGGCGTCACCCCACGCGTTGGGGTTCGAGGTGGAGCAGTTGTGGCCCCCGACCACGTTGAGGTCGGGGTGGGACGCGTCGATCCCCGTGTCCACGATGGCAACGTCGGCGTCCACCCGCTCATTGGAGCCGTTGATGCCGGCAATGTGGCTGCGCAGGCCGAACACGCGGCGCACGCCGCGCGGTGTCGTCTGGCCCGTCATCGAGATCACGGCATCCGGCACGACGGCGGACACGTCCGGGTCCGAGCGCAGGGCCGCCAGCTGGACCCCGGTCAGCTTGGCCGAGTAGCCGTGCACGGCGTTGCGGAACGTCCGATCGCGGGTGATGCCCAGCCGCCCAGCGCGGGCGGTCGCGGCGTCGAGCTTCGCCCCGCTGCGCAGCACCACGATCCAGCGATCGGTGGCGTCGAGGCGGCCGGATGCGGCCGGCGCTGAACCAGCGTCGGGCACGGTTCCGGCGGGGGCTTCCCCGGCGGGGGCGGCGGCGAAGGCTGACCCGGCCGGCAAGGCGAGGACCAGGGCGAGAGCGAGGGTGAGAGCTCGTCGCATGCAGGCTCCTGGGGCGGATCATGGCCCGACGGACACCATCATCGCCGGGATGGCACCCAAAGTCCATCCTCGCGCGCTGGCCGGCAATGGCCGTTTGGTCCCTGTCGAAGGTCCCGGCAATCCTCTTCGGATCGCGGACCAATCCCCGTGCGAGATCAGCCCATCGCGCTCCGCTCAGGCCGACGCGACCTCCTGGGACAGCCGGAGCTCCGCTTCCGCCTCTGCGACCCGGGCGAGGATGCCCGTCCGGAGGCTGTCCAGACCGGTCGAGACCGTCCTGGCCGCGTTGGACACCGACGTCAGCTGCACCTTGAGCGAGCGGATGGCGTCCAGCTGCTCCCGGACCCCCGCCAGGGCCCGGCCGATGGCCGCGGCGTCCACGTCCATCTCCCGCTCCTTGAGCTGGGCGACGGCGAGCAGCCGGGCAAGACGGATGGCCGCCTCGAGGCAGGCGCCATCGGGCGCCTCGGGATCCACGATCACGTGGACATCGTCGCCGACCAGCGCGAACGGCGCGACGCCGCTGGGTGCGTGGGCCGGCGTCCAAACGGCGATCGCCACGCTGGCGCCGCGGTTCTCGCGCGCCTGGCGCAGCTCCTCCCGCATCGCGCGCTGGGACATGGCCCGGTCCTTCGCCTCGATGACCACCCGCACGTCCGCGCCCCGCGTGAGCCGCGGGTCCAGGGTCAGCACGAAGTCACCCTTCTTCGAGCCCAGCACGGCGCCGGTCTCGGTCCCCGTGCGGTCCAGCAGGTCCGCCGCCCCGCGGGCCAGGTCCCCCAGCATCCCGTGGAGAAGCACCTCGAAGTCCCCGCCCTTCGCCGCCGACTTCGCACGCTCATCCGCGCGCGCCCTCGATGCGGCCTCGATCGCCGTCAGCCGCTCGTGGACGCCCTTGAACCCCTCCGTGATCTCCTGCCGGAACTGGTGGAGCGGCGAGCCCATGCGGGTCGGGTCCAGCAGCACGGCGACCTTGGACCGGTCTCCGTCGAAGTACTGCCCCAGCAGCCCACCGATGCGCCCGATGGCGGAGTCACGCTTGGTCTCGTCGAACAGGTCCGAGACGAACTTCTGGAGTGCGCCACGGTCGCCGAGGAACTTCTCCAGCGTGCGTGGGAGACGCCCGTCCCCATCCGCGAAGTTCGCCCGGAGAACGTCCTCGACGGCCTTGGCCGCCTGCTCGTTCAACGCGGTGGTCTGGGCGACCAGCTTCTCGAACTCGCGCCGGACGACGTCGGCATCCATCGACGTGGAGGCGTCCTTGAGGGCGAGCAGGCCGATGCGCAGCGCGCGCTCCACGATCGCGGGTCGCTCTGCCGCGTCACGCTCAGCCAGAGAGGCCGCGAGCGACGCGTCCGCCAGGACGAGGTGCTCGACCACGATGCGATCGCCCTGCACGACGACGGCGGTGCCCGCCGGGGCGACCGGCGGCCGCGCGAGGCTCGGGTTCGACAGGGGGAGGATTCGGGCTTCCATGACCCACATCCTGGACCCGGGCTGTGACAGCTCTGCTGACACGACCGCTGACCCGGCCGGGGCGCCGCTGCGGACGGGGCGTCAGCTGGTCGCCGTGGCCCTCACGCGAGGCTGCGGCCGGCCGGAACGCCTCACCTCGGCCGGCCGCCCAGGCGAGGCGACTCCCGGATCGTCCTGAAGCTCTTGGGCGATCTCACGCGCCCAGGCCCGCACCCGGGCCACGTCGACCGGCGCCAGCTCTGCAACCGGATCGACGCCTGCCTCGGGGACCGGCGTCCCGAACTCCGCGCAGCCCCGGGCACCCACGGAACGCGCGACCTCCGCCACGCTGCAGTCCCAGCTGGCCGCGGGTTCGGCGTCGTTCGCTGCCCGCCCGCGCCCGATCGGGCCTGCGCAGAAGAGCCACACGGCCCGCGTCTTCAGGATCGCCCCATGGCGGACCAGGAACCCACCACCGTCCGACCCCCGGTGGGGAAGGAACACACCGCTGCCAAGAACCACGGCGTTGTACGGGGTCACGTCCGCGATATCGCCCGCCGGGCTGTTGTCGACCTCCAGGCCGGCATCCCTGAGCACGCCCGCGATCGCTTCCGCGATCCCTGCGGTGGATCCGGAACGGCTGGCGAAAGCGACGAGCACGCGGATGGCGCTCACGGAGGTCTCCCGATGACGTTGCGCGGATCGTCGTCCCCGGGATCGGCGCTGATGAGGGCCGTCGGGCCCCAGATGCAGGGCCTGGCCCGTGTCGGGACCCGTGCGTCTCGGCACGGGTCATCCGTCCCGCTCGGGTGATGTCAGCTCCGGATCGAGAGCCGGTACCCGTCGGGATCGCTCGGCTGGCCGGCCCGGGCGCCCCACGACTTGACGCCCCTCGCCACGTGGCTGAGCTCGGTCATCGGCCGGCCGGACCGAGGACGCGCCCCGGGTTGAGGAGATCCTGCGGATCAAGCGCCCGCTTGATGGAGCGCATCACCTCGACAGCCGCCTCACCGCGCTGCCGGACGAGCCAGTCACGGCGCGCGGCCCCGATCCCGTGCTCGCCGGTCACCGTACCGCCCAGCGCCAGCGCCGCCTCGTAGAGCTCCGTGCGCGCCGCCTCCAGCCGCGCGATCGAGGCACCCTCGTCCGCGACGCGGTCCAGCACGAAGGTCGGGTGCAGGTTCCCGTCGCCGACGTGGCCAAAGGTGCAGATCGACAGGCCGCTGCGTTCCGCGATCCCCTCGATCGCGCGCAGCATCTCGGGGATGCTGCTGCGCGGTACCCCGACATCCTCCATCCGGGCGATGCCGAGCTGCTCAAGGGCCCTGTACGCCATGCGCCGGCCCTGCCGCAGCCATTCGGCCTCCTGCTCGTCCTCAGCGCGGACCACCAGCGTGGCCCCCGCGCTCTCGCAGACCGGGATTGCCAGGTCCATCTCCGCGGCCGCGGCTACCCCCGGCAGGTCCGACTCCACGAGCAGCATCGCGGCGGCATCGCGGTCCAGACCCAGGCGGTGAACGTCGTCCACGGCGCGAATCGTCGCCCGGTCCATCAGCTCCAGCGTCACCGGCACAAGGCCCGCGGCCGAGAGGCCGGCGACGGCGGCACCGGCCGCCTCGAGCGTGGGGAAGAACGCCAGCAGCGTGGCTCGCGGGGGCGGGGCAACCCTGAGCCGCAGCGTGGCCTCCGTCATCAGGCCGAGCGTCCCCTGGCTGCCGACGAGCAGCGGCATGAGCCCGTAGCCGGCCACGTCCTTGATGTTCTTGCCGCCGAGCCGGAGCACCGTGCTGTCCGCCATGACGACCTCCAGGCCCAGGACGGCGTCGCGCGTCACGCCGTATTTCACGCAGCACAGGCCGCCTGCGTTCGTCCCGAGGTTGCCGCCGATCGAGCACGTCTCGTACGAGGCAGGATCCGGAGCGTAGAACAGGCCACGCTCCGCGACGGCCGCCTTGAGGTCCGCGTTGAGCACGCCGGGCTGGGTCGTGACGGTGAGGTTGCCGGAGTCGATCTCGAGAACGCGGTTCATGCGCGTGAACGCGATCGTGAGCGCACCCTCGATCCCTGCCGCGCCGCCGGAGAGCCCGGTTCCTGCGCCCCGCGGCACGATCGGCACATCGTGCTCGCCGCAGAGCCGGACGAGCTCCGCCACCTGCGCCGTCTCTCGTGGGAGCGCAACGGCCAGCGGCAGGCCCGCGGGCAGATACGCCGTCTCGTCGCGCCGGTACGACTCGCGGTCGATCGGTTCGGTCAGCAGGCGCAGGTCCGGCAGCCGCGTCTCGATCGCCCGGAGGAGCGCGGGGCCGTCGCCGCGAGGGGCGGTCCCGGCAGGGAGGGAGGGGTCCGTGGCCATGCCGGAAGTATCGCCCGGGCGGAGCGTCCCGCGAGCGTCCCGCGGGCGGCACGCGGGGTCGCCGCGCCAACGCCGCTGGACCACACCCTCGCAGGCGCCGCCCGGCATCTGCGTCCGCGGGGTACCTCGAGATCGTTCCAGGCAACCGGAACGACGCGTGCGCGATGCCAAGCCGCGTTTCTGCCGGGCCCGTATCGTGATGGCCATGCATGTCCGTCTCGCGAGCCCGGACGACGGTCCCGCCTGCGCCGCCGTCTACGCCCCGTACGTCACCGGTACGGCAATCTCGTTCGAGCTGGCGCCGCCGGACGGGGCGGAGATCGCGGACCGGATCACGCGGACGATCTCGCGGACGCCGTGGGTCGTGGTCGAGGTGGACGGCGTGGTGCGCGCGTACGCCTATGCGGGCCGGTTCCGGGAGCGGCCCGCCTACGACTGGACGGCCGAGACGACGGTCTACGTCGATCGGGCGTTCCAGGGACTCGGGCTCGGCCGCGCGGCGATGCGCGCCGTCCTGGCGATCCTGCGGCTCCAGGGGTTCCACACGGCGATTGCCGGCGTCACGCCGCCCAACCCGGGTTCCGTGGGCCTCCACCTCCGGCTGGGGTTCGAACGGATCGGGCTGTTCGAGGAGGTCGGCTGGAAGGACGGCGCCTGGCACGGGGTGGAGTTCTTCCGGCTCGAGCTGTCACCGCCGGAGCCGGCTCCCCTCCCGGTCCGGCCGCTGCTCGAGCTAGCGGGCTCCGACGAGCTGCGGCGCGTCCTGGCCGACGCGACGGCCTGAGCGGCGCGGGATCAGCGCTCGCTTGGCCGCCGGCCAACGACCCACCATGCGGCGGGGAACACCACCGCGGCGACGGCCAGCTTGGCGATGTCCGGCAGCACGAACGGGACGAGCCCGGTGGCGAACGCCTCGCCGGCGGACAGGCCCATCGTGACGGCCAGCCACGGCACGCCCACGAGGTAGATCATCGCCGTGCCGAGCAACGTGGCACCGAACGCACCGCCGATCCGGCGATCCCAGCCGAGCTCCGCCAGGCGTCCGACGAGCGCCGCCGCCAGGACGAACCCGACCAGGTAGCCGCCGGTCGCGCCGAACATGACATCGAGGCCACCCTGGCCCCCGGCGAACAACGGGAGCCCGATCATGCCGAGCGCGACGTAGAGGGCCGCCGCCAGGCCGCCGCGCCGCAGCCCGAGGGCACCGCCGACCACCAGGATCCCGAGGTTCTGGAGCGTGAAGGGAACGGGATTGCCCGGGATGACGACCGACACGCGGGCGGTGAGGAAGATCAGCAGGGCGCCGGTGGCAACCAGCACCACGTTGCGCAACCGCGGGGAGACGCGCTCGCCGACCCGGACCGGGACGAGGAAGTCAGCAATCGTGATGCCCTTCTGCGTGACCGGGACACGGGTGAGTGGCGGGATCGCGTAGGACATGATCTCCCTCGGGCGTCGTCCGCAGCAGGGCGGCGTCGCCCGCAGTCTACCGCCCGGGTGCCGCCCCGACCAATGGAGGCCCGACCAATGGAGGCACCCCCGGAGCCCCTACTCTCCGCGCACCGCGCTGACGATCGATCGCCGGCCGGCGATCCGCGCGGGCTGGGCCGCGGCGAGCATCGCGAGCGCCACGCCGAGGATCATGGCCAGGAGGATCGTCGGGCCCGGCAGCTGGAGCCCATCATCCAGGCGACCGGTCGCCGTGTAGACGAGCAGCACCCCGATCGCGATGCCGGCCACCGACCCGACCATGGCACCGATGGCGCCCAGGATCCCGGCCTCCACCAGCACGCTTCGCCAGACCTGTCGGCGGCTCATGCCGACCGCGCGCAGCATCCCCAGCTCGCGGACGCGCTCCCAGACGTCCATCGACAGGGTGTTCACGATCCCGAGCCCCGCGATCACCACCGCTGCCAGGGCCAGGAGGTCGAGCAACCCGAACACGCTATCCAGGGCCGATCCGACCGCGCCGGCCAGCTCCGTGACCGGTGCGACGGTCAGCGCCCGCTCCCGCGCAATCTCCCCGACCGCCACCGACGCCTCTGCCTCGCGACCCGGCGCATAGCGGACCGCGAAGTTGTCCGCTCCCAGGATCCCGAACCGGTCCGTCGCATCCGACCAGCCGACCAGGACGGCCTCGCCGGTCGTCCCGGGGAAGGAGCGTTCCACGATGCCCGCGACCGTGAGGTCCACCAGCCCCGCGCTCGTCGCGACGGCGATCACGTCGCCCACGCCCACGCCCATGGCCTGGGCCCGCGCGCGCGGCAGGATCACGGCACCGCCCTGGTCGATTGCCGTGAACGCCTGCCCCCGATCCCCGGCCGTGAACGTCAGCCGGCCATCGGCCTCGAAGTCGTGACCCCGGATCGCCATCGCGTCAAGGCGCGTCCCGGCGTACGCAAGGTCGAAGGCGGCCAGCGGGGTCGCGAGGGCCACGCCGTCGACGGCGGCCAGCTCGACAGCGACGCTGTCGGGGCCCGTGGGCTCGGGGACGATTGCCGTCAGGAGCACATCGCCCGGCACCACGTCCTTGAGCCAGGCCGTGGCAGCCACGCGGGCGTTCGCTGCCACCGTGCCCAGCCCCACGACCATCGCCAGCCCGATCACCAGCACGCCGACCGTCAGCGTGGTCCGGCTCCGGTCCCGGCTGATCGCCGCCCGCGCCAGCCGTTCCTCCAGCCGGAAGATCAGGGCGAACGGCACCCCGACGATCCGCCCGAGCGGGGCCAGCAGCACCGGCGTCATGAGGACGGCAAGGAGCAGGATCGCGTACACGGCCACGGCGCGGCCCGGTCCCCGCAGGCCCGTCGTGCCGGCCGGCAGCAGCGTCAGCGCCAGCGCCCCGATCAGCACGACCACGACGATCAGCCAGCCCGTATGCGCCCGGGCCGTGGCGGCCGGATCGGACCGCACGCGGAGGGCGGCGATGGGGCTGACGCCGGCGGCGCGCCTGGCGGGCTCGATCGAGGCGACGAGCGTGATCAGCACGCCGGCGCCAAGACCCACCGCGAGCACGGCCGGCGAGATGGCCGGGCCATCCACGTTGGCGGTGCCCGCGGCCCGGAGCCACGCCGCGACCACCTCGGCGAGCACGGCCCCGAGGGCGAGCCCGAGCACCGAGCCTGCGAACCCGAGGACGATCGCCTGGGTCATCACCACCCGCACGACCTGCCCTCGGCCGGCACCCGCGGCACGGAGAAGCGCGAGCTCGCGAATCCTCTCCACTACCGTCATCGCGAGCGTGTTGAGGATCATGAATGCCGCCGCAAACAGGGCGATCGCTGCCATCAGGGCCATCGTCGCCCGGAGGTCGGCCGTGGACGCGCGCATCGAGGCACCGATGTCGGCCGGGGCCGACAGCACGTAGGGCTCCATGACCAGGGCCTTGCCGATGGAGGCGACGACGGTCTCCGCGTCGGCCCCCGCGGCGAGCACCACGTCCACGCGCGTGATCCCGGAGGGGATGGCGGCGGTGGACCCGGCGGGG
>Ga0209014_10002030_pt1 | contig 11897 bp, 13 predicted proteins | sample BarGraNGADG00212_FD_184491 | JGI IMG/M metagenome (GOLD analysis project Ga0209014, IMG submission 184491) | Arctic peat soil microbial communities from Barrow, Alaska - Barrow Graham LP Ref core NGADG0002-212 (SPAdes) (version 2) | ecosystem: Environmental > Terrestrial > Soil > Wetlands >... | reverse complement strand
GGGATTATAAATAAAATATATTATCGGATACCGTCGGATAAAAATGATTAAATCAACGTGGTCCAGAGCAGGTTAATAAATCCCCCATTCGATTTTCTCTTTTTTGCAGGGTGGTTTCTACATCAAACAGCGAATAATTATTCGATTTCCGATGCGACGTGCAAAAAACCTTTAATAATCTTGGTACATCGTTTCTACAAACTTTACCAGATCTCAATCCATATTTCGATAAGTACTCTATTGGTCATTTCTTTCGATTAACGTACAGGAAGTATCCTAAGTATGTTCCGGCACACAACACAAGCGCGATCAGAATCATCAGCCAACCTTCTGCGAATGCCTGACCAAGTGCGGTAAAAGCAGGGGAGCCTGCACCATACGACTGAATCCAAAGCACCGCCATAACTACAGCAAATATCGTTGCAAAAATGGCGACTGTCCATGTTGCCATTTTCATTAATTTATTCGCATTAGGATTCACCTTTGCCTCCAGATCAACGATTTATGCAAAAATTGAAGCATCTTTACTTGCTTTTCGTGATTACATTTCCCTTACTCTTTCAGCACAAACCCATACGCTAATTTCATCATATATTACGTTTACTTGGGTGTTTGGCCTCTCAAGTAGTATCGCAATTTTCTCTGGTGGGAAGAAATGACTGCGCATCAATAATAATCTTTCTCCGAGTGCGATTAATTTGACCGCAAGCTTGTGGATATTCGGCTCAATGATTACCATTATTCCACCTGGTGCAAGAACCCGCCAAAACTCAGAAATAGCGTCGCGCTGATTTGCAAGATGGTGAAACGCATCCACCATAATGATGTGATTGAATGAATCAGACCCAAATGGTAATTGCTCTGCTTGGGAGCAAATAGTTTCCAACCCTTTGACCGCGGCATATCGCAGCATTGCTCGTGATGAGTCCAAAACCACCACTTTGCGAACCATGGTTTTCAATGCATGGGCTACACGCCCGGTACCACCACCTGCATCGAGTAGCAGACCGTCTGGACGCAAATCAAGTATTTCTAGTAATGATGTAGTGGGGATATATTGAGCCGTCCGGTTATATAGACCCGCGATCAAACCAAAGTGATCAATTTCCATAATTTATGGCCCGACAGTTAAGTAGTCTTTGATCTTGTCAAAGGTTGCTGGTCCAATCCCGGGCACCTTTTGGATATCTTGAATGAAAGAGAATGCTCCATACTGAAGTCTATAATCAATTATCGCCTGGGCAGTTGTAGGTCCAATACCTGGCAGCGCGTCCAATTCCACTGCCGTTGCAGAATTGATATTTACTCTACCAACGTTTACATGACTTGTGTCGATATTTCCAGATACTGTAACTTGCTGCCCATCCTCGAGCGGAGCAGCCTGGTTTATACTCTCCAGATCAGCACCGGAGGTTAGCCCCCCTGCTGCAAGGATTGCTGCCTCCACCCGACTTCCTTCAGGCAGGGAATATACACCCGGTGTAGCCACTGCACCACTCACATACACGGTTAGCAACCCCCGCGTGGACGTTGGCAATAACGTAATTGGATTCCCCTGGGGACGAGTTCCGGCGACCAAAATGACACCAGCGGCAAGCAAGCCTAACAGGATACCAAAGAATATATTTATAAAGGTTTTCATTCTTTCTCCATCATTCCAAACGCATCACCAGCAACCTGTTGTCTGCCTGGGAGGCAGAGTTAAATATTCTTTCGAGCCGGCAAATTCGCTTAAAATATGGCGGCATAATTTCCAGTGTTATAGTTCGAAATCCAAATTTATTATAAAAAGATTCCAATCGCGCGCGACACATTAAATACAAAGGTCTTTCCACCTCGAGCTCTACCAAGGTCAAAATAATCATCCTGGCAATTCCCCTGCCCCTTGAATTCTCTTGTACTGCGATTGATGCCAATTCCTTTGATCCATCTGAATGTGGTTTTATCTGCCCACATCCCAGAAAATTGCCACGTGAAGATATTGCGACAAAAAATCTTCTCCAATCCAAACCTGTTGGGTTGATCTGGACAGCATGGATCAGTGAACGGATTGCTGGAAAATCCTCGTGACTTGCAGCCCGAATTATGAAATCAGCCAAGTAAACCTGCCGCAACAATTATCGTAAAAGTTGCCACGAACCAGTGAATTAATAGCGGGTAAATAAATGACTTTGTCCGCCAGGCCACCCAACCGAATGCAAACCCGCCAAAAATAGTTGAAAGTGTCTCCAATTCCGGCTTACCGATATGGGCAAGTGCAAAAGGGACTGCCTGCAGCCAAATTCCTTCCGACCCAAATTTCCGGGTATACCCAAAAAGCAACCATCCCCGAAAAATAAATTCCCAGCCAAATAAATCAAGAAGTGTGCTCCAGGGTAAACCAGTAACCATGGATTTATAATAATTTTGCATCGAGGCGTTCTCTCTCCCAACAACCCAAAGTATGGGCGAAATTAATATGATTGCGCCTAAAGTAATAACAATGCCAGCCTTCCAATCGCCTAAAGTAAAACCATAATTTTGAGGCTGCTCCCGGAATATTACCAGAATAATAAACATTGGGATGATGAAGTAGAGGATAGTACGGTCGATTACTTTCATCGAAAGCCCTGTGGCGTCCCACCCAGGGAACAAATTTGTCCAAGGTAATAGAGGGAAATGATAATATTCCACAATCAGCAAAAGTGTGCTGACTACGGTGATTACCGCTATTTTCCAATCCAAGTGGAGTTTATCGCCAAATAATTTGTGCATCATCACTCAATAAGAGAAATAGGTTTGATTCCCATTTGGACCAAATAACAATGCCAGTTTATCCACATCTCTCCATAATTCAAGTCCCCAGTTTGACAGAATGAGAAGGATAGCCACAAACGCCAGGATAAGCCCTACTTTACTTGCATTCGATTTTGCCCATTGTTGCCTTATGGCCAAACGATCCCCCAACCAGAATTGAGCGGCTAGAATCGCGAGAAGCGGGACTATCGCCAAGTGAAAGCGGTCCTCGGCAATTATTAATAAATGTGGAACTATGTACCCAATAAAAAAGAGTCCCGTCAACCAGGTCCCCTTTTGCCAGGTTATCATCGGCAGGCTTGCGGCCCCAGATACAGCTATGATGATAAAAGGAAGACAAAATAAAGCAAATATTCCTCCCAAAATTGGCGATGGAATATTACCGAAAAAATCGTTGGAGTAAAAATATGTTAATGCCCGGCGTTCAAGTCCGAAAAAATATCCTGCACGACGAAAGAATAGGTAAACAACACGCCCCGGATCGGCTTTAATAAACCCAATCGTATCCTGAATCCCAACTTTGTCTCGCTGGGTATCATTCACTATCGTCATAAGATCCAATGACTGCGGGTATTGAAACGTTCCGGTTCCCTTTGGATTGTATCCGAGATATAGGTCATAGCCTAACGCGGTTTCAATACCTGTAAAACTCTTATAAAGAATGGAATTGCGAACGATCCATGGAACCACTACCAATCCGGTTGTCAATAAGATAATTACCGCTTTTCCCCTTTCCTTGAGAAACAACCAGACCCACGCCACTACCAGTAGAGCAAATACTTGTGCCACTGAACGCGTAAGACAGGTCAAGCCGAGTAATAAACCGGACAGGATAAACCAGCCGTATTTATCGAAGAAGACTCCAAAACTTCCTTGTCCCCTATTAGCGACTTCCAGGCTTTCTTTTGCCTTCAGCAAGGAAATAATTGAGCCTAAAACGAGAATGAAGAATAAATTCTCAGTTGCTAATGATAAAGGGTATACAACCAACATTGGATAGAGGGTAATAATCCAAGCGGATAAGCGCGCAGCAGGCTCGCGATTCGGAAACAATTTTTTAGCCAAAGTAAATGTCATTGGCGCCAGTAAGGCGCCCAGCATTGCTTGAAAAATTCTCGCGAAAATAAATCTGTGTGCCCCAGTCCCAAAAACCAAATAGATGAGAGCAAGAAAAGTAGGATAAAGGGGTGGGCGGAAAGATGTTAATACCCCCCGAGGATCATAATTAACTGATGACAAGTCAAGTTTCAAGTATGGCAACACGGTTGGTAAATCCGTTTCGGCATACCAGCGGTACCCATTTCCGGAAGCAATTGACCTTGCTAACATATCGTATTGATACATATCGTCAAGACCAATGCCAACATTCCGCATGATAAGAACTGGCACCAACCGCACAACCAAGGCGATTAGGAAAATTCTCAAGGGAAATGTCTTCGGGGACATCCACCAACTCATAAAGTCATTCTACTCCATAATAATTCTACGACAATCATTTTGAAATTGGATATTTATACCTTTCCAAATTCATTCAGTTATACTTTGCAAATTATATGTCCACTAACCTTGAAGAATTAATCGATTATACTTGACCAACCAAATTCGAATACTATCGTCGAAAAGGGATTCATCAACCAATGATTCCAGGCGTAGCTGATGGAAGTTTAACAACCAATAATTAGCAATTCAGGAAATTTTTCGTATGATGAAATTTTTTCAGATATTTTGGGCTTCCTGGCAAAAATGGAAGATTATCCTGCTCGAGTGGGCAATAATTATAGTTATTGCATGTGGCTATAGTTTTAAAGCATTATTAGATTTCAATCCCCTTCAATTACAACAAACTGGTGAGCAAAACGGAAATGCGGTCGGCCCTTTACTTGCTGAAATAGGCGTAACCCGTTATGGCGAGATTCCTTTATGGAATCCCTTCATGCAGACGGGATTTCCGCAAGCCGGTGATTTATTGGCACATTTTTGGATGCCTTTTTCAACCATCCCGGTCCTCATTTGGGGTGGTATAAACGGAATGAAGGTTGCGGTATTTTTAGAATTTATTACTGCTGGTCTGGGGCAATGGTACCTTGGCCAGGTATTTGGACTGCGGGGAATTTTCAGGTTATGGTCGAGCTTAACTTTCCTGCTTTCAGGGGGACTCGCCCTTCTTTGGAGATTGGGGTGGTGCGAATTATTGCTCGGCGCTGCCTGGTTCCCTTGGGTTTTTGGGATTTTTTGGACTGCTTTGCATAACAAAAAGCGTTTATCGTTGGTTTTTTGTGCATTCTGCGTGTCCATGGTATTACTATCGGGGGGTGGCTATTACCCATTTTATCTCATCGGGTGTGCCGGGATCATATTAGTAGTGGCTTTATTAACCTCCAAGGGGGAGGTTCGTAAACACATGCTGCCGAGGGCGATTGGTATAGCTGCATTATCCGCTGGTTTAGTCGGAGTGATGCTGCTACCTCTTATCAATGGGTATCGTTTGACAGTTCGGATCGCTGGACCTGACCTTTCCCAGAATGGTTCACAACCCATTATCTATGCATTGATTAATTATTTAATTGCGACTCCCGATTGGCTAAACGCAAACATTTTGGGTACTGCCAATGGCTGGAACTGGTTCTATATTGGGATTTTGTCTATTGTTGGCTTTTTTTTCCTTGTTATGGCTTTCCGTAATAAGCGATATCATCCCGCGCTAATAACAAAGATAGCCCTTACCTCATTTCTATTTCTTATTTTATCGAAAACGGAAAGTTGAAATTTCAAAATAGATGAACAGGCCTATTAGAGTCTCCTTCTTAGTCATTATCATACTTACCATTGCTCTAAGAAATGGACTACGCCTATGCGAAGCGGTTTTCTTTTGGATGGTATTAACTAAATATCATTCCTCACCCATTTATCTGGCGATAACCGGTGCAGTCTGGCTAATTATTGGATCAATATTAGCGTTTGAAATATTGAGGAGAAAATCATGGGCTTGGGCAGGAACTATTGCTGGTATATCCTGCTACGCAGCGTGGTACTGGGTTGATCGCCTGGAAATTGAGATTCCGCATGCGAATGGACCATTTGCGTTAGCCCTTACAGTTTTGTTTCTTGGAATTTCAATGATGATATTATTTTCAAAAAATACCAGGGGATATTTCCATTTGCTGAATGCAATAAAATGAACACGCTAAACTCTTTCCTACCATATCGGGAGAGGTAAATGACCATTTCAATTAATATTCGTAACTTACGGAACCGAAGAGCAAAATCCCGCATCGGTGGAGGCCAAGACCGAATCGAAATCCAGCACCAGAAGGGAAAACTGACCGCTCGAGAACGAGTTGACTTGCTACTTGATAAAGGATCTTTCCATGAAACCGATGCTTTTGTTGTTCATCGATCGAATGATTTTGGACTGAGCGACCATATCTATCCTGGAGATAGCGTAATAACTGGCTGGGGGACAATTGATGGACGTTTGGTCTATGTATACTCACAGGATTTTACTGTCCTGGGGGGGAGTCTTGGTGAAGTTCATGCCAACAAAATATGCAAAATCATGACCCTGGCTATTCAAAATGGTGCACCGGTGATAGGAATAAACGATTCTGGAGGAGCGCGAATTCAAGAAGGGGTCGCGTCTCTGGTGGGATATGCTGATATTTTTCTACAAAATACACTTGCTTCAGGGATTATTCCTCAAATTTCTGCCATTCTTGGGCCATGTGCCGGTGGAGCAGTCTATTCACCCGCATTAACTGATTTTGTCTTTATGGTTCGCGGAACATCAAATATGTTCGTCACTGGACCCGATGTGGTTAAAGCGGTAACACACGAGGAGGTGTCTTTTGAGGATCTTGGAGGTGCGGCTGTTCATGCGGAAAAATCCGGGGTCTGCCATGTGGCCGCTGAAAGCGAAGCTGACACTTTATACCTCATCCGTAAACTCCTTTCATACCTCCCTCAAAATTACCTTGATGACCCTCCTTTCCTGCCAGATGGAGATGATGCTCTAAGAACAGATGAAGCATTGGATTCAATCATACCAGAAGACCCCGGAAAACCTTATGATGTAAAGGAAATCATACGGCGAATCGTAGATAATGGTCAACTCTTCGAAATCCACGAAGCTTTCGCACAAAACATCGTGATCGGGTTCTCTCGCTTGGGAGGTCACTCGGTTGGAATTGTTGCAAACCAACCTCAAGTTTTAGCTGGCGTTCTTGATATTGACGCAAGTGAAAAAGCCGCTCGCTTTGTCCGGTTTTGCGATGCATTTAATATCCCTATTATTACTCTCGTAGATGTCCCTGGCTTCATGCCCGGTCCGACTCAGGAACATGGTGGTATCATCCGGTCTGGAGCGAAATTACTTTTCGCATATTGTGAAGCTACTGTACCGAAAGCAACCATTGTTTTACGTAAGGCATATGGTGGAGCTTATATTGTCATGTCAAGTAAACACTTGCGTGGTGATATCAATTTGGCCTGGCCCAGTGCAGAAATTGCTGTGATGGGGCCTGATGGAGCAGTTAACATCGTTTTTCGTAAAGAAATTGAAAAAGCCAGTGACCCTGAACAGCGTAAAGCTGACTTGATAAGAGAATATCGGGAGAAGTTTGCAAACCCATACGTAGCTGCTGAACGCGGCTATCTTGATGATATTATTGAACCATCCGAAACCCGTCCTCGTTTAATTAATGCGCTAGAAATGCTACAAAATAAACGCGATTCCAACCCAGCAAAAAAACATGGGAATATACCTCTATAATAATTGTTCATCAATTTATGAGGGCAACCTTATCTAATGATTATTTATATTATCCAATATTTTATATATCAACCATACTTCGATATTTACTTTTACTGAGATTATCTACTAATTAACCTTGAAAGATAAACCATGACTAATGAACTCAATTCCCGCCTGCAAAAACTATCTGAGTTGGTCCGGACCTACTTATTAGAGAGCTACCAAAAGCGTTCTGATGAAGATAAATCCAATCTAAACCGGTATCTTTCCAATTCCGAGTATAGATGGAAACACACTTTACGGGTGGCCCAGTTTGGTAAAGTGATCGCTGAAAATGAAGTTGCCGATGTGGAACTGGTGGTCGCGGCTTGCCTACTCCATGATATTGCCTGGTTTGATACAAATGCTGATAACAGCCGCGAACACGGACGAATCGGAGCAGATAAATCCAGACCGATCTTAGAAAGCCTTGGATATGATCAAGATCAGATGAATACCATTTGTTATGCAATCGCAACTCATGTTGATGACGATAATCCGGATACCCTTGAAGCTAAAATCCTTAGCGATGCAGATAATGTGGACCGTTTCGGACCATATAGAATACTACAATGGTGCTTCGCGGATATTGAAGATTATGATAAGTTAGCGGCTAAACTTTCCGAACGAATTCACCGCCTCGAACAGTACCGGATGAATAACCCCCTTTTCACACCCACTGGTCAACAGTTGTTCGCAGAACAACTTAATTTACAAATACGGTTTTTTAGCGAATTTGTAGGGGAAAAAGAACTCAGCGTTATTCCGCGAATTTAATATGTTCAAGAAAATTCTTATAGCCAACCGGGGTGAAATCGCCGTACGCATATTACGCGCCTGCCGTGAATTAGGAATTAAAACCGTTGCTGTTTATTCTACGGCAGACAGGCAGGCATTGCACGTCCGTAATGCGGACGAAGCCTATTTGCTTGGGCCTTCCCCCGCCCGCGATTCATATCTGCGCGGTGACAAGATAATTGACATAGCCCGAAAATGTGGTGCTGACGCCATCCACCCTGGCTATGGGTTTCTGGCGGAACGCGCGGATTTTGCTGCTGCCTGCGAGTCAGCCAAGCTCGTCTTTATTGGGCCAAAAGCATCTTCAATTGCAACCATGGGTGACAAAGCTGTCGCACGCGCAACGGTTGCTAAAGCTGGAGTTCAAGTCGTTCCTGGTTCTGAGGGGGAAGGGTCGCTCAGGGATGATGAGCTGCTTGCCTACGCTCCAAAAATTGGATTCCCTTTAATTATTAAAGCGGTTTCAGGAGGGGGCGGAAAAGGGATGCGGGATGTCAGGACCCTTGAAGAAATGCCCGAATTGATTCAATCTGCTCGTCGTGAAGCGGAATCTTCTTTCGGTGATGGAAATGTTTATTTGGAAAAACTGGTCGAAGGCGCTCGTCATATCGAATTCCAAATCATGGCTGATCAATTTGGTAACGTAATCCATTTGGGGGAGCGCGAGTGTTCAATCCAGCGCCGTCACCAAAAACTCATTGAAGAATCACCCTCCCCTTATTTATCGAATGATCAGCCCTTACGACAGCAAATGGGGGTTGTGGCAATCCAAGCTGCGCGTGCGGTCGATTATGCAAATGCAGGGACGATCGAATTCCTACTTGATACAAATCGTAATTTTTATTTTCTAGAAATGAATACCCGTTTACAGGTTGAGCACCCTGTGACTGAGATGGTTACTGGTATGGACATCGTTGCTGAGCAAATACGGGTCGCCTTCGGATGGAAATTAAGCCGGAAACAGGAGGACATTCGATGGCGAGGTGCTGCAATTGAATGTCGAATTAACGTTGAGGATCCATACAATGGCTTTCTTCCATCCTCGGGACGAATCACACTAACACAACCCCCCACCGGACCTGGGGTTCGAATAGATTCCGGCGTTTATCAAGGTTTTGAAATTTCTCCTTATTACGACCCGCTGATATCTAAAATGATCGTTTGGGGCGAGACTAGACCCCAAGCCATTATGCGAATGAGGAGAGCATTGGAAGAATATAAAATTGTTGGTGTACGAACCAACATTCCTTTCCATCAGACCATAATGGATACATACCCATTCATTACGGGAAAATACGATACCCGCTTTGTTGAAGAGCAATTTTCCATGCTGGATGCAGTCGAGAATCGGGAAATGTATTTGGATATTGCAGCGCTTATGGCGACATTGGTTGCAAATGTCCAAATGGAACACCGGACGCAAAAATATGAAAAAACAGCTCAAAATTCCACATGGAAATGGGCCGGACGCCAAACAAGGTCAAACAGATGAAATATATTGCTCAAGTCGATGGGCTGGAATTCCCAATTGAAATTTTAGATGAGCATCATATTTGTTTTGGGGGGGAAATAATTGAAGTTGATTTGGCTGCAGTAAGCGGGCAACCGCTTTATTCACTCATAGTGAACGGAGAGTCTTACGAAGGTTATGTCTATCCCGACGAACAGAGTTGGCAAGTTTTATTATTGGGCCGTTCATATTCCGTATCAATCGAAGATGAGCGTGAGAAAAGGCTTCGTACAACTTTGACGAGCATTGTTGGTCCAGGAAACGAATACATCCTTAAAGCGCCAATGCCGGGGCTGGCAATTTCTGTGCCTATTGATGAAGGTCAAAAAGTGGAAAAGGGGCAGATCCTGGTTATCTTAGAATCTATGAAAATGCAAAATGAACTTCGCGCACCATTTACGGGTAAAGTGGCACGACTAAAAATAAAAGTCGGAGAAAGCGTTCATCAAAAGCAAATCCTTTTAAACTTAGTGTCTCCACACGGCCCCATCTCATCTATAACAGAACATAAATGACGAGCCGGTGTAAATGGATCTTTTTTTTATATACGGACGGTCCCGTCTTCCCAACTTACTTGCTTGATAATACACTCTTGGATATTAAGCCTTGGGAGCACTGCTTTAAAACAGATTAATTCTCCGCTTGTAAATAATTGCGGGGGTTCAGGTATTTCCCCAATAACTCTTAACCCATGCAGGTCCAGAACGCGCTCCACCTGTCGCGCAACCGCAGGCGCGGGATCAATAACCCGTACGCCTGATCCGACTATCTCCCGGATTAGAGGAATTACGAATGGATAATGAGTGCATCCTAAAACAACGGTGTCCATCCCTTTTTCCAACATGGGATGCAATGCGGATTCCAAGATGTCCCGTGTCTTCTGGTTGTCAAGCTCACCATGCTCAATCTGCTGAACTAACCCAGGGCAGGTACTCTCAAGCAAAGTCACATTTTCGGCAAAACGCTCAACTACTGACACATATAACCCTCCATGGAAAGTTGCAGGGGTAGCCAGCACTCCCACCACACCTGTTTTGGTGTTCTCGGCAGCCGGCTTTATGGCAGGCTCCATCCCAACAAAGGGAACCTCTGGAAATGACTTTCGCAAATTTATAAGGGCCACAGCTGAAGCAGTATTACAGGCGACAACGATTATTTTAGCACCCATGCTAAGTAGGAACCTGGTAATTTCATGAGAAAAATATAAAATTTCTTCACTGGTTCGCGTCCCATATGGAACATGACCCTGGTCTCCAAAATAGAGAAGTGTGTCATTCGGTAATAGGAGGCTAATTGCTTGTAAAACCGAAAGCCCTCCCACCCCGGAATCAAAAATACCAATTGGATGAGCATCTTGTTGTTTAGAATTTGTCATGAACTGGCAGCCTCCACCAGCGCCGTGAATAGACTCCTCATAACCGGTTGGTCTTTTAACCACTCCGGGTGCCATTGAACTGCAATTCCAAATGGATGATCTGGCAACTCGACCGCTTCGACTAATCCATCAGGAGCAATTGCAGATATAATCAATTCCCAAGAAATATCTTTCGCGCCTTGATGATGCAAACTATTAACTGAGATATCCGTCTCACCCATAATTTTGGCTAAACGCGTTCCAGCCTTCAGGTCGACCTTGTGAGCCAGGTACGAGCGTGGGCACTCGGGATAATAATCATGTTTAATTGCACCTTGTTTTTGATCTTCAATATCCGTGTATAACGTTCCCCCCAAAGCAACATTGATCATTTGAAAGCCTCTGCATATACCGAGAAAAGGTTTTTCATTTTTTATGAATAATTCCAATAAGGACAATTCGAGTGAATCTCGCTCTGGGTCCACATCGCTTATGCGGGGATGTGGCTTTCCGCCATACCGATCGACGGCGATATCTCCTCCACCAGTAAATAAGATTCCGTCCAATCGATCTAATAGTGCCCTAAATGTTTCGGAAGGCAAACAAGACGGTATTAGAACTGGAACGCTGCCTGCTTGAATTAAAGAATC
>Ga0209014_10002028_pt1 | contig 11900 bp, 10 predicted proteins | sample BarGraNGADG00212_FD_184491 | JGI IMG/M metagenome (GOLD analysis project Ga0209014, IMG submission 184491) | Arctic peat soil microbial communities from Barrow, Alaska - Barrow Graham LP Ref core NGADG0002-212 (SPAdes) (version 2) | ecosystem: Environmental > Terrestrial > Soil > Wetlands >... | reverse complement strand
ACTCGATCCAGCGGCTGCGGATAAGGCTTCCCGCCAGCGCAGCTCGCGCCCTCACCGGCGGCGCATCTTGCTCAAACGGATTGGAATTTCCATCCCGATTGTGATCGCTTTGATCGCTCTGGAATTCCCTGGTTGGTCGGCCGGCGCTTGAACGATCAAACCACCACCGGTGGTTTTCGAATTCCAGCCAGCGGTCAGCTTATCGGACCGGTTGCAGGCGCCAAGGTCTCTCCGGACGGGCTGTGGATTGTTTACGAGAGTTGGCCTGACGGCAAGAATCACGACATTTTCCTCATCACAATCAACGGCACCGACCTCACCCAGTTAACCTCCGATGCCGCCTTTGATTTTGGCTCTACCTTTCGCCCAAAATAATAATTTTCGACTACACGCAAAGGTCTTTCGAATATTGTTGTGCGAATAAGGCAGGTGTGCCACCGGTGTGCCAGAACAAAACCGTCTCATCTTTCCTGAAAAATCCCTTACCGATCAAGTCGATCATTCCGGCCGCTGCCCTGCCGGTATACACCGGATCCAGCAGCAGTCCCTGGGTTCTGGCAAACAGGCGGATGGCTTCAATTTCAGGTTGCGCAAGGATGCCATATCCCGCCCCAAGATAATCTGGATTGACCAGGATCTCACCGGGCTTAAAAGGAATCTTGTCGCCAAAGCGTTCCGAGGCTTCCGTAGCTAATTCAGCCACCATTCTTTGCAGCTCGTCCTCCGGTTCATCGATGCTAATCCCCAGGATTTTTCCGCTCCAGCCGGCCCTGCGCGCCCCCAGCACCAGGCCCGCCTGCGTACCCCCCGACGACGATGCAAACACGATCCAATCCGGGTTCACCTGCTGGATCATCAGCTCTTCAAAAGCAAAAACGTATCCCAATGCACCGACAGCATTGGATGCGCCCAGCGGGATCAGGTAAGGCCGTCTTCCCGCTTCCCAGGCCTTTTGGAAGGTACTCTGGAGGGCAGCCTGGCGCTCTTCCCGGGTTGTCCAAACGATCTCCGCCGCGAAAAGCTGGTCCAACAGCAGGTTGCCGGATGCCGGAGCGTTTGTATCTCCGTTCAGCACAAGGATGCAGTCCAATCCCACCTGGGCAGCCAGAGCTGCGGTTTGGCGGCAGTGGTTCGATTGGGCCGCCCCGGTTGTAACCAGGGTGCGCGCCCCATGCGACAGGGCCTCTGCCAGGACAAATTCTAATTTGCGGGTTTTATTGCCGCCAAAAGCCAGTCCGGTCAGATCGTCGCGCTTGACCAGTAAACGCGGTCCGCCGAGGGCCGCACTCAAGCGCGGCAGCGCTTCAACGGGCGTAGGCAAATGTGCAATCCGGATACGGGGAATCAAAGTGCCACCTCCCGTTTGGTTTGCGTTTTCCCCCGCTGTCGCAGGAAGTCCAACAAGAGGGGAAGAAGGCGTGTGTAGGCCCGGAATAACCACGGGCGGACTGGGTAATCCCAGGCCCCACAGGTCCGGATCACTTTGCCGCCCATCCCTTCCTTGAAACGGAAAACACCCCACATTGAATCGGATTCATTGAAAACGTCCGGGGCTCCCCACAGATCATACAGCGCGCAGCCCGATTCAACGGCATGGCTCATTGCTTCCCACTGCAGCAGGTAATTGGGCATTTTCTCGCGGCTCCGCTCGCGCGACATTCCGTATAAATACCAGGCCCGGCCTGCGAAGTGGAACAACACCAAACCCGCCACGGCTTCACCGTCAACCTCTGCAACCAGTGGACTCGCCAGATTATTTTCCATGAATGTTTTCCAGACCATGCGATAATACTCTTCTGATCGGATCACAAATCCGTCGCGCACAGACGTCTCTGCGTACATGCGAACCATTAAGGGCAGATCAGCCAGCGTCCCAACCCGCACGGAAACCCCTTTTCGCTGCGCCAGGCGCAGATTATAGCGCCATTTCTGCTTCAACCGCGCCAGGCGCTCTTCTTCAGACCCGGTCAAATCCACCCAGACTGTGTTTTTGAATTGGATCTGCTCGTCCGAAAAATGCCAGCCGCGCTTGGTTAGTTCCTCTACAACAGAATGCCCTGTCTCTGGTTCGCAGGCATCCGCCGCGCCCGGGATTCCAGTTCCCGACACAACCTCAGGGTCAATTTTAATGAAAATTGCCCCGCGCTGGCAAGCCAGGGCCTGTAAATCGTCCAGCACTATTTTCCTCAAATCCGCATTGCCCCATTCCAGCAGCGGCCCACGCGGCACGTAAAGCACCCGCAGCTTGAGCGGCGAAACGGTCCGCTCCAGCACCAATGCCGCGGCCTTGACTTTCCCCGCCGCATCCTTCCACAGCCTGGGGGTTGTTTTCCAACCGTAAGCCGCCTTGACAGCCGCCCATTGCTGAGTCTGCAAGATATGAGCGCCGGGCAAACCGGCGATAGTTTCGTTCCACTGATTGAGGTCAACCGGCCAAGAATTCACCCCGTTCATCCGCCCTCCCCACCGCGCCGTGCCATCCAGGTCCGGTAAATCTGGTACAAAGCTGGCTGGTATACCCGGTCCCAGGCGCCAACCGAACGCTGCATTTGCCCGCCAAAACCCCTCTTAAAGCGGTAAACACCCCACAGGCCGTCCGAACGGCCTGTGAAATGTTCCTCCAGCTCCTGCTCCTCAACATCCGGGATGCCCCACAGGTCGTACTCCAGGCAGCCCAGATGGGCCGCCCACCGGATAGCCTCCCATTGTAAGAGATATGTCGGCATCAGGTTGCGTTCCTCGTCCGAGGACGCACCGTAAAGATACCAGGCCCGTTTACCTGATGCAAAAGCCATCAGCGCCGCCAGCGGGCGGCCTTCAGCTTCTGCAACCAGCAGAGCACAGTGCCCACCCGGCGAAAACAAATCAAAGGCCTGGCGGTAATATCCAGGCGCATGAACCCCAAAGTCGTCTCGCTGTCCGGTCGTCTCCATCAGGCGCTGGAAAGTCTCCAGGTCATTGCCCTGGCGAACAACCACTCCTTTCCTTTCTGCCAGCCGGATATTATAGCGCGTCTTTTGTTTCATCCGCCCCAGCCAATCTTCCTCAGTGCCAAGCAGATCCAATATCAGAGTGCGGCGCGGCTGAATTGCGGCTGAAGGGACAAACTCAGGCAGATTATTCATAAGGGCTTGCGAACATGGCTCCCTGCAGTCAGGCTCAACTTTCAAAAAAAACGCCCGGTGCTTCCGGCACAGCCGGTCCACCTCGGGCCAAAGCCCCCGCCAGCCAGGACCAACCGGGCCTTTCGGAATGTATGCAAACGTCAGCCCCAGGGGCAGGCGGCGAAAAAGAATTTGTGCCCCGCAGTCGCGGGACTGAATACGCTCGGCATACCAGCCAAAGCCGGATTTTAAATCGCCCCAGGCCCTGGATTGCAGGATATGTGCCTCAGGGTGTTGCAAGATAAATTCGTCCCAGGTGGTGGTTGCTTTTTCCATATTGGTTATCGTTTTACCGGGGTCAGGGGATATGGAAACGATCAGATTGATTATTCGATCGAAGTAAATTCTGGCGGTGGGGTCGACCTGACTGCCGAGCCGGGTATCAGTTCGTCCAGTAAGCGGGCGACTGCGGTCGTTTCACCTTCCTGCGCCAGATGTACCAGTTCATCCACTGCCTTGATTAAATCAGTACTGCACAGTTCGTCTTTGCAATTCAGGTGCATGATATCGGGGTGAATGGTCCTATTCAGCAAGCTGCCGTCTTCCCACAGTTCTTCGCTCAATTTTTCGCCCGGGCGGATCCCAGTAAAAATAATTTCAATATCCCGTCCTGGCTCTAATCCCGATAACCGGATCAGGTCTTCAGCCAGGTCCAGGATGCGCACCTGCTGCCCCATATTCAACACAAATACCTCACCCCCGCTGCCCATGCTGGAAGCCTGTAAAACCAGGTAAACCGCTTCCGGAATGGTCATAAAATAACGCTTCATGTCAGGGTGAGTAATTGTGACCGGGCCGCCGCGTGCAATCTGGCGCTTAAACAAGGGCACCACGCTGCCACGCGATCCCAGCACATTTCCAAAGCGCACAACCGAATAGGGCCTGCCGGAGCGGCCGGCCGCATCCAGCACAATCGATTCGGCAATCCGTTTGGTGGCGCCCATCACGTTTTTCGGATGGATCGCTTTATCCGTCGAGATCATTACCAACCGCTCCACACCTGAGTCGAGGGCCGCCTCTACCACGTTGCGCGTCCCCAGAATGTTATTGGTAACCGCGTCCTGAATGTTGATTTCCATCAATGGGACGTGTTTATGAGCGGCAGCATGGAAAATAACCTGCGGACGGTGCTCGGAAAAAATACCGCTGATGCGGGGCCAATCGCGAACGTCGGCGATAATCGGGCGCACCGAGAGGGATGGGAAGCTTTCTCCCAACTCCATCAGAGTCTCAAAAATGCTGTTTTCACCGTGCCCCAGGATCAGCAGTTCAGATGGACCCCAACGGGCTATCTGGCGGCATAATTCACGGCCAATCGAGCCGCCGGCCCCGGTGACCAGTACCGAATGGCCGCTCAACGTTTCGCCAACTTCCTGGTCGCGCATTCGGGCAGGCTCACGCCGCAGCAGGTCTGTAATATCAACTTCGCGCAGGCGGCTGACGCTCACCTTACCGCCTAAAAGCTCATAAATGCCCGGCATTGTGCGAAAAGGAACCCCTTTCAGGCGGCAAACATCTGCAACCAGACGGACTACCCGCCCGGGGGCGCTGGGAATCGCAATGATCACCTCATCGACAGGCTGCCGGTCGAGAACACGCGCCATATCATTCAATGCGCCGACAACCGGCACCCCATACAACTGCTGCTTTAATTTGCCGGGGTTATCATCCAGGAAACCAACCGGAACCAGGTTAAGCTGCTGGTTCTTTTGCAGCTCGCGCACCACCAGCGCTCCGGCATCCCCAGCCCCAACGATCATTACCTTCTTCAAGCGTACCGTTTGGATCTGCTGTTTGGCATTTTTTTGATTTTCTGCAAGCAGCCGGATCGAGATGCGGAAACCGCCTACCAGCAGGATGGAAAACGCCCAATCGATGATTGGCGATGAACGGGGGATGGAAATGGTGTGATCGATGGACCAGATGGCCAGCATGACCAGGACTACCGGAATTTCCGCCGCAGTTACGGCTGCAACGATCAATTTCAATTCATTGATGCTGGCATAAGCCCACATCCGGTGGTAAAGGCCAAACAGATGATAGACCAGCGGTTTAATCACCAGCGAAACGGCGATCATCCAGTATGCAACTGGCAAATATTGCACCAGGCTGGGACCCACCTCAAGGCGCAGGACAAAAGTACCCAGCACGGATACGATAATCAGCGCCATATCACCTAATAACAGGTAACGATTCCGGATGTTTACTCTGATATTCATACGTTTAAAAGCGATTCTACCACACTGACCAGGAACCCACCTCCCCAGCTCAGATGCATGGCAGCGATTGACAGGGGAATACCAACGATGAAGCGAGCATCCTTGCGTTGCCGCGCCAACCGTAATCCGGCCAGCAGCAGGATGAAAATGTACAGTCCGGCCTCAACGATCAGCCCCACCCTTGCCGGCGGCCAGAAGATTGATAAGAGGACCAGGACAATCAGGCTCAGCAAAAAAACCGGCGGCAGCCCCTGGCGCCAGCGCAGTGTGGCAGGGTAACGTTTCAGCATGCGGTACTTCCAAAAACCGTAGCGGAAATACTGGCGCGCCAGCGCCTCCAGGTTGGGTCTCGCAAAATAAACCGACCGGATAGCCGGGTCCAGCCACACGATTCCTCCGGCCTGGCGGACGCGGGTATTAAACTCGTAATCTTCGTTGGCCAGTAAAGTCTCATCATAATAACCAACTTTGTCGATCAGTGAACGGCGGAAAGCTCCAAAAGGCACGGTATCTACCCGGCCCGCCCGGCTGGCAAAACGATACAAAGCGTCGCCAACTCCCAGCGGATGGGCAGCCGCAGCCGCAATCGAACTGGCAATCCATCCTTTCCCGCCTGGCTCGATCTGCCACACCCCCCCCACATTTTCACCCATTCCAGAATCCAAAGCCGCCACGCAGCGCGCCACGTAATCCAATGCCGGCACCGAGTGGGCGTCCAGCCGGACGATCGTTTCGCCACGGCAGGCCCGGATGGCCGAATTCAAAGCCGATGGAATCGTCTTGTGCGAATTATCCACCACCAGGATGGCCATTTCAGCATGTGAGCGCTGAAAATCAGCAATGACCTGCCGCGTGTGGTCGGTCGAAAGACCGTCTGCAATAACTACTTCGAGTTCGGTTCGTGGAAAACTCTGGCAGAAAATTGCGTCGAGCAGTAATCCTATGGTCTTTTCTTCGTTGTAACAAGGAATAATGACCGATACTTTCGGCATCAGGCTTTTGGCCTCCGGCTGGATAGTGGGTTAACGTCCGGACGGACAACCGGCAGGCTGACGGAGAAAGTGCTGCCATGCCCGGGAACGCTGTTTACCCAGATTTGCCCGCCGTGGGCGGTCACAATCTGGCTGGCAATTGCCAGGCCCAATCCCACCCCGCGCCGGCTGCCGCCTTTACGGGATTTATCGACCTGGTAGAAACGCTCAAATATGCGCTTCTGGTCCTCTGGCGCAATACCCACCCCACTGTCTTTGACCTTAACGACCATATGGGCATCGTTATTCGCGGCCGCAATCGAAACCTGCCCGCCTACAGGGGTAAATTTGATAGCATTATCCACCAGGTTGGTGAACACCTGCGAAAGCCGGTCGCCATCACCAGTGATGGTAGATAGCGGCCCCAGTTCAAGAGAAAGGCTCACCTGGGCCTGTTCTGCCTGAAGTTTAAACTTGTCAACCACATTGTTAAGCAGCAAAGCCAAATCAACCGGTGACTTTTGCAGGTCGGCCGTTCCGCCTTCCAGGCGTGCCAACACCAGTAAATCCATCACCAGGCGGTGCATCCGGCCCGACTCATTGAAGATTACCCCGGCTGCCTGCTGCAAGGCTTCAGGCGTCCGGGCAGCCCCATCCAAAATCGCCTGGGCAAAACCCTGGATTGAGGTCAGCGGAGTCTTTAACTCGTGCGAAATATTGGCAATAAAATCACGCTGTGATTGCTGGCTGGTCTGCACCCGGTGCGCCATCTCATTCAAAGTTTCTGCCAGTTGGTGGGTTTCACTGGGACCCGAAGGATGGATGGGATCGTATTTCCCCTCTGCCATCTTGAGGGCTCCTTCAGCCATCTTGTGCAGGGGGTTAGAAATCCACTGACCAAAAATCAGGCTGAGTAATAATCCTAACACCAGGGCCACCAGCGCCGCCTGGAAAAATGGCCGCAGGAGTTCATCCCGCAGAATCTGGCCCAGCGGCAGGCTTGGGCGCGGGGTGGATACCATCAGGAAATGTTTCTCATCCACCTTATGCAGGATATAAAACCACTCCGTGTCCTTCGAATCTTTGATCAGCAGCGCCTGGGTGGGGTCGGCGTCCGTTGTGACCAACGGTAGATTCGGAATGGGCAGGGGATTGGTAATGCCAACCCCGAAATCCGCCAGAACCACGCCGGTATCCGAAATGGCCGAAATGCGCAGTTGGCGGGCGTCAGCCTGGTTGCGGAGCATGGTTTCGATTCTTGCCCCAGCCAGAGGGCCGTTGGGAAACGGCAGTTCTTCCAAGCGGGTGATTACCACGCTTTCTGCTACCCGCATTTTCAAAACGGTTGTCCGGTAAAGAAGTGGACTGCGTTGAAGCGCCCACACCAGGCCTGCAGCCACAATAGCAAGCGCAACCAGTGTCAAGAAGGCATAACTGATCCATAAGCGCGAACGAAGTGAAGAGAACATCAGGTAACCAGCTTATATCCTACCCCGGTAACCGTCTCAATCCGAACATTGCTGGATGCCAGCTTACGCCGTAGTTGGGCGATGTGCACGTCTACTGTTCGGGTCTGGCCGAAAAAATCGTAACCCCAGGCCAGGTTTAAAAGCTGCTCGCGGCTTAAAACCAGGCTGCGGTGTTTAATCAGCACCAACAACACTTCAAATTCCTGGGTGCGCAGGTCAACGGTTTTACCTTTACAGGTCACCTCCCGCCGGGCCGAGTCAATCACCAGGTCCCCCAGGCGGATTGCTTCCTCCGCCGATTCGGCTGGCATGCGTTCACTCCGGCGCAAAATGGCTTTCACCCGCGCAACCAGTTCGCGTGGATTGAAGGGCTTGGTCATGTAATCGTCTGCGCCCAGTTCCAGCCCGAGGATTTTGTCGATATCCTCATCGCGGGCGGTCAGCATTAAGATGGCGGCCGGGTTTTTCTTGGCGCGCAGCCGCCGGCAGACCTCCAGGCCATCGATTCCTGGCAGCATAATATCCAGCACCACCAGGTCGGGGCAGGCTGATTGAACCATCTCAAGTGCCTTCAACCCATCCCCAACCGCCTGGGTGCGAAATCCCTCCCGCTCCAGATACAGCTTCGCCAACTGCACTATACTGGCTTCATCATCGACGAGTAAGATTAATTCGTTGGGCATGGGTAATAAAATATTTCTTTGCCCCGCATCCCTTTGAGGGGTGCAGAGCAAAGGAAAACATTCGGATAGATTTTAAGGGAGTAAAGCAACGAGCTCAATCTCAACCGCCCCGCTGCGCGGCAGGGCAGCTACCTGCACGGTTGAGCGAGCCGGGGGATTTTCCTTAAAAAATTCGGCATAAACAGCGTTCATGCGGCTAAAGTCATTCATATCCCGCAGAAAAACCGTTGTCTTAACCACCTGCTGCAGGGTGCAGTCGCCGGTTTCCAGGATTGCCTGCAGGTTTTTAAGCGCCTGCTTGGTTTCGGCTTCCACGCCTCCTGCGACCATGGCGCCGGTAGCAGGGTCTAAGCCGAGCTGGCCTGAAACGAATAATAACTGCCCGGCTTTAACGCCAAGCGAATATGGACCAATGACTTTGGGCCCGTTAACTGGTGCAACAATCTGTTTTTCCATGAAAAACTCCTTTGCAAGCGTTTTTCTCATTGTATACGATGTTGACCCAAACGAAAAGAGACACAGGGGTAATCGCACATCAAATATTCTTGCCCTCATCCGCCGCCGACCTCTCCCCCGGCCCCTCCCCACTCCGTGGGGAGGGGAGAAAGAGGAAAGAGGGGATTTTGACGGCACTTTGTGCCGTCAAAATCCCCAAACCTCTTGGTTTCTCAAAATCACTGCTGAATTTGTAATTCAAAACTGCACCCCACGGGGGGGCAGTTTTGAATTAATGAAACCCTTTTCTTAATAATGCAGGTCTTCGGGCTTCTGGGTGATGCGCTTGCGGAACACCCAATAAGTCCAGCCCTGGTAGACCAGCACAATGGGAACGAAAATCAGGGCTACGATCGTCAATACCTGCAAGGTGTATGGGCTGGAGGCACTGTTCTGGATGGTAAGGCTCCACTCCGGATTAAGGCTGGAAACTATCAGCCGCGGATAGAGGTGCAGGAAAATGGTTGCCACCGACAGCACAATGGCGGTTGCCATGCTGATAAAAGCCCATCCATCCCGCTTGATCCGCACCAGCCAGCCGGTTAACAGCAGCGCCAGCACTGCCCCAATCGGGATCACCCCGGGATTTACACCCAGCCTGGTCAGAATGTCCGTCTGCGAATAAGTCAGCACCGAGTACAGTGCCAGAACGACCACGGTCGGGATCCATACTTTCCAGGCAATCGCACGAGCCTCGTCGGCCAGCGGCGCGCCCGACTTGAGGGTCAGGAAAATTGCCCCGTGCAGGGTGAAGCCCAGCAGCGAAACCAATCCGCCGGCCAGGGCATAGGGGTTAAGCAGCTCAAAAAAGTTGCTGTAATAGTGCATGTTGGCGTCAATGGGCACGCCGCGCACAAAATTAGAGAACGCCACCCCCCACAGCAGGGCTGGAATGGCGCTGCCCAGGAAGGCCGCCCAATCCCAGGCGCTGCGCCAGCGAGCGCTATCCAGCTTGCCCCGAAACTCAAAAGCCACCCCACGGGCAATTAACCCCACCAGCATCAGGAACAGCGGCAGGTAGAATCCGCTGAAAAGGGTGGCGTAATACTGCGGAAAGGCCGCAAAGGAAGCTCCGCCGGCTGTCACCAGCCAGACCTCGTTGCCATCCCAATGGGGGCCAATGGTGTTGATCATCATCCGCCGCCGAGTGTCGTCCTTGCCAAGGAAGGGGATTAAGATGCCTACCCCCAGGTCAAAACCATCCAGCACAAAATAGCCGGTAAAAAGCACCGCGATCAAAATAAACCACAGCGTTTGTAGATCCATTATTCAGCTCCTAATCGTAATAAGATTCATTGGGTGCTGGGCGCCCGGCGGTTTCATCCTCCGGACCGAGCCTGGCAAAACGCTGCAGCAGGTAAACATCCACTGCCATTAAGGCGCCGTAGACCAGCGTAAAACCAATCAGCGAGGTCAGCGCCAGCCCCGGAGAAACGACCGGCGAGACCGCATCCCTGGTTTTCAACAGGCCGAACACCACCCAGGGCTGGCGGCCCATCTCGGTCAGCAGCCAGCCAGAGGTGTTGGCAAGATACGGCAGGAAAAGTGCAAAAGGCAGGATTGTTAACAGCCAGCGGGTATCCAGCAGGCGGTTACGCATCGCAAAGAAAATCAGCAGTGCAGCCAACAGGAGCATCACCATTGCCAATCCAACCATGATCCGGAAGGTCCAATAATTAATGAAGACCGGCGGCGTGTAATCACCCGGGCCGTATTTCTGTTCGTACTCGGCCTGGAGCTGGTTCATGCCCTTCACTTCGCCGGTCAGGCTGTTATAAGCCAGCAGGCTGAGCAGGCTTGGGATGCGGATTTGGACGATATCTTTCTTGTTGGGAACATCCAAAATCGAGAACAGCGAGAAGGAAGCCGAGGGACTTTCTGTATTCCACAGCGCCTCAATTCCGGCCAGCTTCATCGGCTGGCTAACCACTACGTGCTGCGTCTGGGAGTGCCCCACCAGGATGACCAGGATAATGCCGATGGCCCCAAAGATGGCGCCCAGATTAATTGAAAGGCGGAAGAATTCCGGCTGCTTTTTACGCAGCAGGTGGTAGGCGCTGATCCCGATAATAAAGAAGGCCCCCGTCGTAAGACCCGCTGAAAGCACGTGCGGGAACTGCACCCACACGTTGGGGTTAAACACCAGGGCCGCGAAATCGGTCATAACCGCCCGCCCGTTGACAATCTGGTAGCCCTGCGGCTCCTGCATGAAGGAGTTGGCAATCAAGATCCACAACGCCGAAAGATTCGATCCGATGGCCACCAGCCAGATCGTGACCGCGTGCATGCGTTTCGAGAGCTTATCCCAGCCGAAAATCCACAGCCCCAGGAAAGTTGATTCGAGGAAAAAGGCCATCAGGGCCTCGATGGCCAGGGGCGCCCCAAAAATATCACCTACATAGCGGGCATATTCCGACCAGTTCATGCCAAACTGGAATTCCATCACGATCCCGGTCACCACCCCCATGGCGAAGTTGATCAAAAACAGCTTTCCCCAAAACTTCACCATGCGCTTATAGACTTCATTGCCGGTGCGCACGTAGATCGTCTCCATTACCGCCAATATAACCGAGAGACCCAACGTAAGGGGAACGAAGAAGAAATGGTAGACCGACGTAATGGCAAACTGCCACTGCGACAAGGTAAGAGTATCCATAAGCCTCCTGATTGTGGCTAAATTTGCTAAAAGTACTCTTTATAGTCTAGAGTGAAAAAGGGCGCTGGGCTATTGTTTTCTATCCTGATAATCCGTGAGATTAATCACAAGCCGGGTCATCCTTTCGTATTTCGCTGCGTAAACTATTCTAATTAACCCAAGTCAACATGAACGGGGTTCACCATCGAGCATGAAAATGTGCTACAACCAGAGGTAGCAGCCGACCCAGAGGTCGAAAACAAA
>Ga0209014_10002024_pt1 | contig 11907 bp, 11 predicted proteins | sample BarGraNGADG00212_FD_184491 | JGI IMG/M metagenome (GOLD analysis project Ga0209014, IMG submission 184491) | Arctic peat soil microbial communities from Barrow, Alaska - Barrow Graham LP Ref core NGADG0002-212 (SPAdes) (version 2) | ecosystem: Environmental > Terrestrial > Soil > Wetlands >... | reverse complement strand
CCTGCAACCGATCCGTCGATTAAGCCTATGCCCAGATCAGGCGGTCAACTTCTTTTTTGGCACAAACGATACGACCTTGTGCCGGGAGCGGCGTTGTCGCTTTTTCGAGGCCGCAAGGATTGCCTTGACATCGAAACCGTGCTTACCGGCTTCTTCCTCCCGAACGCGCCGGACTTCATCGACGATGGGGTCCCTCGGCATGAGCTATTCTCCCATTAGTTCTTCCGGTGTGCAGATGACCGGACATCGCACGCGTGCTCCCGGCAGATCAAGGCAAGCGACTTGGCAATCGCCGCATTCGCAATGTGCGCGCAATTCCAGGTTACCGGGAAATCCATCCCATGGACGGCTGCGATGGCGATATGCGCAGCGTCGGTGGCAGCTTTGCGAGGGACTTTACCGGAGGCCAGAATTCCGGACGCCAATTCCGCCAGCTCGGGCGTGATGTCCAGCAGTGGCAGATCCTGGACGACCTTGAGCCGCTCGCGTGCTGCGACGGGGTCTCCCGCGCTGGCTTCGTCAACGACAAGTTGCGAGATGTAAAGGTGGAAAGTGTCCCTTCGCTTTTTCCACCATTCCCTTGTGATCTGCTGGTGGCTCGCAATGATCAGATCCCGGCTCGGCCGCGAAGTCAGGTAGCTCGGAATGGTTGTCTCCAAGTACAGGCGGGACTTCATCCCTCGATCTTAACCAAACTGGAACTCAAGATTAGCCGTGCTTCGGTTTTTCACTGAAATCCACCTGGCCGTGACGCCGTCTCGTAGAAGTGCCGCCGGCCTGAAGGTCCCGTGATACGGCCTTGTGGGGAATACCTCCTGCCGGTCGCCGAAGACTTACCGATTCCCGGCGAGAACAGGCCACCGCACCGACAATTCAGCAGCGAGGTCCCGCCGAGCGCTTATTTTAGCGCCTATGTCTGGGTCCGCCTGCGAACCGCGTTGTTTCACGGCCTCTGTATCAGCGGCCTACACCTCCCGATGCTCGCCGAAGACGCCGCGCAGACGGTCGGCGATCTCGCCGACGGTGGCGTATACGTCCGCGGCATCGAGGATCGGCGGCATCAGATTGCCGCTGCCGCGCGCCGCCTGTTCGAGCGCCGCCAGTTTCTCCGCGACCGCGCTCCGGCTGCGGCCCGCGCGCACTTCGCGCAGAGATTCGACCTGCGACCTTTCGAGCGCCGGGTCCAGCCGGAAAGTCGGCACGACACGCTCTTCTTCCTGCTGGAAGCGGTTCACCCCGACCGCCACACGCTGGCCGCTTTCGATGCCGCGCTGGTAGTCGTAAGCCGCATTCTGGATCTGCTTCTGGATATACCCGGTCTCGATGGCGCGCAGCGTGCCGCCCGCCTCCTCGATCGATTTCAGGTATGCGTGCACGCCGCGTTCGATGGAGTCGGTCAGTTCCTCGATGCACTGGCTGCCGCCCACCGGGTCGACCGTGTTGGTGACGCCCGATTCGTAAGCGACGATCTGCTGGGTGCGCAGCGCGATGCGCGCCGATTCCTCGGTGGGCAGCGCGAGGGCTTCGTCGCGCGAGTTGGTGTGCAGGGATTGCGCGCCGCCCAGTACGGCCGCCAGGGCCTGTAGCGCGGTGCGCACGATGTTCACGTCGGGCTGCTGGGCGGTCAGCGTGGACCCCGCGGTCTGCACGTGGAAGCGCAGCATCAGGGAGCGCGCGTCTTTGGCGCCAAAGCGATCGCGCATCAGGTGGGCATAGATGCGGCGCGCCGCGCGGAACTTGGCGATCTCCTCGAGAAAATCGTTGTGCGAGTTGAAGAAGAAGGAGAGCCGCGGCGCGAACGCATCCACCGCCAGGCCGGCGGCGATCGCCGCCTCAACGTAAGCGATGGCGTTGGCGAAGGTGAACGCCAGTTCCTGGGTGGCGGTAGATCCGGCTTCACGAATGTGATATCCGCTGATCGAAATGGTATTCCACTCCGGCATCTCGCGGCCCGCCCAGGCGAAGATGTCGGTGATGATGCGCATCGCCGGGCGCGGCGGATAAATATAGGTGCCGCGCGCGATGTACTCCTTCAGGATGTCGTTCTGAATGGTGCCGGAGAGCTTGCGGCGTTCCGCCCCCTGGCGTTGCGCCACCAGCGCGTAGTAAGCCAGCAAGGTACTGGCGGTGGAGTTGATCGTCATGGACGTGGAGACGTCCTCTAGCGGAATGTCCTGGAACAGGCGCTCCATGTCGGCCAGCGAGGAAATCGCCACGCCGGCGCGGCCGACCTCGCCCGCTGCCATCGCGTGGTCGCTGTCGAATCCCATTTGGGTGGGCAGATCGAAGGCCACCGAGAGCCCGGTGGTGCCTTGCGAGAGCAGGTAGCGATAGCGCTGGTTGCTTTCTTCGGCGGTGCCGAAGCCGGCGTACTGGCGCATCGTCCAGAGGCGGCCGCGGTACATGTCGCGGTAGACGCCGCGGGTGTAGGGGAACTCGCCCGGGTTGCCGAGACGGTCGTTCATGATCGGGAAATCTTCCGGGCGCGCAGGAAGGAAGTGACGCCGAAGTACAGCATGAGGACGGTCGCTAACGCAGACAAAACGAGGCGAAACACGTGGCCGGCCGCTTGGTCGGGCGGCGCACCGTTGAGTTGCAGGTAGGCGCGTACCATGCCAGATCCGCAATACACCGCCAAACAGAAGAAAACAAATCCGATAACCTCATTCCAGAGGGTCCGGGCCGGCTTCAGGACGGCGGGGACAACATGTTTGACGAATTCCCGCCCGCTGCGCGCAGTCAGATGCTTCCACACACCCACATCGTAACAAAAGGCGGAAATCGGGGTTTTCCCTGTAATGTACCCGTAGGGAATTGCCGATTGTTAACCAGGGACGCGCTTGTGAACCCCGGTTTGGTCCACTACAATCGGAACGGGTGGATGCGAGCCCATCGGTGGAACGCCGGTTGTCTCCGGCGCATCTGCTATTAAGGGGAATCTGTGGAAGAGCCATTGAAGCACCTCATGCAGGAGCTGGGAAACGCGATTAACGATTCCCTCTCCGAATCCGACCGGATTGCGGAGGCAATCGGGGAAATCAAAAGAGCCGGTTATGACGTTTTCCTGGTATTGGAAGCGACTATCGGCTTTAACCGGAGGGATGAGAACGCCGAAGACGAGGAAGAAAACCAGCCCGACGTAACCGAAGAGCCCAAGCGCACTTTTGAAGCCACCGGCAAGATCAAATTCACTTCCCAGGATCACCGCTTTCTGCGCGCGCTCAAAATCGCGGTCGATGACGAAAATCGCTGAGGATTTTCCGGAAACCCAGCTTGCCCCGTCCGGGGTGCCCTCTGGGCCGCCCGCTGGGTGAGGCGGGGTACCCTCTGGGTCGGCCGCCCTGCCAAGGGCTTGGCGGTTTAGCCCAAGAGCGTCCGATACACGTCCCAGGTTTCGCGGACGGCTTTCTCCCAGGTGAACATTCGCGCCCGCGCGGTTCCGCGGCGGACCAATTCCCGGCACAAATCCACGTTGAGGGTCAATTCCAGGAGTGCCTGGCGGAGCGCCTCGGTGTCGTCCGGGTCCACCAGCATCGCGGCGTCTCCCGCCACTTCAGGCAGGGCGGAGCGGTTCGAGGCGATTACCGGGACGCCCGCCGCCATGGCCTCCAGCACCGGCATGCCGAAACCTTCGTCGAGTGAGGGGAAGGCGAAAACCGTGGCTCGGGCGTACCATCCGGCCAAGTCGGGCGCGGAGACGTACCCGGTCACCCGTATACGGTCGCGCGCGGGGCTGTTTTCGATGCGCGCCAGAATCTCCCCGGCGCCATAGCCGTGGGATCCGGCGAGCACCAGTTGCCACGGCGGCGCCAGGGTTTCGAACGCCTCCACCAGGCGGGCGATATTTTTGCGTTTCTGGATGGCGCCGACGTTCAGGATCACCTTTTCGCGGCTGGGCGGGGCGCTGCCAAGATCCCCGATGCCCCGGGCCGCTTCCGCGGGATCCCCTTCGGGGCAGGCGGGGTACCCTCCGGGTCGCCGCCCTGCCAAGGGCTCCCCGAGATTCCGAATGCCGTGGTGGACCACGTGGACTTTCGCCGGATCCACGCCCAGGAGGGAGACCACCTGGCTCCTGGTAAATTCCGAAACCGCAATCACGGCATCGGCACGTTCGGCTGCGTAACGCGCCTGGGCGGTAAAGCGCGCGCGAAACTCGGGCGTTGCGTATTCGCCAGTCATCACGAAGAGGTCATGGAAGGTGGCGATGGCGCGGCGCATCGGGATGCGCGGCAGGCGTTGGTTCAGCCCGTGGAAAAGATCGGCGCCGCGGGGCCCGAGCGGTTCGGCCAACAGCCGCCGCCGCGCGTTCCGTGGCAAGGCGGCGCGCCGCGCACGGAGATAGCGATGCGGCCGGTAACAGAAATCGAAGCGTACCTCCGGGTGCGCGCCGGCCAGGCCCATGAGGATTTCGTGCGAGTACAGCCCCACCCCGGAGAGCGCGTCGCCGATGGTGTAGGTCGCGTCCAGCGCGATGTTGTGCGGATTAGACAAACGGGCTACTCAATACCGTATTGTTTCATCTTCCGGTAGAGCGTGGTGCGGCCGATACGGAGCAGGTGCGCCGCTTTGCCGCGCCCTCCGTGGGTCGCGGCCAGCGCGAGGGCGATGGCGTGGCGCTCGCTCTCGGGGAGGGAAATCACCGGGGATTTCGGCGCCATGGCGAAATCGGGCAGGTAACCGGCCGCCGCATCGGAGTGCGTGACGGCGCTGGACAGCCTTTCCAGACCGGACATATTGCCGTGCTGCCGCAGCGGGGAGGGGAGGTCGGCCATTTGCAGCGCGCCTTCGGAGTGGAGCGCGTTCAGGCGGTCGATGCAATGCTTCAACTCGCGAACGTTGCCCGGCCAGTCGTAGGCGTGGAAGGTCTCGAACAGTTCCTGGCTGGGCTCGATCCCCCTCAGGCCGGACGTGTTCCCGGCACCCAGGAAGTGCTCCACCAGCAGGGGAATGTCCTCCTTGCGGTGGCGCAGCGGAGGCAGTCGCAGGGCAAAGACGTTGAGGCGGTAAAACAGGTCCAGCCGGAAACGGCTCGCGGCCACCTCGGCGTTGAGGTTGCGGTGCGTCGCGGCGATGATCCGCAGGTCCACCTTGCGCCATTGCAGCGAGCCCACGGCGCGGAATTCGCTCTCCTGAATCAGGCGCAGCAGCTTCATCTGCATTTCGAGCGGCAGGTCGCCAATCTCGTCGAAGAAGGCCGTGCCGCCGTCGGCCAATTCCACCAGCCCCCGCTTGTTGTCGACGGCCCCGCTGAATGCGCCCTTGGCATGGCCGAAAAGTTCGCTTTCCATCAGGGTTCCCACCAACGAACCGCAGTCGATGGGCACAAACTGGCCTCGCGGATTGGCGTCGTGGATGGCGCGGGCCACCACCTCCTTGCCCGTACCGCTCTCCCCTAACAGCAAGACAGGAAGCCGGTTATTTGCCGCTTTCCCAATCAGTCTACGGACGGAAGCGATCTGCGGGGACTGGCCCACCAACCCGTGAGCCCACCCCGAGGGAGTCGGAGCCATGTTTTTCTACGTCGCTGAATCTATACGTACAACGAAGGCGGACGTTTTCTCAACTGAATCTTGGCGGATGCGTTCGGCCAACCGGTTCGCCCCATCCTCCGACGTCTCCGCGCCCACCAAAACCCGCCACACCGCCGGATTCTCGGCGCGCTGAAGCAGCCGGGCCGAGCCATAGCGCGCCTCCATTTGACTGCGCAGCCGCTCGGCGTTGGCGCGGTCGCGGAAGGCGCCTACCTGAACCGCGAACAGCCCCGGAGCGGCGTTCGGCGGCGTGCGGACGACTTCGATGCGCACGCGCGCCACACCCGGGCCGATCAGCTCCAGCTCGCGCGCCGCAGCGTGCGAAAGATCGATGATACGCCCGCCGACAAACGGACCGCGATCCGTGATGCGCACCTCGGTCGTCCTATTGTTATCAAGGTCGTAGACCCTCACCCAGGTATCGAACGGGAGGGTGCGATGCGCGGCCGTCATTTTCTCCATGTCATAGATCTCGCCATTGGCGGCGGGGCGGCCGTGATACGGGTGCCCGTACCAACTGGCGACACCCTCTTCGGTGTCGCCCGGTTGGACCACCACCGGAATGCGCGAGGGACGCGGCAGCGGCGTCACGCGGGCGCGCTTCTTGTGCCCGCACCCAGCCAGCGCCACGGCGGCGACCACGAGCACAATGAGGGTTCTCATGGCGTCAGTCTTCGATTATGTCACGCGGGCAAATAATGGAAAATAGTACTCCTTCTAGTAAGAAGGCCGCCGCCGGAGTGTAAAGTCGGCGGTTCTGTCCGCCGATAAGGCAAGTATGGACGAGAGGAGATCGGAAGTTCGTATGATGTGCGCGGACATGGTAGAGGTTCGCTGGAAAGACCGTTCGGGCGGCGAGCAGGGGACCACAGCCATCCTGGAGGACATTTGCGCTTCGGGGGCCTGCCTGCAAATGGAAGAGCCCATTCCGTTGGGTGTGAAAATCCGCTGGGATGAGCCCAAACAGGCGTTCCAGGGCTACGTACGGTATTGCGTCTACCGGGAAATCGGGTATTTTGTCGGAGTGGAATTCGACGCCTCGTTCAAATGGTCGAAAAAGGCCTACAAACCGCAACACCTGTTGGATTTGCACGCCCTGGTCGCGCACTCGAAAAAGTGAAAAGCCGTGAACGTGGAGCGGACTCCCTGGTCCGCGCGGGACGCCCTCGTCCCGCTGCCCGCTCAACGGACGCCGCATTTTCCAAGGCGCCGTCCCCAGTGGGGACCCCAGGACCCGCATTGGCGTCAACTTAATGGCTGGTGGACCGATTCCTGGTGGGTTTCGTAACAGCTATCGGCCCTTCTAAACCCTGCGGCGTCAGGGAGGAGGAATCCGGTTCAACCTCCGATATCGGGACTACTGGGCAGCGGCGCCCGAATGGGTGCCAACGAATTCACTTTTTCTCTCTCACGGAGCCACGACCTGAAAGAACTATAGGGTGGGATATCGAGAGCACCTCAGCCCGCCGCGCCGTCCGAAGTCCTCGCACACGCCCGTCACGGAAAGTCGGCACCTTTCCCCAGCAGAGCGAAATAGACGAAATAAGCCTGGAATCAGTTCATCTCTGGCCACGAACCCCGGCACACCTTCGCGCCTAATCACTATTTCAAATAGCCTCTTATTGAAGTTGAGCGGTCAATCTGATCCCGCCTTGTTGATCCAGGAGCAATGCGGCTTTGTAGGTCAACCGTGTCCTCACGCAAGGCGTACGCTGTCACCTCGCCTAACGAAAAAACTCCCTGACATGACACCCAACCTCTCAGCGCTGGGCGGGTGATCAGATCTCCGGCTGGCGTGTTCTGGCCCGTGTCGACTACTTTCCGGCGCAAAGATCCGATTTAAGATTTTCCTGGCGCGGGCACTAATCGCTGAGCAAACTCTTCGTTGGTCGCTCGCGAGACCAGATCGGTGAGCCAAGTCCTGAGAGTGAGGCGTGTTTCAGGCTGGCCGTGGTCCTCGGCGTCGCGCCAGCGGAGCTTTCCTCAGGCAACGGACCCGCGGAGTTGCTCGCCGCTGTGGCGCAGATCTCCAGCCGCACCGAACAGTGCCAGCGGCTGCTCGCCGGCCCCTAACCGTATCGTTCCGGCCAATTTCACAAGACGTATCCGGCAATCCCACTGTCTTCTGTCGTACGATTGTCCATAGGCAGCGCAAATGAATGCCGGCCCCCTGGTCGCCGTCTTACTCGCATTTTGGATTTGCAGTCCGCCGGCGTGGGCCCAGCGCTCGGCCTATATCCACGGGCTCGTCCTGGATCCCTCGCAGGCAGTCGTCCCGGAAGCCGCCATCACCGTCGTCAACCAGGAGAGTGGTTTCCGCCGCGTCACCCAGACGGCCTCCGACGGCGAGTTTGCGGTGGGCTCGCTCGACTCCGGCGTCTACAAGGTCACCGTGCGCAAAGACGGATTCCGCACCATGATCCGCTTCAACGTGAAGGTGGCCAATCTGGAGGCGGCACGGGTGGATTTCACGCTCAGCGTCGGAGCCATGCAGGAGACCATTACGGTGGAAGCTACGGCGCCGCAGCCCGGCCAGGAGGATGCTTCCATCGGGGTGCGGGTCTTCCGCGTAGACATCCAGCGGCTTCCCCTGAATGGCCGCGGAGTTTTGGGCTTGCTCGAACTCTCTCCCGGCACCAACGTCACCCCCGCCACGCGCGGGGAATCCGGCCAGTTCACGGCCAACGGGCAGCGGGCCAATGCCAACTACTTCACGGTGGACGGCGCCAGCGCCAATACCGGCGTCAGCGCCGGGGGATTGCCCGCCCAGGCCACCGGCGGCGTACTGCCCGCGATGAGCGCCTTTGGCAGCCTGGACTCCCTTCTGCCCGTCGAAGCCGTCGACGAACTCCGCGTGCAGACCTCCAACGCCATGAGCGAACTCGGCCGCCTGCCGGGCGCCAACGTGGCGCTCACCAGCCGCTCCGGCTCCAACGAATTCCACGGTTCCGCCGTGTACCGCTTCCGGCACGAACTGCTGGCCGCCAACGACTGGTTCGCCAATGTCTCTGGCATCCGCCGCGGTCCGTTGCGCCTGCACGATATCGCCCCGTCCTTCGGCGGCCCCATCCACCGCGACCACACCTTCTTTTTTCTCTCCTACCAGCACATGACGCTGCGCGGGTCGTACGTTTCCAGCCAACCCGTGCCGTCCGATGACACCCGGGCCGCCGCGCTGTTCTGGGTCCAGCCGGCTCTCGCTCTCTACCCGCAAGCCAACGGCCCCACGCTGGGCAACGGCCTCGCCGCCTGGTATGGCAGCAACGTTCGGCCTTCGCAACTCGATAGCGGCCTGGCGCGCATCGATCATGCCCTCACGTCCCGAGCCACCGTCTTCGCCCGCTACAACGACTCGCCCTCCTTCAACCAATTCGGCAGCATCCAGATCAATCGCCTGGACCTCCGTTTCCAGAGCTTGACCCTGGGACTCAACCTGCGTCCCGGCACGCGCTGGACCATCGATTTGCGCGGCAACGAATCCCAGGCGGACGCGCAATCCAGTTGGGCGCCCGCCGGCCAGACCAATTCTTCCGGATGCGACCTGGAGCCGATGACGTCGTTCCTGTTCCCCGCCGCCGGAACCTGCAACGCGCTGGTGCGTTTTTCCATCGGCGGCGTCGGCCAAGTGGTGACCGGCCGCGAGGGCACGCGCCGACAGCGCCAGTTTCAAACCGTCGAATCCACCGCCTGGAAGGCGGGTTCCCACACGGTTCGCTTCGGCGCCGATTACCGGCGCATGGTGCCCATCCGGCGCGATGCCACCAGCGTCCTCAGCGTCATCGCCGACGACATCACCTCCCTCACCGATAAGAGGAACCTCTGGCTCGGCAGTTCCGCGGCGGTCAGTGCCGCCACCGAGGTGACGGAACTCTCGCTCTGGGCGCAGGACACCTGGCAGATCTCGCCGCGCATCCTGATCACGCCCGGTTTGCGCTGGGAGTTCAACCCCTCGCCGATGGCATACTACCCCTCCACATACTTCTTCGATCCCCAGACCGGAACCTTCTTCGATCTTCGCAACAACAACCGCCTGCTCTGGCCCGTGGCCTACAGAAACTTCGCGCCCCGCCTGGGCGCGGCATGGCGCGTCCGCAAGAGCGGCCGGACCGTGTTTCGCGCCGGCGGCGGCCTGTTCTACGATTCCAGCATGAGCATCGCCACCGACCTGATCAATGGCGGGCCCTTCAGCATCACCCAGTTGACCAGCAGCGCCCACGCCCCCTTCTCGTCGGTGCTAAGCTACGCCTTCTCGCCCAATCTGCGGCTGCCTCGTTTGACCGAGTGGAACTTCACGCTCGATCAGGCGCTGGGCGGGCACGACGTCCTCTCCATGGGCTACGTCGGGTCCGCCGGCCGCCGCCTGATCCGCCGCGAAGTCGGCGGCCCCGGCAATACCCCCACGGCTCTGTTCGCGGTCACCACCAACAACGGCGCTTCCGAATACCAGGCTTTGCAGGTGCAGTATCGCCGTAGAGTGCTGCAAGGTTTTCAGTCGCTGGTGTCCTACTCCTGGTCGCACTCGCTGGATAACGATTCGAGCGATGCCTTTCTGATGTGGGCGGGTCCCGGCTCCAACGCCGCGCGCGATCACGCCTCCAGCGATTTCGACCTGCGCCACTCCCTGACCGCCGCGCTAACCTACGAACTCCCCGTGCGCCCCACCGGCGTGGCGCGGTGGCTCGGCGGATGGGCCATCGATTCGCTGGTGCGCGGGCGCAGCGGCTTTCCGATCTCCGTGCTGCTCAATGAGCAATACCAGGGCATCGCGCTGGCCAACGCGTTCCGTCCCGACCGCATCCTCAATCAGCCGATCTGGCTCGACGATGCGTCCGCCCCCGGCGGCAAGCGGTTGAACCGGGCGGCGTTTCAAGCCGCCCCAGCCGGCACGCAGGGCACGCTGGGCCGCAACTCAATCCCGGGCTTCGGTATGGGGCAGGTGGATCTCGCCCTGCGCCGCGAGTTCCACTGGCAGGACCGCAAGGTCGTTCAGGTGCGCCTGGAAGCCTTCAACGCGCTGAACCATGCCAATTTCGGCGACCCGGTGAAGTTCCTGAGCAGCGCCGTATTCGGCCAATCGACCTCGATGTTGAACTTGATGCTCGGTACCGGCAGCCCGGGCAGCGGACTGTCCCCCATCCTGCAGACCGGCGGACCGAGATCCCTGCAAGGAACCGTGCGCTTCCGGTTTTGATTCCGTGATAAACTCGACAGAAGCTCAGCAAGCATTCGCCGCCCACCCCAATTGCAGTGCGGCAAAAATGCTCTGGCTGTCTTCCCGACAGGATCGGGCTGTGGCGCAGCCTGGCTAGCGCGCTTGCTTGGGGTGCGCCCGTCACCAGCCCTTCCCAAGATCCCTTCTCTCATCGAAAGCCCCGTCGGACGGGCCTCTCACGCATCTAGGTTTGGTTGGGCTGGTGACGGCTTGGTTATCGCCTCTCTTTGAAGAGACCCTTTGCAATGGCCTTGACCGCCGGCCGTCTGCGCTCCAGATCCTCGGTGGTGTAGTGGGCCGTCATCTCTTGGCTGGCGTGACCGAGGCTGTTCTGCCGGTCCAATGGGTGCATGCCGTTCCGGTCTGTCTGCGTTGCAAAATAGCGCCGGAAGGCGTGCCAACCTAATCGGGGAATGCCGGCTTTCTTGCAGGCGGTTACCAGCTTGCGCCGCGTTTGGTCCTCGCTAATACAGAAGGCGTTCGCGAACCCGGGCCAGCAGACCAGCCGGCAGCGCAAATTGCAGCCTTGATGCCGCTGGTGCCTGCCGCGACGCGCGTAAGCCGCATTCGCGCTGCCCAACACATCCGCGGCTTGTGCGGTCCCGAGCGCCACGAGCGTTAGGAAAACCGCTGCGCGAGCAATCGCGTTTACCGCGCCACTCATCGCACTGCCACCGTCACGCCTTCCTGGCTGGTTCGATTTCCCACCTTCACCCGCAGCGGCACCCGATCCCCAGGCGTCACATCCTGCGAAATCCGCGCATTGATTTGAAGCAGCCCAGGTAGGTTGCCGGGAGCCGCGCCCGCGTACTCCACCGCCGCCGGCAATCCACCGATCTCGACCGATACCGGCCCGAGCGGCTTCGGCAGCACGTCCACTGCCGGCCGGCCGTCCACGCCCGGAGGATCCGTGATGCCCTCACCCGTGCCCCACAAGACCACCACCGACCCAGGGCGCGCCGGCGCCGATGCCGAATTCCGCGTGACATTGTCTTCGTTCAGAATCGCACCCTGCCCCTTGCCGCTGAAGTCCATCGTGAACAGTCCCGGCGCGGTCGCTCCGACTGCGACCTCGACCGGCTCCGACCGCACGCCCTTGTACTCCACCTGGACGTGCGTCGTCGTCTTGGTGGCGCCGAAGTACGGCACCACCGCCGAACACTG
>Ga0209014_10002023_pt1 | contig 11910 bp, 7 predicted proteins | sample BarGraNGADG00212_FD_184491 | JGI IMG/M metagenome (GOLD analysis project Ga0209014, IMG submission 184491) | Arctic peat soil microbial communities from Barrow, Alaska - Barrow Graham LP Ref core NGADG0002-212 (SPAdes) (version 2) | ecosystem: Environmental > Terrestrial > Soil > Wetlands > Peat... | reverse complement strand
CCGGCGGGTGCCGTCCCCGACGTTCGACCGTGCCCAACTCACGGCGATGCTCGCCCCGCCGAGACGGGACGTACCGATCCGCCAGCGCCCGCCACTGCCCCGGACGATAGCGTCCGCGATAGCAAGTCCGAGTCCGGATCCGCCCGGCGCATCGGTGGCGCGATGGAAGCGGTCGAAGACGCGGGTGCGCTCCTCGGAAGGGATGCCCGGACCGGAGTCGTCCACGGCCAGCCGGGCGCGACGACCTTCGTTGGCGACGGAGACGGTCACGCTGCCGCCCTCAGGCGAGTACTTGCAGGCGTTGTCGAGCAAGACGCCGAGTAGCCGATCGAGCCACTCCGGCGAAACGGTGACGATAGCCCCGTCCGCGGCCGCTCCGAGGTGGACTTCCAGCGTCTGGTGCCTCGCCTCGGCAACCGCCGCGAAACGATCGGCCGTCTGAGCGGCCAGCACGGCCAGATCCACCGGCTCCGGGACCTCGGCGCCTGACGGAGCGGTCGAGTCGAAGCGGGCCAGCCACAGCATGTCGTCGACCAGGCGGCGGGTGCGCTGGAGTTCCGTATCGATCCTCTTGAATGCGGTCTGGTCCCACGGCGCATCGCGATCCCGAGCTAGGGCGAGCGAGGTCTGTGCCTCGATCACCGACAGCGGGGTCCGAAGCTCATGCGAAGCGTCCGCCGTGAACTCGAGCTGGCGCCGGCGTTCGCGTTCTATCGGCAGTGCCACCCGGCGCCCGATCGCGACCGCGCCCAGAAACACCGCGACGAGCAGCGCAAGACCGATACCGAGCTCGGCCACAACGAGGGTCGATTGCGTCGCCGCAACCGTGTCCATCGACTGGCCGACGACGACCCGGCCGGCACCGAGCGAGGCTCCGGCCAGCCGATAAGTGGCTCCGTCGATGGAGGCCGAAGTCGGAGCGCCTACGCTCGCGTCCGCGCTCGGAAGCTCCAGGTTCGTCAGACCCTGCGATGCGATGGAGCCGTCGGCGGCGACATGCCAGACGAGCACTGGCAGCCCGCGCGGATCCTGTCGCGACGGGTCGAATCCCTTCTGGTCGGGTGGCGGGCCGCCGGGCCCCTGGCCACCGACCGACATCTGGGCCAAAGCCTGCTGCAGGTGGCCGTCCACGTCGGAGGTGAGGTTGTTCGTTATCACGATCGCGACAGAGGCGGCGATGACGAGATAGGCAACGCCGACGATGGCGGTGGCCGCGAGCGCGACTCGTATCGAGAGCCGGCGAACCGAGGGGCCGGCCGACGGGCCGCTCATGCTTCCTCGAGGCGATATCCGGCGCCTCGGACGGTGACGATCCGTACACCGGCTCCCGGGAGCTTGGCGCGAAGCCGGCTGAGCTGGACGTCGATGGCGTTCGAACCCAGCGGGTCCGTCTCGTCGCGCCAGCCATGCTCGGCTATGGTCCTGCGGTTGACGACCGCGGGCGAGCGCCGCACCAGGAGTTCGAGGATGTTGTATTCGGTGCCGGTGAGGGCCAGCTCACGAGCGCCGACCGTGACCTCGCGGCGGACGGGGTCGAGCGAGAGCGAGCCGCGCTTGATCACGGGCGCGTCCACTCCTCTGGGCCGGCGCTGCAGAGCGCGGATTCGGGCCAGCAGCTCCCCGAAGTCGAACGGCTTCACGAGGTAGTCGTCGGCGCCCGCGTCCAGGCCTCGGATCCGGTCTGGCGGCGCGTCGCGTGCGGTAAGCATCAGGATGGCCGTCGGCTTGCCGTGCCTGCGAGCCCAGGCGACCACGTCGATCCCTTCGGCCCCGGGCATCCGCCAGTCGACGATGGCCACGTCGTAGTCGTAGAACTTCAGCAGATCGATGGCCTCGTCACCGCGCTCGGCGGCATCCACCTGGTAACCGTGGTCCGCGAGACCGAGCACGAGCACGTCCCGGAGCCCCGGATCGTCCTCGGCCACGAGCACGCGCATCGTCAACCCCTCCTCGAGAGCTAGACCGCTCCCGCGCAGTCGTACAACAGGGACGTCCCGGCGTATGCCACGGGCTGGCAGGCGCTGTCGACCCAATCGTTGCGCTGGGTAGTGATGTCGGTTCCGCCCTGCCCGCCGCCGAAACCGCCGCCCAAACCGCCGCCGGTCAGAACGAAGCGCAACTCGCCCGAGGCGACGTAGCTCTTCAGCTGGTCGAGAGTCGGAGTCGGATCCGAGCCGGTGAAGCCGCCCATGGCCATCACGGGCAGCCCCGTCGCGAGCTCGATCGACCCGGCTTCCTGGGAGGAGCTGATCGCGACGATCCACTTCGCGGTGCCCTTGTTGACGATCAGATAGTTCAGCAGCGCGGAGTCCGAACGGTTGCCACCGATACCGCCGCCGTCACCCGGGAGCCCGCCCCCGCCACTGCCGCCGATACCGCCTCCCCCGCCCGGACCGCCGCCGAAGCCGCCGAAGCCGGCGCTTCCGGGTCCGGGGTGCGGATCGCCGGCGCCGTAAGCCGTCCCGATCGTCGTAATCGCATATGCCGCCGGTGCCATCAGAGTGGCGCTCAGCCCGACCGCGGCGGCCAGGACGGCGAACCGCCGCGCAACCGTGCTCTCGGCCAGCCGCGGCAGCGAGAGCAACACGAGAGCGAAGAGGGCCACGCCGGCCAGGATCACGGCGGCCGCCCCAACGCCGGGGGCGAAATCCGCAGTCCTGTCGAGCAACTGCCAGCCGAACCAGGCCGTGCCCAACGTGGCGAGTCCTACGGCCAGGCCACCCAGCCAGATTCGGGCCCGAAGCGACCACAGGTCCACGATCCCGGCACCCACCAGCGCCGCCACGGCGGGGGCGAGAGCGACCGCGTAATAGGAGTGGACGACGCCCGACATGTAGCTGAACACGACCGCCGTGACCGCGAACCACCCGCCCCAGAGCAGGTAACCGGCAAGCGCCGCGTCGGTGCGGTTCGCCCAGCGGCGCAGCCACAGGCCGACCACCAAGCAGACGGTCGCGAGTGGAATGAACCAGGCGATCTCCCCGAAGAACTGGTCGTTGAAGAGGCGGAACAGGCCGACCTCGCCAGAGAAGGAAGCGCCTCCGCCGAAGCCGCCGGGCCCGCCGGAGCCGAAGATCCGGCCCAGGCCGTCGTAGCCGAAGATCAAGTCGAGCGGCGAGCCGGTCGTGCTGCCGCCGATGAACGGCCGGCTGGCGGCCGGGATCAGCTCGACGATCGCCACCCACCAGCCGCTGGCGACGAGGACCACAGCCAGGGCGACGAACAAACCGACCAGGCGGCGCCGGAGCGTCGTGTTGGCGGCGAAGCCGAATACGAGAGCGAAGCCGGGCAGGACCAGGTATGCCTGCAAATACTTCGTCAGGAACGCGAGACCGACGAGGAGCGCGGCGAGCGCCACCCAGCGGTAGCTACCGTGCTCGAGCGAGCGCAGCAACGCCCAGGCCGCCGTCACCAGGAGGAGCGTCAACAGCGCGTCCGGATTGTTGAAGCGGAACATCAGGACCGCGGCCGGCGTGAGAGCCATCACGACGGCGGCGATTACCGCAGCGGCCGGTCCAAACGAGCGCTTCACGGCCAAGAACAGCACGCCGACCGTCGCCGCGCCCGTCAACGCCTCGGGCAGCATGATGCTGGTGGAGCTGAGCCCCAAGATGCGAACCGAGACTCCCATGAGCATGATTGCGAGCGGCGGCTTGTCGACGGTTATGAAGTTGGACGAGTCGAAGCTGCCGAAGAAGAACGCCGACCACGAGTTCGAAGCCGAGACGGCAGCCGCCGAGTAGTAGGTGTTGGCATAGCCGCTGATCGTGAGGTTCCACAGGTACAGGACGGCCGCGAACGCCACCACTCCGAAGAACGCCGGACGAACCCAGGCCGCCTCGTCGGCCCGCCCGCGCACGATCCCCCGCGCAGCCTCGAGGAGGCGCGGCAGGGGTACGAAGGCGGGTCTGGAGATCGCGGTCATCGAAGAATCCTTTCAGAGGTGGTTGAGGGTAACAAGGCTGGTAGCGGCCCGTTCCTGAAAGCGCCTTGATTTCTGAATTGCCAGGCGCAGAAGCAGGAAGCGGACGAGAGTCGCCGCGGAGTTGGCCGCCACGAGCACCGCAAGCTCGACAGCCGCTCCGCGACGCGGCGCCAGCAGGTCGAGCAGCGCAAGGCAGACGGAAGTGAGGGCCAGCGCGACCCCGAGGGCGGCGAGCCCGGCGGTATGGTCGCGGGCGATGCCGCGGCGACCGCTCACCTCGAAGGTGAAACGCCGGTTCGCGGCCGTGTTCGCCACGGCCGTCGTCAGGAGCGCCAACGCGTTCGCCACGGTGGGAACGACCACGAACCGCAGGCCGGTATACAGGACGACGTACGCCAGCGTGCTGGCGATCCCGATCGCCCCGAAACTCAGGAACTCACGGTAGGGGCCTCGGAGCGCTCGAGGAGAGACGCGTCTGAGTGCGGCCGATGCGGCAAGTGCATCCATGGCCGCGAGTCTCGGACACGCTGCCTGTCGATCTCGTTACGAGCCCGCGCAAGTGGGCCGCCGGCGACGAAGGCTCCGCCGGCGACGAAGGCTCCGCCGGCGCTTAGCCGCTGTAGTTCACGACGAGCTGCGGCGGGTTGGCGCCCTCGCGCGACGAGAGCGACAGGGCGGTGCTGTTGGTGGTCGACAACCCGAAGCTGAACGTTCCGTTGCCGGTGATCGCCGCCGTGACGTTGACGGTCGTCCAGGCTCCGGCCGCGGCCCCGCCCGAGCTGCCGAGCTTGGCGCCGAACGGCGGAGCATTCGCGTCGGTGATGGTCGTCTCGCCCCATGTGTTGTCCGCCACGGCATAGGCGTCGTAACCGGTCGACTGCGCGCTGTTGGCCCAGACGCGCAGCGTGGCCGAGGTCACGGTGCCTGTGACACCGGTCACGGTGAACCGCAGGAAGGACCGAACTACAGGCGAGGCGTCGACTCGCAGCGTCGTCGCGGTGCCGTGGTTGGCTGTCGGGGCCGAGGCGTCGGTGTAGCTATCGGCGACCGGGACGACCGTGAGCGTGCCAGGAGCCGGGGTCGGGGTAGGGGTCACGATCGGAGTGGGAGTCACGACCGGAGTCGGAGTGGGCGTCGGGACCGGAGTCGGAGTCGGGAACACGATGGGAGTCGGAGTGGGGGTGATGGCCGGAGTCGGAGTGGGCGTCGGGACCGCGGTCGGAGTCGGGGTCGGGGCGGACCCGGCCGAGTGGCAGGCTGCCGATCCACTGTCGGTGAAGGAGCCCGTGGTAAGAGCAGGCTCGAACTGGAAGGAGTAACTGGTGGCGTGGAGCGTGAGCGCCAGGATTCCGAAGGTCGTCGTGTTGCGCACGAGGCTGTTGGCCGCGACGGTGGCGATCGAGGTGTGGTCGGCCCCTCCCGTCCCGACGGTGATCTGGGCGATCCCGTTCACGGGATCGGCAACGCCGTTCGGATCCTGGGGAGCGAACCGTTCGTAGATGTGGTCGTGGCCGTCGAGAACCAGGTCGGCATGGGCGGCGTACAGGATGGTCCAGAACGCCTTGGAGTTGTTGTTCGCGCGGCCGCCCGAGCTGAACAGCGGGATGTGCCAGTAGGCCAGCGTGCACTGGTTGGGATGGGCGGCGAGGTCGGCCGCCAGCCACTTGCCCTGGGGGGACGTGGCAGAGCATCCGCCGGCGTTGGAGCAATTGGAGTTGAGGGCGATGAGGTGCCAGGCGCCCACGTCGAAGCTGTAGTAGCCCTGGCCCTGGACGCCGGCCGCGGAACCGAAGTACGAGAAGTACCCGGCTCCGTTGAGGTTGGAGCTGTCGCAGCCGGTAGCCTGACTGCCGCCGCCCGACGTGAGGTACTCGTGGTTGCCCACGGCCGGATGCGTGATCGCCTTCAGCCGGCCCCATGTGGCGTCGTAGACCTGGTTGAACGCGGCCAGTCCGCCGCAGTAGTACTGGTTATCCCCCAACGCGAGGATCGAATTGAAGTTCCCGTTGACGAGCAGGTTCGACGTCGCCTTCTGCTGGCAGTAGTTGAGCACCCCGTTGCCGGCGTTGTACTTGGAGTCGAGGGGGTCGCAGGCGATATCTCCCGCGGCCGCAATCACCGGATCAGCCGCCGCGGCAACCTGGCGAAACTCGGAAACCGAGGCCGCGAGCGAGCCGAGAGCGAAGACGGCGACCAGGAGCACGGCCCGCCGCGATCGCCACCCCGGCGACCTGGGCGTTCTTCGCTGGAAGGAGGTAGGGGCGAAAGGCATGTCGACTCTCCTGGCGGAGCGGTGATCGCGGTAGGCAGCGAGGCAGTCCGTGCGGGTGGCGAATCCCAACCGAATGGGCAGGTGGGTAATAATGAAGTGGGTTGGTTATGGTTTGCATAAACGTCGCGCCTGCCGGTCGGTGCGACCCACCCGGCGACCCTTCGGGCGGGAAACGTCTATGCCAGGCCACAGTGTCCAAGCCAAAGCGCGGCGGCAGTTCCGCAAAGGGCGTCGCCGGGGTCCTTCACTCCAGCCTGAGGTAACCGCCGTGATCGTCACCCGTGTGCCAGTGTTGCCGACCGTTGGACTGGTTGCCATCCTGGTCGCCGGCTGCGGCGGGGCTGCGCCGCTCCCGACAACTTCGGGTCCAGGCGCCTCCGCCAGCCAGCCGGCCGCGAGCATCGGAAGCCACATCCCGGGAAACTCCGTCGACCAGTCCGCCACGGCCAGCGAGAGCTCGACCGGACTGCCTGACTTCGCCCATGTCTACGTGCTGGTCCTCGAGAACCACGAGTCGAGCTCGGTGGTCGGGAGCGCCAACGCGCCATACCTGAACGGCCTGATCGCCAAATATGGCTTCGCGTCCGACTACACCGCCGTGAGCCATCCTTCCCAGCCTAACTACATCGCGCTGTTCTCCGGGGCCACGCAGGGCGTGGCCGACGACGGCACGCACAACCTGTCGGGCACGAACGTCGCGGACCAGCTTGAAGCCAAGGGCAAGACCTGGAGTGTGTTCGCCCAGGACTACCCGGGCGGCTGTTTCACCGGTACGACCAGCAAGGGGAGCGGCGAAGGCTTCGGTGCGGCCGGTTCCTACGCCCGCAAGCACGACCCGGCGATCAGCTTCACCGACATCGCCTCGAACGCTGCCCGGTGCTCGCGGATCTCCGGTCTGGCCGGCTTCGACCCTGCGGCGAGCGATTTCGAGCTGATCGTCCCCAACGACTGCAATGACATGCACAGCTGTTCCGTTGCCACCGGGGATGCGTTTCTGAAGGCGTTCGTTCCCCAGATCACCGGCAGCCCGGCATTCGCGAACAGCGTGCTCTTCATCACCTTCGACGAGGGGACTACGGACATCGGCGGGGGCGGCCGCGTCGCGACCGTGGTCGTCAGCCCGCTGACGTCGGCCGGATCCACCTCCGGCACGGCATACAACCACTACTCGATCCTGCGGACGATCGAAGACACTTGGAGCCTGGGGTGCCTCGGGCAGGCTTGCGGCGCAACCGACCTGGGCGCGTTCTTCAAGTAGAGCGGGAAATTGAGGAGCGGGCCGGACGCTCCAGCCCGCTCGCATTAGTTCTCTCGGTGGCGAAACCGCCGGGTGCTACCGCGTCACGCGCCGTCGTTGTGGAGCGCGTCGAGGTAGGCCCCGAAGCCGGAGGCTGTCGCCCATTCCGTCGCACTCTCGACGGCGGTCCCTTCGCCCCACTCGTTGAAAGTGGTGACGAATTGCCAGGGCTCGCCTGAGGCGACCATGTCGCGCACGTTCTGCTTCCAGCGGTCGAGATCGCGTGCCAGCCGCACCGAGCTCGTAGCCAGCCAGAAGCCCGGGCTGATGGCGAAGGCGCGGCCTGCCTGATGATCCTCTGCCACGGCCGGAGAGTACTGGTGCCACTGGCTGGGCTGACTGGAGCAGCCGGCATAACCGGGGAAGACCTTGAGGACGACGTAGTCGGCGCCGGAGGAATTAGCCTGGGCCCAGCGTGAGGCCATGGCGCAACCGTCCGCCGGCTGGGCGTAGACGAAGATGACAGGACGGCCGTCGATCTTGTAGAAGGACGGATCCGACCCGTAGTGGCTGTTGATGTAGGCCAGGTCGGAGGCGATCTTCGAAGCGCTCGGATCCGCGGTGCCCTCAGGCTCGTAATAGATCGACCAGCGGAAGCCGGTCCCGGCGGCCGTCGATAGCAGGAGCGGCATCTTCGCATCGGTCTGGCTGCCCTGGCCCCACCAGGACGCAATCCCGACGCCGATCTTGCCGTACTGCATGGCCGCGATCTGGCTGGCTACGACGGTCGTGTTCGACTCGCTGTAGAACCCGGCGGACGGGTGGTAGTGCGTGAACGGGTTCATCCCCGACTGGTCCCAGGCTTCCGGGAACCACGGGTAGTAGAACGCGGCCCGCATCGGGTTCGCCTTGCTGGGCGGGCCGGACGTGACGGTATGCTCGGGCGTGACGGTCGCCATGGGGGCGGGCGTGGCAGTCGCCGTAGGGGCGGGCGTGGCAGTCGGCGCCGCGGTAGCGGTGGGAGCGGGAGTAGCGGTTGGCGCCGCGATAGCGGCGGGAGCGGCGGGAGGGGGAGTAGCGGTTGGCGCCGCCGTGGCAATCGCGGCCGGGGTCGGCGCCGCGATGGGCGGGGCCGTCGATGTCGGCGGCGAAGTAGCCACGGAGCCGAACGTTACGACGAGAAGCGGTGGATGCGCGGATTCGCGAGAGCCGAAGCTGATCGCGGTGGCGTTGTTATCCGTCACGGCCAGACTGACCAGCCCGCTGCCGGTGACGAGAGAGGTGACGTTCACGCTCACCGTCGCGTCGGCGGCAACCGCCCCGGAGGCGACCGACGCCGCCCCAAATGCGGGGGCGTTCGAGGCGTTCGTCTTGCTCTCGCTCCAGGTGGTGCTGGAAACGCCGTGGACCGAGATGCCAGTGCCGTTGGGGGAGTTGGCGTACAGCTTGAGCACCGCCTGGCTGACGGTGCCACCGGATCCGCCCATATCGAACCGAAGGTAGCCGACGTTCCGGGGCGAGCCGTCTACGCGGAGAGTGGCGGAACCACCGTAGGTCGTGGACGCATTCTGGGAATCGGTCCACGTGTCTGCGACCGGCTTGAGCGTGGTCGAGCCGGACGCCGTGGCCGACATCACCGTGGTGGCGAGGACGGCGACGGCCAGCACGACGACGGCCGGACGCGCATATCGCGATATGGCGGAGACGTGCGCCCGAACAGCGCGGAAGTCGAACATGGGCCTCTCCCTGCGGCACCCCGCTCTTCAGCCGGGAAGACGGGAGCCGACGTCGATGGACCGGTTGGTTCGCTCTCCAATGTAGTCCCGCGGATGAGCCGGCGGCATCGCCCAGAAGGCCGGAACGGGACCGGGGAATGCGTACTGGTAGGGCCTGGTCCGTAATGTCCACTAACGTCGGGCAACTACCTGGCTGGGTAGCAACTTATACCGCCACACCGAGTAGCCACTCAACCGGAGCTTTCCACCTGCCGGAACGCCCTTTTCAGGTGCGTTGCAAACGCGAAACAGAGGTCGCCAGCGGCCCCATTCGGATGTATCGTGCCGCGCTTCAAGCCAACCTGACGGAGGTCACCAAGGAGTCCCCGCATGTCCCCGGCGAATTCTCGCATCTGGTTCGTGCTTCCAACCTACAACGAGAAGGACAATCTGAGGCCCATCACCGAGGCGATTCTGGCCACGGTACCCGAGGCCTCCCTACTCATCGTCGACGACAACTCACCCGATGGAACCGGCGCTATCGCCGACGAGCTCGCGTCCGAGCTGGCGAACGTGGCGGTGCTCCACCGAGCCGCGAAGGAGGGCCTTGGCCGGGCCTACCTGGACGGGTTCCGCAACGTGGCCGCCCGTGGAGCCGGGATCGTCGTCCAGATGGATGCCGACTTCAGTCACCCAGTCCGATTCCTGCCCGCACTCCTCGCACCTGTGCTCCAGGGCGAGGCAGACATGGTTCTCGGAAGTCGATACGTGCCCGGCGGCGTCATTCCCAAGTGGAATCCGATCCGCCGGTTTATCAGCAAAGGGGGCGGTCGATTCGCCCGAATCGTCCTCCGACTCCCCTATCGCGATCTGACAGGCGGCTTCAAGGCCATCCGCGTCGGCCTCCTCCAGAGCATCGATCTGGATGCCGTCCACGCCGGCGGCTACGCGTTCCAGATCGAAATGACGTTCCGGGCCCACAGGCTTGGCGCCCGAATCGTCGAGGTCCCGATCACTTTCGAGGAACGCCGGGAGGGCGCGTCCAAGATGAGTTCGGGGATCGTCCTCGAAGCCTTCAAGGTCGTCGTCGCACTCCGCTGGGCCGCCGTACGCGGCCAGGTTCCGGCCGCCCGGCCGAGCCGAACCTGATCGTTCCGGCCCACCCGGTCCGACAGGCGCGACGTAGCGATCCACTACCCGTATGGAGGCCCTCGGAGCCCCGTACCACGGAACGTTAAGCGAGGTGCTATTGGTTACGACAGGTTTCTCTGCTAGGGTTCAGCCAATGCCGGAACCGAGCCTGAGGAAGGGCTCCGGGTCCAGCTAAGGCGCAGTCTCCAAGCCCAGGGAAGCCCCGCGAAACCCTCCTGCCAGGGCGACGCCGTGGGGGGCCGGCCCGACTCGATCTGTCTCGCTGTTCTCATTCGCAAGTTCATAGCCAGCGTCCCATCCCGCCTTACGGCGCACCCGACGGGGGTACTCATCATGAAGGTCCTGACCCTGCGAACCGGCGTTCCGGTCGCGTCACGCGTTGCACCGCTCGCCAAGTTCCTCCTGGTGGGCCTCAGCGGCATCCTCGTCAACGAACTGCTTTACGTCGCCTTCGTCGATCGCCTCGCTATCTGGTTCGTTATTTCGGCGGTCGTCGCGACTCAGGCCTCGACAACCTGGAACTTCCTGGGCAACGAGCTCTGGGCGTTCTCGGGCAGGCGTTTCGTTGGCCCTGCCTGGGTTCGCTACATCTCATACTCCGGCATGAACAACGCTCTGTTGTTGTTTCGCGTGCCGATGCTCTTCCTCCTGGCCAACGTCGCCGGAGTCGGCTCCGCCCTGTCGAACCTGATCACGCTCGGCGCCCTCTTCGTGCTTCGATACGCCGTTTCGGACGGCCTCGTGTGGCGTCGAGAGGGCCAGGGATCGTCAGCCGTTGAGACGCGCGGTTCCGCCGCGGCGTGGGTCAACGAAGCCACTTATCGCTACGACATCGGCGGCCTGCTTCGGCTCGACTCCGACGCCGAACTCCCCGAGCTCGCCTATTTCCGCTCCCCCTCCACCACTCCCCCCGACATCCGCATCAGGATCCGCCGGGTCGGGTCCGTCCCCAAGATGCGCGTGCGGCTCCTGCGCGACGGTGACCGCGTCACCTATCGCGAGCATCTGGGCGTACTTGGCGCCGACTTCAACGTGACGATGGGCAACCCGATCGAGATCGAGGCCTCGCCGCTCCTGGGACTCTCCGTCCACGTCCTGTACACGAATGTGGTCGAGGCGCTGCTCCGGTTCGTGCTCGTGTCCAAAGGCTACGTTCTGCTCCATTCCGCGGGCCTGGCGGTCGACGGCCGGGCCAGCCTGCTCTCGGCCCAGACCGACACCGGCAAGACCAGCACGGTCATCAACATGGTCCGCGAACGCGGCTGGGGGTTCATCTCCGACGACATGGCGATCATCGATCCGGCCGGCCGCGTCCGGACGTTCCCGAAGCCGATGACGCTCTCCTACCACACCATGACCCGCGCCGTGGACGCCAGCACGCTTAGCCCCAAGAAGCGAATGCAGCTCCAGGTCCAGAGCCGGGTCCACTCCAAGAGCGGCCGGACCGTCGGCAAAGGTCTCGGCAGCCTCAACGTGCCGATCATGTCGATCAACAGCGCGCTCCAGATCGTGGTCCCCCCGCCCAAGTACCACATCACGTCGCTCTTGCAGGCGCAGATCACGGCCGAAGCGCCGATCGACAACGTCTTCCTGATGGAACGCGGCGAGC
>Ga0209014_10002022_pt1 | contig 11921 bp, 6 predicted proteins | sample BarGraNGADG00212_FD_184491 | JGI IMG/M metagenome (GOLD analysis project Ga0209014, IMG submission 184491) | Arctic peat soil microbial communities from Barrow, Alaska - Barrow Graham LP Ref core NGADG0002-212 (SPAdes) (version 2) | ecosystem: Environmental > Terrestrial > Soil > Wetlands > Peat... | reverse complement strand
TTCGGCCTGAGCTGGCAGCTCGTACCGGCCAACCTCGGCGAGCTGATGAGCAAGCCCGGCTCGTACGACACGTTGATGAGCACGAGGAAGATCGAGGTCGCGGCATTCGGCTGTGATTCCGTGACGCTTCCTCAGTGCTCCCAGAGACTGGCGATGGGGAGGACGTGGAGCCAGCCGTAAAGATGGGAGACCTGGCCGCCACCGTGCAAGAGCACCCCAGTGACCTCCCGATCCGCGTGACGCGCCCGGAACCGTTCCAGTCCCGCCCATGCATCGCTCGTCACAGTCTGCGAGCTCTTGACTTCGATGGCGATGAGTCGGCTGTCTGGCAGTTCGGCAACGATGTCCACTTCCAGGCCGTCGTGATCGCGGAAGTGGAAGAGGTTGTACGAAGTCGCGCTCCAGCCGGCCTGCTTCTGCAGCTCGAGCGCAACGAATTGTTCGGTGAGCGCTCCGAAGTACTCCCACCCCCCGACAGTCCGAGCATGGTCGGCGCTGAAGCCAGTCAGGTGGGCTGAAAGCCCGGTGTCCGTGAGCCCGACCTTGGGGCGGCGGGAGATTCGGCCGCGCGGTGACCGGCCCCACGACGGCAAGAAGGTCAGCAACCGCATCGTGGTGGCCAGACGTACGTAGACGCCCACACTGTTCTCGGCAATCCCCATGTTGCGGGCGAGCTTGGCCTTGACTAACTCGGCCTCGCCTCCTGCGGCGATGAGTTCGAGCAGGGTGTGCATGTGGGTGGAGTACCCACCCTGCTGGAGTTCCCGGGCATCGTGATCAGCGAGCCGCTCCACGTAAGCGGAGAACCAGCGTCCTGCCCGGGCCGGACTGCGTCTGACTGCCTCCGGGTAGCCGCCAGCTGCGACCGCGTCCGGGGCCACCGGCGAGAATCCAGAGCCGTGAGCGCCGGAGAGAAGCCAGCTGATGAAGTCCTCTGGCTCGCCTCGCCGTGCCAGTTCGCCCTGGCTGAGCGGCATCAGTTCGACGGTCTCGGCACGGCCGACGAGGGAGTCGCCGACCCCCTTCACCTGTAGGAGATCTGCCGAGCCGGTCAGCAAGAAGCGTCCGGGTCGGCGATCGCGGTCCACGCTGGCCTTCAGGGGCAGGATGAGGCCAGGTGCTCGTTGGGCCTCATCGATAACCAATAGGCGGTCTCCGGCCTGTTCGACGAAGGACACGGGATCCGACTCGGCGAAGGCAAGCGTGGCAGGGTCGTCCAATGTGACCGACACCGCGCCGTTGACCTCTCCGGCCATCAGAGACGCGAGGGTGCTCTTGCCAACCTGGCGGGCTCCCTGGATGACGACAACGGGAGTGTCGGTGCAGGCCTCACGCACCGCCTTTGAGGCGTAGCGGGGGTAGTTCCGGGGACCTTCCATCACTACATAGTGCCAGGCGCTTGCAGTTTTCCGGAAAGAAACTTGCAGATTAACGGAACTAAACGTGCAGTTCTCCGTGGGTGTCGAGGTTCCAGCCTGCACTCCTCGGGGTCAGAGCCGACGTCACTCGGTAGGCTGCCGGGGAGATCGAGGAGACGGCGTGGCAACAGGATCTGTGGTGGCCCTGGCGTCCACACTGCGCCGGATGCGCGACGACGCCGGGCTGCAGGTTCTGCGCGCTGACCTCCTGCCCGTCCTCGTCGCCGTACTGCACGAACACCTCGGCGGCACGACCCGAGTGCTGGCGGCTGTCGACCTCATCGAGGCACTCACCGAAGACCTCGCGGAACTGCGCGGGGCAGGGTTCGCGCTCCCGCGTACGGCGGCGGACTATGTGTCGGAGTGGGTACGGCAGGGGATCCTGGTGCGCCGCGCCAGCGCGGGCCGCGAGGAGACGGTCGAGCTTTCGCCGTCCGCGCAGCAGGCCGTACGGTTCGTGGCTGGTCTGGAGGCTCCCCGGTCGAGCGTCACGCGCTCCCGGCTGGCGAACGTCGCCGACCTCGTGGGACAGCTCGCCCGCGATACCGACCCGGAGCAGGAGTCGCGTCTGGAGGCGCTCACACGCGAGCGCGACCGGATCGCCAGCGAGATCGAGGCGGTCGAACAGGGGCGGTTCACCCCGGTAGCAGACGACCTAGCGATCGAACGGCTGGCCGAGATCCTGCGCCTGGCTGCGGAGATCCCTGGCGACTTCGCCCGCGTCAGCGCCGACTTCGAGGCGCTCAACCGGGAACTCCGGGAACGCATCATCAACCAGCCGGGCTCGCGGGGGGAAGTCCTCGACTCCATCTTCGACGGGGTGGACCTGATCGAGGAGTCGGACGCCGGACGGAGTTTCGCGGCTTTCTACGCGCTTCTGCTCGATCCTTCTCTGTCGGCCACGCTCGATGACGCGGTGATCGCGCTCATGGACAGGGACTTCGCCACCGCGTTGACCCGCCAGGAGGCGTACTTCCTGCGACACCTGCTGACGGCGCTGCAGTCGGAGAGCGGTCAGGTACGCACGGCGATGACGGGTTTCTCGAGGAGCCTCCGCCGCTTCGTGGAGTCCCATGCTTACCGCGAGCATCGGCGGCTGGCCGACGCCCTCGCGACGGCCAGGTCGGCGGCGTGGGATGCGTCCCGTGTGGTGCGCCCCCAGGACGGCATCGGCGCGGACCTGCCCGGGAGCTCCATGGCGTTGGGGACCATCGGCACCTGGACCTTGCGCAACCCGGCCGATGTCCGTACCGCGGAACCGGTGGCGATCCGGGACAGCGGTCCTCTGGACTTGGAGGCGCTGCGCGAGCAGGTACGTGAGTCCGAGATCGACTTCGCCGAGCTGCGAGCCGCAGTCGTCGACACTCTCAATCACCAGCCGATCGCGACGGTCGGCGACGTACTCGCCCTCCACCCCGCCACCCAGGGTCTCGCGTCTGTCGTCGGGCTGCTCGTGCTGGCTGAGTCGGCGGGCTCGACGGCCGCTGGTGTGGAGACGCTGTCGTGGACGAGCCGGGCCGGTCAGCAGCGGAGTGTCAGAGCCCATCGCTACCTTTTTCGTGAGGTACCCGACGAGTGGAGGACGCGATGACCCAGGCGCCACGCCGCGCGCATCCCGACCTGCTCCCGCCTGTCGTGGAACCGGAATCGGGCCTCCCCTCGGCGACGCCCAACGCGTTGGCCCCCACCGACCGGGGCCGCCTGCCCGAGTCGTCGCGTCGCGCGCTGGTCAAGCTCGTCCAGGGGCCGTACCTCATGCGTGACGCCCACCCGAACTTGTGGCCGGCTCTTCTCGCCGACGAGGACGCAATACGCGAGCGTCTCGGCGACCTGTTCCTTGACCTGGTGCTGGACATCGAGGCAGGGCTCGCGTTCGTCCGGGCGATGACGGCGCCTGACCGTGACCTCCCCAAGACGATCCGCAGCATCCCGATGACGTTCATCGATACAGCCCTGTTGCTGCACCTGCGCGAGCTGTTGCTGCGGGCCGACGTTGGCGCCCCGCGGGTGTTCGTCGGACGGGACGAGATCGACGAACACCTGGCCGCCTACCGGGCCGAGGAGAACACCGACCACGTCACGTACGGCAGGCGGGTCAACGCCAGCGTCGAGAAGCTGAAGAAGGCGTCGGTCCTGCTCATGACGAAGGAGGAGGACCGGTACGAGATCTCGCCCGTCCTCGCGATGGTCTTCGACGCGGACACGGTGATCGCCGTCACCGCTGAGTTGCGTCGGCTCGCGGCCGGAGGAACGGCGACCGCCGTCGCGACCGAGAGCGAGGGTGAGGAATCATGGTGATCAGCCGGGGCCAGCACCGTTTGCAGCGGGTCCAGCTGGTGAACTGGGGCACGTTCCACGGAGCATTCGACCTCCCGGTGCCGCGCAAGGGGCTGCTCGTGACGGGTCCGTCCGGATCGGGCAAGTCCTCTCTGCTCGATGCCATGGCCACCGTGTTGGTCCAACCGAAGTGGCTGTCGTTCAACGCCGCGGCGCAGGAGGGCGGCACGGGGGACCGCAATCGGTCGTTGGTGTCATACGTGCGTGGCGCGTACAAGCGGGGGGCCGACGAGGCCACCGGTGAGGTCGCAACTACCTACCTGCGGTCGGGGGCCACGTGGAGCGCGATCGCGCTCACGTTCGACGACGCCGCAGGTTCGACGACGTCGCTGATCCGGCTCATGCACCTCCCGCGCGGCAGCAATGCGGTGGTCGACGTGAACTCACTCTTCGTCATCGCCGATGAGGCTGTCGAGCTGGCAGCGATCGGGCCGTTCGCCGAGAACGGGCTCAACGCCCGGCAGCTCCGCGCGGTCCATCCGAACTGGGTGACCTTTCCCACCTATCAAGCGTTCGCCGCCCGCATGCAGCGTCGCCTCGGGCTGGCGTCCGATCAGGCGCAGCGCCTGCTTCACAAGACCCAGTCGGCGAAGAACCTCACCAGCCTGGACGCACTCCTCCGTGACTTCATGCTGGACGAGCCGGAGACGTTCGCCGACGTCGAGCGCGCTGTCGATCAGTTCGGTGAACTGTCGCAGGCCCATGCGTTCGTCGTGGATGCCCGTCGACAGGTTGAGGTGCTCGGCCCCCTGAGGGGCATCGCATCCGACCTGACCCAGGCGCGCGGGGAGGCGGACACCCTGACCGAGCACCAGTCGCACCTCAACGGGGTCCACCTCGAACTGCGAGTGGCCGACACGGCAGTCGAGATCGCGCGGCTCGACGAGACCGTGCAACGACTCGAGGCGGAGCTGGCGCGGGCCGACGCCGAACTCGATGCGCGCCGCGCCGTTGAGGCAGCGGCGCGGAGAGCGCTGGACGGGATGGGAGGCGCGGACCTGCAGCGCATCGAGGAGGACTCCGTACGCACTCTCGCCGAGCGCGAGACCCGCCAGCGGCAGCGCGACCGTGTGTCGGAGCTGGCCGATGCGGTGGGCCTGACCCTGCCTCAGGAGAGCGACGGGTTCACTGCCTTCCTCGCCGCCGCCGACACCGCTCGCAGCGCACTCGCCGACACCCCCGAGGTCAAGGAGGCCGTCCATCGGCTGGCTGCGACCCACGCCGACGCGGGCAGGGAGCTTCGCCGCCTGGCCGACGAGCTGACCGCCCTGGACCGGCAGCGTTCCAATATGGATGTCCAGCTATTGGCGGTACGCGACCTGCTCGCCGATTCCGGGCTCGACCGCGAGCGGCTCCGGTTCGTCGGCGAGCTTCTCGACGTCCGGGCCGGGAACGAGGAGTGGCGCGGAGCGATCGAACGGGTCCTCAGGTCCTTCGCCCGGACACTGCTCGTCCCCGCCGACCTGTATCCCCACGTGAGCGATGTGGTGGAATCCCAGCAGCTGGGTGCCCGGCTCGTGTACGAGAGGGTGCCGGTCGGAACGGAGCCTGGCGAGCTGCCCAACGACCCACGGTCCCTCGTGCACAAGGTCGACATCGCGGACAGTGAGTCGGCCGACTGGGTCGCCGCCGAGCTCAACCGTCGGTTCGACTACCTCTGTGTCGCGTCCGTGGCTGAGCTGCGAGCCATCACGCGCGGCGTCACGCGGGCGGGTCAGATCCGTCATTCGACCACCCGTCACGAGAAGGACGACCGCCGCCGGATCGACGACCGCACCTCCTGGGTCCTGGGCACGTCCGTCGACATGAAACGACAGGCCTTGGAGGTCGCTCTCGATGCCGCGCGTACCGCTGAGGCGAGTGCTCGTACCGAGCGCGACGCCGCCGACGAGGCCCGTGCTGAGCGTGCGCAGCGGGCCAGCATCCTCGATCAGCTGAGGACGTTGGAGTGGGGGCAGATCGACGTGGTCGGCGTCGATCGTGCGCTCGACGAGCTTCGGCGCCGGGCCGCGACCATTCGCGCCTCGCACACGGGCCTCGCTGAGGCGGAGAGGCAGCTGTCCGAGGCCGTACGGACTGTTGCCCAGGCGTCGAAGCTGCGCGACGGTGTTTTCGGCGACGCGGAGAAGGCACGCGACAAGCTGGTCGAGCAGTCGCGACTGCTGGCGCAATGGCGTCGTGACCTCGCCGCGGTGGCCGAGGTCCCGGAGCGTGTGCGCGAGCCCCTGACACAACGCCTTCGGGCCGCGGGCGCCGAATTGGCGGTGGCACTGCAGACGGTGATGAAGGCGCTGGGCGACGAAGCAGCGCAGACGGCCCGCCGCATCGCCCACGCCACCAACCGCGCTGAGCGAATCATGTCCGACTACAAGCGTGACTGGCCCGGCCCGGCCGCCGACTGGGCGATCCAGGTCGACTACCTGCCCGACTTTCTGGAACGATTCGACGGGCTGGAGGCCGATCGGCTCCCGGACTTCGAGGACCGGTTCTTCACACTGCTTCAGAACCAGTCCCGGAACAACATCGGCAGTCTCAAGCAGAAGATCACGAGCTCCCGCCGCGAGATCCGCGAACGCGTCGACCCGATCAACGCCTCCCTGCGGATGACGGAGTTCTCCCCAGAGCGCTACCTCGTGGTGAAAGTGGACGACCGCCGGCTGCCCGAGGTCACCCAGTTCTTGGCGGAGCTGGACGAGATCACGGCTGGATCGTTCGACGACACGTTCGGGTTCGGGAACGACCCGGCGTCGCGCGAACAGGCCGAAGCCCGGTTCGTCCGCATGCAGTCGTTGATGAGGCGGCTCGGATCGACAGAGCCTCCTGACATTCGGTGGCGTCAGAGCTGCCTGGATACCCGGCAGCACGTGAAGTTCGTCGCCGAGGTTCGCGACCTGTCCGGCGCCACGGTGGACGTCCTCGCCGGCGCGGGAGGGCTGTCGGGTGGCGAGCGACAGAAGCTGGTCGTGTTCTGCCTCGCGGCCGCATTGCGCTACCAGCTCGCGCGCGGCGGCGCCGAGATCCCGACCTACGGGCTCGTCGTGCTCGACGAAGCGTTCGACAAGACCGACCCGGCCTTCACGCGTGCTGGGCTGGAGGTGTTCCGGCGGTTCGAGTTCCAGCTGTTGTTGGCCACTCCGCTCAAGATGCTGCAGACGCTGGAAGACTACGTAGGCGGTGCGGCGGTGGTCCGCAACACCGCCGAGGAGGGGTCCCACTTCGAGGTCTTCACCTTCGACGATGCCGAGGGCGATCCCGTGCCGGCTCCGAGTGACTCCCAGGAAGCCCTGCTGTGAGATCGCCGCAGGACCTGCGCGACTGGGCGTCGGTGAAGTACCGGACAGGGCACCGGCGATGGTTGACCGCGTCGTTCGAGACGCTGACCTTCGCCACGGGCGTGCCGACGGAGCACGACGTGGGGGCCGACCCGGACGCGGTCGCCGCCTGGGTTCGGCAGTGGAGTGCCTTCGACCGCGGTGCACATCCGGGGATCGAGGTGGACTGGGTGGTTCGCCGTTGGCAATTCTTCGGGGAGCAGCGGCTCCCTGCCCGCGTGCAGGTGACAGGTGCGGCCGAGGTCGCCTCGCTCGCCGGACGCGGTAAGGACTGGAGCGCGCTGCTCGACCGGGCGGACCAGCTACAGGCGGCATGGCCCGACGCCGTCGATCTGCCCGCCGTCATCCCTGGCCTCGCCGGACGACTCGCCGCCCTCGGCGCCGAGGACATGCCGAAGTTGGTGGCCGTCGGCAACTGGTTCGTCGCCCACCCAGACTCGGGGCTGCTGCGGCGTCAAGTGCCCGTCGAGGGAGTTGATACGAAATGGCTGGAGCGCCACACCGACCTTGTCGAGCGGTTGGTCGCGGTGTTGGCGGGCCGTGGCGACCTAGGCTTGCGGGTCGACCCTCGACGGTTCCGTGTCCGGCTCCTGGACCCGGCGATCTCGCCGCAGTTGCCGCGTGACTTCACGGTTCCCACCACGGAGTTGGTCATCATGGACAGCCCGGGGAGCTGGGTGCTGATCTGCGAGAACGTCCAATCCGTCGCCGCGATGCCGTCGCTCCCTGGCGTTGTGGCGATCCACGGACAAGGCCTGGCGGTTCCGGAACTCGCGGTCGTCCCGTGGATCGCGGGCGGCCGCGTGCTGTATTGGGGCGACCTGGACACGTACGGGTTCCGCATCCTCAGCCTGCTCAGGCAGGTGCTTCCGAGCGTGGAGAGCGTCCTGATGGATCGCCCCACGCTGGAGCGTTATGCATCCCTGGCGGGCACCGAGCCGAGCCCGTACCGCGGTGACATCACGCATCTCACCCGAACCGAGAACGACGCTGTCCGCGCGATCCGAGCCGCGGACCTCCGCCTGGAACAGGAGCGCATCGACATCCAGTACGCCGAGCGGGTGGTGAGGGAGATCCTCGACGGAGGGTCCTAAGCCCTCATGTGCAGCCGGATGCGGGTTGATGGGGCTCGAGGACCTCGTCCACACGTCACCCACGGACCTCGGCGAGCTCAGGGCTAAGCCGGGAGGTCACGGCAGGTTGATGGGTATGCGTAGATCGAGGTCGCGGACGTCGGGTGAGTCGTGTTGGTCGCGAACGACGCTGCCGCGGGTCCGGCGAATTGCCCGCTAGAACATCGGCGAACTGGCTGGTAGAGCGTCGGCGAATTGTCTGTTATAGCGTCGGCGTTTGGTATGGTACTGCCATGGCCTACACCCGCCGCGTGATCGATGACGAGCTGGATGAACTCTTCGGCGACTTGCCCGCGATCTCGCTGGAGGGAGCGAAGGGGACAGGCAAGACGTCGACAGCTTCGCAACGCGTCGAGGCCGTCCTAGCCCTCGATGACGAGGCGGTGAGGGCGCTCGTCGCAATCGATCCCAGCGGGGCGATCCGTCGCCATGCGTCGGTGCTCGTCGACGAGTGGCAGCTGCTGCCGACGATCTGGGACTCTGTGCGCCGCGCCGTAGACGAGGACAACCGCGGCGGACGGTTCCTCCTCACCGGCTCGGCGACAGTGCCTCCAGGGACCAGGATCCACTCCGGGGCCGGCAGGATCGTCGACCTCCAGATGCGACCCATGTCATTGCCTGAACGCGGAGTGACAATTCCTGTCGTGTCGCTTGGCGACCTGGGGTGCGGAGGGGCCGAGATCCCCACGGGTGCCGAATCGCGATTCGTCGTCGACGACTACGTACGCGAGATCCTCGCCTCAGGGCTCCCCGGCATCCGGGGGTACGGCCCTCACGCCCGCAGGCATCAGTTGCAGAGCTACATCACGCGCATCGTGGAACACGAGATCCCGGAGGCGGGGGCTTCGGTGCGCCGTCCGGCGGCGCTCCGTGCATGGCTGGCCGCCTACGCAGCCGCCACCGCCACGACCGCCAGTTACAACGTCATCCTCGATGCTGCCACGCCGAACGAGGGCGACAAGCCATCCCGTGCCGCTGCGGAGTCATACCGAGAGATTTTGACCCGGCTTCGCATCCTTGACCCGTTGCCTGCATGGGTTCCCTCGTTCAGTCATCTCAAGCGCCTCGGGATGGCGAGCAAGCACCACCTCGTCGACCCGGCGCTCGCTGCCGTACTGCTGGACGCCTCTGAGGCATCCCTCCTCGGCCAACCCGGCCCGACTTTGTCGCGAGCCTCGGACGCGACCCTTCTGGGTGCGCTGTTCGAGTCCTTAGTGACGCTGACCGTACGAGTCTTCGCCCAGCGCCATGGATGGCGCGTGAGCCATTTCCGTACACGCAACGGCGATCACGAGGTCGACTTGATCGTCGAAGTGGAGGGTCTCGGTGTCCTCGCTGTCGAGGTGAAGACCGCCAACACCATCACCGACGCCGACGTGACCCACCTCCGCTGGCTGAAGGGGCAACTCGGCGATCGGGTCGTCGACACGGTTGTCATCAACACCGGCCGCTGGGCCTATCGGCGACCCGACGGCGTCGCTGTCGTACCGCTGGCATTGCTCGGTCCCTGAGCAGAGCTTGGGCCGCGAGTGGCGTCAAGACCACCGTTTCTGGCCGAGATTCCGTGGTTTTGGCGCCACTCGGCGTACGGGTCGGCATCAACTGCGGTGCCTCGGCGCCCCGTACCGTCAGCTCGGCTCGTCGGCCACCGCTTTGAGGACCTGGCGCAGCGAGAGCCACCACTGGTCTTTGGGGCGGTGGAGGCGGAGGTCCATCTCGGCCATCATCTGGTCCATGCCGACGGCGGAGACCTTGGACTGTACGAGTCCGAGGTAGTAGCTGTTCGTCGTGCCGGCGTCGAACTCCGTACCGATCAGGTCGAGTGCCCGGGACACCAGCCGTACGGCCAGGAGCCGGTCGAACGGCGTCGGCGCACCGCCTTGCTGCATGTGTCCGAGGATGTTCTGCCGGACGTCGTACGTCCCATGGCTCTCCTGCTCGAGCAGCCGCGCCAGGAAGTCGGTCGTGTACAGCGGGTTGGCGTTCTCGTTGCGGATCGCGAGGAACAGCTTCCGGCCCGAGGCGAAGCTCTGCCGGAGCCACTCGACGTCGGCGGACAGGGCGTCGAGGCTGATCCCCTCCTCATGCAGGTAGATCCGCTCGGCCCCGGTGGCCATGGCGCCCATCAGGGTCAGGTAGCCGCAGTAGCGACCCATCGTCTCCACCACGAAGGCTCGTTTGGCCGCGCTGCCGGAGGTCTTGATCCGGTCGACGGCCTCGGTGATGACGTTCAACGCCGTGTCCGCACCGATCGCCAGCTCCGACCCCGGCAGGTTGTTGTCCAGCGATGCCGGTACGCACACGATCGGCATCCCGAACGTCGGGAACCGATCGCGTTCGCGATGCAGCAGCTCGGCGGCCTCGTAGCCGCTCCAGCCGCCGATCATGAGCAGCGCGTCGATCCTGTGGTCCTCGAGGGATCGGCTGATCCGGTACAGCTCGTCGACCGACGGGACCGTACGGCGCACGCCCAGCTCGGCCCCGCCTTCGGCGAGCCAGCTCTCCACGTCGCTCCACCCGAGCTCGCTGACGTCACCGTCCCGCAGGCCCGGGAAGCCGTTGTGGATGCCGAGCATCGTGTGGCCGCGACTGATCCCGAGCCGGACCGCCGCCCTCGCCGCAGTGTTCATGCCGGGGGCGAGCCCGCCGGCGTGCATGATCCCGATCCGCCGGCTCTGCTCGGGCGCGTCGATCCGGCTCGGCTCGACCAGCTCCGCGAGGATGCGGGCAGCCTCCTTGAACGAGCCGCCGCGCAGGTCCATGGCGGCCTCGTAGTCCCCGGACGCGATCAGCTGCGGCACCTGCCGGGTGTTGGCGACAGCCTCGATCAGTGGCACCCTGGTGACCCGATTCCCCCGGAACCCGAGTACGGGCCCGATGGTGCCGGGTGTCGCGGTGAGGACCTCGACCGCCGCCTCGTACCCCAGCCAGGTCGACGCCCACCGGTCGTACGCGCTGGGCGTGCCGCCTCTCTGTACGTGGCCGAGGATCGTCACCCGCGCGTCCTCGTGGAGGTTGTCCTCGATCACCTGCCGTACGTAGTCGGAGGTGATCGGCTCTCCGTGCTGGTCGCACGCTCCCTCGGCGATAACCACCATCGAGTCGCGCCGACCCTCGTTCCGGCCGCGCCGCAGCGCCGCGCACATCCGCTGCTCCCAGCCGTCCGCCGGCGGCTGCTCGGGGATCAGTACGTAGTCGCAGCCGCCCGCGATCGCGCTCATCAGGGCCAGGTAGCCGCAGTGGCGACCCATGACCTCGACCACGAAGCTGCGCTGGTGACTGGCCGCCGTACTCGCGAGCGCATCGACCGCGTCGACGATGCGATGCAGCGCGGTGTCGGCGCCGATCGTCATGTCCGTACCGACAAGGTCGTTGTCGATCGACCCCACCAGCCCGGCGAACATCAGGGCCGGGTGCGCGTCGGCCACCTCCTGGCTCACCTCGCCCTCGGCGACGAGCTCGGCCAGCAGCTCGCTCCACTCGGCGCGGAACAGGTCCAGCCCTGACAGCGAGCCGTCCCCGCCGATCACCACGAGCCGGTCGATGCCGTTGGCCAGCAGGTTCGTGGCCGCCCGTTTGCGGCCGGACCGCTCCCGGAAGTCCTTCGACCGGAACGTGCCGATGACGGTACCGCCGCGGTGCAGGATGCTGCCGACGTCCTCCCAGCCGAGCTCGCGGATCCCGTCGCCCCCGTCGACCAT
>Ga0209014_10002019_pt1 | contig 11931 bp, 11 predicted proteins | sample BarGraNGADG00212_FD_184491 | JGI IMG/M metagenome (GOLD analysis project Ga0209014, IMG submission 184491) | Arctic peat soil microbial communities from Barrow, Alaska - Barrow Graham LP Ref core NGADG0002-212 (SPAdes) (version 2) | ecosystem: Environmental > Terrestrial > Soil > Wetlands >... | reverse complement strand
AGGTGGTTTGGTGGCCGTGGCGGTCGGCGCAGCAGTGGCCGTGGCGGTCGGCGCAGCAGTGGCCGTGGCGGTCGGCGCAGCAGTGGCCGTGGCGGTCGGAACTGGGGTCGACCCGCCCGAGGGAACGGGCGTAGGACTGGCCGTCGGCCCAGTGCTCCCGCTGCCGCTTGGCACCGGCGAGCCGCCCGCCGCACACATGGCTGTCGGCGGGAAATCGGCGCCCCAGGTCCTGTCGAACGGCGTGTAGTTGAATCCGAACCCGGGCAGGGAATAGAAGTACATCGTCGGAGAGTTGTTGGGACCACCCCTCACGCCCACGCCCTTCCGGGCGCGCTGTATCCAGATCTGGTCGTACTTCTGGAAGTTGGCGTTCCCCGCGTCCACCGCGCTGAGGTCGAGGAAGCCCTTCGTCACCTTCGTACCCGTACAGCCGGGTGTCCACAGCGTGTTCGTGTCCGCGTTGATGTCCACCGGCACCTTGGTGTTGTCCACCTGAGTCGGCTCGGTGCCCTTGACAAAGACCTCGGACCAGGTCCTCGTCGTGTACGGCCCGGGAAGCATCCCGCTGTAGGCGTCTATCGTCTTCGTGACGATGCCGGACGGCTGCTGGAAGTCTGCGATCGGAGTCCCGGCGGTGGCGTCAGACATGAAGGCGTGCCAGAGAGGGGCAGCCATCTCGAGTGAAAGGACCGCGTTGCCCGAGGAGTTGTCGCTGTTGCCGCCCCATACACCGGCCACTATCGCAGGAGCATTCGGGTCGGCGGGCGGCGCCACGTAGCCCATCGCAAAGAGGTCCTGCGTCTGATCGCTCGTGCCCGTCTTGAGAGTGGCCGGGCGACGGCTCCTGCCATCCACGATCTCGTACTGGCCCCACCACGGGTTCTGGCTCGGATCAGTGTTGCCGTTCAGGACGTTGGTCATGACGTACGAGGCCTGGGGTGTGGTTGGGTGAGTCGCGGGTGCCCGGTTGGCCGCGGCCGACCAGACGGACGCTCCTTTGGAGTCCAAGACCGAAAGGATCATGGTTCGCTTCTCGAGCGTCCCGCCGTTGGCCAGCGCTCCGTAAGCCGAGGCCAGGTCAGCCGGATGAACCTCGACAGTTCCGATACCGATCGAGACGCCCGGGGTGGAGTTCGGCGGGAAGACGAGCCCGAAATCCTGGGCCCGCTGCATGAGGTGCGCGACGCCATTGATGGATGCGGCTTTCACAGCCGGGATGTTCAGCGAGAACTGGAGCGCCTCCCGCATGCGCACCGGTCCGCGCTCGAGGCCATCGGCGTCATGTGGCGTGTACCCGCCGCCGAAATCGGTTGCCACGTCCATGAACAACGACGCGGCGGTCATGGTGCCGTCCTGAATGCCGACCGTGTAGTTGATGGGCTTGAACGCAGAACCCGGCTGGCGGCCGGCGCCCGAGGATAGGACGTCAAACTGAGGATCGAAGAGGTTCTGGTCGGGCGTCTTCGGGTTCGGAACGGCCTTCTCGTAGAAGGCGGCGCTGCCCGCGTAGGCGCGGACCTCGCCCGTTCGGTAGTCGAGCGCGATCAGCGCGGCGTTGTGAATGTTGCCGTTGCGGAGGCCGGTGTTCCTGCTGCCCTCGGTGGGGTTGGGGCCGATGATCCGGTAGTAGTCGAATGCGTCGGTTTTGGGCGTGATGCCGAGGTTGGCGAGGTAGGCGATGTCGGCTGCTATCTTCGCTGCATCTGTCGCGCCGGGCTGATTGGCGCCAAAGGTGTAGGCCATCAGGTACTTCTCGGCGATCCGCTGCATGGGCACGTCGAGCGTGGTGATGACCTTGTAGCCGCCCGTGTCGACGGCCTGGCAATCGTCAGGATTCGTTCCGGCGCCACATAGCAAGTCGGCGAGCTGCCGGCGAACCTGCTCGTCGAACTGGGGCGCGATCCTCTGAGTCTGCTGCGCCGGGTGGAGCACCACCTGCTCTGTCTCGGCAGCCAGCAACGCGGAGTCGCTGTAGGTGCCGCGCAACAACCCGTCACGCTGGTTCTGCCGCATCTGCTCCAGGACGTAGTTGCGACGCGCAACGATCTCCGTGGTCGCGGGCACGAGGAGAGTCCCGTCGGCCTGTTGAACGGCGTTGTAGACCAGGTCGTACGTCGACGGCGATTTTAGAAGTGCGGCCAGGATGGCGGATTGCGACGGATCGAGCTGGCTCAGGTCCGTTATCCCGAAATAGCCCGAAGCCGCTGCGGCGATCCCATAGCTCTGATTGCCGAAGAAGTTCTGGTTGAGATAGTCCTTGATGATCTCTTCTTTGCCCGGCTCTCCCGGGAACTCCTGGGTTAAACGGACAGATTGGATGATCTCTTTGATCTTGCGATCGACCACGCTGGTGGTCGGCGGCAGGAGCCTTAGCCGGACCAGCTGCTGCGTGATCGTGGAGGCACCGCGGGGGTTTCCCGAGAGCGCGTCCCCGATGGCCGACACGAAGGCCCGCGGGTCGAAGCCGGCGTTCGTCCAGAAGGTCTTGTCTTCGGCGCTGGTCGTGGCATCGAGAACCACATTCGGTATGTCGCTGAACCCCAGGACGCGCCTGTTCTCGGATCCGAATGCGGCAAGGACGATCGTGCCCGTCCGGTCGTACAGGACAGTCTGCTGGTTGAAGCTCAGGCCCTCGAGTTTTGCCTTCGGGTCCTCGAGATCTCGGCTGTACGTCGTGTACACGCCGACGGCGCCGACAAAGGTGACCGCACCCATGACCACGAACGTGGCCAAGAGGATCATTGGGAGAATGACGGCAATACCGCGGACGGCACCCCCTTGGGGGCGTCGCGCCGAATTGCCGCTGCGCCGGCGCCGTTCGCGCCGAGCTAAGCTGGTTTGCATGGCGGCTCGCAAGATAGCATAGACAAGCGGTCATCACCCCCGGGCCCGCCGGGCCCTTCGACGAGCCGGTTTCAAAGGGTGTGACGTAGGAAGGAGCGGTTTCTGGCAATGGCAACGGCCGGCGATAGCGAAATTCGGTCCTCCGCGACGCCGGGTGGCCTGACGGGGCTTCTGGACGAGCTCCGCTGGCGCGGCATGCTCCACCAGCACAGCAGCGGCCTGGCCGAACGACTCGCGACCGGGGAGACCATCAAGGGCTACAACGGCTTCGACCCCACCGGAACCTCGCTGCACATCGGCCACCTCGTCCCGATTTTCGGCCTCATCCACCTGCAGCGCGCCGGCGGCACACCGGTGATCGTCGTGGGCGGCGGCACGGCCATGATCGGCGATCCTTCCGGGCGCTCGGCCGAGCGACTCCTTCTCAGCCGTTCCACGGTCGAGGAAAACGTCGCCGGCATCCAGAGCCAGCTGACTCACTTCCTCGATTTCGATGGGCCCAACGGCGCCGAGCTCGTAGACAACTACGAGTGGCTCAGCTCGTACTCGCTCCTCCGATTCCTGCGCGACATCGGCAAGCACCTGACGGTGCCGTACATGCTCGCCAAGGACTCCGTCCAAGTCCGGCTCGACGCGGGCCTGAGCTTCACCGAGTTCAGCTACATGATCCTGCAGGCGGCCGACTTCCTGCATCTGTACCGCTCCGGCGGGGTCGAGCTCCAGATGGGCGGCGCCGATCAGTGGGGCAACATGACCGCGGGCCTGGAGCTGATCCGCAAGGAGTTCGGTACCGGCGAGGCCCAGGACCTCGCCTACGCACTGAGCTACCCGCTCCTGACGAACCCAAGCGGGGCCAAGTTCGGCAAGACCACCGTCGGCACGAGTGTCTGGCTCGATCCGGCGCGCACGAGTCCCTACGCCTTCTATCAGTACTGGCTCGACGCGGACGATCGTGACGTGGGCAAGTATCTGCGCACGTTCACGCTCCTGGTCCGCGACCGGATCGAGGAGCTCGAGGCGGACCAGGCGGCCCATCCCGAAACCCGTCCCGCCCAGCGCGCCCTCGCCTTCGACGTGACGGTCCGGGTCCATGGTGAGGACGAGGCGAGGCGTGCCATTCGGGTCAGCGAAGTGGCTTTCTCCCGCGAGCCGCTGCGAGATCCGGCATTGCTGGGCGAGCTGTACGCCGCGCTCGACCATTTCGAGTTCGGGCCCGAGGATCTCGAGGGTGGCGCGCTCCGCCTGGCGGTGGCCGGCGGGCTGTACGCCTCCAATGGCGAGGCCCGGCGAGCGATAGCGCAGGGCGGACTCTCGATCAACGACGTCCGCGTGAAAGCGCCCGAGGACGCAGTCCCGCAGCCTATCGACGGCCGCTACCTGGTCCTGCGCGCCGGCAAGAAGAGCCTGAAGATCGGGCAGCGCCGCGTCTGAGATCGAGGGCAGCGGTAGGCGACCTGCTCGGGCACACGCTCGAAGCCTGGATTTGCGCGTCCTTTTCGAGCCAACTGGACTCGCGCGCGTATACTCGCAGTCCCGACCCACATGACGGGCTCGGCCATGCGGCGAGGGAATGCTTCGACAGCCGCGACCGACCCCTGCAGCGAGGAATGTCAACGACGTGCGTAAACGCAAAGTGACCTATCCGGTGGCCAAGACGGCCAACAAACCCGCCCGAACCGTCGGCCTCGGGAGCGATCCCACCTACACCCGCTCCACGGTGGCCACGATCGACCTCAAGGCGCTCGAAGGGCGCGATGGCCTGACCGTCGGGCAGCGGGTTCGGATCGGTGGCGCTGGGCTCTACAACGGGGAAAATGCTGTCGTCGAGTCGTTGCTGACCGGCGTGATCCCTTCGGCCATGGTCCGAACCGAGGCGGGACGCTCTCGACGCGTCCGGACGATCGACCTCCAGCCGCTCCCCAAGCCCGACTGAGGCTCCGATGCCGATCTCCAGGACGAAGCCCGATTCGATTGCGGCGGACCTGATCACGCTGGACGCCGAGCCGGGCGTCGAACTCGCGGCCGATGCCGCCACCGAGCCGACCGAAGAGCCCGCTCAGGCTGGACAGCCCAAGAGCGGTCCGGCACCGCGAACAGCCTCCGGTGGCCATCCGTTCCGGCACCACGAGATCCCAATGGGCGACGGCACGCTCGTCCTCGATCGCGAAGGCTCGATCCGAAGCCTCGCGGCGGACGGCAGCGTTACTGCCTCGTGGGAGCCGGACGATCCCGAATGGGACCGATACGCAATCCGATTCGGCCTGCGGCCGAGCGCCGCCGGAGGCAGTTCAGTTCCAGGACACCCGCCGCTTCGAGCCAAGCGCCCACGCGTCTAGGTCGCGCAAAGCGGGCCATCGCGCGCTGCCCGGCCGCGAACCGCTACGGCTTGTGGCGCTCGCGCAGGCGGGCGAATACGGCGGACGGCGGCAGGTTCCGCTCGCGCAGCAGGACCAGAGTGTGGTACAGCAGGTCCGCGACCTCGCCCGTGAGGGCATCCCGAGTCGCGTCCTTCCGATCGGGCGTGGCAACGGCGTCGTCCTTGGCGGCCATGAGAACCTCCGTGGCTTCTTCGGCAACCTTGCGCGCCGGTCCGTCCACGCCTGCCGCCAGAAGCCGGGCGGTGTAGGAAGCGGCGGGATCGGCTCCGGCGCGGGCGTCGATCGTGGCCCACAGCGTCTCGAGCCATTCGAAGCCCTGGCCGGGCGCCGCGGTGGAAGCGGGCGCGAGAGCGGCCGCCGCAGCCGCCGGCGCATCATCGAGCGCGTCGAAGCAGCTGCGCGTGCCCCGATGGCAGGTGGGTCCCACCGGATCGGCCGCGATGAGCAGCGCGTCGCCGTCGCAGTCGACCGCCAGGTCGCGGAGCCGCAGAACGTTGCCGCTCGTCTCGCCCTTTCGCCACAGGCGGTCTCGTGACCGCGAGTGGAAGTGGACCTCGCCGCTGGCCAGCGTCGCGGCGAGCGCCTCGGCATCGACGTACGCGACCATCAGGACGCGACCGTCGGCCGCGTCCTGAACCACCGCCGGCACGAGGCCATTCGGACCCCAGGCAACGTCATCGGTGCGCAAGAGCCTGGCGATCATGAGACGGCCTCCTCGACGATTCGGACTGGCAGACCCGCCTCGGCCATCGCAGCCTTGACGGAGGCGATCGAGTGCATTCGGCGGTGGAAGATGGAAGCGGCCAGGACCGCGTCGGCGCCACCGTCACGAACTGCCGCCACGAAATCGTCGGGGCCCGAGGCGCCGCCGGATGCGATCACCGGCACGCGGACTTGCGACGAGATGGCCCGCAGTAGCTCCGTGTCGAAGCCGCTCCTCGTCCCGTCGCGGTCCATCGACGTGACGAGCAGCTCGCCGGCGCCGAGCTCGACGGCCCGAATAGCCCAGGCCACGGCTTCCAACTCGGTCTGGCGGCGCCCGCCGTGGGTGACGACTTCCCAGGCCGGCGCGGAGCCGGCGGCCCCGGTCGGAAGCCGCCGCGCGTCAATCGCGCAAACCACGGCCTGGCTGCCGAACTTGCGAGCACAGCCGGTCAGCAGGTCGGGATCTGCCACTGCGGCCGTGTTGAAGCTCACCTTGTCGGCACCGGCGCGCAGGACATCGCGCATTTCGGCCACGGTGCGCACCCCGCCGCCGACCGTGAGCGGCACGAAAGCCCGGCTTGCAGTCCGGCGCACACCTTCGAGCATCGTGCCGCGGCCTTCGTGGGCCGCGGTGATGTCGAGGAAGACGATCTCGTCGGCGCCCTCGCGGGCATAGCGCTCGGCCAGCTCGGCGGGGTCGCCCTCGTCGGTCAGATCTACGAACTTGGTTCCCTTGACGACGCGGCCGTTGGCCACGTCGAGGCAGGGGATCACTCGTCGGGCGAGCATCAGGCCACCTCGGCCGCGGGGCGGTCGCCGGGCGCCGGGCGGTCGCCGGCCGCGAGCCCAAGGAAATTGCGCAGCAGCCGCTGTCCCGCATCCGCCGACTTTTCGGGGTGGAACTGCAGGCCATAGAGCGAGCCGGAGGCGACAGCGCTCACGAACGGCCGCCCGTGAGTGGTTCGGGCCACGACTACTCCTTCGTCCGCCGGAACCGGCGCGAACGAGTGGACGAAGTAGAAGTACGAGCCGTCGGGGATGCCCGCGAACAGCGGGTGCGGCCTCACCGCTTCCACCGAGTTCCAGCCGATGTGCGGGAGGGTCGGCGCGTCCTGCAGGGCCACGGTCCGCCCAGCAAGCAACCCGAGCGTGGGCGCATCGCCCGCATCGCCTTCGTCGCTGGCGTCGAAGAAGAGCTGGAACCCGAGGCAGATCCCCAGGCACGGCCGGCCCGCCCGAACCCAATCGCGTAGCGGTTCGAGCAGTCCCTGTTCGCGCAGGTGGACCATCGCCGGCGCCGCGGCACCCACGCCCGGCACGACCAGCGCATCGGCACCGGCCAGGTCGGACGGCTCGGCCGCGACGACCGCGTTTGCCCCGGCCGCGACCAGCGACTGGCTGATGCTGACCATGTTGGCCGCACCGTAGTCGAGCACCGCAACTCGGACACGGGCGCCGCTGGAGCCGCCGGAACCGCCGGAGCCGCTCATCAACCCAGCGTTCCCTTCGTCGAAGCAGGTCCCCGTCGCCGCGAGTCGACCGTGCAGGCGGCGCGCATCGCCCGACCGAATGCCTTGAAAGCGGCCTCGGCCAGGTGGTGGTCGTTGCGGCCCCAGCCGCGGACGTTCAGCGTCACGCCGCCAGCCCGCGCGATCGACTCGAAGACGTGGTCGATCAGCTGGAGAGGCATCTTCCCGGCGCGCTTGCCACGGAACGGCAGGCTCACGACCGCATACGGCCGCCCGCCCACGTCGACGACGGCCGTGGCCACGGATTCGTCCATCGGCACGGCGGCATCGCCGAAACGCTCGATCCCCGAACGATCGCCGAGCGCCTGCGCGAGAGCGGCGCCCAGGACCAGCGCCACGTCTTCCACGGTGTGGTGTTCGTCGACGACGAGATCGCCCGTCGCCTCGACCGCGAGGTCGAAGAGGGAGTGGTGTGCGAACGCGTCGAGCAGGTGGTCGAAGAAGCCGACCCCGGTCGCGATCTTCGTCTCGCCGTTGCCGTCGAGCTTGAGGGTCACGGTGATCTGCGTCTCGCGCGTAGATCGGGTGACGGTTGCCCAACGGTCGCCGGACTCGACGACGGTGCCGATCTGGCTGGTCATGCGGTTATCTCCCTGGCGGCGCGGATGAGGCGGTCGTTCTCTTCGACCGATCGGACTGTGAGGCGAAGGCAGTCGGCCAGCGGATGGTCGGCGCCGAACGTGCGCGGCACGAGGCCCACGCGCAGCAGCGCCTCGGCGGCTGAGGCGGCCGCAGCCAGGTCGCCGAACCGGAACAGGATGAAGTTGGCTTGCGAGGGGTAGGGCCGCCAGCCGAGGCCGGCGAGTGCTTGGGCCAGACGAGACCTCTCCGAGGCGACCCGAGCGACGTTGGCGGCGGCCAGTTCCGGACGGCGGAGGGCGGCGGTCGCGAGCGCGGCCGAAACCGTTCCGACCGAGGCCGGAGCGCGGTATGAGAGGATCGGGCCGAGCGTCTCCGGACGGGCCACGGCGAAACCTACGCGGGCGCCGGCCAGAGCATGGGCCTTGCTCAGTGTCCGAATGACGACGAGGCGCGGGTAGAACGAGCGCAGCGGCAGGACCGACCGGCCGACGAACTCGGCATAGGCCTCGTCCACCGCCACGACCGGCGCCTCGTGGCCGTCCTCAGCGGCCCCTGCCGCCAGCATCGAGAGCAGTCCGGCGATGCGCAGCGGCGGCTCGGCCGAACCGGTCGGGTTGTTGGGCTCGCACAGCCACACCAGCTGGGCTGAGCGCGCGGCCTCGGCCAGGGCCGGCAGATCGAGCGTGAACCCCTCGTCGCGCGAGAGCCGCGGAACGGGAACGAAGCTCGCCCCGCGCTGCTCCGTCACGATGCGATACATCGCGTAGGTGGGCACGGCCCCCACCGCCACGGAACCCTCACGCAGGTACGCGCGAGCGGTCAGGTCCAGCGCCTCGTCGGCGCCGGCCGCGGGCAGGATCTCGTCCGTCGCCACGCCATACGCGTCGGCGGCCGCGGCGACCAGGGTCGCGTAGTCGCTCGGCGGGTATTCGCACAACAGCGGGTCGAACGAGCCCGCCAGCACGTCCCTCAGGTCCGGCGGCAGCGGCGAGGTATTCACGTCGAAGCGGACGATCGACTCGCGGGGCAACCCATACCGAGCGGCCAACGAGTCGGTGGTGGGCTCCCAGACGTAGGTAGGGAGATCCTGGTCGGTGGAGGCGCTCACGACCCAGGCTCCTCGAAGCGCACTTCCACGGCACGCTTGTGGGCGATCAGGCCTTCGGCCTCGGCGATCGATTCGACCGCGTCGCGAATGGCCGCGAGCCCTTCCCGGGTGATCCGCTGGACCTGCACGAACTTGCCGTAGCTCTCGGTGGAGAGCGCGCCGGACGAGCGCGCCAGGCCGCCGGTCGGGAGGACGTGGTTCGCCCCCGACGCGTAGTCACCGGCGGACTCCGGCGCATACGGGCCGACGAAGAGCGAGCCCGCGTTGACCAGCCGCGCGACGGCCTCCTCGACATCCTCCACGACAACGGAGAGATGCTCCGGGGCGTAGCCATTGACGAAATCCAGCGCCGCGTTGCGGTCTGGCGCCAGAACGACGAGCGCGCCACTCCCCAGGGAGCGCTCGAGGATTGCGCGCCGCGCGGCCGTCTCCAGCTGGCGCGCCAGCTCTCGTTCCACTGCGGTGGCGAACGCAGCGTCCCATGTGACCAGCAGGGCAGGGGAGTCGGGGCCGTGCTCGGCCTGGGAGAGGAGATCGGCGGCCACGTGCCCGGCATCCGCGGAGCCATCCGCCACGACCATTACCTCCGACGGGCCGGCCGGCAAATCGATGCCGCACTCGCCGAAGACCTCGAGCTTGGCGGCGGTAACCCAGGCGTTCCCCGGCCCCACGATGCGGTCCACCGGGGCCACGCCGGCCTCGGGCAGCCCATACGCGAGGGCGCCAACTGCCTGAGCGCCGCCGGCGACAATGAACGTGTCCACGCCGACGAGTCCCGCGGCGCCGAGCAGCGTCTGGTTCAGCCTGCCCTCGGCATCGGCCGGCGAGGCTACGACGATGGTTCCGACGCCGGCCACCCTGGCCGGAACGACGCCCATCAGCAACGAGCTCGGATAAGCGGCCGAACCGCCCGGGGCATAAACCCCAACGCGAGCCAGCGGAACCCAGCGCCGCTCGATCTCGACGCCGGGCACGATCGTTGTCGTGCGCGTCTGCGGCAGCTCCGTCTCGGCGAAGCGGCGGATGTTCTCGATCATCTGCTCGAGACCGGCTCGGATACGCGGCGGAAGCGCGTCGCGCGCGGCCTCCATCTCGGCCTTCGTCACGAGCAGCGAGCCGTCGGCACGACCGCCGCCGTGGAGCCGGTTGGCCTCGCGGACGGTGGCGTCGCCACCGACCTTGACCGCCGCAAGGATGGCGCGCGCGACCTCTCGAACCCGTGGATCGGGCACGGCGCCGCGGCGGAACAGGGCCCGGACCTCGGCCGCGACGGAAGGATCGGAGCCGGCCTGCGCCAGATCGAGGCGGCGCAGGGCGACGGAGGGCGCGCTCATGAGACCAGCTTCTCGATGGGCAGGATGAGGATGCCCGACGCGCCGGCCGCCTTGAGGCGCGGCAACAGCGACCAGACCGCATCGGCCTCCACGACCGCGTGAATGGCGACCATGCCCTTGTGGGCCAGCGGAATGATCGACGGCGACTCCAGGCCCGGTAGCAGGTCTTCGAGCTCGGCCAGCTTGGCTTCCGGCGCGTTCATCATCAGGTACTTGCGATCGCGGGCTGCGAGGGTCGCGCTCAGCATCGTCTCGAACTGGGTCAGGGCGGCGCTGTGTTCCTCGAGTGCCTTCGAATTCGCCAGCAGGACTGCCTCGGAGGCAAAGACCTCCTCGATCGGTCGGAGGCCGTTCACGACCATCGTGGAGCCGGTCGAAACGAGGTCGACGATTGCCTCGGCTAGACCCAACCTCGGGGCAACCTCGGCCGCGCCCGAGACCGGGATGACGTCCACTGGGATAGCGCGAGCGGCGAAGTAGCGCTTGGTAAGGTTCAAGTGCGAGGTAGCCACGCGGAGACCGGCCAGGTCCTCGGGAGCCCGGTAGGGCGAGTCGTTCGGGACCGCGATGGTGAGGCGGCAACGCCCGAAGCCGAGCCTGCGCACCTCCGCCACGTCCGAGCCCGATTCGGCCACGAGGTCGAGCCCGGTGATGCCCAGTTCGGCGACGCCGTCGCAAACGAACTCGACGATGTCGTTGGTGCGAACGAACAGGATGTCGAGCTCGAAGTTCTGGACGCGCGCCACCAGCGCCCGCTCGCCGGCTTCGAATACGAGCCCGGCATCGCGCAGCAGCTTGACGGTCGGCTCGACAAGCCGGCCTTTGTTGGGGATGGCGAGGCGCAGTCGGCGCATCATCGAGTCGGTTCTCCTTGCGACGTCGGTGGCGTTGTTACGGCGGCGGCATGCAGCCGCTCGAGTGCCTGCAGGTAGCCGCCTTCGCCGTGGTGCAGCCACTGGGCGATGCGGGTGATCGTGGCCGTGCTCGCTCCTGTCTGGTGCGAGATCTCGGCGTAGTGCAGCCCCCGGTCCAGGAGCCTCACGACTGCCCAGCGCTGGGCCAGGTCGTGCAGCTCGCCAAGGGTGCACAGATCGCGGAAGAAGGCGGATGCTTCGTCGGCGGTCTCGAGACGGAGAACCGCCTCGAACAGCTCGGCGGTAGCTTCGTCGCGCCAGGCTTCGATCGCGCTCATAGTTGTCCTCGATGTGTCGGTTTGGCGCGGCGTGCCGGGTCGGTTCCACGCCTCTTGCTTATGTTGTAGCATAGTAGCATGGTAAAAGGCAAGCACAAACCCGAACGCAGGAAACCGCCGAAAGGCTTTCAGCTGCTGCCGGCCATCGACCTTCTGGGCGGCATGGTCGTTCGCCTGGCAGAAGGCGACTTCGACCGCCAGACGGTCTACGCGGACGACCCGACGGAGTTCGCGCGATCGTTCGCGGCCGAGGGAGCTC
>Ga0209014_10002017_pt1 | contig 11934 bp, 8 predicted proteins | sample BarGraNGADG00212_FD_184491 | JGI IMG/M metagenome (GOLD analysis project Ga0209014, IMG submission 184491) | Arctic peat soil microbial communities from Barrow, Alaska - Barrow Graham LP Ref core NGADG0002-212 (SPAdes) (version 2) | ecosystem: Environmental > Terrestrial > Soil > Wetlands > Peat... | reverse complement strand
ACCTGGAGCGCCCAGGTGGCCGGCCGTCGCGACCGGCGGCGACGGACCCCCACGACGACGATCGCTCCGGCGGCGGCGATGCCGATGGGCACGTAGGGCAGGTTGGCCAGGGTGCGCCCGACGCTGTGGGCCAGGACCGACCCAGGGCTGGGATTGGCCAGAGGGACATGAGCGGTGGGATCGAAGTTCTGCCACCCATACCCCGGGAACCACACCTGCACCCATGCGTGGGCGTCCTTGGCCTGGATGTCGTAGAGGTCGGTGATCGGGTTGTACGGGCCCGGCACGTACCCGACGGTCTCCCGGGCCGGGATGCCCAGCGACCGGAGCATGACCACGGTGGCCGTCGAGATCTGCTCGCAGAAGCCGCGACGGGTGCCGAACAGGAAGCTGTCGACGGCGTCGGTCCCGGCCGGCAGGGGAGGGATGTCGGTCGTGTAGCGGACATGGGTGGTCATCCACGTCTCGATGGCCGCCACCTTGTCGTAGGTCTGGGGGTTGGTGTCACCGGGGGTCCCGATGCCGGCGGTGATCGACCGGGCCAGCGCCGCCACGTGGGGATAGGCCCGAGGCAGATCGGTGTAGCGGCTCTGGCCGCCGCCGGGCCCCTTGTCCAGCCCACCAGGGTCGGTGGCTGGGAGCGGGGAGGTGGCATCCCGGAGCTGTTGGGCGGTGGCGGTGGTGTCGTTGGACACCACCGTGTAGACGGTTCCCGCCCCCATCGAGGCCCCCGACACGATCGTCCCGTCCCCGGTGAGGAAGAGCAAGCGCGACTGGAGGTACACCCGCTGGGCGTTGTCGGCGTGGAAGACCAGGTTCGGTCCCGACTGGGCCAGGTAGAACGTCTGGACGTCGGTGGTCCCGGTGGAGTTGACCGCCTGCTGGTCGTTGCTCAGGGGGATCTCGAACGGGGAGCCCGTCTCCAGCCTGATCAGGCTCTTGCCGTTGGTGGGCGCCGACTGTGTCCAGCTCGTGCCGTCCCACCTGTCGTAGGTCTGGCCCACCCAGAAGCTGGGTCGGCTGGCCCGGACCCTCATGATCGTCTCGTTCCCGAGCGAGGCGCGCACCCCGGTGTCGAGGGACTTGGCGAACCCCAGGTAGCCGCCCACGCCGGTGCGGCCACCCGGGCTGGCGGCATGGGCGGGGAGCGAGGGCGATCCGTCGGTCAGGTTGTTCGGAGTGTCCACCGGCGATGAGTTGGCCGACGACGACGGGAAGATGAGCGAGGTGGACACCGTCGGGGCGGGGAGCACGGCCACCAGCAGGGCCGCCACCACCGCCACGGAGAGTGCGGCGATGCCCAGGGTCAGCCAGGGCACTCCCCGGGTCCCGGACATCGACTGCCACATGGTCACTAGGCCCCACAGCCCGCAGGCCGCCCAGGCGATCACGAACAGGCCCAGCGACAGGTCGACCGATTGGGCCGCCGCCACCGCCATCAGCGCCGCCGACCCGGCCAGCGAGTAGGCGACATCCCGCCGGGCGGGCACGTCGAAGGCGTGGGTGCACAGGACCCAGGCGAACAGGACGGCAAGCGGACCCTCGACGGTGGAGATGTCGCCGGGGGTGGCGGTGTGGCTCACCCGGGCGATGAACCACACGAACCCTCCGATGGCACAGACGGCCAGGATCGGCTTGACCACCGCCCACGGCTGTTTGCGACGGAGGTAGGACAGGGCGTTGCCGGTGACCGTGGCGGCGATGGCGAAGGCGGAGAACGCTCCGCCCAGCTCTCCCTGGCTCCAGCACGCTCCCACGGCGATGACCACGGTGGCCGTCGCCGCCAGCCGGAACGGCACCGAGTGCTCCGCGGGGCCCGGCCGGTTGGCCTGGACCACCCGTTCCCACAACGTCACGACCGTCTCCTCCACAACGACGCACGTCGGGTCGTGACGGTTGCAGGTGGGGCCTGTGGCGGGGGCACGGCCCGGGCCAGCCGCCGCCCGAGGTCCACACGGTCCCGCACCAGCCGCCGGGTGCGACCCTCGACCTCGTCGGTCCCGAGGAGCACCGCCTGGCCGGATCCGAGATGGCGCCCGACCGTGGCCATCACCCGCTCGGTCACCGCCTCGGCCTCGAGCGGGTCGGGCGGCAGCACCACCTCCACGACCACCGGGTCGTCGACCTGGCGCTCCTTCTCGCGCACCATGAGGGACGCGGTGTGGGCGCTGGCCGGCCAGTGGACCGTACGGCGGGCATCGCCCGGCTGGTAGGGCCGGATGCCTCGGGGCTCACCGGATTCTGCCGGGACCCGGAGGGATGCGTCCCCGTGCGCCTCGTCCAGGAGTGCCCCGGTGGGTCCGGGCTCCCCGGCACGTGGAGCGACGTGCAGGGGGCGGGTCAGGGCCACCTCGATCTCTTTGGCCCACCACAGGATGCCGAACGGCGCGCACGAGGCGACCTCGACGGCCACGGCGTGCAGGACGGCCCGACGATCGGGGGTGAGGGTGACCTCCACCGACCGCTGGCCGTGCGCCGATCCCTCGGCCCGGGCCGCCGGCCCGGTCGGGAAGCAGGGCCTGACCCGGAGTGGCCCGTTGGCGACCAGGGTGATCTCGAACGGTCGGCCCGCCTCGGCATCCGACGGCGACACGCTGCAGCGGACCGCGGCCAGGCGGGCCGGGACCGCCGGCAGGATCAGCCCGGTGAGGAGGACGGCCGCCAACAGCGCCCCGATGGCCTGGACCCAACCGGATCCGCTGGAGTGGGCCACCCCGGCGAAGACCAGCATGCCCACGACGCTCCCCACCACCGGGCCGAACCAGGCCACCGGGTGAACGCGGGCCCGGAGTGGTCGACCTCCGGGCAACCGGGCCCGGGCCGAGCGGCGATGGGGGGACGAGAGCACCCACGACGCCACGATGGCAGCCAGCATGGCCACCGATCCGACGAACACCCCGATCCTCACCTGGCCGGGGCCGGCGATGGCCCGGACCACCACCACACCACCTGCACCTCCCGCCGCACCGGCCACGGCGGCGTTGACCGTGCGCCAGCCGGTGGAGCCACGCCCGGTGGCGCCGGTGGTCACGTCGGCGGAACGGGTGATTCGGCGATGATCCGGCCGACCAGGGCGGGACCGTCACCGCCGCCTCCCTCGGCCACCAACCGGTGGGAGAGACAGGCCACGGCGACGGCCTGCACGTCCTGGGGGGTCACGTAGGCCCGACCGCACAGGACGGCGTAGGCCTGTGCACTCCGGATCAGGGAGATGGCTGCCCGGGGACTGGCGCCCAGCCGGACGGTGCCGGCGGTCCGGGTGGCTCGCACCAGGGAGACCGCGTACTCGGCCACCGCGGTGACCACCTGGGTTCGGGCGGTGGCGTTGATGGCCCGTTCCCACTGAGTCGGATCACAGATCGGCACCAGCGTGTCGAGGGCATAGCGCCCGCCGTTGTGCAGGACCAGCCGGGTCTCGACCTCGGCATCGGGGTAGCCGATGGACATGGAGAGCCCGAACCGGTCCAGCTGGCTCTCGACCAGGGGGTAGGTGCCGAGCTGCCCGATGGGGTTTTGGGTGCCGATCACTAGGTGCGGTTGCGGGAGCGGCCACGAGTCGCCGTCCACCGAGACCTGCTGCTCTTCCATGGCTTCGAGCAGCGCCGACTGGGTGCGGGGAGGGGTGCGGTTGATCTCGTCGACCAGGACGACGTGCCCGAAGATGGGCCCGGGTCGGAAGTCCCAGGTGGCGGTGTCGGGAGCGAAGACGGTCACCCCGGTCACGTCGGAGGGCAGCAGGTCGGGCTGGCCCTGGACCCTGGACAGCTCGACGCCGAGCGCGGTGGCCAGCGCACGGGCCAGGACGGTCTTGCCTACGCCGGGCACGTCCTCGATGAGCAGATGGTTGCCCGACAGTGCGGCCACGACGGCGAAGGTGACCGCCCGGGGCGTTCCGAGCAGGACCCCGGAGAGGGCGGAATGGAGGTTCCGGGCGGTGGCCACCGCCTCGTCGAGGGAGGGCGGGACCTGCCCGGCGGGAAACGGTGACTCGGCTCCGACTGTCCCGATGTCCGTGCTCATGCGCATCCCTGCATTCCGTGCACTCGCCCGACTCTCCGGCGTCGTCGCCCAGCGTGGCAACCTTCCCACTCTAGGCGTTCCGGAGGCACGACTTCAATGATGGATCGCCCCGAGGATGCCGTGGCCATCGGGTCAGATGCCATGGCCACCGGGTCAGAAGTCAAGGGCCGACAGCTCGGGGATGGTGGCCTCGGCCTTGGAACGGGCCCGCAGCCACCGGGACCGGCCCTCTGTGCGTTGCTGGTCATCGATGCGTGGCTCCACGACCTGGCGGGGTGTCCACGCCGCGGCCACCTGGTCCTCGTCGGACCACGTCCCCACCGCCATCCCGGCCAGGTAGGCGGCGCCGAGGGTGGTGGCCTCCAGTACCGGGGCGACCTCGATCGGGCAGCCGCACGCATCGGCCAGGGCCTGGATGAACACCGGGTTGGCCGACATGCCGCCGTCGACCCGCAGGGAGGGGATCGGTAGTCCCGAGTCGGCGGTGGCCGCCTCGAGGAGATCGGCGCCGCGATGGGCCACGCCCTCGAGGACCGCCCGCACCAGTTCGGGCCGCCCCGAGCCTCGAGTGATGCCGACGAAGGTGCCCCGGGCCCCGAAGTCCCACACCGGCGTGCCCAGGCCGAGCAGGGCCGGGACGAACCAGACGTCGCCGGTGTCGCTGCACTGGGAGGCCACCAGGGCGGAGTGTTCGGCAGAGTCGATGACGGCCAGGTCGTCACGCAGCCACTCGACGCAGGTGCCGGCGGACAGCATGATCGCCTCGACGCCCCAGGTGATCATGCCGGCCCGTTGCCAGGCGATGATCGGGATGGTGCCCGCCGGACCCCGGGTGGCCTGTGCCGGTCGCTGCGTCCCCGTGCACTGGTCGAGCATCCCCCCGGTGCCAAAGGTGGCCTTGGCCAGCCCGGCCCGTGTGCAACCTTGGCCGATGAGCGATGCCTGCTGGTCACCGGCCATGCCGGCGATCACCGGGGCACCGTCGAGGATCTCGGCCCGACCCACTGCCCCGGTGGAGTCGACGATGGTGGGCAGGACCGCCTCGGGGATCCGCAGCGCGGCGAGCACGGCGGGGCTCCAGCCGGAACCGTCACCGTGGATGAGCCCGGTCACCCCGGCATTCGAGGCATCGGTGCAGTGGAGGGTCCCACCCGACAGCGTCCAGGCCACCCAGGTGTCGATGGTGCCGAAGGCCAGCTCGCCGCGTTCGGAGCGGGAGCGGTCGGGGTCGGCCATGTCGAGGAGGGCGGCCAGCTTGGTGGCCGACGCATTGGGGGCCACCCGGATCCCCTGGGCCTGCAGCTCCAGGCAGGTCCCCACCGTGCGTAGGTCCTGCCATCCGAGCGCCGGCGCCACCGGGACGCCGGTGGACCGGTCCCACAGAATGGTCGAGGCCCGCTGATTGGCGATCCCCACCGCCTCGACCGGCCCCCCGTCGGCCAGGCTGGCCGTGGCCACCTCGACCACGGCGGCGGCCATGACCGTGGCATCGAATTCGACCAGACCGGGGAACGGGCTGTCGGGCAGCACCGGGACATGGTGGACGTGCTCGACGGCACCGTCGGGACGCACCACCGCTCCACGGACCCCCGAGGTCCCCACGTCCACCACCAGGATGCTCATGGCCAGGGCACTTCGCCGAAGGAGCTGGCCAAGCCGAGCTTGCCCGGGTTGAGGATGCCGTTGGGGTCGAGGGCGTGCTTCACCGACGACAGCACCCCGAACCCGGCGCCGAGAGCCTCGGGTAGGAAGCGGGCCCGGTTGATGCCGATGCCGTGATGGTGGCTGATGGCACCGCCGGCGGTCCGGGTCGCCCGGGTGACCTCGTCCCACGCCCTGCGGTAGTAGGAGGCCACCCATTCGTGGTGGGCGGGATCCGAGCCGTCGAGGTCGCCAGGCGGCCGACCGGCGAAGGTGAAGTAGAGGCACGCCCCGTCGGTGTAGGCGTGGGACTGGTGGGACGAGGCCACCAGGGTGCCCTCCACGCCGGTCAGGGTGTCGAGCACCGCCCGGTAGAGGTCGGGGAGCACGCTCCAGCGGGCGGAGACCTCCACGGTGTCTACGACGATGCCCGCCCGCCACAGTGGGGCGAGGGCGGACACGTCGTTGCGGTGGTCGAGCCACCGCTCCACCAGGCCGGCATCGAGCGGATCGGCGTCGCCGCACTCCGAGTCGACCACCGCCAAGGTGGCCTCCACCAGGGCAGGATCCGCCTCGTCCAGCACGACGAGGGCACAGGTGTCGGTCAGGTCGAAGGAACGGGCCGACTCGGTCTGGTCGTACAGGCGGAGGACGGCGGGTGTGGCGCCCCGACGCAGGATCCGGCGACAGGCGTCGAGCCCGTCGCCGAACGTGGCGAAGCCGAAGGCCCGTCGGCCCTCGCCCTCGGGCACCGGGTGGACGCGGAAGCGGCCCTCGGTGATCACTCCGAGGGTGCCCTCGCTCCCCACGAAGAGCTGGGTGAGGTCCGGGCCGGTGGCCGATCGGGGGGCGTGCCCGCCGGTGCGGACTACCTGCCCGTCGGCCAGGACCACCTCGAGGCCGATGACCATGTCCTCGATCTTCCCGTACCGGTTGGAGTACTGGCCCGCCCCCCGGCACGCGAGCCAGCCGCCCACGGTGGACAGATCCATCGACTGGGGCCAGTGTCCGAGGGTCAGGCCGTACCCGTCGCGCAGGCCCGCCTCCACCTCGGGCCCGAACGTGCCGGCGCGCAGGTCGGCCACCAACGACTCCGGATCCACCTCCCCGAATCCGGCCATGCCGCACAGGTCGAGGGCCACGCCGCCGAACAGTGGGATCGAGGCACCACACACCCCGCTGCGTCCGCCTGCGGGGGTCACCGGCACCCGGGCCTGGTTGCACAGGGACAGCACGGCGGCGACCTGGTCGGTGCTGGTGGGTCGGGCGACCACGGCCGGCCGGGCCGGCACCTCGCCGCGTGTGGCCCACCCGATGGCCAGCGGCCACCAGTCCCTCCCGGCTTCGGCACGTATGGCGTCGAGATCGGACACCTCCGCGCACACCTCGGAGAGTCGGCGGGCCAGTTCGGTGTCCACCGCCACGAAGGTGCCGGCCAGGTGATCGACGACGTCGCCGGGCAACGCGTCGATGGGGGTCACCGGAGTGGGGACGGTCACCCGGCCTCCGATCCGCGGGACGCCGAAGTGACACCCGGCTGGTCCGAGGGATCCGGTCCGAGTCCGGCCTTGGCCAGTTCGGCCAGGAGGGACTCAGCGTACTCGGTCGCCTCCCGGACGATCCGCTCCTGGTCCCATCCGAGCTCCCGGCCGATGAGGGTGGCGACGTCCGACGCGGCCCGCGCCGCGGCCCGGGCATCGCGGAGGGAGGCCCGGGTGCGACGGTCGAGCACGTCCTCGACCGAGCAGGCCATCTCCGCCCGGACTGCATACAGCGCCTCCACCCGCAGGTAGTGGAGGCCGTCGACCAGCGGGTCGAGCAACCCGGGCTGCTCGCCGACGAGGGCGAGCACAGATGGGGTCTCGGACCCGAACCGACCGGCCAGGTGGGCGGCGATCGCCGCCGGGTCATCGGAGCCGGCCGGGGTCCCCTCCGGCCGGGTCCCTCCGGCCAGGGCGGCGGCGTGCACCCCGCCGCCGGCGCCCCGCAGGCGCAGGTCCCTGGTCACGCACGGGGTCGACCTCGGCTTCCGTCCGAGTACCCGGACCACCGCGTCGACGGTGTCCTCGGCCATCTTCCGGTAGGTGGTGAGCTTGCCGCCGGTCACGGTCACCATGCCGCGTTCCGAGGTCCGAACGGTGTGGCGTCGGGAGAGGTCGGCCGTGCGCTCGCTGGGCTTGTGCTTCCCCTCGACCGGAGCCAGCAGCGGACGCAGCCCGGTCCAGATACCGGTGATGTCCGACCGTCCGATCGGCGAGGTGGTGATGGCGTTGGCGGCGGCGAGAATGTAGTCGACGTCCTCGGGGAGGCAGCTCGGATCGTCGAGAGGGCCGTCCCACTCGGTGTCGGTGGTGCCGAGGTAGACCTGGTCGCCCCACGACACCACGAAGATCGACCGGTGGTCCTCGCGCACCGGGATGACCGCGGCGATGTCGCAGGGGAACGCAGCTTCGGGCACGGTGATGTGGATGCCCTTGGCCGGCCGGATGGAGCGCGGGTTGCGCTGCTCGTCCAAGGCGCGCACCTCGTCGGACCAGACGCCGGCGGCGTTGACCACCACGGTTGCCTCGATCTCGAACGGGGTGCCGCCGACGGGCGTGACGCGGGCGCCGTCGACCCTCCCGTCGGGACCGGTGGTGAGGGAGGTCACCGGCGTGTGGTTGGCGGCCACCGCCCCGTGGTCGACCACCGCGGTTCGGATCACCGCAAGCGTCAACCGGGCGTCGTCGGTGCGGGCGTCCCAGTAGAGGAAGCCGGCGGCCAGGCGATCGGCACGGAGGTTGGGCATGTGGGCCAGAGCCTGTGCCCGCGACATCTTCTCGTGTCGCCGTCCGATGCGGACGCCACCGGTGAGGTCGTACAGCCACAGTGCGGTGCGGTAGACGCGGGCCACACCGGCGTTGACCACGCCCTCCTTGCCGAACAGGGGGATGAGGAAGGGGAGGGGGGAGACCAGGTGAGGGGCGTTGTCCAAGAGGCGCTGGCGTTCGGCCAGGTTCTCGTAGACCAGCCGGTACTCCCGTTGCTGGAGGTAGCGGAGCCCTCCGTGGACGAGCTTGGACGACTTGGACGACGTTCCCGATGCGAAGTCGTCCTTCTCCACCAGGGCGGTCCTGAGCCCCCGACTGGCCGCGTCGAGGGCCACGCCCGCCCCGGTGATCCCGCCGCCGATGACCAGTACGTCGAACTGCTGGTCGGCCAGTCGGGAGAGGGCCTCGGTCCGGTCGAACCGGCGACCGGTCGGCTCGTGATCGGGGGCGGGGGCGGGACCGGACATGGTCAAAGCCTGCCACAGGTGGGGGTCGCCCCCGCCTCGTCCGGACGGTCGTGGCCAAGGCACCGGGAACCCGGTGCCTCCACACGTCCGCAGGCACCGGGTACCGGTCGCCTCCGTATCTACAATGATTGTTGAAAAACAATCATTGGTGATATCGTGGATCCTGATGAAGTCCCCCGAGGAGTTGACCGAACTGTTCCGCTCGAGCGGCCGCAAGGTGACCGCGCAGCGTCAGTGCGTGTTCCGTGTGCTGCAGGGCGACGTCACCCATCCCTCCGCCGAGACGGTCCACGCGTTGGTCAGCGCGGAGATGGAGACGATCTCGCTCAAGACGGTGTACCAGACCCTCTACGACCTGGCCGAGTTGGGGGAGATCGTCTCACTCGACGTCGGCACCGGCATGACCCGCTTCGATCCCAACACCGATGACCTCCATCACCATCTGGTCTGCCGCCGTTGCGGCAGTGTGCGGGACCTGGTCGCAGACTTCCCCCAGTTGCGTATCCCCGAGGGCGCCGAGCTCGGCTTCGAGGTGGGCTCGGCGGAGATCGTCTTCCGGGGGCTCTGCCCCGACTGCCGGTCGGCCGCCGCCCCCGAGCAGACGTCGGGCCGGCGCCAGACTCAACGGTCCCGGCCATGAGCCCCGACCGCCTCCACCGCACCCGCGGCACTCATCGATCAGCACCATCATCCAGCAGACCCACGAAAGGAACACCGTGCCAGCACTAAAGGACACCAAGACCGAGGAGAACCTCAAAGAGGCGTTCGCCGGCGAGAGCCAGGCCAACCGCCGGTACCTGTACTTCGCCCAGAAGGCCGACGTGGAGGGCTATCCCGACGTCGCCGCCCTGTTCCGCTCGGTTGCGGAAGGCGAGACCGGTCACGCATTCGGACATTTCGACTTCCTGCGCGAGGTCGGCGATCCGGTCACCGGCGTACCAGTGGGCCCGACCGAGGACAATCTGAAGTCCGCCGTCGAGGGCGAGACCTACGAGTACTCCGAGATGTACCCCGGGTTTGCCCGCACCGCACGCGACGAGGGATTCGACGAGATCGCCGAATGGTTCGAGACGCTTGCCCGGGCGGAGAAGAGCCACGCTGGTCGCTTCAGCGAAGGGCTGGCCTCGGTCTCCTGACCGACCACCCGGTGCGACAGCGCACCTGTTGACGAGTGCAGCCGGCCCCGAGATGGACCTCGGGGCCGGACTGTCCCACCACCCCGCCACCTGACCGGATGCGCTCGACCCGGTGGCGGCGAGAGGGCCCGGCCCGACCTCCAGGGAGGTTCACGTCCATGACCACCACCTACGACCCCACCCATCCGAAATACTTCGACGAGCCCGATCTGAGGGTGGAGCTCGAACGGGTCTACGACCTGTGCCACGGGTGCCGCCTCTGCTTCAACCTCTGTCCGTCGTTCCCGACCCTGTTCGACGCCATCGATGGGCGCGACGGAGACGTCGCCGGGATGACGCCGGCCGAGCAGGACCAGGTGGTCGACGAGTGCTACCAGTGCAAGCTCTGTTACATCAAGTGCCCCTATGTGCCCCCGCACGAGTGGGAGCTCGACTTCCCTCGGCTGATGATGCGGGCCCACGCCGTCCGCCACGACCAGGGGGTGCCGGTCAAGGAACGGCTCACCGACCAGTTCCTCGCCCGCGCCGACCTGGTGGGCAGGGTCTCCTCGGCCACCGCACCGCTGGTCAACGCCGTGACCGGTCGACCTGGCTCCCTGGCCCGCAAGGTGATGGAGAAGGCGGTGGGGATGGCCTCCGAGCGGATGCTCCCTCCCTATGCACGCCAGCGGTTCACCACCTGGTTCAAGCGTCGCACCATCGCGGCGGACACCGGATCGAGGGCGTTCGCGGCGATCGAGGCCCAGGGGGAGGTGTCGGTGTTTCCGACCTGCTTCGTGGAGTACATGGAGCCCGCCATCGGGCGCGACCTGGTGCAGGTCTTCGAGCGCAACAAGGTGGCCTGCTCGCTCCCCGAGGGGACCCGGTGCTGCGGCGCACCTTGGCTCCACCAGGGCAACGTGAAGGAGTTCGCCAAGGCGGCCACCCGCAACGTGGCCGCGCTGGCCGATGAGGTGCGGGCGGGCAAGGAGGTCATCGTGGCCCAACCCACCTGCGCCTACGTGGTCCGCAACGACTACCCGATCTATCTGGCCCACACGCCGCTGGCCGACGACGCCGTCCTGGTGTCCGCCCACACCGCCGATCCTGCCGAGTACCTGGTTCGCCTGCACAAGGACGAGGGCACCTCGTTGGACACCGAGTTCCCCGGCCGGGAGTCGGGAGAGGTCCCCGACCAGGTGACCTACCACGTGGCCTGCCATCTGCAGGCCCAGCAGATCGGTCTGAAGAGCCGGGACCTGTTGAAGGTGGCCGGGGTGAAGGCGACCCTGGTCCAGCGCTGCTCGGGCATCGACGGCACCTGGGGGTACCGCGCCGAGAACTACGACCTTGCCCGCAAGGTGGCCGGTCCGTTGAAACGGGAAGTGGAGGCGGCCGGCAACGAGGTGGTCTGCGGCGACTGCCACCTGGCCAACGGATCCATCGAGCAGGAGACCGGCACCCGACCGGTGCACCCCATGCAGCTGATGGCCCGGGCCTACGGGATCCCCGAGGAGCAGGCCCGATGACCGCCCCCCGACCACTCACCCTCGACGACATCGCCGACCAGCGGGCCTACGAACGTGAGCGAGACGAGTTCCGTGCCCGGGTGATCGCCACCAAGAAGCTGCGCCGGGTCAGTGTGGGACCGGTGGTCACCCTTACATTCGAGAGCCGCCTGACCATGCGCTTCCAGGTCCAGGAGATGGCCCGGGCGGAGAAGATGCTCACCGACGAGCAGATCCAGCACGAGCTCGACGTCTACAACCGGTTGCTCCCGGCCGAGCGGGAACTGTCGGCCACGCTCTTTCTCGAGCTCACCACCGAGGAGCAGCTCCGTACCTGGCTACCGAGGCTGGTGGGCATCGAGACGTCCTGCGC
>Ga0209014_10002016_pt1 | contig 11936 bp, 10 predicted proteins | sample BarGraNGADG00212_FD_184491 | JGI IMG/M metagenome (GOLD analysis project Ga0209014, IMG submission 184491) | Arctic peat soil microbial communities from Barrow, Alaska - Barrow Graham LP Ref core NGADG0002-212 (SPAdes) (version 2) | ecosystem: Environmental > Terrestrial > Soil > Wetlands >... | reverse complement strand
AGAGTAACAGTGTGAGTCTGTAGCGTCGGGGCTCGTCCCCGACGCTACAACTGCCACCCCTGTCGTGAACCATGCCTGTAGGGTTGGTTGTCTCACTGAGCTACCGCTCGCTCATGGGCAACATTGCGGCATTGGCCCTCCTGCAAAACAGAAGGGGTCAGGAGTTGGAATCGACACCTGGCCCCTTCTCGACCTACACCCTGGTCGGTCGCGGCGGATCTTAACCCGGCCGTCGCCGTGCGTAGTTTTCGATTATGAAGCCGGCTATGCTGTGGCGTGATGGCACTGCCGGCAAGCCATCTCTAGGGAACCACCGGGCGTCCTCCAGCTCATCGTGATCCACCTTGACCTCGCCTCCAGCGTAGTGGGCGAGAAAACCGACCATCAACTGGCTTGGGAAGGGCCAGTTCTGGCTTCCGACGTACTGTATCTCGTCGACCTCTACTCCAACCTCTTCCCTGACCTCGCGGTGTACCGTCGCCTCAAGCGATTCGCCGTTGTCCACAAAGCCTGCCACCAGGGCGTATCGGCCCGGGTCCCAGCCAGCTTTTCTGGCCAGCAGCACGCGGTCGCCATCGTGGATCAGGACGATCACCGCGGGGTATAGGTGGGGATAGTGCTCGTAGCGGCAGTTCGAGCAACGCCGGCCCCACTCCTTTACTATACGCTCGGTCTCAGCTCCACATCGCGGACAATACCCACTGGTAGACTCCCACCATAGGGCCTGCATCGCCATCCCGCCGAGGGATAGTAGCGCGTCCGGGAGGCGCGCACCCTGCATCGGAACCAAGGTCTCCCGACGGTAGCCCGCGGGAAGCTCCGCGTCGCGCGGCAGCCTGACTACCCAGCAGGGCGCGCCATGCCAGGCTCCTAGCCACAGCGGCTCCGAAAGCAAGCCATCGAAGCCGACGGGCGAGTCGCCGAACACCAGTTCCGGCTCCGGCCGGTCGGGCACCACCAGACCCTGGTCCTGGACGATCAGCCAGTGACCAGACAGCGACGGTACGGAACCACCATGCTTTGCCGAGACAAAGCTTCCATCAAGACAATCGAGGTTGAACGGTAGGTGAACGGTGAGCGGTGTGGTCACAGCCGCCCCCTCGCCGCGCTCCGAGATACTGGTTGCAGATCTCTGACGACTTCTGGCACGTTATGTCCCCTTTATCGGATATCGGACAGCTATTGTTGCCCCCATTATGAATCCATCTGGCCGGTCTGGGCAAGACGAGAAGCCGCAACTCGAACACGCGATCTGAGCCGCGGGTGGCGAAGGTTGGAGCGGTTATTGCCCTCCTTCCCACTCCGCCTGGCATTTGACGAAAGAATCGAGATAGCCGGGCACTTGCTTGTATGAAATGGGTGGTATGGCTCGACGGCTATTCCGTGTTAGCATGAGGGGCATAGCACTCCCTGCCGAGAGCGGACTACAGGGCTGCCGGCGCGAATGATCTCCAGAGACGGATCGCGGGACATGATCAAGCACGAGAACTTCCCCCTCTCTTCCCTGCTCTACTACAAGATTGGAGGCACCGCTCGATACCTACTGGAGGCGAGCAGCAGGGAAGACCTTCAAGAGGCGATGGAGTACGTGGCCTCCAATCGGATCGACAGACTTATGGTAGTTGGCTTGGGCTCCAACCTGCTCTTCCCGGATGGGCTGTTTGACGGTGCAGTGATCAGGATCGCCGCCGGCCCTCTACCTCAGCTCCGCGACTTGGGCAACGGACTGGTAGAGGCCTTCGCCGGCGAGAGCCTGGACGACGTCATCACCTTCGGCTTCCAGAGCGGGTACGCCGGGCTAGAGTGGGCCGGTGGACTGCCCGGCACAGTCGGCGCCGCCATTCGGGGCAACGTTGGGGCCTTCGGGGGTGAACTGAAGGACTTTCTGGTTAGCGCCGAACTGCTGGCACGCTCAGAGGCTGGCTACGAGATCCGCCAACTCAGCAATGAAGAGCTCTGTTTCGCCTACCGAGACAGCGCGGTGAAGAGGGACCGGAAGCTGGTTGTGAGCTCTGGGCTCTTCGGACTCCGTCCCACTTCGGGAGTCGACCTCGAATCCGCCAAGCAGCGATACCACTCAAACATCGACTACCGGAACCGCAACCACCCGATGGAGTTCCCCACCTGCGGCTCCGTCTTTAAGAACATCGCCAGGCGCGAAGAGGTGGAGCGGATACTTGCCGTCTGGCCCGACGCGAGGGAAAACGTGGATGGCCGATGGCACGGGAAGGTGTCTATGGGCTACGCCATCAAGCGGTTCGGCCTCTCCGGCTACCGGATTGGCGGCGCCCAGATCTCCCCCAAGCACAACAACTTCATCGTGAACCTGGGAGATGCCCGCTTCTCAGACGTGTACGGTCTAATAGAAAAGGTAAAGAGGGAATTCTCCGCGGCCTTCGGCTTCGTTCCCGAGCCCGAGGTGGAGATCGTGGGGCTGACTCCGTAGGGTTGGGCGGGCCAGCGACGACCCGCCCGGAACCACGCACTTCTACCCGTTCACCAACTGGGCTTTCACTCGGATGTCAACGTTGCCCCTCAAGGCGTTGGACACGGGGCACCCCTGCTCCCCCTGCCGGGCCAACGCCTCGAAACCCGCCTGATCAAGTCCGGGAACCACACCTCGGACCTCCAAGTCCATGGTCGTGATCTTGGACTTCCCTTCGACCTGATCGAAGGTGCACACCGCCGATACGTCCAGCCTAGTAGGCGGCTTGCCAGCCTGGTCCAGGGTGTTGGACAGCGCCATCGCGTAGCAGCCCGCGTGGGCCGCGGCGATCAACTCCTCCGGACTGGTCTTCCCATGCGATCGGTTGGTCCTCGACACCCAGGAGATGGGCTGCTCACCTATCGCCCCACTCTCCACTCTCACCCGGCCGTTGCCGGCGAACAGGTTACCCTCCCAGGTCACATCTGCTTTACTCCGCGCTGCTGCCACCTTCTCCTCCTTGTACGCGCACCTTTCGGGGCACGAGACTACCAAGACTCAGAGAGGTTGTAGATGCAAGCAGCGTGCCACTGCGCCGCGCCCCACGGTCCGACTTCTACTGCAATCGCTTCTTCGGCGGGTACAACTCCTTAACCCGCGCCATTAGGAACTCGTCGCGGATCCGCCGCACCTCCGCCGCATCCCGCTTGCTCCAGTCGTAGAAGCCCTTGCCATCTTTCAAACCGCGCTCGCCGTTGGCCACCTTCTGTTTCAAGATGGGCAGCGGCTCGTCGTCGTTGCAGAGTGACTTGAACAGGTAGCTCTCGATCCGCAGAGAGGCGTCCAGCCCGTTGAGGTCGGTATGCTCCAACGGGCCGTAGGCCGGGAACCTCAGCCCGAGGCCCATTTTAATGGCGAGATCGACCTCCTCAGCCGTGGCGATCCCCTCCTGAACGATGTACATCGCCTCCCGCTTGATGGCGTGGAAGATCCTGTTCCCCAGTTGCCCCGGCACGTCCTTCCACACTACCACCGGCCGCTTCCCGATCTCCAGCAGGAGCGCCCTCAGTAGCTCCACGGTCTCTAGCGACGTCCGCTCCCCCTTGACGATCTCCACTAAAGGCATCAGGTGAGGCGGATTCCAGTAGTGAGTAGTTGCTGCCCGCTCGGGCCTGGCCATCTCCGCGGCGACCTCGGTGACTGGGAGGCCGGAGGTGTTGGTGCAAATCAGCGCGTGAGAAAGGCAAACCCGATCCAACAGGGAGAACAGCGACCGCTTGAGGGGCAACTCCTCGATGATCGACTCCACCACCAGGTCTGCCTCAGCAGCCAAGGACTCCAGATCGGTTGAACCGCTAACGGCGGCGCGGATACGGACCACATCCTCCTCATCGAGCATCTCTGCTTTCTGCATGGCACGGAGGTTTGCCTCAAGCGACGTGAGCCCTCGATCTACGCTCTCCTGGGTACGCCCATACATGCTCACCTGCCTGCCGGATGCCGCGAACGACTGCGCGATCCCGGGGCCCATCAGCCCGGTGCCTATCACTACCACTCGCTTGATCGAACTCGTGTCCATACTCCCCCCAGGGCGGCCTCATAGCCGTGAAATGGGATTCAGGGCCTTCCGCGCACAGTATACTGTGTGCGGGATTGCCGGCAAAGGTCGCCTCCTCGACGATCGGGAGCCCATGGTGCAGGCAGTAGGCGCCCTTAGCGCCCATTCCTCTGGATCCCGGAGGGTGTTAGAATCGAGCGTAGCACAGCTAACCGAGGGTATCACCGAAGTGCCAAAGGGGGGATCGCCATGAAGGTCCGCGAGATTATGTCCAGCCACGCGCTGTTCGTCAGCCCGGAGACCAGGGTCGGCGCCGTTGCCAGGTTGATGGTGGACAACGGCATCAGCAGTGTGCCGGTGGTGGATGCCGTGGGGAAAGTTGCGGGGATGGTCACCCAATCCGACCTGGTCGTGCGGAACGCCAACATTCACTTCCCCCGCTTCCTCCAGTTCCTGGACGCCCGCATCTACGTGGAGGGTCCGAAGCATTTCGAAGAGGAGGCGCGTCGGATGTTAGGCACCACCGCAGCCGACGTGATGACTTCGCCCTGCGTCGTCGTCGACGTAGACGACGAGATAGAGCAGGCAGCGACTCTGATGATGGAAAAGCACATCCACGCCCTGCCGGTGATGGAGAAAGGCAGACTGGCAGGCATAGTCAGCCAGTCCGACATGGTGCGCCTCATCGCCTACGAGGAGAAGGGCTAGCCGCCAGCGGGGCCAGAATTCTGGCACAGATGTCGATGCCGCGCTGTGGCTACCGTGGGTTGAGCCGGCCATCGCGATCCCTGATCAGCTGGAGCCAAACCCTGTCTGGGAAGGCCGCCCGCAGCTGCGCTACGGATTCCCCGCTACCTGACAATGCGAAAACCGCATCACCGTCCAAACGGGGACTGTTCATCGGGGCCAGGTAGAGTGAGTAGATCCACCAGTCTCCGGTGGTGACCAGCGCATCTTTCAGGTCGGTTACCCTCCCGGCCAGATCGTGATCGACGAACTCCCCCAGGACCGGCCCCTTGCCTCCTGGCCAGCCGCTGTAGCCCTCGTACAGCTCGCCTTGACGCGGCCAGAAATAGAAGAAATTACAGCCGAACAGCAAGGTCGCCAGCAGGAGGACAGCCAACCGGGCCTTCACCCCGTCTGTCGCCCCCCTGCTCGAATCGGCCTGCCGGCAGGATCTCAGTCCACCCATCAGCGACTCCACCATCGCCCCCAGGGTGGCGAAGCCCCTGGCAGCAAGAAGGACCATGGAAGGCAGCGCCTCGAAGTAGTATCTGGGACCAAGGACGATGCCATGGTAGAAGTAACCCACGAAGGCCAGCACGAATAGGGCAATCACCGCACCGTGCAGCCTGTCCCAGGCCGTCGACCGCCCGGTCAGGAACGGAAGCATGAGCACAGACAGGGTGAAGTATGAGGGCCAGCCAAACAGACTTATGGATAGGGATGTCAGCTGTTCATCGGCGTTCACCAACCCAGCGGCCAGCGTGTGCTTCCCATAAAAGCCGACCCCGTCCCCAAAACCGAAGCGGTCTCCGCCATAGAAGAGGCCCCTTGGCAGTACCAGCGGGGATCCCGTGAGGCCCCAGTTGTAGAGCAGGTAGGCCACACCGAACAGGGAGAAACACCCGATGGAAACCGCCAAATCCCTCCTCCAGCGGAGCCCCCTCTTTCGCCAGACGCCCGCCAGCAGGAACAGCCCCATGGGCAGCGACCACAACAGCGCCACACTCTCCCGGCAGAGAAATGTGGCACCCATGGCAATGCCCGCGGCGGCAGCCCACCGAGTCGCGGGGCGCTGCAGGTAGCGAGTTGCAGAGTAAAGGAAGAGGGACGCAAAGAACATGGTGGGCACGTGACTCATATAGGAACCGGCAAGCAGCCCTAGGAAGGGCGACGTGGCCATGAGCAATGCCGCGAGCAGTGCAACGGGCCGGCCATACTGCCGCCGCCCCACGAGGTACACCAGCAGCACGGATCCCGCGGCCAGTATCGGCTCAACCAGCCAGGGAACCCCGGCAAGGAAGCCCAGACCCAGCAGCGCGGGCACACCGGGCGGGTACTGGGAGAACCAGCGCCCATCGTGAACGACGGTGAAGGGGGTGGGGAATGCACCGGCATCCGGAGGTGCCGGTGCCGCCAGGGCGCCGGACGCCAATACCTTCCCCTGGAAGTAGTAGGAGACGGCGTCCAGTATGTGGGGAGCCCGATCGAACAGCACTACCCCACTATAGAGAGCCAGGGCCAGCGCCCCTCCAGCCATCGCCAGTGGGAGCGCCCTGAGCACTCCAGTTTTATCCCCCTGGAAGGACCTCCCCGGTATGATCGCTGTCAGTGGCAGAAGCAGCAGCGGCAGAGCCAATGCCAGGGCCGCGGCACGAGTCAGCATGTAGAGCAGTTCCGCCAGGAACGGGGGCCATTGCGATGGCAAGAAGGGGCTGGAGATCTGTTTCGGCTCGCCCCCAGGAGTGACGCCGGTAACGAGCAGCCGCCGGTCGTTCCGGTTTGTCTCCAGCCGAAGAAGGATGCCATCCTCGCCCGCCAGTTCCAGGGTCCTGGGAGTCTCCGGACGCTGAAGGCGTATCGTCAGGCTGAAGGGTTGGGGAAGCGGTAACTCCACCGCCTCCGTTGGGGAAGGCTGATGGATCAATTCACTTCCATCGCCGGCGCGGACCGACAGATCGCGCCAGCGGCTGTAGCCGGCTTCGTCCCTGAGCCAGGCCTGAAAGCGATAGTAGTGGGTCTTGCTAAACTCAGAGAAGTAGTCCGGGTCGTAGTTCAGGTTGTTGGTGCTGTCGGAGCCATCGACCTGGTATTCGCGGCGAAACGGGTCTGCGGGGACCAGGCGCAGCGCACGAAGCGGCCGGGCCAGGGTGAGGTACTCTGTCTGGCCATCCAGCGTCACGGACAGCTCAGAGGCGCTTCCAGCAATCTGGATATCCAAGGGGAACAGCTCGATCAGCAGGTTTCCCAGGGCGAGCAGACCGGCAACGAAGCTAGCCAGCACCGCCAGGGGCAACACACCCCTGAAGGGGCCGAGAACCGACCACCTTGCCCCGTCCGAGGCCCTCTGTCGCCGAGCCAACCGCTCCCTAAGCCCCCTCACTTGGGATCCGCGCGCCACTTCCGGCCACTTCCGGCATGTCGACGGTTGCCGGTCGGTGCCGCGGCTAGTAGACCTCGACGTCGGAGCCGGGCACTACATCGCCGATCACCCAGCACCCTTGCCCCTCTCCGGCACAGGAAGACAGAAGCTCGTCCAGTCTCTGCGGAGCCACCGAGGCAAGCAACCCGCCGGAGGTCTGAGGGTCCATCAGAAGATCAGCCAGCAGCGGGGGGACGCTGTCCGGAATATGGGCCCGCAGACGGCTCCCCTCCTCAGTTCCCAGAAGATAGGCACGGTTGCGGCCCAAACCGCCGGGCAGCAGGCCGGCCTCGGCGTACTTCATCGCCCCCGGCAGCAGCGGCACGCTGGAGGCATCGATCCGCAGCCGAACCCCGCTGGCCTCCGCCATCTCCGAGGCATGGCCAAGAAGGCCGAATCCTGTCACATCCGTACAGCCGCGAACGCCGACTGCGCGCAGAAGGCGAGCAGGGGTGCGGTTCAGGGTCAACATGCTCTCCACTGCCAGCTTCAGATCGTCGGCGGCAACCCTATCGGCCTTGTGGGCCGTGGTGATCGCCCCAGTGCCCAACGGCTTGGTCAGCACCAAACGGTCGCCCACCCTGGCTCCCCCCTTGGTGGTCACGTCGGCAGGATCGGCGATGCCGGTCACGCAGAAGCCGAACTTTGGCTCACGGTCTATCACCGTATGGCCGCCTACCACGGCCCCGCCGGCCTCAGCCACCTTCTCGGCACCCCCCCGAACGATGGCGGAAACGATGTCGTCGGGCAGATCCTCGGGAAACGCGGCCACGTTGAGGGCAAAGAGGACCTCGCCCCCCATCGCATAGACGTCACTCATGGCGTTGGCGGCGGCGATGGCACCGTAGCTGTAGGGGTCATCGACCACCGGGGCAAAGAAATCCACGGTCTCGATGATGGCTCGATCCCCCACCATAAAGACGGCAGCGTCGTCCCCCACCTGCAGCCCCACCAGCAGATCCGGGTGGGTATACTTGGCAAGCGGTTTCGTTATCTTCTCCAGGTCCAACGGACCCAGCTTACCAGCTCAACCGGCGCAAGCGGCAAGCGATGTCAGCCGAAACGGTTCCGCTCCAGCCATGAGACTACCCTTCTCCTTGTTGCGGTATTTGTGGCCGGTGCCTTCCTCGGTGCCCTGTCGCCAGGGTAGGCCCAGACCAACCCTCCGAGTGAAGTATGCCCAACGACCATCTGGTTCGATTATACGGCAGCTGGCCCAGTCTCACAATTCGGGGGGCATTGGCGGCAGCGCAACTGCCCTTTGGACAGGGCCACCAAGCTGTAATAGAATGGGCTCCACATTCATCGGGGTGTGGGGAGACCACGTCGGAGAATGCAATGCGCAAGTTGAGCGTTGATCGGCTCAAGCCAGGCATGGTGCTCGCCAGGTCCGTCGAAACCGAACGCGGTGATGCGCTCTTGGCCCAAGGAGTCGTCCTCACCGAACAGTTCATCTGTGGCCTGAAAGGGCACGGCTTTCACGCGGTGTACGTGCAAAACGGCATCGCTGACGACGTCCAACCGCCACAGATCCTCTCTCCCATGGTGAGGGAGCTTACCTTCAGGCATCTGAAAGACCTCTTCGACATGATCGAGGGCGCCACCTCCGACGTTCAGACCGATGCCCAACGGAACAAGATGGTCGAGCAGCTAGCCGCGTCACTCAGGCCTCAGTTTGTCGAGCTGTACCATGACGTGGAGAAGATCGTCGACGAGGTGGTCGATAAGGAGACCATCACCGGAATCGTCTCGCTGAAAAGCTACGACAACTATACCTTCGAGCATTCAGTAGAGGTCACGGTAATCGGCATCCTTCTGGGAAAGCGGATGCGGCTCAACATTGCCGAGCTGCACCAACTGGCCTTGGGTTGCCTCTGCCACGACATAGGCAAGCTAGTGGTGCCGAAGACAGTATTGGGCAAACGCGGCAAACTGACAGACGATGAGTTCGCGGTCATCCAGCGTCACCCCCAGGCCGGATTCGACACCGTGCAGCACCTAATGGGACCCTCCGACATCATAGCGCGCCACGTCGTCCGCCAGCACCACGAGCGGCAGGATGGCAAGGGGTACCCACGAGGTCTGCGAGGAACCAATAGATTCGTCGCCGGCAAGCCGTCTTTCGGTCAGGGATTGATCCTGCCCGCCGCTGAGATCGCCGCTGTCGCAGATGTCTACTCTGCAATTTCATCCGATCGCCCCTACCGTCTCGCCATGTCCCCTCAGCAGATCATGTCTACCATGCAGCAGATGGCGGGGTCCCACCTCAACAGAGATGTTGTGGCCAGATTCCTGTCCGGCCTCCCTTTCTACCCCATCGGCACCCATGTCCTGGTGATCTCCGGTAGGCTTCGGGGCTTTAGGGGGGTCATCACCAGGGTGAAGCCCGCCCAGATCAACGCCCCAACCCTCCGCGTTATATTCGATGCGCGCGGGCAGATGGTTGCACCCTTTGAAGTGGACACTAGCAAGGAGATGGGTCTGTCACTTGCGGCCGTCCCCTCCAGCGTGTCACCTATAGAATTGGACTTCGACCAGACCTCCCCCAACATGGTTTCGGTGCACTTTGAACCAGGACAACGGTAGAAGCAAGAACAGGCGAAGCGATTCCGGCTCCCACAGGCAGAGCACTGAGGAGCAACTGGTCCTCGGGGGATTCATCATCCTGCTGGTGGTAGGCGGTCTGCTCATGCTGCTGATAATGGGCCGCGGGCCGGCCACCATAGGTTTCGGGGTACTGCTTCTGGGAATCGGCCTGCTGCTGGCGCTGTATAAGGGTCTGGAATTACTGGAGTACTTCCTCAAGCGCGAATAGCCATCCCATATTTGGCCTATTCGTTTCGACCTGCCCTTCCGATTATTGTACTGGGAATTGCAATTCTTCCTATCGTCATCAGCTGCCCTCAAGTCATCGGTAGGGCGAATGGCAGGCCGACTTCTGGGCTGACTCTGGAGGCCTTGGGCCGGAGATGCGAAAGCTATACATGGAACAGCTCGAGCCGGGGTTGGCCCTGGCCAGAGCCATCTACAACGATCGAGGCGATGTGTTGCTGGCACGCGGCGTCATGCTCACATCGCGCTACATCTCTGCGCTAGAGGCTCTGGGCTTTTACGCCGTATATGTCTCGGATGGGATCGGTGACGACCTGGATCCCCCGGAGGTGCTATCGGAGCAGTTGCGGGTCGCCACCTACAAGCACGTCCGCGAGCTCTTCGACGTGGTCCAGAACGTCACTAGCCTCCACGGCAAGGCCGGAAGGCAGGACGCACTCACGCAGCTCTCCACATCCACAGGCCCGCAGGTTGCTCAACTGTATCGGGATGTAGAGAAGATAGTGGACGAGGTGATGACCGCGGACACCCTGTCGGGCGTCGCCTCCTTGAAGTCCCACGATAGCTACACCTTCGAACACTCCGTAGAGGTGACCGTGGTGGGAGTGATGCTTGGGAAGAGGCTCTATCTGCCGCCGCAGGAGCTGCACCAGTTGGCCCTCGGCTGTCTCTGCCACGATATCGGCAAGGCGGACATCCCAACAGAGATCCTGAGCAAGCCTGGCCGGCTTTCGGAGGAGGAGTTCGCCGTTGTCATGGAGCACCCACGGGCTGGCTACGAAGCAGTCCAGCAGTTTCTGCGCAGTTCCGACAACATCGCCCGCCACGTCGTCTGGCAGCACCACGAGAGGCAGGACGGTAACGGATATCCCAGAGGGCTTCATGGGAACAATAGCTTCGGCGGGACGATGGATCTGCGCTTCGACAAGTCGCTCATCCTGCCTTCCGCGGAGATAGCCGCTGTGGCCGACGTCTACGCCGCCCTCGCGTCGGACAGGCCCTATCGACGGGCACTCAAGCCACCGCAGATAATCGCCACCCTTCGAAACATGTCAGGAAGCCATCTAAACCGAGAGCTGGTGCGACGGTTCCTTTCCATCCTACCCACCTATCCGGTCGGATCCGAAGTGATGATAATATCGGGTAGCCTTCAAGGCCACAGGGGAGTGGTCACCGAAGTCAATCCAATAGAGGTCCACCGGCCCAAGGTCCGTGTCATGCTCGATCCCGAGGGTCGCAAGCTGACACCCTTCGAGGTAGACACTAAAGTCGACAGACAAATCGAGCTTGCCACCACCTCATACTCGGAAGAAGCGCAGCTCATATCGGCCTAGCCACTTGTCCCCACGCAATCGTCCCCCTGAGTCTGCTACTCCTTCGAGCACCCTTAAGCCTTGATAACAGACCGATTCGCTTGACGCGACCTTCTATGCACCAGCAGCGCACCAGCAGCCAACAAAGAGGTGCGACCATCCATCCCAGACCGAGAAGTCGCGCCGCTTCTGTGGAAACTGGGATAGCCAAGTGAGTATCACTTTGTATGGCACTCACGGCAGTCGTTCGTGATACAATGCGCGCGGCCGCATGCGACGGCCGTCCTCGCGATGCCCCGGAGTCTCCAATTAAGCCATTGTTGGCAAGCATTGCAGAGAGGAGTTTGCCATGTTCCGCACCGCCTGCCTGGTTCTCATCACGTTGGTTGCAGCCCTCGCGCTCTTCCTAACACCCGCCTGGGCAGCCAGAAGCTTCCCTGAAACCGGCTACACCGTGACTAGTGACAAGTTTCTGGACTACTTCGACCATCGGGGTGGTGCCAGAGTACTCGGCTTCCCAGTCTCCAGGGAGTTCGACTTCGCGGGCACCCGCGTCCAGTTCTTACAGCGTGCCGTACTCCAGCAGTCCCCCGACGGCGGCGTCGCCCTGCTGAACATCCTGGACGGCGGGCTCATGCCCTATACCCACATTAACGGCTCCAC
>Ga0209014_10002015_pt1 | contig 11937 bp, 8 predicted proteins | sample BarGraNGADG00212_FD_184491 | JGI IMG/M metagenome (GOLD analysis project Ga0209014, IMG submission 184491) | Arctic peat soil microbial communities from Barrow, Alaska - Barrow Graham LP Ref core NGADG0002-212 (SPAdes) (version 2) | ecosystem: Environmental > Terrestrial > Soil > Wetlands > Peat... | reverse complement strand
CAGGAATTCGCCGTCAACGCGCAAATGCGTGTAGCCCTTGGCCTTGGCCCACTTGGCGAGGTCGGTGTAATAGCCCTTGCGGCTGACGATGAGCGGCGCGAGCAGGCCGATGCGCTGGCCCTTGTAGCTGCGCAGGATGCGCGCGGCGATGGCATCGAAGCTCTGCGGCTCGATCGCCACGTTGCACTCGGGGCAGTATTGCGTGCCGAGCTTGACGTACAACAGGCGCAGGAAGTGGTAGATCTCGGTCAGCGTCGCCACCGTGCTCTTCCTGCCGCCGCGGCTGGTGCGCTGCTCGATCGCCACGGTGGGCGGGATGCCGAAGATCGCGTCCACGTCCGGGCGCGACGAAGGCTGCACGAACTGCCGCGCATACGCGTTGAGCGATTCCAGGTATCTCCGCTGGCCTTCGGCAAACAGAATGTCGAAGGCGAGGGTGGACTTGCCGCTGCCGGAAACCCCGGTGACCACGGTGAACTGGTTGCGCGGGATCTCGACATCCACGTTCTGCAGATTGTGCTCGCGCGCGTTATGGATGCGTATGGAATTGCTGCGCAGGGCGGCCTGCGGCGGCAACCGCTCGGAAACGCCCAGCTGGCGCGGCTCTCCGGCTAATTGACCGAGCGCGACGTCGTATTCCCGCAGCGCTTTTCCGGTATGTGAGGCGGCATGCGCCCTGACTTCCGCCGGCGTGCCGGTGCACACGATGTCGCCGCCCGCATCGCCGCCTTCCGGGCCGAGGTCGATGATCCAGTCGCAGGCGCGGATGACGTCGAGATTGTGTTCGATCACCACCACGGAATGTCCGGTGGCGATGAGCTTGCGCAACGCGCGCAACAGCTTCGCGATATCGTCGAAGTGCAGGCCGGTGGTGGGCTCGTCGAACAGGAACAGTTTTCCCTTGCGCGCGAGGCCGCCTGCGGCGGGCGAGCCCTTGCTCGCCTCGACCAGATGCCCGGCGAGCTTCAGCCGCTGCGCCTCGCCGCCCGAGAGCGTGGGCACCGGCTGGCCGAGCTTGAGGTATTCCAGACCGACGTCGACCAATGGCGACAGCACGGCCTGCACCTGTGCATGATCGGAAAAGAAGGCGAGCGCTTCGGCCACGGTCAACTCGAGCACGTCGGCGACCGACAGCGCCTGCTCCCCGTTCCTGCCCGCGAGCGTCACCTCCAGCACCTCGGCGCGGAAACGCCGGCCGTTGCAGTCGGGGCAGCGCAGGTACACGTCGGAGAGGAACTGCATTTCGACGTGCTCGAAGCCGTTGCCGCCGCAGGTCGGGCAGCGGCCGTTGCCGGCGTTGAAGCTGAAGGTGCCGGCGGTGTAGCCGCGCTGCTTCGCCATGGGCTCCGCCGCGAACAGGGCGCGGATAGCGTCGAAGGCGCCGACGTAGCTCGCCGGGTTGGAGCGCGTGGTCCTGCCTATGGGCGACTGGTTCACCATCACCACGTCCTCGATCAGTTCTGAGCCTTCGAGCGCGCGGTGCGCGCCGGGCGTCTCGGTAGGCCTGCCTTTGGCCTTCAGCAGCGCTGCGTGCAGCACGTCCTGCACCAGCGTCGATTTGCCCGAGCCGGACACGCCGGTGATGCAGACCAGGCGCTCCAGCGGAATGCCGACGTCGATGTTCTTCAGGTTATGCTCGGCGGCGCCGAGCAGTTCGATCCGAGGCCCGCCGGCTTGCGGCGGCCTCGACGCGATGCCGCCGTCGGCGCGCCTGCGTCCGGACAGATACTCGGCGGTGAGCGAGCGGCTTGCCTTCAATTCCGCGGGCGTGCCGAAAGACACCACCTCGCCGCCGCGCTCGCCCGGGCCCGGGCCCATGTCGAGTATGCGGTCGGCGGCGAACATGATCTGCGGATCGTGCTCCACCACTATCAGCGAGTTGCCGGCGTCGCGCAGCCGGTGCATCACCTCGATCACCCGACCCATGTCGCGCGGGTGCAGGCCGATAGAGGGCTCGTCCAGCACGAACAGGGTGTTCACCAGCGAAGTGCCGAGCGCGGTGGTGAGGTTGATGCGCTGCACTTCGCCGCCGGAGAGCGTGCGCGACTGGCGGTCGAGCGTCAGATAGGCGAGGCCCACCTGGCACAGGTAGGAAAGGCGCGCCCGGATCTCGGTGAGCAGCAGGTCGGTCGCCTCATCTAATGGCGCCGGTAAGTGCAGGGAGTCGAAGAAAGTGCGGCAGCGCTCGATCGGCAACAGCATCAGGTCGTGCATGGTGAGCCCGGGCAGCGCGGCGAGCTTGTCCTCGCCCCATTTGACGCCAAGCGGTTTGAATCTCACATACGCACCACTGAACACCTTGTCGGCATCCTGCTTCGTGCCCAGGCGCCACAACAGCGCGTCGTGCTTGAGCCGCGCGCCCTCGCAGGCGGGGCAGGGCGTGTAGGCGCGATACTTCGACAGCAGCACGCGGATGTGCATCTTGTAGGCTTTGGTCTCGAGCCAGTCGAAGAACTTGCGCACGCCGTACCAGGTGCCGGGCCAGGATTTGCGCCAGCTTTTCCACTCCGGCTCGCCCTCGAGCACCCACTTGCGCTGCGCCTGGGTGAGACTGCGAAACGGCGTATCGAGCGCAATGCCGCGCTTGCCTGCGTACTTCACCAGATCGTCCTGGCATTCGCGGAAGCTCGCCGTCTGCCACGGCCTGACCGCGCCCTCGCGCAGCGTCTTCCCTTCGTCCGGGACGATCAGGCCGAAGTCGATGCCGATCACGCGGCCGAAGCCGCGGCAGGTGTCGCAGGCGCCGATGGGCGAGTTGAAGGAGAACAAGGACGGCGTCGGGTCGGCGTAATGGATGTCGCAGTCGGCGCAGTGCAGGTCGGAGGAGTAGCGCCAGGCTGCCTGGGTGAGGGGTTCGCCTTCCTCGCCGACTACATACACGTTTACCTTCCCCTGCCCGATTTTCAGCGCCGCCTCCAGCGCTTCGATCACGCGCGTCTTCCCGGCGGAAGAAAGGCGCAGCCTGTCCTGCACCACCTCCAGCAGGCCGTCGCTGCGCGCATGGATGCGGGCATAACCCTGACCTTGCAGCAATTGCTCGACCTCGGCCTCGGAGAAATTCTTCGGCACCGTCACCGGAAAGGTGATGACCAGGCGCGGGTCGCCCGCGGCTTTGGCGCGCGCGGCGAGCGCGGCGTAGATCGATTCCGGCGTGTCGCGCGCCACCTTTTCGCCGCAACCGCGGCAATAGAGCTCGGCCGCGCGCGCGAACAGGAGCTTCACGTGGTCGTTGAGTTCGGTCATGGTGCCGACCGTCGAGCGCGAGGTGCGCACCGGGTTGGTCTGGTCGATGGCGATCGCGGGCGGAATGCCCTCGATGCGGTCCACCTGCGGCTTGTCCATGCGGTCGAGGAACTGGCGCGCATAGGGCGAGAAGGTCTCGACATAGCGCCGCTGGCCCTCGGCGTAGAGCGTGTCGAACACGAGCGAACTCTTGCCCGAGCCCGACACGCCGGTGACCACGACGAGCTGGTTCAGCGGGATTTCGAGGGTGAGGTTCTTGAGATTGTTCTGGCGCGCGCCCTGGATTAGGATGGCGCCGTCACTGCTTGCTTCTGCCATGAACACATTCTATCGGCTGCAGCCTATTCGTGCCGGCCGGGAACGCGGCGCGGGCCGGTCTCATCTAATGTGGGGAAATCATCGTATTTGCGGCACCGAGAAACTCGGCCCGCGGATCGTAAAGGACGATCGGCTCTACTTCGTCAAAAAACGTGGGGCATTGTATCGACATGCCCGATACCTCTGGTCATAGCTGCGCCGTCACTTCCTCGACGTGTATCACCAGCGCGCCCCGCGCCCACCGAAATTTCGCCTTCACCGCATCCGCAATTTCGCCCGAACTGACGATCTCGGCGGTGCCGACGATGAGGTAGCCTTGACCCGGGCTGCGCGTTCCTTGCACCTTCCTGGAAGCGACCAGCAGTTGTACGCGGTTGTTCTTCCGCAGGTTCTGCTCCGTCTGACGATAGCGGCCGGCAGGAAGAACAATCGTATCCGCGCCGATGCCCAGCGCGCACATGTAATCGCCCCAATTGCCGACCACGTGGGGACCGTCATCTCCGGTTGTGACGATCGTGACGAACTCGGTTGCTTCACAGACATGGCGACAGTTGCCTTCGATTTTTGCCATTCAGGGTCTCCTCGGAAAATTGGTGACGGCGGGCCGCGGTGGCACGCTTCCGCCGCCCGTCCACTCGCCGGCATATCGAGTCAGATCGAACCGTCCCCACAGCAGCTTCCAGGCGATCCATAGGAGCAGTATTGCGCCGACGGCGATCAGTATCTGGCCCAGTCGCTGCTGGTCGTCGAGCAGGTAGTTGTTGCACAGTCGCACCGGCGAGACCAGGTACAGCCAGCCGAGGCGGAACAAGGTGGCGATCAGCTCGAGCAGGAATACCCCGCGGACGACGAAGCTCGAGCGAGGCCAGGACTGCGCGAGCGGCAGGCCCACCAGCAACGGCAGCGACAGGAACTTGATCGCGGCGACCGCCGGCTCGGTCACCGAGGCGTCAAGCAGACGTGGCAGCATCCAAAACACGCTTGCGAGGCTTGCGAGCACGAATCCAGTGACACCGCGATGGTTCCAGCTCGCCAGCGACGCTGCCACGCGCACGGGTAGCGCAAGCCCAAGCAGGTATCCCACGCCGGCGAGCAGCGGAAGTTGCACCAGCATCTGCGCGGTCATGCTCGCCTCGAGCGCGTGGCGCACCGGCGGCAACGCCAACGCGAGAAAGAGGAGGGCCGCAACCGGCGCGGTACGTCTCGTCGGGATCACATCACACCGAATCGGCGCAGGCTTTGCATGAGGGGTTGCTGCGCGCCGAAGTCCAGGATTTCGACAATGCGGCCTTGAGGATCGACGAGGTGAATGCCGGCATTATGGGTGTAGCCACCGAGGCCGTCGGGCACGACGGTGACGCCGAAACGCCGCTTCAGCTCGATGAGTCCGGCCTCGTTCGTGGGCCGTGCCGCGAGCCAGCCGGGGCCGCGGCGGTGAAAGCGCTCAAGGTACGCGGCAAGCTCGCGCGGGGAATCATTGGACGGGTCGAAGCTGACGCTCAAGAGGCGCACCCGGCCGCTCGCGATCGGACGCGTCAATTCACCTTCCAGCCGGGCGAAGTCGGAACCGAGGGACAGGCACAGCGTGCGGCATCCCGTGTAGATGAAATCAACCAGCAACCACTTGCCGCGCAGTTCAGCGAGGTTGATTCGATCACCGGCCTGCGTCTCGAGCGCAACCGGCGGAACCATCACCGGCCGCTCATGAACCGCGACGCGCCTCGCGGCCTCGGAAGTAAACGCCTGGAACCCGTCGGTGGCGCCCGCAAGGAGCGCCGCTCCCGCGAGAACGAGCGCGACGCTTGCGCTGCTAGTGCGCAGTGCCGACATTCGGCGCCCGCAACAAGCCGCTGACGATGCGCACCGCGAACAGGATCGTGGCGAGAACCACCAGAATCGCCGCGAGCGAGGCCGCAGACGCATACGGAACCCATTCGGGCGCGTGCACCGCCCAGCGACGCGGCACGCTCGCCTGGCCCGCCATCAACAGCATGCCCGAGAAGACCAGCCCGCCGGCGAGGTACGCGAAAAAGCCGAGTTGGTCGACCGCGCTGTCGGGCTCGTCGGCACGCGTCCGGATCACGTGGTACATGAAGCCAAACAGCATGGCCCAGAGTCCGAGCAGCAGATAGAAATGGAAATGCCCCGGCACCCAAAGCGTGTTGTGCATGACCCTGTTGACGCTGATGACGCCGTCGATGACGGCGGGGATGATGCCCGCCGCCCAGCCGAACATGGACAGCAGCAACAGCTTGGCCGGCATGCTCCAGCGAATGCCGGAGCGGTGCACGTTGGTCAGCGCGCCGTAAGCGGTAACCGCGAGCACGGGCAGTCCGCTCGTGAACGAAATGATCTGCCCCATCGCCAGCATCCAGTGCGGCATGACGAAATCCATCAGCAGATGGTGCGGGTAGACGATGAGCACCATGACGGTGCTCGCCGCCCAGGCCCACAGGAACGGCCGCGACACGCCCCAGGGCCGGCCGCTATAGCGGGGCAGCAGTTCGTAGACGGCGATCACGCCCATGTAGATCGAAGCGTTGATGAACACGTGGCCGAAGAAATAGATCATGTTCTTGGCGAGCAGCGGGTTCAGTTCGAATGCCGGTACATAGGCGTTCACCAGGCACAATACCAGCACCACGGCACCAACCAGCGTACCGATACCGTTGACGATGATCACCATGGTGCTCGCCACCACGGTCGGCGGGTGCGACTTGTCGATATCGCCGCTGAACAGCCATTGCAACCCCAGCGCACGCCCGAGGTTGCCGTACACGCGCAGGATCGCCAGCGTCGCGTCGAGGTAGAACAGCAGGAACCCCACGCCAATGGATATCAAACCCAGCATGTACCCTGCCGCGGCGTGCACGCTCCACATTCCGTTCGACTTCACCGGCAGTGGATAGAGAAAGGTCCAGCCGCCGCCAAATTGCAGGATAAAGATCGAACCGAGGATGAGCACGGCGCCGACCATGAACAGCACGTAGTTCGCAAGGAATATTCCGGGCGACAGGCTTACGTACTTGCGCAGGAAGTACCACATCACCGCGCTCGAGGTTAAGCCTGCGATGCCGACCATCGCGGCCCCGTGCGCGGTCATGATCTGGTAGAAGACATCGGGCGGCAACTCGATCCAGGTGCCTTGCGACATGCGCATCGCGATGCCGCCAAGCATCATCAGGACGAGCACGGCAAGCCCCGTGATCACATAGAGGTTGAGAACGACGCGCTCCTGGCGCGACAGGGTCTCGGTCGACTGATGCAGTGCGCTCATGACTTGCCCCCCTGCGGCGCGGCAACGACTTCGAACTCCGTGATCATGTTGTGATGAACCAACCCACAGTACTCCAGGCAGAGCACCCGGTACTTGCCTGGTTCCGTGAAAGTGTGGACGAGGCGGTTGGTGAAGCCCGGCATCGCCTGGGTTTGCGCAATCAACCGGCCATTCGGGTCGTAAATGCCGAAGCCGTGGTTGACATCGTTCGAGGTAACCCGAAACTCCACCGGGACTCCGGCGGTGTACTGGTTCGCGGAAAGCTCCCAGGACCACTGCTTGCCGACCACGTCTACGACCCGCGCGCCTGCGCTCGGCACGTGCTGGTCGGGAATGGGAAATTCCGCCAGCGTCGCGTAAGCGGTGCCGATCCCAAGCAGGACCAGGGCCCAGAAGAACCAGCGGCGAATGCCATAGGCCTTTTTCTGGACGCTCTCGAATTGCAGGAGCGTGCCCGATCGCGCCACCACATACAGGAATGCCGCCGCGATTATCGCGATCCCAATCAGCGTAACACTCCAGACAAGGCGCTGCGTGTCCATCTCTCTCTCCATTTAACATGTATGTCAGCTACATGTTATACGCGCCGCCGGGGCGGGCGTCAATGGAAATGCGGCCCAGGCTGTAGTCGATGTTTCCGCTCATGGGCATATTCCGACTTGGCTTCGCCGGACGTTCTCTTAGACGCTTGTCTTCTTCAGCGCCGCGCCCTTATGCATCGCGACATGGTCGGTCTTGTCGCTCTTGATCTCGTACTGTGGATCATCCGGGCTCGCGTGATGCGTGTATCCTTTGTAATCGGCATCTTTTTTATGCACCTTGATGATCTTACCGCTGACATGGCCGGCCTCCGAGTTCCAGGTCACGTGATCGCCAACTTTGAATTTTGCGGCCATGATGGGGTGTCCTCAATTATCGCAGGCTTCCACAACTCGACAGCGGGCGTCAGGCATTCTTGACTCCCGCGGCCACAAGCTGTCGACCAGGATTCGGGTGCCGTCCCCCGCAGCGGCAGGCTCGCTTGAGCCCGACATTGTTCGCTGCGATTCTTGCGCTCATCCGCTGCCCGTTTCTTGATTTTCATCGTACTTGCGCCTACATTATGCAGGCACTGACCGTCCTTGTCCGGAGAGAGCATCATGAGCGATGCGGCACAAACCGGGAGCGAACCGGAAGAATCGCCGCTGTCGCCGTGGTGGATACGCTCGGTAATGCTCGTAATGGTAGTCGGCCTTACCGGCCTGATCGCTATCACCCTGCTGGCCTATCGCAATGCTCCGCCGATTCCGGCGCGAATCGTCGACGCGAGCGGCACCAGCGTGTTCACCGGCGACGACATCAGCAACGGGCAAGCCTTGTTCCTGCGCTACGGTCTGATGGACAACGGCACCATCTGGGGCCATGGCGCCTACCTCGGGCCGGACTATTCCGCCGAAGCGTTGCACCGCATCGGTGAGAACACCGCCGCGGCGCTGGCGCAGCGGCAATACGGCCAGCCGCTGGCGGCGCTGACGCCGATGCAAATGGCGGCAATACGCAGCGAAGTCGCGGTGACGCTGAAAACCAACCGCTACGACGCAGCCAGCGACACGCTTCATTTGACGGAGCCGGAAGCCCAGGCCTATCGCAGTCAGATCGGCTACTGGACCCGCTACTTCCACGACCCGGTCGGCAATGGCGGCCTCAAGCCCGACCTGATCACCGACCCTGCGGAGTTGCATCAGCTCACCGCGTTCATCACCTGGGCGGCGTGGGTTTCGGTCGCCAACCGTCCGGGCGACGACTTCTCCTATACCAACAACTTCCCCTACGATCCCGACGTTGGCAATCGGCCGACTCCCGGCGCATTGCTGTGGAGCGCTCTGAGCCTGCTCGTGTTGCTCGCCGGCATTGCCGCCGTGCTGCTGGCGTTCGGCAAATTCGATAATCTGGGCTGGGTCACGCGCGGCCAGCACGTCCATCCGCAAATGATTCCGGGGCAGGCGAGCGCCGGGCAGCGCGCACTGGTGAAATTTTTCGTCGTCGTGGCCCTGTTGTTCCTCGCACAGGCCCTGGTCGGTAGCGGGGTCGGCCACTTTCGCGCCGATCCCAGCAGTTTCTACGGCTTCCAGCTGGAAAACATCTTTCCCAGCAACCTGCTGCGTACCTGGCATCTGCAGACCGCGATCTTCTGGATCGCCACCGCGTACGTGGCGGCCGCCTTGTTCCTGGCACGTTCACTGCGCGCCGACGAGCCGCGTTGGCTTGCGACCGCGGTCCATCTGCTGTTCGTGGCGTTCGCGCTGGTCATCGGTGCCAGCCTGCTCGGAGAATGGTTGGGCATGACCGGTCTGCTCGGCGACTGGTGGTTCTGGTTCGGCAACCAGGGCTGGGAATTCCTGGAGATCGGTCGCTTCTGGCAGTATCTGTTGGTGGCCGGTTTGCTGGCCTGGTTCGCGATTCTGTGGTGGCTGGCGCGGCCAAGCGCGGTGGCCGACCCGCAGGCGCGCCCGCTGGCCCGCATGTTCCTGTATGCGTCGCTGGCGATTCCGGTGTTCTACCTGCCGGCGCTGTTCTTCGGCGCCAAGACCAATTTCACCGTCGTCGATACCTGGCGTTTCTGGATCATCCACCTGTGGGTGGAAGGCTACTTTGAATTCTTCGCCACCACTGTCGTTGCGCTGCTGTTCTTTCAACTCGGCCTGACGCGTCGCAATACCGCGCTGCGGGTGATTTACCTGGATGCCATCCTGTACTTCCTCGGCGGCCTCATCGGGACCGGCCACCACTGGTATTTCACCGGTCAAACCCAGTTCAACATGGCGATGTCGGCGATGTTCTCGGTACTCGAAGTCGTGCCGCTGACGCTGCTCACGCTGGATGCATGGCACTTCATGCGCACTACCCGCGGCCAGTGCGACGTGTGCGGCAAGCCGATCGCCGTTCCGCACAAGTGGGCGTTCTATTTCCTGATGTCGGTGGGCTTCTGGAACTTCGTCGGTGCCGGCATGTTCGGCTTCCTGATCAACCTGCCGATCGTGAGCTACTACGAAGTCGGCACCATTCTCACCCCCAACCATGGCCACGCCGCGCTGATGGGCGTGTTCGGCATGCTGGCTCTCGCGATGCTGGCGTTCGTGCTGCGCCAGACAACCGACGAGATCCGTTGGGCGAGCATGGAAAAATACGTCAAGGTCGGCTTCTGGGGCACCAACGTCGGCTTGTTGATGATGGTCGCGATGAACCTGTTCCCCGGTGGCGTGCTGCAGGTATGGGATGTGGTCCAGCACGGCTACTGGCACGCCCGCAGCCTGGCGTACATGGGCTCCGCAACCGCGCGATTGATCGAATGGCTGCGCCTTCCGGGCGATCTGGTATTCATCATCTTCGGCGCCGTGCCGCTCGCGATCGCGGCAATCAAGGGTTACATCGGCGTGCGCGCGACGCGAAGCCGCGCCTGACCTCATGACGATATCAAGAGTGCCACCGCGCGGAGTCGCGAGGAACCCAGTCAACGGCCATGCGCAGACGCCTTGGCGTTCATACCTGCGGGCGTACGGGTGCGAAGGCGAACGAACAATACAAGCAGCAAGGCGAACGCACTGCTCCAGGCCGTCGCTGCAATCACGAGCAGCACTTGAGGATCAAATACCGCCAGACCCGCCAGCGCGCGCGTCAGCGCCGCCGCACCGATGAGGATCGTCGCCCCGACCCGCACGCGGGCACGCGACGGATCCTGCCGCGCCTTGAGTGTCCACGTCATGGCCATCACGTTGAGCGTGAGCGTGCCGAGGGCACCCACCATAATGATGTGCAGCGCAGTGGTCTGGTAACGGCCCGCCGCGAGCGCGGCGCCGTACAGCAACAAGCCGATGGCGAGCCAGCCGTAACCAGCCGCGAGGCAGAGCAGATCTGGCCTGCCGCGCAGCACCCAAAGGCGCCAGCGCAGCAGGCGCACCGTCGAGAGCGCTCCGGCGACGGCCGTTGCAGCGGCCGCCAACAGGGCGAACGGCGACCAGCTGGCGAACAGCGACGCCGCGGCGGCGACCGCCATGGCGACCAGCAGCCCGCCTTCGATGCGCGGTTGCACGCGGGCGTCGAGCTTGCCGCCTTGCCGATAGAACTGGCCGGCGACCGTCGGCGCGATGAGCCGTCCGCCCATGAACAGCAGCAGCAGCGCAAAAAGTAAAACTGCAACTATGAGTATGGTGTGCCCGGCGGCAGCGAACCCGGCATGCTGGGCAAGTTGAAATGCGATGCCGCTGGCGCAAATCGCCGTCAGCACTAACGGCAGCGCCTGGTTGCGCCACTTTTTTGCGGCCCCGAATAACCGCGGCGCAAGCTGCGCCGCAAGCAGCGCGGCGAATGCGATATTCGCCGCGGTGGCCGCTATGCTTTGCGGGGCACAGAGAAACGTTGCGCGCGCGATCACCCAGAGCCCGGCCAACAGAGCGAGGCGCAGCATGGGGATGGGGCCGAGCTGATTGCCGGCCACCACGGCCAAGGCAAAACCGAACAGCATCTCGTGTGCGTGTCCGGTGGTGGATGCCAGCGCCGGGAATGCGCCCGTGAGCCCGAGCATCGCGAACACGGACGCGGGCAAAACGAAGATCGCGTAGACCGTCGCCATCGGAAAAAAGATCGAATCACCAGCAATCGCTCGACGCGGGCGCGCGCTGTTCGGATGCCCTTCAGGCTGCGGGAGGTGATCGGTTTCCGTCATAATCGTCACTGAATCTCTGTTCCAGGATCTCCATGCGGGAGGTCGTGGCGGAGCGTTCCGAGAATGGTGCTGGCGAATTGGCAGATCTTCCGCGCGCTCGCCTCGGGGCTAGGCGAAAATCCTAAGGACCGATTGCTCATAGTCGCAGCGAGAGCTGTATTTTCGCTCATGCAGGCGAGTGTGGCGACGCAGTGTCCCGACTCCCATAACCTCCGTTCGCAACGAGCCAACGGCGAAATCCCTGACCGAGGTACTTGAACTGGTCTGTCGCAACGCCGCACCAAGTGGCCGAACATCTATCAATTCACCAGATGCTGCGTGGGGGATGGCCATGAAAGCTCCTTTCTGCGGCGAGGACTAAAACGTGCGCGGGCACCGACGCGGCGTCAGTTCCTCA
>Ga0209014_10002013_pt1 | contig 11939 bp, 12 predicted proteins | sample BarGraNGADG00212_FD_184491 | JGI IMG/M metagenome (GOLD analysis project Ga0209014, IMG submission 184491) | Arctic peat soil microbial communities from Barrow, Alaska - Barrow Graham LP Ref core NGADG0002-212 (SPAdes) (version 2) | ecosystem: Environmental > Terrestrial > Soil > Wetlands >... | reverse complement strand
GCCGAGCAGTCCGTCGAGCTCACGCAGTTCAGCGTCGCTGAAGCGATCGAGCCAGTGGCGCTGGATGCTGGTCAGGTGCGTCGGCGCCGCACGCCGCAGCCTGCCGAGACCGGTCTCGGTGAGCACCGTGTAGGTGCCGCGCGCGTCGTCCTCAGACCGTTCGCGGCGCACCAGCCCGTCGGCCTCGAGTCGATCGACCAGGCGGGTGAGGCCCGAGCGGGACAGCAGCACCCGGTCGGCCAGCTCGGCCATCCGCAATCGCCGCTCCGGTGCCTCGGCCAGCTGAAGCAGCACGTCGTACCAAGCCAGCGGCATGCCGGCGTCGGTGACGAGTTCGCGCTCGAGTTCGCGCACGATGCCGGCATGTGCCCGCAGGAACGACCGCCACACCCCCACGCGCCAATCGGAGGCATCGGGATGGCGGATGACCGACGTCGACATGTTCACGGCATTTGATACTAATGCTGCCGGACGGCGGACCGGGCGTACACCGCGCTGGGCCCTCGGGTGCGCGACCGGCCCGGTTGAGCCCGCACGTACGATCAGCGTCGTGCCTCATCCCGACGAATCAGCCGTCCGAGCCGCCCTCGCCACCGTCAACGATCCCGAGATTCGCAAGCCGATCACCGAACTCAACATGATCGAGTCGGTAAGCGTCGGCGACGACGGCTCGGTCGCGGTGACAGTGCTGCTGACCATCTCGGGCTGCCCGATGAAGGAGCAGCTGACGCGCGAGGTCACGTCCGCGGTCAACACCGTCGACGGGGTCTCCTCGGTGCAGGTCACGCTGGGCGTCATGGACGACGCCCAGCGCACCGCGCTGCGTCAGCAGCTACGAGGTGACGCGCCCGTCAACGAGATCCCCTTCGCGCAACCCGGTTCACGTACCCGCGTCTACGCGGTTGCCTCCGGAAAGGGCGGCGTCGGCAAGTCGTCCGTGACGGTGAACCTAGCGGTAGCCCTGGCCGCGCGGGGCCTGTCGGTCGGAGTGCTCGACGCAGACATCTACGGCTTCTCCGTTCCCCGCATGCTCGGCGTCACCGGAAAGCCCACCCAGGTGGAGCAGATGATCCTGCCGCCGATCGCACACGGCGTGAAGGTCATCTCCATCGGAATGTTCACGCCAGGCAACACCGCCGTCGTGTGGCGCGGGCCCATGCTCCACCGCGCACTGCAGCAGTTCCTCGCGGATGTGTTCTGGGGCGAGCTCGACGTGCTGCTCATGGACCTGCCGCCGGGAACCGGCGACATCGCCATCTCGGTCGCTCAGCTCGTCCCGTCCGCGGAGCTGCTGGTCGTCACCACCCCGCAACTCGCGGCCCGCGAAGTCGCCGAACGGGCCGGATCGATCGCGCTGCAGACCCACCAGCAGATCGTCGGCGTCGTCGAGAACATGAGCTGGCTGGAGCTGCCCGACGGCTCGCGTATGGAGCTGTTCGGCAGTGGCGGCGGCCAGGCCGTGGCCGACGCGCTCGCCGCGTCGACGGGCACCAAGGTTCCGCTGCTCGGTCAGATTCCGATCGACCAGCGGGTCCGTGAGGGCGGCGACAGCGGCGCGCCGATCCTGCTCACCGACGCCGACGCACCGGCGGCGCGGGCGCTCGCGGCCATCGCCGACGCGCTGGCGAAACGCCAGCACAGCCTGGTGGGGCGCTCGCTCGGCCTCGCTCCGGCCACCCACTAGCCGCATCCCCCGCTCGGCTGCCCGTTCGCTGCCCTCTCGTTCCCTCTCGTTGATCAACAGCGCAAATTGGTCCCCCGCGGCGCCAATTTCCGCTGTTGATCAACGGAAGGAAGGTCGGGACGAGGGTGGCCGAGCGGTGTGTCGGTCAGGTGACGTCGCAGGGATGACGTCGCAGGATGTGTCGCAGGATGTCAGGTGGCGTCGGCGTCGAAGGGCGCTGACTCGCCACGACCCAGCGGCCGTTGCGGCGGGGGCGGAGACTTCTGCAGCGAGAGCCCCGGTTCGGCGGCCGGCTCGTCCTCACCGAAGATCGCCTTCTGAACCGCCGTACGCGGGTTGAGGCCGGCGAGCTTGTCGGCATCGTCACCGAGAATCACCCGTGAGATGGCGGTCCGCGGGTTCAGGTTGCGCAGGTCGACGTCGGCGAACTCCGGGCCCAGCTCGTCGCGTAGCTGCGTGCGCGCCCCGGTGGCCAGGTCTCGAAGCGTTCGGATCATGCGGGCAGCGTCCTTGGCGAGCCCCGGAAGCCGATCCGGGCCGAGAACGATGAGACCGACGATCGCAAGAACGATCAGCTCCATCGGCCCGATGTTGAACATGGCAGCAGTCTAGGCCGAAGGTGCGAAGCGCTCAGTGAGAACCGTGCGAACAACAATGCAGTCGCGTGTCCGACGAGCTCAAGGTCAGGCCGCGCCCAGGGTGAGCGTCGTCGTGCGCTTCGCGGAACCGCGGAAGTAGGTCAACGACATCGAATCACCCGGCTTGTGGGCTTGGACGATGACCACCAGCTGGTCGTAACTCGGCACCGGCTTGCCGTCGGCCACGACGATGACGTCTCCCGGCTGCAGACCGGCCTTGGCAGCGGCCTGCCCGGGGATGATCTGGCTCAGGTAAGCGCCCTGGTCCAGGCCGTCGTTGGCCGTGACGCTGCGGCCCTGCGCGCCCAGCGACGCGTGCACCGCCTTGCCCGACCGGATGAGCTGCTGCGCGATGCCGCGCGCGTAGTTGATCGGGATGGCGAAGCCGATACCGCTGGCCGGCGACTGCTGACCGCTCGCGTTCGTCGAACCGACCGCGAGCGCCGAGTTGATCCCGACCACAGCGCCCGAAGCATCGACCAGGGCGCCTCCGGAGTTGCCCGGGTTGATCGCGGCGTCCGTCTGGATCGCATCGAGGTACACGTCGTTCTCGTCCACGTGTACGGCACGGTCAAGTGCCGAGACGATGCCTAGCGTGACCGTGCCCTGCAGGCCTAGCGGCGAGCCCAGGGCGATCACCGGGTCACCGACGACCAGCGAGGACGAGTCACCGAGGGAGGCGACGGTCAGCTGGTCGGTCGGCACCTTCAAGACAGCGAGGTCGCTGGTGGCGTCCAGGCCCACGATCTGCGCCCGTGCCGTCGCCTCGTCGGCGAAGGTCACGACGATCGTGCCCTTGCCACCGGCGGCAGCGGCGACGACGTGGTTGTTCGTCAGCACATAGCCGCTCTTGTCGATGACGACGCCGGAGCCGACGCCGTACTCGGTGGAGGTCGTCACCGCGATCGACACCACTGCCGGTCCGACGCGCTTGGCGATGTCGGCGACCGAGCCCGGCGGGCGGTTGGCGGGCTTTCCGGTCTTGGCCAGCGATACGTCGCTGCGATGGAGCAGGTGGTTGCCCCGGTTGGTCAGCCAGTACCCGACTCCACCGCCGAGCGCTCCGGCGACGAGAGCGACCAGCAGCACCATCGACAGCACCGACAGGCCCAGCCGCGGGCGCTTTCCCGACCGGGTATCGGGCTCTTCCTCGGCCGGTGATTCGAAGGCGCGGTCCTCGTCGAACTCGACATCCTCGGCCGGATCGAGCTGGGCCGGAGTGCCGCCGGCGAAGATCGCACCACGTCCGAGCCAGTACGGCGAGCTCGGGTCGCGCCATGGGTCGACCCGTGCGTCAGGGTTCCACCACGGCGACTCGGGCGCCGCGCCAGCCGGCCAGATGCGGGCTCCGGGCGGAGGATCGAAGCCCTGGACAGCCGTTCGCGAGGCACGGTAGGCCTCGGCCATGACCTGCGGGACGGCCGGCGCGTCGATCGGCCGGGGTGGGATGCGCTCGCCTGGCAGTGGGGCGAACTCGCCGCCGCCGGACGGCCGTCCGAACACGACCCGCTCCTCGGGAGACGGCACGGGTTGCGGTGGTGACTGCCGCGGTTGCGGCTGGCGTGGCGCGAAGGCGGCGGCCACACCATCGGGCCGCTCGAAGCCCTCTGCGGCCACGGTCGCGGGGTCGGCGCCGCGGGCATCGGATGGTTCGGCAGAGTGCCGGCCCGTGCCCTCGCTCACCGAGTTCTCCTCATCGCGACGAATGTCCCTGCCCGAGTCTGCCTCAGGACTCCGTCCGAGTGTGCCTCAGCGGGCTATGGCGGGGTGAAGGACCACCTCAGCGACCGATGCGCGAACCCATGTCGATCGGCATCACCGCGGGGACGCCGGCGCTCGGTTGGACGAAGTCGACCTGCGTCGTCGGGCCCTGCCTGGTCTGCGTCGGCTGCCGGCCGCTGGCCGGCGCACCCGACGCGACTGCCACGACGCCGGCGGCGGCGACCGCGGCCGCGGTCATGACGATCGGGCGAACCCGGTGCGAACGAGCCTGCCGCGACCGTGGCGGCACGAGCGCGGCGGTGGTCAGCATCGTTCCGAACGCGGCGAACATCGCCGAGCCGTCCGGGCCGACGGCGGTGGGCGCAACCCGGATCGGAGTCGTCGAGGGCACCGACCGCAACCGGTCCAGCAGGCCCGCAGGCAGGGACGGCGCGGGCGCGGCTCGCAGCGCCCAGACGGCTTCGCGCTGCACGGCGACCGCGTACGCGCACTCCGGACACTTGGCTGCGTGCCGGCTGGCCCGCTCGCGGGCATGCCCGGACAGGACGCCGTCGGCGAACGCCGCGATCGCCTCGTCGGACAGGTGTTGCGAGCTCATGGCGAGAACGCCTCGAACGACGCCGCCCGCGCACCGGCAGAGTCGCCCACGTGGTGCTCAGCCGACCGGCCGGGCTCCGCGGGCCGCAGGCCAGGGGCGCGGTGCGCGAGTGCCTGGCGCAGCAGAACGCGACCGCGGTGAATCCGGGACCGGACGGTGCCGACCTTGATGCCGAGCGTCGCCGCGATCTCTTCGTAGGACAACTGCTCGAGATCACAGAGCACGACAGCGACGCGGAAGTCTGCCGGGAGTTCGTCGAGGGCACGCTGGATCTCGGGGTCCAGGTGCATCTCCTCGTAGGTCTGCTCGGGGCCGGCCTGCCGCGACGCGAGGCGATCGCCCGCGTCCTCGGGCAGGGCGTCGAACCGGATGCGCTGGCGGCGGCGGGCCAGGTCGAGGAAGAGGTTGGTGGTGATGCGGTGCAGCCAGCCTTCGAAGGTGCCCGGCGTGTACTCGGCCAAGGACTTGAAGACCCGCACGAATGTCTCTTGGGTGAGGTCCTCGGCGTCGGCGCGATTACCGGAAAGCCGGTAGGCGAGCCGGTAGACGCGGCCCGCGTGCTCGCGCACAACCTCGTCCCAGCTGGGCGGAACCCAACCGGTGGTCTCGACCGTCACGTGCCCTCACCTCGATGCCGTATCGGGCTCATTATCGCCCCTCGACGAGACAACCACCTCAACCTGTGAATATCTGAACGCCTCAGCGGGCCTTCACGTTCCCTTGCGGCGGACCCGCCACGTTCCGCTGGACGGGCCCGCCATCTTCCCGTGGACGGGCCCGCACGCCCTAGCCTGGCGATCGTGCACTCGTACTCCGCGGCCCACGAGCGCCTGTCGCGCGCGCTGGCCGACTACTGCATCGACCGCCTGGCCATGCAGGCTCCGCTCGACCGGCCGAGGACACCAGCCGAGCTGGACGCCCTGGCCGGCGAGACGGTCGTCCCCGAAGGCATCGGGGGCGACGAGGCGCTGCGGCTGTGGGCCGACGTGCTCGGCCCGGCCTGCCTGTCGGTGGACCATCCCCGCTACCTCTCCTTCATCCCCAGCGCCCCGACGAAGGCCGCCGCCGGCTTCGACATGCTGGTCGGCGCGTCGAGCGTGTACGGCGGATCGTGGCTCGAAGGCGCCGGCGCGGTCTATGCCGAGAACCAGGCGTTGCGCTGGATCGCCGATCTGGCCGGTCTTCCGGACGAGGCCGGCGGCGTCTTCGTCCAGGGCGGCACCATCGGGAACCTGTCGGCGTTGGTGGCGGCCCGCGAAACGGCCATGCGGCGCCGCGGTGGGCGCCGGCCCAGGCGGTGGGCGGTGTGCGTCACCGCGGAGGCGCACTCGTCGGTCAGGCACGCACTCGGCGTCGTCATGGACGTCGACATCATCGAAGTCCCCGGCGACGAGCGCGGCCGGATGGTCGGTACCCGGCTACGTGCCACGATCGCCGATCTGTCCGAGCCGGTTCGCGACGGGATCTTCGCGGTCGTGGCGACGGCCGGCACTACCAACCTCGGCGTGGTCGACGACATCGCGGGCGTAGCTGCGGTCACGGCCGAACACGGCTGGTGGCTGCACGTCGACGGCGCCTACGGCGGGGCCGGCCTCGCCGCGCGGAGCGTTCGGCACCTGTACGCGGGCATCGAGCAGGCGGACTCGTTCATCGTCGATCCACACAAGTGGCTGTTCGCGCCGTTCGACTCGTGTGCGCTGGTCTACCGCGATCCGGTACAAGCGCGCGCGGCGCACACGCAGCACGCGGGCTATCTCGACCCGGTCACCGTCGACGGCGAATGGAACCCGTCGGACTTCGCGATTCAATTGACCAGGCGGGCACGTGGCCTGCCGTTCTGGTTCTCGCTCGCTGCGCACGGCACCGCCGCCTACGGCGCGGCCGTCGAGAGGACCCTCGATGTCGCGCGCGCGGGCGCGGACCTCATTCGGGCGGCCCCCCATCTCCGGCTGCTCGTCGAGCCCGACCTCACCGTGTTGATCTTCGAGCGGGTGGGCTGGTCCGCTGATGACTACACGCGGTGGAGCGCTCAGCTGCTCGAGGACCAGTTCGCATTCGTGACGCCGACGCGCCATGCCGGACGGGTGTGCACGCGCTTCGCCGTCGTCAATCCGCTCACGACACCGGACGATCTCGGCGCGATCCTCGACTCGATGCGCTGACACCCCTGTCGGGCTTCGGCCCCGCTTTCGTTGATCAACAGCTGATCCTGGTCGCCTGGGCAACCAGAACGCGCTCTTGATCACGGGGGGTGGGCTGTTGATCACGGGGGGTGGGTTGACGATCACGGGGGGTGGGTTGACGATCACCTGGCGCTGTCGGTCCCGGGCCTAGACTCGAGTTCATGGCTGACGAACGCGAAGACGCCACCGACGTCCTGCCGGAGTCACCCCCGGCGCTGCCGCAGGACGGCGAGTCGACGTCCTACGACATCCCCCTGCCCGCGCACCTCCGTGAGGCCATCACCGCCGACTGGGATCCCGCTCCCCCGATGCCCCATCCGGCTCGCCCGGACGTCGCGCCCTTCGCGGCCCAGCGCCGGCGAGCGCTCTCGCACCACTTCACCGGCCAGCTGGTCGTGGTCCCCGGCGGCAACCTCACCGCGCGCGCCAACGACACCGACTACCACTTCCGTGCGGCCAGCTCGTTCACGTGGCTCACCGGCGAGACCGCCGCCGACGCCGTGCTCGTCATGACACCTTCACCCACCGGGCACGACAGCACCCTCTACGTCCGCGAGTACGTCCAACCTGGTGAACTCGCCTACTTCACCGACCGTTCCCGCGGCGCGGTGTGGGTGGGCAACGTGCCGAACGTCGCCGACACCGCCGACGCGCTCGCACTGGCCACCCGCCCTCTCGCGGCGCTGCGCGACGACCTCGCCCCGTACCGCGACACCGCCACCGCGGTCCTGACGGGGTTCGATGCCGGCGTCGACGCGTTGCTGCCCACCAGCACCGGGCAGCGGTTGAGCCAGGTACTCGACGAGCTCCGGCTCGTGAAGGACGAATGGGAGATCGATCGTCTGCAGGCCGCGTGCGACGCCACCGCACGCGGATTCGCCGACGTCGCCAGAGAGATCCCCAACGTCGCCGGGCGTCCGGGGCTGCGCGGTGAGCGCTGGCTCGAGGGGACGTTCTGGCGCCGCGCGCGCCTCGAGGGAAACGACGTGGGCTACGGCAGCATCGTCGGCTCGGGACAGCACGCCACGACGCTGCACTGGTGGCGCAACAACGGCGCCGTCGAGCCGGGACGCCTCCTGCTGGCCGACATGGGCATCGAGACCGACGAGCTGTACACCGCGGACGTGACACGGACGATGCCGGTCAGCGGCCAGTGGACACCTGATCAACTACGCGTCTACCGCGCCGTCCAGGAAGCACAGGCCGCGGGCATCGCCGAAGTGAAGGCGGGCGCCGACTTCCTCGCGCCGCACCGCGCGGCGATGTGGGTGCTCGCTGATCACCTGCACTCATGGGGAGTCCTCGACGTTCCCGCCGAGGTGTCGTGCGCCGATGATCCGGAGCGCCCGGGTGCCGGCGTGTTCCGCCGCTACACGCTGCACGGCACTTCGCACATGCTCGGCATCGACGTCCACGACTGCGCACTAGCCCGCAACGAGATGTACCGCGACGGCGCGCTCGCCGCGGGACACGTGCTCACCGTCGAACCGGGTCTCTACTTCCAGGTCAACGACCGAACCGTCCCGCCCGAGCTTCGCGGCATCGGCGTGCGTATCGAGGACGACATCGTGGTCACCGACGGTGATCCTCGCAACCTGTCCGGTGCTCTGCCGCGTGACCCGGACGAGGTCACCGCGTGGATGCGCGAGGTGCAGGGGACGCCCGCACGGCCATGAGCGACCTTGTCCTGCGGCCGGGCCGTGGCCTGCCGGACGGGCTGCTCATCCCCGACGTCGAACTCGTCGAACGCTTCAGTCGCTCGTCCGGGCCGGGCGGCCAGTCGGTGAACACCACCGACAGCCGCGTCGAACTGAGCTGGGACATCGCGTCGTCGGCCGCGCTGGGCGACGAACGGCGCGCGCGACTGCTGGATCGCCTGCACGCGCGGCTCGTCGCCGGCACGATCACGATCGTCGCGTCCGAACACCGATCGCAGCTGCAGAATCGGACGGCAGCGCGCGCCCGGTTGACGATGCTGCTCACCGACGCACTCGCCCCACCGCCGCCCGCGCGACGCCCGACCCGGCCCTCCCGCGCTGCCCGACAGCGCCGGATCGACGAGAAGAAGCACCGGGGTCGCCTGAAGTCCGCGCGTGGCCGGCCTGAGGTCGATTCCTAGCCGGGCAGAGGGTCTAGGCGCGGGCAACCTCGACCGTGCTGGCACCCCGCACGGCCGCCACTCGTTCGGCCTCGGCCTCGACGTCGGTCCAGATCGACGGCGCAAGCGGCGCGAACGCGGCGACGGTGACCTTCAGGTTCTTGCCCGACGCCTTCGTGCGCCACGTACCGAGAACCTCGCCGCCGACGAACAGCACTCCGGGTCGCCCGAGCACCGGCCACAGCGACTTGTGGACGGATCGGTCCGGGACGATCAGCTCGCGATCGCGCGCCTGCAGGTACGGATCGAACGGGCCGAGCAGCCGAACCAGATCTGGATCCGGCGAGCCGGTGAGCTCGTCGACCCGGCCGGCGGGCAACCATGCGGTGCGGCCGGCAGTGCGTACCTGCACCAGACCGTCCGGCCAGACGCCCTGCACGTCGGCCCGGCGCGCGTCCAGGTAGCCGGCAACATCAGCTGGAGTCGCCGGCCCGAGCAGCGTGAGGTACGCGACGATCAGCCCGCGCAGCGCCGTCACGTCCGGGGCCGAGATCACCTTCGCTCGGGGCCGTGGTGACAGCACGGGCGGCGAGGTGCCCGGCAGTATCTCGAGCCCCGCGCCGAGCGCGGCTGACCGCATCGCGGAGTCCGAGATGTGCATCGCTTTGCACGGACGGCAGTTGCGCCACATGACCTGCGGGATGCGCTCGGTGACCTCGGTACTGGCAGCGCCCTTGGCCATCGGTGCGCTGACGACCGATCGCATGGCACCGACGGCCAGCGCGTACTGATCCAGCGCCGCGATACCGGCTCGCGCAACGCTCGGCCCCGTCTCGTTCAACCGCCCGGCGGCGTCGGCCTCCGACAGCGGCCACAGGGCGGCGGCGAGCGCGTCGAGATCGCGCCGCCGGTGCACGTGTGGGGCGCCCCGCAGCGTCCATGTCAGAGCGAGCGGCGCACCGGGGCCGACCTCGAGATCGCGCGCCGTCTGCACCATCCGCGCGTCGAACGCCAGCCGTGCCGCGTCGGCGCCGGAGTCCTGGACCCCGATGTCGAGAACGGCGAGATCGCTCGGGCGGCAGTCGACACGATGCAGTTGCTGAGCGGCGACACGGTAGGCGATGACCTGCTCGCGCGATGCCTGCACGGCCGGCTGACGGCTAACTGCTCGGATGGTTCTCGGCGGACGCCTCACCGTTCTCGGCGGGCGCCTGGTCGGCAGCCGGTGCCGATTCGTCTCGGGGCCACGACCGGCCGGCTCCGTCGGGCTTTTCGGCCACGGGGAACTCCTCACGGACCTTGCGCATGTGCTTGGACATCGACTTGAACAGGAAGTAGCAGGCGATGCAGAGCACCAGAATGACCGCCAGCCCGATCGGGCCGGACTTCTTGCTCTCGTCGTCGGCCAGCAGCGAAGCGGCGAGAAGATGCAGCTGACTCATGCGGTCACCTTCTCACGGACGCCTGCGAACAGATCGTCCTCAGGAACGACGGCGTCGACGACGGACCGCGCCAGCTCGAAGTCCTCGGTCGGCCATGCCTCACGCTGCAGGTCCAGCGGCACCGCGAAGAACCAGCCGTTGGGGTCGACCTGGGTGGCGTGTGCAAGCAACGCGGCATCACGGCGCTCGAACCAGTTGCCCACGTTGACGCGGGTCGTGATGTTCGGCTGCCGCATCCGGCCCCACTGCTGGCGGCGCTGGCGCCACTCGTCGAACGGGGACTCGAGGCCCTGACGCAGCATCGCGTCGTGCAACGCCTCGATCTTGCCCGCGCTGAAACCGACGTCGTAGTAGAGCTTGAGCGCCTGCCACGGCTCGCCGGCGTCGACGAACTTCTCGGGGTCGGCTGCCGCGTCGAAAGCGGCCAATGAGATCTCGTGGGTGCGGATGTGGTCCGGGTGCGGGTAGCCGCCGTTCTCGTCGTACGTCGTGATGACGTGCGGGCGGAACCGCCGGATCTCGGCCACGAGGCGCTCGGTGCCCTCGTCTATCGACGTGAGCGCGAAGCAACCCTCCGGGAGCGGAGGTGGTGGGTCGCCCTCGGGCAGGCCGGAGTCGACGAACCCGAGCCACCGCTGCTTGACGCCGAGAATCGCCCGCGCCCGATCCATCTCGGCGCGCCGGATCTCGGCGATGTTCTCCTCGATCTCCGGACGGCCCTGCAGAGCCGGATTGAGGATGCTGCCACGCTCACCACCTGTACAGGTGACGACCAACACATCGACGCCCTCGTCGACATATCGGGACATCGTCGCCGCGCCCTTGCTGGACTCGTCGTCGGGATGGGCGTGCACCGCCATGAGGCGCAGCCGGTCAGGGCTCACCGCTGACTCCGGGTGGGTAGCTGGTTCACCGGTCCATTGTCACCGATCGTCTGACCGGCGATGACCGCGCCCACTGATTCCGAGTTGCCGCGACCGGGGCGGCCGGTGTTACGTTCGATGCTTCGCCCAACGCACCTTCCGGCGCGGAACACCGCAGGAACGACAAGCACACACTGGAGTACACCGTGTCCACGACCGACGACGCCACCGTCACCTGGCTCACTCAGGAGGCATTCGACCGCCTGTCGCGCGAGCTGGACACGCTGATCGCCAACCGCCCCGTCATGGCGAAGGAGATCAACGATCGTCGCGAAGAAGGCGACCTGCGCGAGAACGGCGGCTACCACGCGGCGCGTGAAGAGCAGGGCAAGCAAGAGGGCCGCATCCTTCAGCTGCAGACCCTGCTTCGCGCTGCCAAAGTAGGCGAGGCTCGGGTCAGCGACGGGGTCGCGGGCCCCGGCACCGTCGTCGAGGTTCGCTTCGACGGCGACGACGACATGGAGCGGTTCCTCATCGGGTCCCGCGAAGAAGCCGAGACCGCCGGAGTCGAGGTCTACTCGGCCGCATCACCGCTCGGCAAGGCCCTCACCGGCGCCAGCGAGGGCGACACAGTCGAGTACACCACCCCGACCGGCAAGACCATCAAGGTCACCCTCGTCTCGGCCAGGCCGTTCATCGGCTGACCCCTCA
>Ga0209014_10002012_pt1 | contig 11941 bp, 10 predicted proteins | sample BarGraNGADG00212_FD_184491 | JGI IMG/M metagenome (GOLD analysis project Ga0209014, IMG submission 184491) | Arctic peat soil microbial communities from Barrow, Alaska - Barrow Graham LP Ref core NGADG0002-212 (SPAdes) (version 2) | ecosystem: Environmental > Terrestrial > Soil > Wetlands >... | reverse complement strand
CCCCGTCCAGTTCACCGGGCAAGGGCAACCCGTGCCAGGTGGAGGAGCCATTTCCTTCGTGTCTCAGCTTTCGGCACAGGATTTCGGCGCCTCCGCAGCCCGCATCCTCCCCTCGGGCGTCATCACGGCGCCCTGATCCGCAGCCGCTGGGCGCGCATATCAGACGGTTCCCGGGCGAACTGGGGTTAGCCTCGGGCTAGCCCCAGAGTGTCGTGCTCACTCAGACTTCGTCCCCTCGGCTGCGCCGACCGTCGCCCGTCCGATGGGCGACGCACAAGCAGAAGATGATGCCCCACAAGGACAGCTCGCCCAGCTAAGCCGGTTGCATCAGGGTTCGACGTAGACCGCGTGGCTCTCGACCTCCTGGAACACGGTGTTCGCGATGGGGCGACGGATCTCCTCAGCGAGCTGACCGAGCAACCCCGCGCACCTGGCCAGGAGCACGACGCCACGAAGGATCTCAAGCGGGATGCCGAGGTCGGCGAGGACGGCGCCGCACACGCCGGCGCCGTTGAGTGGCAGGCTCTTGCCCAGCACGTCGGGCGCAACCCGCCCGACTGCCTCGAACAGCGCCAGGTGTGCCCCGTACGTACCTTCTTCGCGGGCGATCGCGACGAGGACCGGGGTGCGCGGGTCTCCCTGCTTGTGGATGTGGTGACCCAGGCCGGGCACGAACTTGCCGGCGGCACGACGGGCCCGGATCGCGTCGGCGGCCGCCGCCTCCCAACCGGCGTCGTCGGACGGCAGCTGGTCGAGCCCGCGTATCGCGTCAGCGAGGAAGGCGCCAGTGTCCTCACTCACCCCGAGGAAGCGTGAGCCGCCTCCGAGCAGTCCTGCCGCGAGCGCGCCCTGGATCGAGTCCGGGGCGCTGAGGAAGGTGAGCCGGGCCGCGATCGCTGTCGGAGTGAAGCCATGGTCGGCAAGCGCGACGAGGACTGCCTCGAACACGCGGGTCTGCCCCGAGCTCGGCTTCTGAAGGGTGATCAGCTCGTAGGCGAGCTCGCCGAAGCTGACCTTGCCGATCAGCTCTCCCGAGAGGTCCCGCCCCATGAGCGAGATGGTGTCGACCGTCGAGATTCCCAGAGATGTCGGGTAAACGGGCTGGTCCTGGTCTTGGCTCACAGAAGGCGTCCTCGTCTGTTCGTCGTCGTAGCTTTCACGCGGACGGTACGGATGGCTCGTCCGTCCTGGTGCGCGGGTGTGGGTGTCCTTCGGGGAGACCGAGCCATGCGCGGATCTCGTCGGCGTGCTCGTCCAGCCGCGGCGGCGGCAGGTCGTATCGGGCCGGTGTCGCCGACATGCGGATGGGGTTGCGGATCGTCGGAATGTCTCCGGCGAGCACGACCGGCTCCAGGCCGAGGGAGGTCGCGAGTTCCACGCCGCCGCGTACGTCGTTGATCGGCCCGCAGGGAATTCCCACTGCCGTCAGGATGTCAAACCATTGCTTGGCCGATCGGGTGGCCAGCCGCTCGAGCAGGACCGGGCGCAGCTCCTCGCGATTCTCGTTGCGCGCGCCGACGGTGGCGAACCGCGGGTCGTCGGCGACCTCGGGGATACCCAGTGTCTCGGCGAGCGTGCGGAACTGGCGGTCGTTGCCGGCAATCACGATCAGTTCGCCGTCTCCGGTGGGCAGGGGCTCGTACGGGAAGAGGGACGGGTGGGCGTTACCCATCCGGTGTGGCACCACGTCACCGGCGACGTAGGCCGACGTCTGGTTGACCAGCGAGGAAAGAGCGGTCGACAGCAGGTTCGTCTCGACGTGCTGCCCTTCGCCGGTCAGGTCTCGATGATGCAGCGCCGCGAGTATGCCGATCGCGGAGTTGAGCCCGGTCATCACGTCGAATACCGATATCCCGGCGCGATAAGGGGGACCGTCCGGAGACCCGGTGAGGCTCATCAGCCCCGACACCGCCTGGACGAGGAGGTCGTAGCCGAGCAGGGCGGCTCCCTTGTCGGCGCCGAACCCGGAGATGGAGCAGTAGATGGCAGCGGGGTTGCGTGAGCGGACGTGGTCGTAGTCGAGACCGAACTTCGTCAGGCCACCCGGGCGGAAGTTCTGGATGACGACGTCGGCTCTGGCGGACAGCGCGTGGGCGACCTCGAGATCCTCGGTATCGGCGAAGTCCAGGACGACGGAACGTTTGTTGCGGTTGATCGCGAGGTAGTAGGTGCCGGTGTCACCCCTGAGCGGTGGCACCCAGTGCCGGGTGTCGTCACCGGCCGGCGACTCGACCTTGATGACGTCCGCCCCGAGGTCCGCCAACAACATCGTGCAGTACGGCCCGGCCAGCACGCGAGAGAAGTCGGCGACGACCAGCCCGGCCAGCGGCGCCTGTGCGTTTCGATCCGGACCTTCGAAGTGCGGTGTCACTACGCCTCCGGAGACGCTAGGCGGACAGTTGTACGCAACTGTGGTCCGCAGCGTCCGTGCTTGTCAAGAGTGCGCGCAGACTGGCGAAAGGCGGATCAGCCCGCCGCTGACTTCGGTGTCCCCGACGGCACTGCGTCGGCGCTTACCTCCGAGTACGGCCGGCTCTGCCACAGCGCCCATTCGGCGGAGATGTCTCCAGCGGTGCGCAGGAGCTTGGGCAGATGGTCGTGCAGCAGGGTGTCCACGGTGGTCTCGGCGGCATGGACCGTGACGTTCATTGCGGCGCGCACGGTTCCCTTGCCGTCGCGGACAGGTGCGGCGACGGAGCGGACGCCTGGCGCCAGCTCCTCGTCCGCCAGCGCCCAGCCGCGCGCCCGGACCTCGCGCAGCTCGCGTTCGAGAACCTCGGCCGAACGCGGCAGGAAAGGCGGCAGGCCGGCCCGGCTGGGCTCGGCGAGGGCTGCCGCGAGGGCGGCTTCGTCCAGAGCAGCCAGGAGGATCTTGCCCTGCGACGTCTGCACCGCCGGGAACCTCGTGCCGATCTCGACCCGTAGGGAGATGATCTTGGGAACCGCGACTCGCGCGACGTAGACGATGTCCGAGCCGTCCAGCTGGACCATCGATGAGGACTCGTGAGTCGCGGAAACGAGGCGTTCCAGGTGCGGCCTGGCGATGTCCCAGAGCCCGAGCGCGCTGACGTAGGACATGCCCAGGCTGAGTACGCGTGGTGTCAGCTCGAACTGGCTACCGACCAGCCGCACGTAGCCGAGTTCCTCCAAGGTCAGCAGCAACCTGCGGGCGGTGGGTCGCGCCAGGTCGCTGGCGGTGGCGATCTCTGTCAGGCTCATCTGCCGCCGCCGCTCGTCGAAGCAGCGCAGCACGTCCAGCCCGCGTGCGAACGCCTCGACGAAATCGGGGCCGTTGCCACGACGTGCCACCTGGCACCACCTTCGACTCGATGATCAAGGTCGGCGTCGACCGACGTTTGGCGCTGCTTGAGCATGTTCGCACAGCTTGTACGGGGAGTGGGCCGCCATCGATGTCTGAGATCGGTGCCGACTTATCTGCTCGCCACGAAATCATTGACAGGGACCTCGGCGAAGTGCATTGTTCTCCCAACGCCGTCAGGCGGACAACTGTACGACACTTGGCGGCCACGTGGATCCGCTCCTCTCGAGGCGCGTTCGGCAGGGAAGGGAGCACCACCTGTGGCGAAGCTCGTCGCCGTCCTGGCCACCACGCATCACCCGTTCTTCTACAAGACCAGCCTGCTGCCCGCAGCGGAGGCGCCGCCGTTCGCGAGTGCCTGGGTGAGCAAGGTCGAGGCCTATCGAGCGACGCTGACGGCCGTGCGCCCGGACGTGCTCGTCATGGTCGGTTCGGATCACTTCCATCAGCTGTGGCTGGACAACATGCCGCAGTTCCTGGTGGGCAAGGCGCCGATGTACGACGCGAACTACTACAACGAGGAGCGCGAGTTCGGGCTGCCGCGGCTCCTGCTCAAAGGACACGAGGGGCTATCCGCCTACATCCTGCGAGAGGGCATAGATCGCGACTTCGATCTGGCCTTCTCCAACGAGTTACGAGTGGATCACTCGATCACCTGCCCGATCTTCACGTTGCGGCCGCAAAACGACCTGCCGATCGTGCCGATCTATACGAACATCTTCGCGCCACCGCTACCCAGGCCCGAGCGGTTCGTCAAGCTCGGCCAGACTCTGCGCGAGCTGATCGACGCGTGGCCTTCGGACCTGCGGGTTGCCGTCATCGGCACCGGTCATCTGTCGCTCGAGCTCGGCGGGCCTCGCCAGTTCGGCGCACACGGGCCCGATCCGGAGTTCGACGCGCGCGCGGTCGAGTGGATCGCGAACGGAGACATCGACGGCTGCCTGGCCAACGTCACGCTCGACAGCCTGCATGCACCTGGCAATGCAACTCACGGGTTCATGGACTTCATGTTGATGATGGGCGTAGCCGGCTACGCCAAGGCCGATTACTTCGACAACCTCGACCTGTTCCACACGATGGAGGCCTACTTCACCTGGTACCCGAACGGGGTGGACGTATGAGCCGCTATCTGGTGAACAAGTTCCTCTTCACCGTCGACCGTGACCCCGATCTTGTTGAGCGTTACCGCAGTGACCCTTCCGGCACCGTGGCCTGGTGGGAGAGCGAGCGGGCGAACCTGCTGCTCAGCTGCACTGCCGGCGAGGCATCGACGTGGCTGGAGTTCACCGACGCCGAACGGCAGGCGCTGGTCACGCACGATCACGTGGCGCTCTTCGAGATGGGAGCGCACCCCTTCCTCACGTTGACCTTGTGGATCGCTATGTTCGAAGCCGACTTCGACGAGCCTTTGGGAATGCAACTCGACTACGCCGCCAAGCTCGCTCACTTCTCGCTGCCCTATCCGGACATCAGCACATGAACACCGGGCTGCTTCTACTGCGCGTGCTTCTCGCTGCTCTGCTGCTAGGCCATGCGACGCAGAAGCTCTTCGGCTGGTTTCGCGGTGCGGGCCCGACCGGCACCGGGGCGACATTCGAGCGGTGGGGATTTCGGCCTGGACGGCAAATGGCGATCACCGCCGGTGTCAGTGAGGTGATCGGCGCCGGCTCAGTCGCACTCGGTCTGCTGACGCCGGGTGGGTGCGCGGTGATCATCGGCACGATGCTCGTCGCCGCGGCGCCCAATTCCGTCAACGGTCTGTGGGCGCCCCTGGGCGGCTGTGAGGTGCCGGTCGTATACGCGGGGTTGGGCGTGGTGCTGGCGTTCACCGGGCCCGGACGCTTCTCGCTGGACAGCGCGCTCGGTCTGGACTCGCTGCACGCACTCGGGTGGAGCCTGGCCGCTGTGGCCGTCGGGTGCGTGGCGGCGGTTGCGCCGCTGCTGCGCCGGCGAGCTGTCCTGCGCTCCGCCGAAGGAGCGTCGTTATGAATCAAGGCGTACCGATCACGACCAACTTCCAACGAGATGAGAGCGCATGAATCGCGACGAGATCACTGCGGTCAACGGTGGCCGGCCACTTGTGGTCCGCAACACGACAGTGCTGACGATGGACGGAAGCGGTGTCCTCGAAGACAGCGACGTGCTCGTCATCGGCGAGAACATCGCGGCAATAGGATCCCGACTGGAGGCGCCGGACTCCGCCGTCGAGATCGATGGATCGGGTGGCATCTTGATGCCCGGCATGATCGACACGCATCGGCACATGTGGCAGACGGCGCTGCGCGGATTCGGCGCGGACTGGACGCTGTCGCAGTACTTCGTCTTCTACTACCTGTCATGGGGGAAGATCTTCCGGCCGGCGGACATCTTTGCAGGCAACCTCCTCTCGGCGGTCGAAGCGTTGGATGCAGGGGTTACCACGACTGTCGACTGGTCCCATGGACTGCAGACCATCGACCACGGTGAAGCGGCACTGGCCGCCTTACGTTCGGTTCCGGGCCGCTTCGTCCTCGCGTACGGCAACCTGCTCGGCGCGCCGTGGGAGTGGACCAATGACCCCGCTTTCCGGAGCTTCCTCGCACGGCAGTCGCCGAGTGAAATGCTGGGCATCCAGCTCGCCTTCGACGTCACCGGCGACCCGGCCTTCCCCGAGCGGGGCGCGTTCGAAGCCGCGCGCGAACTCGGTATGCCGGTCACCACGCACGCCGGGGTCTGGGGCGCGACCAACGACGACAGCATCCGGCTGATGTGGGAGAACGGCTTCATGACGCCCGGCACCACCTACGTCCACGCCGCCACCCTCACCGAGGACTCCTACCAGCGGATTGCGGCGACCGGTGGCGCAGCCTCCGTTTCGACCGAGAGCGAGCAGAGCGCGGGCCAGGGCTACCCGCCCACGTGGGAGCTTCGCAAGCACGGCATCCCGGTGTCGCTCTCCACGGACACCAGCGTCTGGTGGAGTGCGGACCTTTTCGCCGCGATGCGCGCAACGCTCTCGGCCGACAGATCACGTGAACACCTGGAGGCACATGCGCGGGGCGAGACCGTGGTGAACAACCAGCTGCGAGCCGAAGAGGTCGCGCACTGGGCAACCATCGGCGGCGCGAAGGCGGTCGGCCTCGACTCGGTCATCGGCAGTGTCACGGTGGGAAAGCGCGCCGACCTCGTCCTGATCAAGAACGACGACTCGCCCGCGCTGTATCCGCTCCTGCACCCCTACGGCAGCGTCGTGTTCCAGGCCGGCCGCGGTGACGTCCATACCGTGCTGGTCAACGGGCGCATCGTCAAGCACGAGCACCGCCTTGTCGACGTCGATCTGGCAGCGGCGAAGAGTGCGGTCGCGGAGACCGTCGACTACGCCCGTTCGACTCTGGGCCCGCAGGCGTGGCAGGAGGGGATGACCCCGGAGCTACCTGCCACCGAACGGATTCCCAACCCGTACACCTACACCGACTACGACGGAGGCGACAGCCGCCACCGCGCGCAGGCATTCGACACCGCCGTCCACACCGACGAAGCCGTGTACTCGACCGACAGTCAATAACGCCAGTCAACAACGCACGCCAACACTGCGAAAGCGCCGACGGGCGTCACGCAGAGCTCAGCACCTCCGGCGCCGGGCCGACTCCCGGCAGCTCGAACTGCCGTATGCCCAAGTTCCAGTCGCACCTGGTCGATCCGCTTGCTGTCCGCTTCCGCGTACCGCTACGTCCGGAATCCCTGTCGAGAGAGGTAAACCGATGAGAATACCGACGCTTCGGCGTTCCATGAGCATCCTGACATCGGCCGTCGCGGCCGGGATGTTGCTCGCCGCCTGCAGTAGCAGTGGCAGTGGCGGTGGCTCGTCCTCTGGCGGAGGTGCCTCCTCCTCCGGCGGTTCGGCGAGCTCGGGCGCTTCCACCAAGGCGCTGAAGCTGGCCTATCTGTCCTTCGCCGTCGCCAACAGCTACGACGCACCGATGCTTGCCGCGGCGAAGGCCGCAGCGTCGTCGGGCAATGCGACGCTGACGGTCTTCGACGCGAACAACAGCCCGCAGACACAGTTCTCTCAGTTCCAGAATGTGATCAGCTCCGGCAAGTACGACGGAGTCATCGTTCAGCCCATCCTGGGTACGGGGCTCACCGCACTTGTCACCCAGGCGATCGGAAAGGGCATCAAGGTCGTCAACATCGACCAGATCCTCGGTGCGGACTACACGACTGATGCTCCCCAGGTCGCCGGGCTGTCGGCGAACGTGACCTTCATCCCGAGCAAGATCGGCACTCAGATGGGTCAGCTCGCGATCCAGGCCTGCCACTCGAAGAACCTCAACCCGTGCAACGTCGGCTACATGTACGACATCAAGGCATCCACACTCGATGTGGCCATCCACAAGGCGTTCACCGAGGCCATCGCCTCCGACTCGACGCTCAAACTGGTCGCCGAAGGCGAGGACGACTTCACACCCGCGGTCGGTCTCAAGGCGACCCAGGACATGCTCCAGGCTCATCCCGATCTGAGTCTGCTCGTCGCGTCCGATCAAGGCCTCGAGGGCGCTACACAGGCACTGTCCGCGTCCGGCAAGACCGGGAAGCTGCTCATGGTTGGCTTCGGCGCGAGCGTGGCGGGCTTGTCATACGTCAAGGATGGATCGGTGTTCGGCGATGTTGCGCAGGCGCCCGCTTCCGAGGGCAAGCTCGGCGTGGAGGCGCTCATCGCCGCAGTACGCACCGGCAAGGTGACCGGTGGAGTGGACCCGGTCGCCCAGCTGCCCGACGGCGGAGTGGTCACCAGCAGCAACGTCTCGCAGTTCACCGGCGAATGGCCCGGCTGACGGTGGCCGAACGGACTGACGTCACTCCGGTGGCCGGCGATCAACCGATCGTCCGGCTCACCGGCGTGTCCAAGAGTTACGGCGGCGTGCGCGCGCTCAAGGACGTGAGTCTCTCGATCCGGCGCGGCGAGGTGCATGCCCTCGTGGGGGAGAACGGAGCCGGCAAGTCGACCCTGAGCAAGATCATCGCCGGCGTCGAGTCCCAGGACCGAGGTGAGTTGATCGTCAACGAACACGTGGTTCGGTTCAGCTCTCCACGAGAGGCACTCGCCCACGGGATCGCCACGATCGCTCAGGAGTTGGCTCTGGTGCCCGCCTTGTCGGTGGCGCAGAACGTCTACCTCGGAGCCGAACCTCGTCGGCTCGGATTCATCGGCCGACGAAGGCTGGCGGCGAGGTATGCGGCGCTCGCCGACGAGACGGGCTTCGACCTGCCGGCCCGCCAGCCTACGGGGACGCTGCGCACCGCGGACCAGCAGAAGGTCGAGATCCTGCGGGCGATCTCCAGAAACGCTTCCTTGATCATCATGGACGAGCCGACTGCCGCGCTGTCGCGCCAAGACACCGTCAAACTGCACGAGATGATCCGTCATCTTGCACGGAGCGGGCGCACGGTCCTGCTGATTTCGCACTTCCTGTCCGAAGTCCTCTCGTTGGCGGACACCGTATCCGTGCTGCGCGACGGCGCCCTCGTCCGCACCGGGCCCGCAGCCGAGGAGACCGAGGCCTCTCTCATCGAGGCGATGCTCGGCCGCTCGCTGGGCTCCGTGTTCCCACCGAAGTCGCCCGTGGCCGACCCGGGCGCAACGGCGCCGGTGATCGAAGCCCTCGAGGTATCCGCGCCTGGCGTGTATGGCGTCAGCCTGCGAGTACATCCGGGCGAGATCGTCGGACTGGCCGGTCTGGTCGGGGCGGGCAGAACCGAACTCGCCCATGCCCTCTTCGGCAATGCCAAGCTCACCCACGGCTCGATTCTCGTCGACGGCCGCACCCGCTCGATCCGCTCTCCCCGGCAGGCGCTCGGCGCGGGCATGTTCCTGATCCCGGAGTCGCGCAAGGACAGCGGGCTGCTGCTCAACCGCTCTGTCGTCGAGAACGTGACTGTCTCGGCTCTCAAGACATGTGGCCGGTTCGGGCTAGTTTGGCGGCGCCGCCAACGGCGGGCCACTGCCACGCTCACCGAGAGCCTGTCCATCAGCGCGTCACGGCTGAACGCACCCGTCTGGACGCTGTCCGGCGGCAATCAGCAGAAGGTCCTTTTCGCGCGCGGGCTGATGCGAAGGCCTAAGTTCTTGATCGCCGATGAGCCGACGCGAGGGGTTGATGTCGGTTCCCGGCGCGCCATCTACGACCTCATCACCGAGCAGGCACGGGCGGGGCTCGCGGTACTGGTCATCTCCTCGGACATCGAGGAGGTCCTCGGCCTCGCGCACCGTGTCCTCGTCATGCGCGGCGGCTCCCTCGTGGCGGAACTGGTCGGGGCTGCGATGACCGAGCACGACGTCCTGACCGCCGCATTCAGCGAAGGCGCGAACCCGCCGAGACCAACTCTCGAGATAGCAAAGGCGACACCATGACGACCGACACGGTAGCCCCCACCGGCGTACCGCAGACACCGATGAAGGCGATGTTGGTACGCAACATTCCCACTGCACGGTCCGCCGGAATCCTGGTCCCGTTCATCATCCTGTTCGCCGTCCTGAGTGTCGGCAGCGGCTCATTCCTCACCAAGCCCAACCTGCTCAACATCCTCGATCAGCAGTCAGCCACGCTGATCATGGCGGCGGCCGGAACGCTGGTACTCATCAGTGGCGGTCTCGACCTGTCCGTCGGGGCGACGTACGCACTGGCCGGCGTGGTTGCCGCGCAGACGGCTCAGCATCACGGTGTGCTCCCAGCCGTCCTGCTCGCCCTGCTGGTCGGCCTGGCAATCGGAGTCGTCAACGGCTTCATCAGCACCGTCTGCCGGATCAACTCCCTGATCGCCACGCTATCGATGTCCTTCATCGTCAGTGGCGTGGCGAGCAAGGTCACCAACGGCAATCTCATCGTCCTGACCTCCCAGCCGCACTTCGCCAAGATCGCGCAGACGACCTTCCTCACCGTGCGGACGTCGATCTGGATCGCGCTCGCTGCCCTTATCGTGCTTGGGGTCGTGCTCTCCCGAAGCACCCTGGGCCGCTATCTTTACGCGGCGGGAGGGAATCCCACCGCGGCGCGGCTTGCGGGCGTCCGCGTCACCGGCGTCCGGATCGCGGCCTTCGCGGCCAGCGGCACCGCTGCGGCCGCGGCCGGCGTCATCGACACCTCTCGCGTGCTCAGCGCCCAGTCCTCATCCGGCCAGACGCTCGCTTTCACCGTCCTGGCCGGGATCGTGGTGGGTGGCACGTCGATTCTCGGAGGCGAGGGGGCGATCTGGCGCACCGTTCTGGGCGTGCTCTTCATCGCCCTCGTCGGCAACGGCTTCGACCTGCTCGGAGTGAATCCGCTCTACCAGCAGATCACGCTCGGGTTCATCCTGCTGGTCGCCGTCGGTCTGGACGCCTGGACTCGCACCGATCGCCGATAGTGCGCAGCCCGTCGTGGGCACTCCGGCAGGTAGACGCCGAGGTCTGATCGAGCACACGCCACGGCGGCGGGAACCTGCCGGCGGGTGGCAGCGGTTCGTGCGGCCGTGCAGCAACGATCTGTGGCATGTCGACGCGACCCGGCACGTGCTGGCCAACGGCCACGGGTTCTGGGTGATCGTCAACGTCGATGACCACTCATCGACGAGGATCAGGCAGAGAAGACGTAACGACACAGGACGTGACCACGCCCAACCACCCACTGCCAGACCGCACAGGCTCTTGGAGCCCCTCAAGTTCTGGCGGTAAGCGACGAACTCGAACTTCCGCCCGAACAGCGGGTGGAACCGGTGCGTCACCCGCACCCCTCTGCATCGATCGTCGGGGATCGGGTGTAGTCGATGACGTGGTCCAACGCCCACGCCGAGCGGTGGGTGAGCACAATTCGTCGCGAGTGCCTGGACCGGATGCTGCTCTTCCACGAGCGGCAACTCGTACACGTGCTAACCGAGTACGAGCGGCACTACAGCATGCACCGCCCACATCGCGGGTTGGAGCAGCTGCCCAGACTTGCGGACCCATTGAAGGAGCCTCATGCGAGCCACGTACATGTACGGAGCCGGGGACGTTCGCGTCATCGACGTGCCCGACCCGATCATCGAACGACCCACCGACGCCCTCGTCCGCGTCGTACGCACGTGCATCTGCGGATCGGACCTGCACCCGTACCACAACATGCCGCCGACACCGGCGGGCAACTCGATGGGCCACGAGTTCATCGGCGTCGTCGAGGACACCGGAAGTGACGTGAGCACGATCAAGCGCGGTGATCTGGTCATCGCGCCGTTCGCGTGGTCCGACGGCACCTGCGACTTCTGCCGCGAGGGACTGCAGACGTCCTGCCGGCACGGCGGCTTCTGGAACACCAACGGAGTCGGCGGCGGCCAGGCCGACGCGGTTCGCGTCCCGCTCGCCGACGGCACCCTCGTCGCCGCACCGGTCGGCGAGGACTCGCTGCTGCTCGCCTCGCTGCTGACACTGTCCGACGTCTACGGCACCGGCTACCACGCGGCCATCAAGGCCGGAGTCACGCCGAGGACGACCGTCACGGTGATCGGCGACGGAGCGGTCGGGCTGATGGCCGTGCTCTCGGCCTGCGGCCTCGGCGCGGAGCAGATCATCCTGATGGGCCGGCACAATGACCGCACCGACCTGGGCCGCGAGTTCGGCGCGACGGATGT